>ERZ777011.1250-NODE-1250-length-28593-cov-3.830402_pt1 | contig 28593 bp, 37 predicted proteins | sample MGYA00374964_ERZ777011 | MGnify/ENA primary metagenome ERZ777011 (study PRJEB29310, sample SAMD00008975) | mouse gut metagenome | study: EMG produced TPA metagenomics assembly of the Metagenome analysis of fecal microbiota from mouse which was promoted... | reverse complement strand
CTACGGCTGCAAGCTGGGCAACGACTGCGAGCTGGGCGACGGCTGCAGGCTGGGCAACGGCTGTATACTGGGCGACGGCTGTATACTGGGCGACGGCTGCGAGCTGGGCTACGGCTGTATACTGGGCGACGGCTGTATACTGGGCGACGGCTGCGAGCTGGGCTACGGCTGTATACTGGGCTACGGCTGTATACTGGGCGACGGCTGCGAGCTGGGCTACGGCTGTATACTGGGCAACGACTGCGAGCTGGGCGACGGCTGCAGGCTGGGCTACGGCTGCAAGCTGGGCAACGGTTGCAAAGTTAAACATACTCTTTGCATACACGCTTCCCGTCATACGATTACTTATTGGGGTTGCGACGCTATACAAATCGGCTGTAAGCAATATACGATTTTCGAATGGCTGTCTCACTATGAAAAGATAGGGCGTTCCGAGAATTACTCGGAGAAGGAAATCGCGGAGTACTGGATGTACATAGACCTGATTAAGCGCATACATGAGAGTGGGGTTTTAATTTGACAAAATAGTATGGCCACAGACAGAACGTTGAGCGTTTGGAGCAGCCGAAAAACATCAATAATTAAAATATAGATTTTATGGAACAGGAAAAATCATTACAGGACATGTCGATGCAGGCATTTTGCGGAGAACTTCCGGATTTGTCACAGGCGATTCCGGCGCCTCTTCCCATCAACGGAGAGTATTGGTCACCATCGAGCATCGGCGAAAGCAAGCGCATGTTCTTTAAAGAACTCCGTATGGAAACGGTTATAGACGCGAAGAGCGGTCAGGATGTCGAACTTCAAGTGGCCTATTTCGTCGAGCCTGTCGAGGGGAAAAAGCCCCGCATCATTCGTCAGGGTGGGATACGCCTTACGTCGGTGTTTGACAGTTTCGTGAAAGCCGGCCGCATAGTTCCGGGAATGGCTTTCGAAATTACTTACGATGGCAAGCAGAAGACGGGGACAGGCAATTTCGTAGACACGTGGACGATAACCCCTCTGGCTACCCATTGATGTTATGGAAGATTTCGGATTTGACGTTTATGATTTGAGCGGAGCGGAAAGGGAAGGCGCGTTGCGTCCGCTCCGCTATGACCGGACGCAATATGCGGATTTCGAGGAGTTCCTCATGTGTATTGCCGACCTACCCGCTCGGAAGCGACGTGTAAAGAAAGCCGATCTGAGCGTGAACGGACGAGTGGTAGCCGATAGCATGGATGCCTACCTGCATCATGATGGAGAGAGCTCTAGCGCCCTCAAACAGGCGCTTGTCACGCCCCGTCATTATGTGGTCTACAAAGACCTGCGTATCGACAGAAACAGGAAGCATTTCCAGCTGGGTACATTCTGCCACTCGGCATTCCTTCAGCCGGAGCTTTTCCGTAAGGTTCGCACTGAACCGAAAGCTGACCGTGGTACTATTAAGGGCGTTACCACTCTCATCGAGTGGTATTGGGAACAGATGGGTATTCCTGCAGAATGCGTGCTGACAGGCATGAAGCTGCCTGAGCTGAAATCCGTCCTTACGGCATGCGAAGGTAGATTCAAAGAGCAGGGTTTTCAGTGCATTTCCGAAGATGATATGCTGAAAATAGACCTGATCCGAAAAGTGTACAACACTTACGGAGGAGGGATACTCCCCCGGTTGCTGAAGCTGGCCGATGCAGAAACATCTTTTTACGGCTCAGATCCGGCAACGGGACTTTCTGTAAAGGTTCGTCCTGACGCGATGCTTTTTGAAGAGAACATCGGTATGAACGTGGTGGTTTCGTTCAAAACTACCTGTGCTACTGACGTCGATCAGTTCGCGAGAGATTGCGCGAAATATAAGTATGACCTATCCGAAGGGATGTACCTGGAGGTTATGTCCCAAATTACAGGACGCAGTTTTCGAGGAACGTTGATGGTAGTTCTTCAAACATGTGAGCCGTGGCAGGTATTTCTACTATGGTGGTCCCCGGAAGATCTGGAAGCTGGAAAATACAAATATCATCATGCAATGGAAATTGTAGCAGAATGCAAGGAGAAGAGGTGTTTTCCAGGCTTCGACGCCCGCGCTGAGAGCGGTGCTCGCGGAATCATACAATTCGAGTTGCCTGCCTATGCAAGAATGGCGGTCCCTGAACTAAGTATTGGCAATGAATAGTAAACTGAAACGCCTCGACAAAGTATTCTCAGAATACATCCGACGAAGGGATGCGGATAGCAATGGATACGTTCGCTGCATCTCTTGCGGAATGATCGTTCATTGGAAAGATGCCGACTGCGGACACTACATACCGAGGGCTAATATGTCTACCCGGTTCGATGAACGGAACTGTAATGCTCAATGTCGCGAGTGCAATCGAGCAAAGGACGGCAATATTTCAGGTTATGAAATAGGGTTGGTACGTAAGTACGGTCATACAATAATCGGTGTATTGCTTGAGGAAAAATGGCAAATCCGGAAGTGGTCCAAGCATGCCTTAGATGAATCCATAAAATATTATAGGTCACAAATAATGGATATGAGAAATGGCAAGGCCTCAAAAAAATAATGCAGATTTCTTTTCGCATGACAGCGACATGCGAAATGATCCTAAGATACGGGCTTTGCGCAGGAAATGGTCTCACATGGGATATGCTGTATGGTCATTCATACTCGAATATCTCACAGATTGCGATTACTTCTGCGTTGAGTGGTCTGATTTGAATATTGAACTTCTGGCGGCCGATTTCGATGTGGATCCGGAGGAACTCTCCAATATAGTAGACTATTGTGTAAAACTCGGATTGTTGCATGTAAAAGACGGTAATTTGACGTGCGAAAAGCTGAAGGAACGCATGAAGCCGCTTTTGGACAAGCGAACGAAAAAAATCGATCCAACACCGGCATCGGATAGTTTACGGAGCGAAAACGACGCAGATAAGCAGTTTACAGAGCGAAAACTATCGAAAAACGGGGTTTCGGGTGTTGAAAATGCACATAGTAAAGTAAATAATAGTAAAGTAAATAATAGTAAAGTAAATATTTCTTCTGGCGAAGAAGTACGCGCGGACATTTCCGCGCAAGAGAAACAGAGAATTTTTGAAATATTTCTTTTTGAAAAGCGGGTAAACCCGCAACAGGAATTGGACAAGTTCGCGAATTACTACCAGTCTACTGGTTGGATTAACGTCAAGGGACAGCCTATCACCGACAAAGTTGCTTTAGCATCCATATGGAGAGCCGAAGCAACAATCGACGCCGAACAGGTATCCGTATGGCGATCTATCTACAATGCTTGTCGCGGTTATCCTGGCCAAGAACGGTTGCTGACCGACTTCGTAAAAATTGTCAAAAACGAAGGATGTGTTACTGTGGTGTTAAAAAGCGACAACTCTATGAAAACGATAGAGTTGGCTGCGAAGGATACAGAACGCCGGAAAATTATCAAAGAAGCTGTCGGAGGTGCGAGATTGAAATATTCAGTTAATCAGAAACATATCTGTGGTTGATATTAAATCAATGATTCTCGCCAAGGTGCGAGAGGTTTGGGAGCGAAAGGTACTGGATTACATAGAACCGACCCATGCTCTTATTATTCGGGATAATGTCTACCTGTCAGTGGCAGCGTCATGCACGTTCGACGAATTTAAGATGCTGGTACGGGAGATGGCGGCTGAAGGGCTGCTGACAATTCATGAGACAGCAATGGATACTGGCTTACGGCTTCCGATCGAAAAGAGTGAATTATGACCCACGCATCTATTTTTTCCGGTATAGGCGGTTTCGACCTTGCAGCCGAATGGGCTGGTTGGACTAATATGTTCAATTGCGAAATAGATGATTTTTGCCGGAATATTTTGAATTACCATTTCCCCAACGCACAGCAGTATGCAGACATACGCACAACAGACTTTACAGTTTGGCGGGGACTTATCGATGTCCTCACAGGAGGCTTCCCCTGCCAACCGTTCAGCGTCGCCGGAAAACGGCTCGGAACGGAGGACGAGCGCCACCTGTGGCCGGAAATGCTTAGAGCAATACGCGAGATTCGTCCCGCCTGGGTCGTGGGCGAGAACGTTTTCGGGATTGTTAATTGGTCGGACGGACTGGTATTCGAGCAGGTGTGCGCTGACCTGGAAAATGAGGGGTACTCTCTACAACCGTTTATACTTCCGGCTTGCGCCGTCGACGCCCCGCATCGCCGGGACAGAGTATGGATTGTTGCCTACCGTAGTGACGCAGGGACTGATAACTCACGGGGCGAACGGTTCAGAACCGATAGCCCTAACGATCCTTCCGACGCCGACAGCGTCCTGCGGCAAGACGGGGACGTACATGCCCGGAAAGAGCAGAAATGCAGAAAGAATGCGTATGGGCGCACTCAACAATTACGTCGCCCGACAGGTTGGGAAAAATTCCCGACTGTCTCCCCAGTTTGTAGCGGAAATGATGGGATTTCCGCCGGACTGGACGGCATTACCTTTCCGGCCTGGTGCAGACAATCCGTCAAAGCCTACGGAAATGCTATAGTGCCGCAAGTCGCTTACAGAATTTTCGACACGATAAATATTTACTTAAAATCAAATCCATGAAGAATTTGCCAACTGGATTATGGGTTGATGCAGAAACGGAGCGCATAGCAATGAGCCGCTGTCCCAGTTGCGGTAGGGAAAACTACTGCATGAATGTTTTATCGGGCATTTGTACGTGGTGTGGTTACGATGCTAATAAAAATTTTATAGCAAACAATTATGGAGATGGAATTTCTGAGGGAATTTATAAAGAAAAATTATGAACAGGCGTGCGAGTTTTACGCAAAATAGTTTTGTAACAAGAATGGTTATGATCGTACAAAATGCGATTGGGGTGATGAGGTAGGGGGCATCTTCATCATCTGCGATAAAGAAATGGCTTTACTGATGGATGACATTAAAGCAGATGTAGATATGGATGCCTCACCGGGTGAGTATGAAATGCCGTCTTACAGACGATGGCTTAACGGTTATCCGAAACGTACGGACGCAGAAGAGGAATTAAAAAAGAGTGCTCAATTTATTAATGAAATTATGAAAAGTGATAAAAAAATAAGCGATCGTCGTTGCGGAAACTGCCTAAAGTACGAAGAATGCCAAGATGAAGGAGTGTTCGACGATGATCCTGGATTTGATTTTTGCTCAAATTACGAGGATGTGGGCTATCCGAATGATGATAATAACGAAAAATATTAAGCTATGAAAAGCGAAAAAACAAAAGAATTTATTGACGGGTGCATGGCTCATCTCACGTTAGAGATGACCGACCACGCCAAATGGCAGCTTCAGGCAGCTATAACCCATGCGGTCGAACTTGCCGAGGTCGTTGTTATTCCGAAGATAGAGATGATGGGGTAGATGTAATCTTCAAACCTGTTGAATAATGCCTGGTAGATTTATGATTGATGGGATTTGGTGTGATGTTCCTGAAGGTGAGAACCTGAACGATTGGCTAAACGAAACTATCGCAGTCATCCCTGACTGGAACACTTTTGAGATAATCGGCCGTATTCGGCGCATCGATGTTATCGAGCGGATTCGAAAAAGCGGCAGGGGATAGGGAATTAAGAGAGATATGATTTTGGAAAGTTTCTATGGCAAGAGATTACTTACTGAATAAATTCTGCAATCAGACAAAAACAATCCCAAGCCTAACGCTTGGGATTGAAGAGGTAGATGGTAAAAGTAGGTCTTAAAAAGAACTTCTACATCAAACTACAACTACTCATCAATACCTCTTTATATGATATTAAGATAAAAATTTTGGCTTAAATAACAAAACATTTTTCACGCAAAAGTAAAAATACATAATGCCTCGAGATAGGCAAACAAGATTCGAATAATCATGTTTCGTTTTAAAAATCAATAAAATGGTAACTATAAAAGAACTTATTAAACGTGTTTTTATGAGAACGACATGTTGCCATACATGGAATTGTATTCGGAAAACGAAGTGGTATGATCATGATTTCGGAAATACATGGTTTACAGAAATATGGGTTTGCAAAAAGTGTGGGAAAGTAAAAAGAATAAAGTTATGAAAAAAATAATGTTTAACGACCGATACGGCCTTATGCAGGCAGTTATCGATGGGCGAAAAACCTTCACAAGAAGGGTAGTTAACGGATATCCGTTGTTACCCCAGACCGTAGAAAGCGCCTGCCTCTTTGATAACGGCCACGTTCACATCATAGCTAATGGCGGAGAAATCCTCATGGATTATAAAATAGGTTATAATGTCGGTGATGTCGTATCGGTAGCGCAGAGCTATAGATCCATCGCCGATAATCATCCCAATGTTGACAAGTTCCTGCTTCGGCTTTCGGAGGAATATAGATGCGAACCAGAAAACGTCTCTAATTTGCCAGGATGGACGAATAAAATGTTTACGAAGGCCGAGTTTATGTCACACCGAATACGCATTACCAATATCCGATGCGAGCGATTGCAGGATATTTCGGATATCGAGTGTCTTAAAGAGGGCGTGCAATATATTGAAGAAATCGGGAGGTATTATTTTGAAAAACCTGATAAAGAAGGTTTTTATTTTGAAACTCCCCGCGAAGCCTTTGCTTCGCTCATCGACAAGATTTCCGGTATAGGTACGTGGGGTTTGAATCCCTTCATTGTAGTTTATGAATTTGAAGTGGTCAAATAGGTGGTCAAATAGGTGGTCAAATAGGTGGTCAAATAGATATAAATAATATAAAATGAGAAAGATATTGAGATTATTGAGACGATATGGTGACAACGAAATGGAGCTATTAAAAAAGGAGCTGGATGAATCACATCGTCGGGAGAAAATTGCTCGAGATATTATAGCTGAAAAGCGAGCTGAGTTACAAAAGTACAGTAAGATGGAGGGCGTGAAAAATGGTGATTCCAGAGAAAAAGATGATTTGTTATGAAACAATACTACGTCAAAACTTATCGCCCTTTGTTGCAAAACGTGGTTGATAAGTGTGAAGAGGAATTTGAGAGAAAGAGTACGAATATTGCTGCTGGATCACTCGGGGTTTCTTTCGGATTTATTCACAACATAGTAACCATCTCAGCGGGGCGGTGTCTTTGGATATTACTATCAGGATGGACACTATTGTTAGCATCTATTTGTATTAATTGCTTCTCCTATTTGTGGTCAAAAAAATATGCTCATGACACCATCGTCGATATAGACAACGAGTATACGAAAAGTTCATTTAATGCAAATTTATTGTATTTAAAAATATGTTCTCGCAATAAAAAAACCATGGTGATAAATCTAGTGACTATATGGTCTATGATAGTCGGGTTGTTACTGGTATTGATATATGTAATTGTAAATTTAGTCGTTAGGCAATCATAAAGAGGTATTTCATATGATATTTTACACGCTTGAAAAAATGGGTATTCCTTATGTGGTCGTGAAATACAGGCTTACATGCCCGTCTTTTGATGAGGAGGTATCTTATCGATATCAGATTATGGTAGATTACGATACACGGCTATCGCGTTTGGGATTTAAAGAGGAGCGTGAAATCGAACGCTACCAAGGTGTTTATATGTATAGAAATCTTACCCATCGCGAAGTATCCATATTTCGCGGTTTCGGCTACGCACCTGCTTTTATCAATGAAAATGGAGCAGCCTGGGAGTTTGGCGGCCGACTCAAGAGGCGTCGGATGGTTCGGGTCGAATAAAGGGAGGGCGGTTTTCCGCCCTCCCTGCTTACTACAACAACGATGGGGTGTGGAGCGGTTATGAGTCGCATTTATTCTTTAAAATTATTAAAGAACATTAAAGGTATGGTCACTCCACAGTTTCTCGTTGAAGTAGCTTTGACTTCTACATCAAACTACAACTACTCATCATATCTCATTTCTTCATGTTTGCATCTTTCTATTTCGATAAAATTCCTTCATCAACGGGAGTGCCTCTTGAAAAAATATGCGGAAACATGGTATGGAGTTTTCTGCCATAAACGTTTTCACTTCGACAAGGAGCTCTTCCGGCAGTCGCGAAGTTATGACAACTCCTTTACTTTTCCCAATGAGTTTTCTCCCGGCGCCCGGCCTTGCACCACCACGGCTTTTCTTGGTTGGTCCCGAGTTCATTCCTGATTTTTGATTTTTTGCATCAAAATAACCGTCTCTCGGGTAGCTTTGAGGGCGTTTATGAAACGTTCGGTACCCGCCTCGCCTTGCGCATCGATCATGCGTTCCTTCTGAGAAACCGCTAGCCGCAGCACATCGTCAATGGCGGCTATTTGTTCGGCGTATGAACCGCGCTCGCTACGCACCGCATCTACCTCGCCATACAGATAGGTCTTCAGTGCTTTTTTCAGCAGCTGGGGGACCCTATTGGAGGATGCCATGGGAGGATGTAGATATTCGACGATCTCCACAACCACAGTCGTAGCGTTTGAGAAAGTTTTGGTGATAAATATGGTTTTCGCATTTTGCAGTGCGGTGATATGTGTGTCCAGACGGCTTTTTGGAAGGATGTACGCACGCGCAATGAAACCACACTCTCGGTCGGTGCAGACGATGAAGTCGTCTGAGAACCGCGCTGCCGGAGATCGTCGGCTACGGTCTATTATGAATCCTGGGTAATTTCGAGGCATTTTCTAATAATTACAATCGTCCAAATTATAGATAGCAATTGCAGTTTTACGAAGTTTTTCCATTTCCTTCTCTTCATCTGGCGAAAGATCTCTGCTCTTTTTTTCGTAAAGAAGTTCCAGATACATACATCCGTACTCCCCGCAATCCATATAATTGTTCATCATAATCAATTCTTTTTGGAGTTCATCAGGAAGCATGGATATCCCCCCAGCGCCGCGGCTTAACCACTCCAAATATTCGTATCGTTCTTGATACGCCTTCAATTTTCTTTCGAAATATTTCTGAGGTTTTGAATACACCTCGTTGAACAACCGTACCATCTCTTCCTTGTATGCAGAGATGCCGTGCAAATTGTTGGTGCGATTGGCATGGGCTATTTCTCCGGCTTGCATAGTTCGACAAATTGTCCGTCCGTCGAACGTGTGAAAGTAGACGCGGCCTGTTTCTTGATTAGCGTTGATAATTCTGATTTCTGAAGCTTCCATTTTATAATCGTTGGTTTTGGTTTCGTTTTCGATTTTTGCATTTATTTCAACTACTTGCTGCTCTACGTCGGTGGTATCTTCGATAGGTTCTTTTTTCGCGTTTTCCTCGATAGTATCCAGCTTTTCGTCTATGTCTTTTATTCGGGCATCATTCTTTGCGATTTCGGCATTTTCCCACTCACGGTATTCCGCGATCTGCTCGTCAGAAATTTTCATCAAGGCGTAAGCCACGCACCAGCACTGTTTTACGGACAGCATGATGTATCCTGCAAGAGCCTTTTTACAGATGTCAACTACGAAACCCTCGCCACACTTGGCGACTATTTCAAGAATCCCTCTTGCGTCAATGCCATATTTATAAACCCAATGTCGTTTTTTCGCGACATATACAATATTTGATTCAAGTTGTTGTTCCAACACGCTGTAAATTGCGCGGACATTGTTTTTCTGACGGCATTCAGAGAGTTGTTCGTAGAAGTTTTTGTAAGTTTTCATATCTTTACATTTAAGCCCGTCGGCGTGGTTTAAGTGAGGAATTGTGTTTTGATTGCATTACAAAGATATGAACTTTATTTGAATGCGCAATACTTTTTCAAAAAAAAGTGCGAATAATTTTAAAAGCCCCGAATCTCGCATTTCGGTATGATGTAATTTTGAGGTATGAATTTCGGTTTGACTGTAAAGCAGGAGAAGTTTTGCAACAAGTACCTCGAATGCGGTAATGCGTCCGAGGCATATAGGTTTGCCTATGACTGCAAGAACTTGACCGAAAAAACCATTTGGAGTGCGGCGTCTGTATTGCTTGATAAGCCCAAGGTCGCTCAAAGGGTTGCTTACCTCAAAGCAAATTTGGCGGAGGCAGCAGGGATTACGGCGCTTGCGATCGTCAAGGAGCACCAGCGTATCGCATTCTCGAATGGGGCCCGTATCCGTAAAGGGTGGATGGCTCTGAATGATTTCGAGGCGCTGACCGATGATGACAAGGCCTGCATCCAATCAGTTGAGACGAAGCAGACGAAACGCATAGGCGATGATGGTTCGACTATCATCGACGAATGGGTCCGAGTGAAGACCTATGACAAACAGAAGTCTTTGGATGCGTTGTCGAAGATGCTGGGTTTTGACGCGCCGACGAAGATTGAGGTTGCTGCCTCACCGATCGGTAATGCTCACAAGGTGATATTCGAGAATTTCAAGGATGAATGATCACATTTCGTTTCAACGAAATATACCAGCCGGTATTTACGACGGATAAGCGAATTGTTGATATCGTAGGAGGCCGTGGTCGCGGTGGATCGCATTTCGGCACCGACTACTTCCTATTTTTACTAACAAAACCAGCATACTTCCGCGGATACTTCATACGCAAGATGTTTAATGATATTAAGACGTCTCTTTTTCAGGATATTAAGGACCGGATTGATGAGAACCCTGATTTGCGTAGAGAAGACTTCTACATCAACGATAATAATTATTCGTTGAGGTACATTCCCACTGGCAACATGATTATCAGTAAGGGTGTGACAGGCAACAAGGGGCGGACTGCAAAAATGAAATCCCTAGCCGGCGCGACGCATGTTCTTATCGAGGAGGCAGATGAATTGGATGCGGCAAGTTTCGCGCAGCTTAATTTGTCGCTTCGCACTGTGAAATCTGATAAAATTCAGATAATCCGCATCTATAATCCGCCTCCTCGAAACCACTGGATATATAAAGACTACAATCTTGTTGAGACTGATATTAAAGGTTATTTTAGGGCTGAGGTAAAATCCACGTCCGACGTCTTGTCGATATTCAGCACTTACCACGATAACCTGAAGAATCTGCATCCATCGACGGTGCGTGAATTTGAAACGTTTCGGGAGAGCGATCCGGATTATTACTACAACCAGATACTTGGCCTGGTCGGGGAAGGTGCCAAGGGCCGCATCTATAGCGGCTGGGAGCATATATCCGATGCTGAATACGATGCGTTGGAACTTCCGCACTTATACGTGGTGGACTTTGGGTATGGAGGCGCACCAACGGCGGTGGTTCAAGTAAAATACCACAAAGATTTGCGGTATATTCGAGAACTCATATATGCCTGCGATATTGATAGCATGGAGCTTGCCCGGCAAATGCGGGCGAAGGGTATCGATGATCAATCGTTGGTGATTGCTGACTATGGAAGCGGAGGTAGTTTGCGTATTGCGGAACTTCGACGGGGTACTTACGATGGACTCGTTTTCAACATTCGCGCCACCGTCAAGGGCGCCGGATCAGTGCAGGCAGGCATCGCTAAAGTGCAGGCTGCAAAGATACACATGACCGAATCCAGCGAAAACGCATGGAGCGAGTACATGGAATACTGTTGGATGCTTGACGCCAACAAGAACCCTACCGACCAGCCGAAAAAAGAGAAGGATCACATTATGGACTGCATACGGTACGCTGAGCTACACTTGGCTCAAAAAAGCCTGTAATTTTTTTCCACTTTTTCAAAAACCCCGATTTTCGTGTTTTAACGCTCCGTAAATTTGTGGTACAGAGCTGGAATTATGGGATTTTTCGACAGGATATTCAATCGTGGGAACGGTATGCCGGCCGTCAATTTCTTCGGATATTTGGATGGTGGCTGTTATAATGAGATTGACCTGTCATGTATATCGGGCCACAACGCCGCGTATGATAGGTGTTCCACGCTGAAAACGGTCATCAACCGTAACGCGATGGCGATGGCGAACGGTCAGTGGTGGATTACCGATAAGGCAGGCAACGACATTACCGATAAATACCCTGTTATCCGTCAGCGCCTGATATCACCGAACCCTATCCAGTCTTTTGCGGAGTTTGTAATGCAGATGGACGTATACCGTCAGTTGCGCGGTGGGTTCTATGTCTACTTTGCAAATCCTGTAGGATACGGTTCTGATAATGCATCGTCGTGGTGGGTTATCGACCCGCAACATGTCGAGGTGGAGTTGAGCGGGTCGCTGTACGGCTGTAATTCAGCGGATGAGGTAGTAACGCGTTACTGGCTTAACGTAGGTGATTGGCATAGAACGGAGATTCCTGCTTCGCAGCTGCTGTATGTGAGGGATGTGAATCAGAATCTATGTTTCTGCCCGACCGACATCAACGGTGCTACCCGGCTGTACAGTGTACGTAATTCAGTGAACAACCTGATTATTGCCGAGGAGGCGTTACTGGGCATGAACAAGTCCCGCGGTGCATTAGGCATTCTGAGCAATGATGCGGAGGATGCTGCCGGTCATGTTCCGATGACTGAGAAGGAACAGGAGGATTTGCAGAATAAGCTCGGTCGCAGATACGGCCTTGGCCCGGAGCATTGGAAGGTCATCGTAACGGATGCCAAGCTTCGTTGGCAGCCCATGACTATGTCAATCAGAGACCTTCAGTTGATCGAGGGAATGACCGAGAACATCCAGCTTATTTGCAATGCATTCGATTACCCGTTCGAATTGCTAGCCAATACGCAAAACGTGACATACGCCAATAAAAACGAAGCCAAGAAGTCCATGTACGAGGACTCGGTAATTCCGATTTCGAGAATATATGCAGAATGTTTCAAGCGGCTTTTATTAGCTGGTGCAGATGCGGATTTCGTGATAGACTTTTCGCATCTGAGCATCTTCAAGACGGCCGAGGCCGATAAGGCCAAGACCTATTACCAAAAAGCGGTAGCCATACGGGAAATGTATACGCTTGGAGTGATTTCACGCGAAGAAGCACGTTTAGAATTGGGATATGACGAAACTATCGAAGGAAAAACCCTCTACGCTGAACAAGGAGCGATTTGAAGAGGTGCGCAAGAAGCGTGATAATATTGTGAATAATAATAAGGTAGTAACAAAATGAACGACCGGATAAAATATCTGAAAGACAACAAGCACCGGATCGCTGATGAAAAGCGTGCGTCTATGAAATGTGCGGATGGCGTATCCTTTTTCCGTACATCCATGCCTAACAAACAGTCCGCTGACAAGGACGATAATTACCGTGGGCTGGCGGACGTAATGATGTTGGAGGCAGTTATCAACACTACCGGACTGCTCGATAGTCACGAGGACGTACATATTCCGGGATTGTGGGACAGATCGATTGCAGATCCCCGGTTGGTGTACCTGTTACAAGAACACGAGCGGGAGTTTGACCACGTGATATCCGATCAAGTGCGGGTGTCTGTGCAGGAAAAGACATGGAAAGAGCTGGGTGCGGAGTACGAAGGTTCCACACAGGCACTCATCTTCACCGCCGATGTACACCGCGATCGCAATCCGTACATGTTCGACCAGTACCTGAATGGCTATGTGCGCAACCATTCGGTAGGTATGCGATACGTATCGCTGGAGCTGTGCATCAACAGCGACGAGAAGTATTACATAGACGAAAAAGAGGCGTGGGATAAATATATCGGATACGTAGCCAACCGTGAAGATGCGGAAACATCCGGTTATTTCTGGGCGGTTACCGAAGCAAAGCTGATAGAGGGATCTGCAGTTCTATTCGGATCGAACTGGATTACTCCCACAATTAGCGTGGAGCCTAAGAGCGATACGGGCAGCAAGAGCTTGTTTTCGAGAATAGGAAAAATTTTCTAACCAAAAAGAATACTGATTATGGAAGGATTTAAAGTGAGTGCGTTTGCGGCGCCCTCCGGCATGACCATCGATTCGGATTCTCAGAAGCTACTCGGCGCGATGCAGGAGTGGCTGCAGAAGTCGTTCGATGATTTTGCCCGGAGCAAGCAGACTCCGGAGGAGTATGCGAAGGAGATCAGCGACAAACTGAAAGAGTCTGGTTTCTCGATGGAGAGCCTTTCGCAAATCGAGAATGCCCTGAAGGCGCAGGGGGAAACCCTTGAGAAGATGCGGATGGCGGGCAGCCCTGAGGCGCGTGTGGACCCTCTGAAGAAGTACATTGCCGAAAACCACGATCGCATCTTGAAGGCCTATCGCGAGCGTCAGCCGCTAGTGCTGGAGCTTCCGTTCAACAAGGCGGATGCGGCAGTAATCACGACGAGTACGGCAGTGAGCTCTACAACGAGTGCTTCATGGCGCGGCTATACGGAACGCGACCCGCAGTTCTACTACACGAGGCGTCCGAAGCAGTACATACGCGATGTGGCCGCCGTTCGTCGCGTACGGCGTGTTCCCACGACGCTGGAATTCTGGGAAGAGGGTGCAGAAAACGGTGCCTTTGCCATCGTAGCCGAAAATGGGCTCAAACCGATGGTAAGCGTGTCGCTCGTTCTGAATCAGGCCAAGAAGCAGAAAGCAGCCGGAATGACGACCCTGACCCAGGAAGTGATCATGGATTCCGATGAGCTGGCGCTGAACTTGGAACGTCTGTTCGTCGACAAGCTGTGGCGCGATTACGAAAACGAACTGACGGAGGCCCTGATTGCAAACGCCTCAGCCTATGCGGCCACCTCTCTCGATGGTACTATCGAAAATCCGAACGACTTCGATGCCATCTCTGCGGCGGCACTTCAGGTGGCATCGCTGAACTTCAACCCCACAGACCTTATCCTGAACACGGCGGATGCCTATGCCATGTCGCTTATCAAGGACGATTCGGGGAGGTATATCCTTCCCATCGTGACCGAAGGCGGACAGCTGACCATACGAAGTCTGCGCGTGACGGTGACCAATAAGTTGCCGCAGGGCGAATTCCTCGTCGGCGAGTACGGTACCTGGAAGGTGCGCGAGGGCGAAGCGATTATCCGATCGGGTCTCAATGAGGACGATTTCCAGCATAACCGAATGTCGTTCATCGGAGAGATATTCTTCACATCCTACATACCCACAAACCACACAGGCTCGTGGGTAAAAGTAAACTTCGCCACCATCAAGGAGGCGCTGAAGAAGACTGCCGAGGCAGCATAATGTGTAATCAAGGGGGCGCTGTCCCGCCCCCTTTTTAATCAAAATATTATGGGAAAAGAAAAAGTGGAGAACGAGGTTCGGGAAGTATTCCCGCAGGATCTAGTTACTGTTGAGTACACCAGCAAGGCATCGTATCATAAGCCTGGCGAAACTGACCGGGTGCACCGCCTTATTGCCGAAAGGCTGGAGAAGAGGGGCATTGCGAAGCGGGTTGTGAAGAAAACCGAGGAATCCGACAAGTAATGTTTCTTACCGACGCATATTTCCAAGGCGACTTATACCTGCCTAACCTGGCCGTCACAAAGCCAGGTGCGGTAGGTATAGGACGCATGGTATCTGCAGTTGCCGAGAGTGATCTTTCCTATTTCATCGACAAATACGAAAAGGAGTTCCTGCGTAGATTGCTTGGTGATAAGTTGTACGATGCGTTCCTCGAAGGTATTCAAGGACCCGATAGCGAGCGGTGGATGTCGTTGAAGGATAGGATCTACGAAACATCCGGTCCTTATCCGATGTCACCCGCAGCAAACTACGTATACTTCATGATCATATCTCACAACGTCACCGCCACTACCATGAAGGGAGAGGTGGTTCCTGAACAGGACTATGCACGGAATGCGTCGTCGAAGCAGAAACTTGTGGATGCATGGAACGAGATACTCCCATGGGCAAGGCGTATTTGGTGCTTCATCAACGAGCACAAGGATGATTACGGTCAATACTTTACTTTTTGCCACTGCTTGCCGAGGGAGTTTGCACCGGTGAACATTTTCGGCATATGATCTCTCCCAATAAACTCATAGGCTCGGTAGTTCTGCGCACCATGGACGCGCTGAACAAGGATGCGGCGTTTCTCGAGGGACTTAAGGCATACGAGTTTTGGCCGAACTGCGTCAAGGATGGGGAGCTTCATTTGTGGCACTACCCAGGCACGCCGAATGAGATTGCGAACATACTGGTTCAAGTTGGCAAGCTTCTCGACGGTGCCTCGCTAAAGTTCCCTGCGGTACTGGACTACCATCCGATACGGCAGCGTATCGGAATGATGAATGGCTCCATACCTGCAAATACCGTTCATTATAATTTGGCCATTATTGCACCGGTACGTAGTAATTGGACTACAGAGGAACGTGAACGATATGTATTTGAACCGCTCCTGAGGCCTATTTACGAGGAGTTCATCAGGCAACTCAAGGCCAGCCCGGCCTTTCATGTGGGATACTCAATTCCTCATGATTATTACGAAGTATTCACCACTGGGTCGAGTGCTCAAACTGTATTACAGCGCTATGGCGATTACATAGATGCCATCGAGCTGCACAACCTGTCACTTACAATTCGTCCCAATATTTGCGGTCGTGCCCTCGAAAAGATTTACGAGGAAAATGACTGGGTAACCGATAACATAAACAACGTTTTAAAATACTGATTATGGAAATCAAAGGAACAATCGCCAACAACTGTTCGGAGGATACTGTCAGGACGGGCACACCGAACTGCGACAGGGAGATGGGCACACCGATGTCCCTATTATTTACGGGCGTTAATGCCCTTTACCCGATAGAATCGGAAGCGTTCCTCTCCGCGCTTGACGGATACATTAGCGATGAGGGCGGGATGCGCATCATGCCGGTAAAAGGCATTAATGGTATCGCTATGAATGGCGGCGATATCAATGCACCTGAACTCGGCACTTATGGAGGAGCACGACCAATAGGTATTAATGGCGTAAATATCGCCTACACACTTGCCGGTGGGATGTGCCTCTTCAAAGAGCTATCCAAACTGAACAGGCGCCAGTGCCGCGTCTTTATCGCCGATAACGACAATTACCTGTTCGGAACGGTCGTGACGAAGGGCGGAATGGACTACTTCGCAGGATTCAAGGGTATCGTATACGTCACCTACACGCCGACCGACGGCAGTTCTCTGGGGACGGTTACTGTGACTGTATACTTCTCAACCGAATACGAGAAGGAGATGCAAAACGCCATGTCCATCTATCTCGAGAACGGTATGCCGGATGGCCTTATCGGCGTCATGCTTCAGTCGGCTGGAGCGGATACTGTTCGTGTAGTGACGTCATGCGATCAGACTGACGTGACAGCTACCTACATTGACGACTGGACGCAGAACATGTTCATCAACGAGAGCGGCGTGGCGGCCACTACAGTAACGCCCGAAGGCGGCAAATTACTGAAAATCTCTCCCGCTGGAAAGTATCGCGTAGCTTCAGCGAAAGTGCTCGCGGCGGGGAACATTACCGGGCTGGACGGCCTGAATACGTATGTTCAGGTAACCGCCGCAGGCGCTTGACGATGAACGTTTGGATTGGCGAGAGGCGGGTGTCGATAAGCGACGAATACCTGCGCCGCGTAAAAAGGGAAACGCTCATCAAGGAGCAGGTGAGGTCACTGCGGGGTGTGGCGAGCGAGGAGGAGATTGCCTCGGCCATGGGTAAGCTCTATGACACGCTGCACCCTCGAAAGAAAAAGGACGAGTAAGGCTGGAGGGGCAGAGCAATCTGCCCCTTTTTTGAAATATACCGATGAATGTTGACGATAAGCTCGATTACGTAACCGCCAAACAAAAGCGGGTAGACAACTGGCCGGAGGTTATCGAGTGGCAGGTAGATGAGTATGGATACGAGTTGCTGGAGTTGAACAAGGACCAGATGCTTCTCGGACGAAACACAGACGGAGAGCTGCTGACGCCAGGCTATTTGGAAGACCCGTATTTTCGGACATCGGCGCAAGCCCAAGCCTATGCAGCCATGAAGCGAGGCCTTGAATTCGTACACAAAACCCGGGTCACCTTTCCGCTGAACTATCCAAACAAGCCGCAGGACACGCCTAATCTGATCGTAACCGGCGATTTTCAAGATGGCATGTTCATTCGAAATACGGCGGAGAGTTTTATTATCGATTCTCGCTACCCTGAGTCAGGAGATATCGAGAGAAAATATAACAACAAGGTTTTCGGTCTGACCCCCTTAGCAAAAGAGTTTTGGTGGAATCACCGGTTACGTGAAGCACTCTATCGGTACATCAACTTTATGATTGGCGGCGATTATGGCGTGTAATTGCATGAGGCGCACGGCAGCGGATTATGACCGTGCACGAAAGGAAGCTTTTAAGCTATCCGAATTGGAAAATACGGATTATGTGATTTATGAATTCGAAGGAAAAACATATACCGACCGAAAAATCTGCTGGGAGAAGGCCGGCCGACCCGGAATCATCCGGGAACTCGTATGTCGTTTATAACCGGTGCAGCGATTGCCCGGTACACGTGTACCGTGATGCAGTGTGCAATGATAACCTGCGGGCACTGATATTAGAAGGAGAACCTTCCGAGGAGGTGCTGCGCGAGGCCAGGCAGGCATTGACGGTTGAGTTTGCAGAGCTATCAGGTGACACGGGGCTTATAACCGCAAATAAAGGATTGGCGCGAACGATAGGCTACCAATACCGCATTCAGGCTCTTGCAGTGGCATCGATTATTCCGGATCATCCCGAAGCTGTCAAACTATTTGCACGTTACGGGTGGGGAAAGCTCCCTGTAGATGTGCAGATTAAGCGGGCGAATGCTAAAATCAAGGAATATACGGTTGTCCTCGATAAAGAAACGGCCCGGCAGCAAAAGCATGCGGCGAAGCAGGCTACCAAGCGCCTCACGGCAGCGGACTTTAATAGACAGATGGTCATTGTCAGCAAATGGGTAGGATTCCATTTGTCCGACCGCATTACCTTGGCCGAATTGGCAGGTTATTTCAAAAGCTATTCAGAAACATTGAAATTATATGGCAACAGCAACGCGAAATACGGAACTGATCCCGCAGTCCGAAATTGATGTACTCATTAGGTACAACAAAGAATTGGTTGTTACGAAGGATAACCTAGGCGCGATCATTCCGGTTCTTCACAATGCTGCAATGGGTGTGGAGACCTTCGGCGGCGAGTATAAGGAGTTGGCGCAGATACTTAAATCTTTCGTCCAGACACAAAAGAATGTCGAAAAGGAGGTGAATGCTCATCGGAATGCTTTGTCTAATGTGGAGAAGGCCTCCCGGCAACTTGCCTATGCCCAAAGTCAAGAGGCCAAGGAACTGGCGGTTGTAAAGGAGCAGTTGCGGCAGAAGAATATGGAGCTTCGCACCAATGCGAAGGAGGCATTAGGTGCGGAGAACAGTTTGGGTATTCTTCGTGCCCAACTTATTAAATTAAAGTCGGAGGCTGCGAGTTTAGACATAGACTCCAGCACATTTACCGAGGCATCGGTAAAAATAAGGGAGCTCAATGACCGCATCCTTCAGGCGGAAGCATCAATGGGCGATCATCGTCGAAACGTCGGAAATTACGCCAGCGGCTTCAATAATCTACAGTTTCAGGTGCAGCAGGTAGCCAGGGAGCTCCCGTCGCTTACGGTAAGTGTACAACAGTTCTTTCTGGCCATATCTAACAACATTCCCATGCTTACGGATGCCTATGCAGCGGCCCGGCGTGAGAATCAAAAGTTGCGCGAGGAGAATTTGAAAATGGCTGCTGACCAGCAGCAGAAGGTAGTTCCTGCCTGGAAACAGGTGGTGAAGTCTATCGGTAGTTGGCAGACGATAGTTGTTGTGGCTATTACCCTACTCACCGCTTACGGCAAGGAAATCGGTGAATTTATTACCCGGTTATTTAAGGGGCGGAAGGAGATAGATGCTTTCAAGTTCTCGCAGGGTCAGCTTAGCAAGGCGATGACGGATGGCGCCGCAGATGCGCAAAAAGAGATCGTTCGCCTGAAACTGTTGTATGAAGCTGCCACGGACGTCACGAGGTCTATGGAGGAGCGTTTGGGAGCCACACAGGAACTGCAATCGATGTATCCGTCGTATCTTGGGAATATCGCTCAGGAGAAGATCCTGGCCGGTGAGGCGAAAGATGCTTACGAAGCGTTAATGCTTGCAATTTTGGACGTGGCAAAGGCACGTGCGGCCGAGAACCTTATTACGGAGAACAGCGAACAGGCGTTACGCATCCAGATGGATGATCGGTATAAAGATGTGGAGAAACTTGTTGAAGAAAAGGAACGAATTACGCAGGAATATGATGATTTAAAGAAGCGTATAGAATCTCTTGATCCGTCTCAGCGAACCGGTCAGACATACTTGAATATGGTTAACCGGTTCGATGTAATACCAGTGCGGTTGCGGGCTATTAACAGGAAGATAGCCAGCATAAGCGAAGATATAGCTGATGATCTGTCCCTGCCGGATGATGCTAAAGCCAGTGTGCACGACTATATCAACGCGTTGGATCAATCAAATATTAAATTGCAGGAGCAGATCAACACCATAAATCTTAGTAAAGACGCTACTGATGTGTCCGCCGGTTCCATCGCCAAACTCCGCGAGGAGATCAGTGCACTTACGCAACGAATGGAGAACGTCGACCTGTCAACGGCAGACGGAGAGAGTTTGATGCGGAGCCTGCAATCGCAGTTGGACGCCAAGCGTGCAGAACTGGTAGCGTTGGAAGAGATGTACGGTCTTACCTCGGCCGGCGGTGGGGGGGGCGGCTCCGGTGGCTCCTCTGCATTCAGCGGTCTCTCCGAGCAGCGTCAGGCGGAGCTGGAGCTGCTGAAGGTGCAGGCGCAGCAGGAAGCCGAGGTACAGCGGCGAATCGTCGAGGACGAAAAAGCATCCTATCAGGATCGCCTGCTGGCCTTAGAGCGCTTCAAGGAAGCGCAGGAAAGGGTACTGTCTGTAGAGTACGGCGGGCAGTACGAGGAACTGGATGCGCGGCTTGCGGGCGGAGATATAGATACGGCAACTTATGAGGCGGTACTTCGCAGTCTTTCCGAGGCAGAGATGTACGCGCTCGATGATTTGCGGGCAAATCAGGAAGAGGTAGGGCAGAAGCTCATGGAGTCGATCGGCAAAGGCATGATCGAGCAGGTGCAACAGGCCGCGGAAGAGTCTTCCCGGAAGCTTGACGATGAGATGCGTGCACGGCTGTTATCTGCCTCTGAGATGTATGCGAACGGTGATATAGACGACAAGCAGTATTCTGCTGCAAAGAGAGAGATTGCCGATGATACTCAGCGCAAAAGGTTCGCCTCAGAAATATCCATCCTTCATGAACTTTTAACGACTGAAGAAATTACTGACGAGCAGCGGGAAGGCCTCGCAGCGAAGTTGGCTGAAGCGAAAGTAAAGTATGATGAATATGTTTTGAACGAACAGATTCGCATCAACGAGGAGATCCGCAAGAATGCCGATGAGGATGCGAAGCGCGAAGAGGAACGTCAGAAGCGATTGAAAGAACTCAAGATGCAGCTGCTTGAGGAGGTGTTCAACTTCGCCTCGGCACTTAGTGATGCGCAGCTTGAGAAGGAGCAGAACCGGCTGGATAAGCTATCCGAGGCCAACGAGAAGTGGAAAAACGAGGAAGTAGAGCGTATCGAAAGACTCGCCGAGCAAGGCGTGATTAGCGAAGAGCAATCCGATGCTCGCAAAAAAGCTATCGAAGAGCAAGCTGCTGTACGGGAGGAGGAGATCGAGCGTCAGCGTATAGCGGCCGAACGGCGAAATGCGATCTTTCAAAAAGCTCAGTCCGTTGCGCAAGCGGCGATTAATGTCGCATTGGCTATTACTGCTGCCCTTACAAGTCCATTCACATCCGCAGCTACCATACCTCTCATTGCAGCTGCGGGAGCTGCACAGATAGCTACTATCCTCGCAACCCCTATCCCCGAATACGCCAAGGGTACGAAGGACCACCCCGGCGGGCTTGCTGTGGTGGGTGACGGTGGCCGTTCGGAGCTTGTTATCATGCCGGACCGCACCGTGTGGAGAACCCCGGCGACGGATACGGTGGTGGATCTCCCCAAACATGCGCAGGTGCTTCCGGACTACGATGCGGTGCTGGCGCAGTTCGCCATACCGCGCCTGTCCAACATGCCTTCTGACATGTCCCGCGTAGAAATGCTTTTGGAAGAGGAGAAGCTTCGCCAAGGTGCCATGCTGGAAAAATCCACCGAGCGAAACCGCCTTCTTAAACTGATCGTTGAAGGGAGCGGTTCCGAAAAAAGGTTGTCGTCTATGAAATATATAGTAGTAACGTCCAGATTTGAAAATCATTTGAATTAATATGAAAAATTATATTTTACCGCCCAAAGTAAAGATTACCTTAGACATGCCCCAACGGGTCCAGGTGCCTTCTCAGAAAGTTTCGGGCGAGCATATGAAAGTGGTGGACGGTAAGATCGTCACCATCCACGACGACCTGAACGACAACTACCTTATCAACATACCGCTCGGAGCGACCACCTTTGTCTATAAAGGCACCTTGCAGTCGCTTTACCCGGAGGTGGGGCCGTCGATCATCTTTATAGATGCGGCCGGCACGCCCCTCAGCAGTTTTTGGGCAACTACCAGCAGCATCGATAACGTCGTGCTGGATGTCCCGCAGGGAGCTGTAAACGTGTGGGCACCGGTGATCAAGTATAATACTACTCCGGTATTCAGTTTCCGTTTTACCATCGACGTGACACACGATGTGATCAACATGAACGACCTGATACTGTATGCCAGGCGCGACAATACTGCCGGAGTAATAGCGAATTTCTCGCTCGACATACAATTTGCAATCGATACGACTGCCTATACGGTCATTAAGGACCGTTTCGACACGGAGGGTGTCCGTGCGAATATGACACTAAGCATTTTCGATAAGGCTTATCAGACTGATGAATATCGTAAACTCGTAAGCAATCCGCTCGACTTCTTCACATATACCGAACACGAATACTACCTAACGATAGGTGCTCTTTCGTCAGATATCGCGAATGTCGTCAAGGCAAAAGGAGGTACCAACTACGATATACCGGTTTCCGAGCTCTCGCCGGAGGAGTGGAAATACGAGGATTTGGATTTGACACAGTTCGCGAAGTATGTCATCGCCTCTGAAACACCTTACAAGATCCCTGTGCTGCCGGCGGCGCTTTCATTACCGACGCCGAGCGGCGACAATGTCTATCGTGTTCCCGGTGCCGGGGACCACGACATCAAAGGACAGACGTTCGCATCCCCGTTAAAGTCCCCATTTCCGCTGGAATCATCCTTCTTTGAAGCAGCGGAAGATGTCCATCTTCAAGTAGATGCGGAGATAGGCGCCACCGTGACATTTTGGGTTCCATACATTTGGTATAATGGAACTATACCTGTGACAACAGATCCGCAGGGTTATAAAAAGACATACATCCAAATTGCAAAGAATATTTGGGATGAAGAGAACAGACAGGCAGCATCCCGTGTGGAAGGTTATAAAGTGGTGAAGGACGAGGAGAATAAGAAGTACTACATAACCATTGAGTTAAAGTTGTCGCTCGATAGGTATCCTTTCAATGCCATGACGCGCGGGGACAGGCTTTCGCTGTGTTTTTGGATGGATTTTGACAAATCCAAAAACACCTATGCAGATGATCTAACAGTAACCATTTCAAAAGATTCTCATTTAAACATAAGTTACGATCTCAATACGTCAGGCTTACAGAACCGTCCTATTCAGGTGATCGATCCGCAGAAATTGATGCAGAAATTGTTGGACCTGATAAGCGGGGAACAAGGACTGTATACTGCCAGCATTCTTTGGAAAGTTTCCGATGTATCGAAACTCAAATATCGTTTGGTCGCTGCCGAAAGCATCGCCAAATATGCCAACCCCTATTTCCACGGAAACCTGAAGGACCTGATGCACTGGCTTCGGACGATCGGATACGAAGCGCAGTATCAGAACGGCAATAGCGTGGTATATGTTCCACGCGATAATTTGTACTTGAAAGGAGAATTGCTTGACCTGACAGAATCGGAAGTAGCAGATCTGGAAATAGCGCCTGCTACGGAGCTTCTGTTTTCAAATATAAAGGTTGGCGGAGCGAAAGAGGACTACGGCAACGCGTATCTCGATGGGCTTGAGATCAATGCCACATTCGAGTATACAACTGGAATCATTGGCAAGAATAACACGTTGGATTTCGTGAGCCCATACCGCATCGATGCGATAGGTATCCAGAATCTTTACCGTAGTTTCAATAGCAATCCGGATATCGAACGTCAGGATGCCAACACCGACATCTTCGCAGTGGTTTTGACGCCCAGCGGGGAAACGTACTGGGATGTTCCCATCGAGGCGAACGACCAGCTTAGCGAAACACCTATCCGTCTTTTCAACGGGCTACTGAGCGGTCCGTATATTGTTAAGGCTAACGAATCACTTTTCGGAATAAGCACTGATCTTCTCTCCTTTGCCTCGACCGATGGTAATAAGGATGCTACTATCGGAGGTGTTGCGATAAATTCGGACATCGTATTAAATAAAAAGCTCTTCGCACCTGTCCTATTCACTTTCAAGGAAGGATCTCGCTCTTTTCCGGATGTGGGAGGAGCGATTGTATCTACTGCACTCATTTCTTTTATGTGGCGAGGTAAGAAGCTTCGCGGATATGTTCGCAGCATCTCGCGTATGATATCCGAAGAAGCTGAGCGAGAATGGGAATTATATGCCGAATCTTTGTGAAAACCCCCGATTTTCGTGTGGAAAAGCGTAGTAATTTTGGAGTATGAACGGACCGGTATTAAAGATTTCGGAACTGAGCACCCTTAATTTTCGCCATGACTGGCGGCTTCAATTCCAATACCCGGTATGTTACACGCAAAGAATCCTTCCGACCGATAACGTACTTATCCAGTACACGACTTCAGGCTCGTATGTAGGTAACATAGGCATCTATCTGACGGATAGCACGGGTGCCGATATTACGAAAATGGGGATAATTACTGTGAAGGTGGTTGACGGGCAATCTGTATGGAATGTGGTTTGGCCGACTCTTGCCCCGGGCGGCTATATGGTGCAGTTCCGGATGGTAGGTTCCACACGCATCATTGCGTGGTCGGCCTTCTGCGTAGTGGATGAATTGGAGGATTCGGTATTATTTACATACAATAATTATCGGGACGATTTCGAAACGGTATTTACCGACACACCTACCGATTTTCGTGTGGAGGCTGTTTGGCTACCAGGTGATGCGGCCTTTATGGTCAAATCGAATCACTTCCGCGACCAGAACGGATTTTCGCACCAGTTGAGCGCTTTTCCTTATGAAACAAGGACTTTAACGTTAGGAGGCGGTGTGAACGCCTTCGGGGTTCCCAATTGGGTAGCCCGAAAGGTGAATGCCATACTTTCGTGCTCTTCAGTGTTCATAGATGGTGAGGAGTACGTGAGGAGTGACGGTGCGGTTCCGGAGCGTGTGGATATCGCTATGGACTATCCGTTGTTTATGTATAAAATCGCATTGGAGCCACAGACATCCTTGGCGGAGGGTGCCCTGCCGGAGGCGTGGGTACTTGCGTCGGAAGATGGAAAGATCATTGTTACCGAGGATGGCCGAGCAATAGATATGTATCTTAACAATTAATAATATGGTTGTTGTCACCACACTTGAATTGGTTAAGCTGAGTGAGCTTCCCCAAACAGCTTCTCCGCAAGGCAAATGGACTCTTGCTACGGATATCGGGAGCAAGACAAGCATGGCGCTTAGTTTGAACGCAGTATATATAGCAACGAATAATGCAAATGCCGCCGCGGCGAATGCAAACAGTAAGGCTAATCAGGCCTCACAAGCTGCACAAGACGCAACCACTGCAGCCACGAAGGCTACGACGGAGGCCGACAAGGCCATACGAGCTACATTGTTAGCCAACCAGGCAGCCTCTAACGCAAACAGTAATGCTGAGCTGGCTGAACAAGCTGCACGGGCTGCCAATGAGGCTCGCGAAGGTATTCAGGAGGATTTGACCAGTAAGGCGAGTCTTGATGCCCAAAAGAAATATGTGGAGCCTCTTCAGATGAATCCCTTTTTCGGATATCAGACCGGTGCCATCATGGGAAAAGGGCTGTTCAAATCCTCCGATCCAGCAATTACGACTGATTTGAGAGAAAAGCCGCACACCACCGTCGTCCTCTTCACCACGCCCTCCGCTTCGGAGGTAGGAATGAAAGGCATTTACAACGAAGGGCCTGATAACACCACCGGATTCGGCACGTTTATATGGTGGTCGAACGGAAGTGTGGTCGTATCGATCCGTGGGGGAAACTATAAAACGACCCAGGTTCCTCCCCAGACGCTTTGCATGGCAGCTTTATCATACCGAAACGACCAGGCAATCATGGCAATCAACGGTTCGATAAGCGTTGCCGAAAATCCACCGTACCCCTACCTCCATAACCCGCAGCGCGTGCTGGTGGGCGGTACCGAGAGAGATTCCACGAACGGCAAACTGTGCACCTTCCGCGTTGTTGCGGTGCGGAAATTCAATTTCGCCGCTACTGCCGACCAGTTGACAGAAATGTGGAACGGAGGCCGGCCGGAACAATGGCGGGTACCGGATGATTGGCGTGACGGTCGGTGCCTTTTGGATTTGGTGCCCGAAGGTCTGTTGGGAAATGTCTGGAGGGATATGAGCGGAAATGGCACCGACCTGCCTTACGTAGCATCATCGGGTAATCCGGCAGATGTCGTGTTATCGTACGAAAATGTCGGTTATCCGGACACTATTACGGGGATTGCTGCGCCGACAGTTGCTCCCAATTTTGTAGGGCAATCCTACATAGACACGGTCAATAAAAATATTTACAGAGCTGTGGGTATATCTACCGCAGGCGATTGGAAAATGGTATAGTATGAGTGTGAATGAAGAAAACATCCTCGAAGCTATAAATATGGTCGAAGGGGATATACATGAATATCGGGCGGTGCTTATAAACACCGACTGGTGTGTTATCAAATGCCAGGAGACCGGGCAACGGATGGAGGACTTGTACCCGGACATATCTAAAGCCCGCATCGAGGCCCGAGAGCGTATCAATGAGTTGGAGATGCGCTTAAAGGAATTGAACGAGCAACTGGAGCAGGAAGAAGTATGGAAGAATTGAGCAATATCATACACATCACGCAGGATGTGCGACGGGAGATCGTAATCATCTTCGTATGTTGCATACTCATCTGCCTCGCGGCTTTTATTGACATGTGGACCGCTATAGATGCAGCTCGAGTAAAAAAGGAGAAGATTAGCAGTCGGAGCTTGCGTAAAACTGTGGCAAAAATTACGGATTACCTGAGAGTCGTCATATTTGCACTTCTGATTGATGTGCTTGGGCTATTTTTTCCGTGGTATCTCATGCCGTATGCCGTGACGGTCGTAACGATGGGAATCCTCTGCATTGAAGGGAGATCTGTTATTGAAAATAGCAAAAAGAAGAAGAGTGCGGCCGGCGAAGTGTTGGATATGGTAACCAACATCATGGAATGTGCTACTAAAAAGGACGCCGAGAAGCTGATCAAAATCATTAAGGAAAAATCGGAACAACACTAGGATGGGGAAATACTTCACACTTCAGGAACTATGTCATTCGCAAACGGCTATTCAGCAAGGGATAGACAATACCCCTCCTCCCGCTATCAAGGTGAATCTGCTCTCGCTAATCACTAACTGCCTCGATCCGATTCGGGGTATATGGGGTCGGCCTGTGACGGTGACCAGCGGTTTTCGTACGCCCTTACTAAATAAGGTGGTGGGCGGTGTCCCTACGTCACAGCATATGAAAGGAGAAGCCGCGGATATTACTGTTGGATCTCCAGACAACAACCGAATGCTTTTTGCCATGATACAAGCTGCCGATATTCCTTTCGACCAGCTTATCGATGAAAATAATTACGCATGGATTCATGTTTCTTGGAAATCTTCAGGCAACAGGCACCAAGTATTGCACTTGTGATGAGTTATTGTCCGGAGTGCGGCGCTGAGCTCATTCACCATTCAGGGTGCGCAATGTGTATACAGTGTGGATGGAGCGCCTGTAGCCTTTGATCAATAAAAAAGAGGCGGTGTCGGAATTCCGCCTCTGGCAATACTGAGATATTGCCGCCTTTCGGCAATTCAAAGATACGAAATTTTCAAGATATCGGTAGTATGAAGTTTTGGGGATACATACTCGTCTTCCTACTTTTCATCGGTTCATTTTTCGCAGGTCGATGGACGAAGTCACCGTATGAACGGATTGTAGAGCGCCGCGATACGGTCATTATTAGGGATACGATGACTGAATATATCCCAGTGCCGAAATACATCACATATATTCGCACCGATACATGTTATCTGCCGGCCTTAGCTGACAGTGGGCATTCGCCGGTGTTAGTGCCTATAGATCGTAAGATATACCAAACTCCCGATTATCGAGCAGTCATCGAAGGATACCAGGCGTCTCTTCTGGAGATACAGGTATACCCACAGAAGATGGTCGTGACGCCAAAAAAACCTACATCAAAATCTCGTTGGGGTATCGGCATTCAGGCAGGGGTAGGATTGGTGCCGACAACCGGAAAATTATCGCCGTACATCGGAATTGGCGTTCAATACAGCCTATTTTCATTTTAGAACGATCCCCTCATCGCTTCCCTCAAAATAACAAACCCGCTGAAATTCAGCGGGTTTGTTTCTGCTTTGGTGCCCAGGACGAGACTCGAACTCACACGCCGTAACCGGCACTACCCCCTCAAAGTAGC
>ERZ777011.1245-NODE-1245-length-28795-cov-3.083542_pt1 | contig 28795 bp, 27 predicted proteins | sample MGYA00374964_ERZ777011 | MGnify/ENA primary metagenome ERZ777011 (study PRJEB29310, sample SAMD00008975) | mouse gut metagenome | study: EMG produced TPA metagenomics assembly of the Metagenome analysis of fecal microbiota from mouse which was promoted... | reverse complement strand
TAGTGGCATACTTCCTCTGCACGGGCCTGTGCATAAAAAAACTGCCGTCATTAATTTTTTGACAGCAGTTTATTTGTTTTATTTCGTTTGCTATATTCGTTATTTTATATTTCCCTATTTACATCCCTGCCTATTACAAGCTTTGCTTTTGGCAGAGCCCTGATAAAGATATAGAAGTTGAAAGTTTATTGCCTGTTTTTTTCTCCTGCCCCGGATCCGCAACAATCTGGCAAAAAGCACTTTCAAACAAGCTCCAGCTTCTTCCCGTCCAGCGCCGCATAGTACAGACAGTAATCTTTGTCATAGCAAAGCTTCAGCGAGAAGAAAGGCGCGTCCTTTTCGATAAGGTCAAAAAAGATAAGATCCCCTTTCCACAAATTAAGGCTTTCTATCTTATTCTTATCCACCCATTCCAGCGTCCCCTCGTCACACTCCGCGAGCTCTCCCTCAAAACCGTCAGCGGTATAAAGACACATATATTCCGAGGGATAGCCTTCAAAGCAAAAGGTAACGATTCCTCTGAATCGGTAAGAAGTGAGGGTAAGTCCCGTTTCCTCCTTCACTTCGCGCAGCAAACAGTCCTCCGGACTTTCGTTTTCCTCGAAATGACCTCCTACCCCAATCCATTTATCCTTATTTACATCATTCTTTTTCGATACCCTGTGCAGCATCAGATATTGGTTGTCTCTCTCGATGTAACACAGGGTTGTCAATTTGCTTTTCATCATTAACTCAGCATTTCTCCCACAATTTTATTGACCAGAGCGCCGTCCGCCCTTCCCTTTACCTTGGGCATCAGCTCTTTCATCACCCTGCCCTTATCCTTACCGGAAGGCTCTGTGATTCCCAAAGCGTCAAGCGCTCCCTTTACCGCCTCGCGAATAGCTTCCCCGCTCATTTCCTCAGGGGCAAACTCCTGATAAACGGCCAGTCTCTTTTCGCAGGCTTCTTTGATATCCGTTCTGTCCGCAGGGGCCAATTCCATGGTTTCCTTCGTCTGCTTCATTTCCTTTTTTACTACCTCGAACTCCTCCGCCTCCGTTAAATCCGCCCGCTTGTCAATGGCCTTATTTTTCAACGCGGAAAGCAGCATGGAAAGCGCATCTTTCCTGTCCTTATCCCTGTTTTTCATCGCCTCCATCATTTGTGAACGCACATTTTCAATCATACTCATTTTTTCATTTCCTCCATTTCTTTCTATAAAATTCTATAAAGTCAAAGACCTCTCAGCAAGCTGACAGGGCATCAAACTTGTAGTGCAGCAAGCTGCGGGGCAAAAGACCCTCGCGGCATTCGCCAAATGTCTATGAGACGCTTGCGTCTCTATGAGCAGCCGTTGGCTCATTGCTCGCAGAAACAAGCTCCTGGAACTTCCTGCGCCCAATTTTTTTGGCACATGGGAATATTCTCTATCTTATTTCATTCTTCTTGCAACGATTTTATTTGACGCGTGTATATGTTTGGGGACATTCGGATGTTCATCTTCAAACACATAAGACTTAAACTGTAAAACGTCCCAATCGGCATATAATTCTTTGATTTCCTCATCTTTTGCCAGACCAATCGCAAATGGCGCAATATCCTCTGATGCCGGTACGGTGTCCGTAAATATTTGCATTATATGAATACCGCCTATATTAGTACTTTCTTTTGCATTAATAATAAACCTTTTCCAATCATTTTTGCTTACAAAATGCAGAGTTCCAAAACAAATAACCATATCATAGTGCTGTTCAAATTGACAGGCAGTTAAATCAGCTACAAATGCGTTTACTTGTGTATGAAACAGTTCGCATCTATGTTTTAGCTTCGCAATTCCATATTCAGACAAATCAAAGGCATCAACATGGTGCCCTTTCCGAGCCAGATATATCGCATTTTGGCCTTCTCCGCACCCTGCCTCCAATACTTTTGACCGTGCGCTGAGGAAATGCTCAAATTCAGTAATCGTTATGTTAGGCTCATTGGAAAATGTATTGGTATCCAATTCCTGATATGCTTTCTCCCAAAATGGGACTAAATTTTTATTCATGCAACATTTCTCCGTTTTCATTTCCCAATTATTGACGCAGAATGATTGTTTCAGATGCAAGGCGGAGGAAAAAGTCATAGCGGTGGCTACGGCGATTGACGGTACTGTGTGCCGGTGGCACACGTTTAGCACGGACCGAAGCGGAGCATAGACCAACGCCGCAGATGAACAATCGGACAAGTCAAGGTGCCGGTTACTTAGTTTTCGTTATACTAGCTGCTGTAGCTGACAATCAGCATCTCAACGCTGATATTGTCGTTCATTTTCCCCGTCTTAACCGCTTCCTCCGCGGCCACGCACGCTTCCAAGGCTTCCCGTATTTTCGCCTTCTCAAAGCGGGACGCCTGGGTCACATATTTTCCGGCGATAAAGCCTGGCAGGCCCACTTTCTCTCCAATCGCCTTATTCTGGTACCCCTTTCCCTTAAGCTCCTTTACCTGCAAAAGCAAATTAAACTGTCTGGCAATCAAAAACAAAATTCGCATAGGCGGCTCTTTTTGCGCCAAAAGCTCGTAGTAAAGGGTCAGCGCCTTTTTTTGCTTTTTATCGGCGATCGCGCTCACCATGTCAAAAATGTGGTTTCCTATCCGCCTGGTACATATTTCGTCAATGTCTTTTTCCGTGATTACCTCCTTATCAAGGCAGTAGCAGAAAAGCTTCTCCGTTTCTCTGCGGATATTCTCCATATCGGTACCCGTCTTTTCCAGCAAAAACTCAAGGGCAGGACCTGATATTTTCTTATTCTCCTTCTTTATCATTCCCAGAATCCATTTCTTTAAGGTGGCCTCGTCCTGAATGGCAAATTCCACCGCGCACCCCTTAGAAGACACTGTCTTATAAAGCCGGTTCCTCTTATCCACCTGGGTTTCCACGAACACAAAGTACGCCGTATCCGCAGGGCTTGAAAGATAAGCTACAAGCGCCTCCCCGCCCCCTTTAAAATAACCACTGTTTTCTAAAACAATCAGCCGTTTTTCGGCAAAAAAAGGAAGCGTTTCCGCCTGGTCAATGACCTCCCCTATGGGGATATCCTTTCCCTCGTAATAATGATAATTCATATTGTCATCGCCAATAATGGCCTCTTTTAATTTGTCCCGGTACTGCTTTCTTAAATACCCTTCTTCGCCATACAGAAGGTACATCCTGCTAAACTGTCCCGTCTTTATATCCTGTATCAAACGCTGCATCTTCCTTTGCCTCACCCCCTTGCAGGTAAGTATATCACAAACCGGCGGATTATTCATTGAAAAATTTTTTAACCTTTACCTTTCGCCCGTCCGTGGTAAAAGTAAGGGCCCCGGTTTCATGGGTTATCAGTACTTTGGCGCCCTGTTCCCCAAGCCTTTCCATAAGCTCTCTATGGGGATGCCCGTAGGAATTATCTTTCCCACAGGATATCACCGTGTATGCCGGATGGACGCTGTCCAGGAAAGCCTCCGGCGTGGAATTTCGTGAACCATGGTGGGCCGCCTTAAGCACCGTGACCTCCTCCTCACTGTTTTCTCTTTCCTTTTGCCAGGTCTTCATCATCTCTTGTTCCCCCTCGCCCTCCACGTCTCCGGTCAGCATTGCCGCAAAGTTTCCGTAAGTCAATGCAAGGACAGTCGAATACTCATTGGCCTCCCCGGTCTGATATCCCCGGTAAGGATGAAGGCAGGTAAGGGAAAGCCTGCCATCTGAAATTTTCTGCCCCCTGCTTATGTAGGATACCGCAATTATGGCTGTCCCGGCTGTCTGTTCCAGCTCCTCATAGCCTTCGTTTCTTCCCTCCTTTGCAATATCCGGCAGTACCAGATGCTTTATCTTAATTCCCTGCAAAGCGCCTTCCTCCATCAATTCCATGATTCCGTTACAGTGATCCTCGTCAGGATGCGTCACAAACACCGCCTCCAGCTCGGCAACTCCCTGGGATTTCAGAAAAGGGATAATCCGGTATGTTCCGACGCTGCTCACGGAAGAACTTCCCCCGTCCACCAGATAGCAATTTCCTCTCCCGTTTTCAATATAAATACAATCTCCCTGCCCTACATCCAAAAAAGTGATCTTAAGTCCTGTGCCCCCACGCAAGGTCAATACCGCCACAGCCGCCGCTACAATCCCCCATTTAGCCGTCATAGGCAGCTTCTTTTTATAAATTACAAGAAGAATTAAAACCAGCAAATAAAATGCCATCTGCCACACAGCGGGCCTGCCCGGAGTTAAAAGTCTCCCCGGAAGATTATCGCAAAAGCCGCATGCCCCCTCATACAACAGCAAAATATTCTTTATGATAAATCCAAAGGGCGCAGCCCCAAGAGGCCACAAAATGCCCAACAGCAAAACCAAAAGCCCCGCTCCCATCAAAAAACTCATAAGCGGAATCACCATAAGATTTAATAACACAGAATATATTGGAAACTGATAATAAAACCACAAATAAACAGGTAGGGTAACAGCTGCTACGGCCAGACCGCTCACCCCTGCCTCTACCGCTTTTTTTATCTTCACCATCTTTCCCATCTTTATCACTTTCTCCACCTTTTCCATCGACATCTTCTCATCCCCTCCCTCCGTAAGTGAAGGAAGCACAAGGCCAATCCCCAGCACGCATCCAAAGGAAAACACAAAGCCGCTGTGATACCAATAAAGAGGCTGACTTATCAAAATCAAAACCGCCGCCACCCCTAACGCTGTCAGCATATCGTAAGTGCGCTTTGCAAAAATTGCCGTCATCCGCAGGCAAAACATCAAAACCGCCCTCACAGCCGATACCGAAAAGCCCGTCATTACACCGTAGAAAACAATCAACGCCACGGACACCGCCGCCGCCCCGTTCATGGATACGCCGCATTTCCTTAAAAGCTTATAAAGTCCCATCCCAAGCATGGATATATGCAGACCGGAAATTGCCAGTATATGGGCAATCCCATTCCTCTGATAAAGCGCCTTCAACTCCCTGTCAAGCCCTTCCTTCTCTCCAAGAAGCATGGTCTGCATCACGGAAGCTTCCCTCCCCGGAAGATTCTCCTTAAGCACGTCGGAAAGAAAGCGCCTTAGTCTATAGGTACTTTCCATAAAATGATTATATTCAATTGTTTTTGCCAAAATTTTCGCCTGATTCAGGCGGTAAGAAATTCCGGAAATTTGATAATAAGAATATGCGTCAAATTGACCAGGATTAGATGCTCTTTCAAAACATGTCACTTTTCCCTCAAGCCGTACCACACAGCCCATTTCGGGCTCCCGCTCACCGGCCCTTAGGTAACAAATCGCCCTTTTCCCCGGCGGCCCGGTATCCTCCTCCGGCCCTGCACCGCCTTTACCCGAAGAAAAAAGCTTCAAATATAAAACCAACGCCTCCCCCTCTTTCACTTCCCTGACTTCCTTTTGATAAACCCTTCCTGTCACCGTCACGGTTTTCTTCTGAAAACCGCTGTAATCCACATAAGGCGCCGGCCTGATATGCACCGCCACAAATAAAAATAACGTAACCGCCAGACAACCGAACCCAAGCGGCCTTCTCCTCATACTATCCCCCCATTCTTATCAATATTCCATAAGGAACCCCTTGAAGCAAGCAGTCACTTGGCTCGTTGCTCGCGGGAATAAACCAATTTTATTCCACCAACTCCAAATTTCTCTCAAAAACTGTAGAAAGACTGGTATTCTCCTTATAATTCACCGTACTGTCCCCATTCACGGACAGCTGCACCTTATTCACATTAGAAAGCTCCACCAGCGAATTTGTGATAGAGTAAATCGTCACATCCGAAGTTACATTATAAATCTGCGTCAAAAAAGTATTGTCCAAATCCACATAGCAAATACCATCCTTCACATTGACACTGATAATCTTCGTATCCGGATTGATGGTCGGAAACGCCTTTTCCCCCTCTTTGGGCCCCGCAATCAACTGTTCCAGCACCAATCTTTCCATGGAAATATTACTGCTGTAGACCACCGACCTGCTTACGGTTTTTAATCTGTCCCCCTTTTCGCCTGCAAGATATAAATTAAGCTTCACTCTCTCATAGGTATTAATCTCGTTCCCCGCATTATCGATAAACAGATCCGCGCTCATGATGCCTATCACATTTCCGGCCATATCCAGCAAGGGCTCCGTCCTGATTTGAAAGGACACGTACTTTATCCCTTCAATCTGCGTCAGGGTCCTCACAATAGCCGCCCGCACCAGCACCTCCGTAGTAACCGGCATATACCTGTAATTATCGTCAAAATTTAAGGTAAGCTGGTCCTCCGCAATGCTGTAATCCAACAAAGTGATGCTGTCAGATAAAGGCGCTTTGTATTCCAGCTTTTCGGAAACAGCCTGCAGCTGCTCCAAAAGCTCGGAAAGCAGCTTTTCCGTATCCGTGCTTTCTGTTTCCGTCACATATTCCTGGGGATAAATACCCGTCTCATCATTGTTGACATAATATACCGCGTATTTGTCTCCCTGCTCCTCCTTTGCCTGGCGGCTGCAGGCGCAAATCACCGGTATCAGAAAAATAAGCAGGATAAACCATTTTCCTTTTCTATTCAAATTCATTTTCATCCTCCATACTTCCAATAGCCCGCAAATCCGGACGCGAAGCACAAATTTACGCATACCCGGATTTAAACCAAAACCCTCGTAAGCGGTATTTTAACCGTAAACGTGCTTCCTTCTCCCTCAACACTTTCCAGCCTGATAGAACCCCGATGGCGCAAAATAGCGCTTCTTGTGATGGCAAGGCCAAGGCCCGTACCTCCGATTTCCCTTGAATGGGATTTGTCCACCCGGTAAAACCGCTCGTAAATCTGTTCAAAGGATTCCTCCGGAATGCCAATTCCCGTATCAGCCACCACTATGGTAAAAAACTGATGATCCGCATCTAAGGTCACGTCCACTTTTCCCTGCTCTTTGTTGTACTTAATTGCATTTTCAACCAAGTTCGTCAAAATCAGCGACATCTTCACCTCGTCAACTTCCGCCAGTATTTCGCGTTTGCTGATCAACGTAACTTCCACATTCTTTTTCCTTGCAATGGGACGGATTCTCTTTAAAATCGTTTCCGCCAATACATTAATATCCACCACGCTGATATTCAGCTCCGTGGCGGGCTTATCCAGTTTCACCAGGGCCAGCAGGTCGTTGATGATTTTGTTTTCCCGCTCCACCTCCTGCGCAATATCTACCATAAATTCATGATAAAGCTCCGCCGGTACATCCTTCTGGGCCAGCAGGGAATCCGCCAAAACCTTAACGGAGGTGATAGGCGTTTTCAGCTCGTGGGAGACATTTGCCACAAATTCCTGCCTGGAATCATCTAACGTTTTCATCCTCACCAAAAGACTGTTAAACGCATCCACGATATGCTCCGTTTCCAGATAATCAGGCACCGAAATCGGCTCGTTGGTATATCCTTCCTTCACTTCGCCGATGGCCTTCGATACTCTGTCAAAGGGACGAATCAAGACCTGGGCGAGCACAAGGGCAAGGGCAAAGATGCAAAATACCATGATAATCTCCACAATCTGCGCCTTCCGGTTCAAGATTTCCATGGTCATGACAATACTGTCCGTGGAAACGCTGGTGAGCATTACGCCTCTTACAATCTCCGTTCCCTCGGGCATGTCCTCCGTTGCATTCTGCGCAGAAACCGTCTCCACAATGGGAACCGTCATTTCAATAAAACCGTTTACCGCATCATAATTAGTGGTATTGGTACCCTTCAGGCAGCGGATGACTTCCTCGGAGATAATCACTTTGCCCTCACTGATACCGTAGGTATCCTTCACCACCTTCAGCTCCCCATTGATGATCAGAACACGTCCATTATACAGATTTGAAAGCTGCTCAAGCTCAGCCCCAATCATCTCCGACGAGGTGTCCTGCAGGTAGTTATATGTAATAAGGTGATTTGCAATAATTCTGAGCTGGGTCTGCACATCGTTCGTCCGCACGTTCACCGCACGGCTCTCATAGTTTTCCAAGATACCTACCCGCAAAAAGATACTGGGAATTGCGCCCACAAGAAATATAATGATAAACAGGCGGACTTTAAGGCTCCGCCATACCTTCAGCTTTTTCAGATTTGTTTTTATCCCGTAAGCCATGCTCCGCACTGCCTTTCCAAAAATTATAAAAGCCCATCGGGCAGCCGTCCATTATGCAAAATAATATCCGACTCCCCACTTTGTGTGCACATACTTTGGCTCCGACGGATTCTTTTCTATCTTTTCACGCAGTCTTCTGATATGGACGTCCACTGTCCGCACATCCCCCGGATAATCGTTTCCCCACACCAGTTTCAGAAGCTTCTCTCTTCCATATACTTTATTGGCGTTCACCACAAGCAGCTCTAAAAGTTCAAATTCTTTGGCCGTCAGATTGATTTCCTTTCCCGCCACATAAACCCTCCTGCCCTCGCAGTCAAGCTTCATGTCTCCGCTTTCAATCACCTTTGCCGCCTCTTTGGGCTTAGGGGAAGTGCGTCTGATAATGGCTTTCAGCCTTGCCTTTACCTCCAGAATGTTAAACGGCTTAATAATATAATCATCTGCGCCGTATTCCAGGCCCAGAATTTTATCCATGTCCTCTCCCTTTGCGGTCAGCATAACGATTGGCACATTGGAAAATTCTCTCACCTGCTGGCAGACCTCAAAACCCGTAAGCTTGGGCAGCATCACGTCAAGGAGAATGATATCGTAGGTTTTGTTCCTAATCATCTCCAGCGCTTCTTCCCCATCATAGGCACAATCCACTTCCATTCCATCCTGCTCTAAACTGAATCTGATTCCTTTTACAATCAGCTTTTCATCATCCACTACCAGAACTTTCTTCGCCATATTTCAACACCCGTCCTCTCCCTGGCCCTAAGGCGGCATAGCCTAGGGCGCCACTTTTACACTTAACCGGCCAAGATACCATCTTAAGCCGTCAAATCTCTTTATTTTCTCTTGGACTTTGGAATTCTATACCGTAATTCCGTCCTTTATTTTCTGAAATAATCCGCCCTTTATTCCTTCCACCTGCATAATATCTTCAATCTTCTTAAAAGGCCCGTTTTTTTCCCGATAAGCAATGATACTCTTTGCCTTACTTTGTCCTATCCCCGGAAGTGTGCACAAAAGCTCCTCGCCTGCTGTATTAATGTTAATTAAGGAAGTATCCTCCCCCTTAACACCGCCGCTATTATTTGCATTGCCTGCGCTTCCTGCTGACTCCTGCCACTTTGGCAAAACGCCTGACTCCCTGGTCTGTTCCTTAGTAGGCACATACAATTTCATTCCGTCCGAAAGGAAGTCCGCCTGATTTAAAAAATCCTCGTCCGCATCCTCCTTAAATCCGCCCGCCTTCTCAATTGCCTGATAGACTCTGCTCTCCCCTTCTAATATATATACGCCCGGATGTGCCACCGCGCCGCAGATATGTACAACACACTCCTTTATCTCCTGCCCGCCATTGTGACCGGTTTGATCGTTTGTCTGCTCTCCTGCCCGGGGACTTTCGCTCTGCGAATCTTCTATCAAAGGGGACGGACCCTTTAAATCATCCACAGCCCCTTCCCCTTCTGACAAAGCATCCGATGTAACATTCTCTACAGGCAATAAAAACTCTTCCTGCCCCTTTCCCATATATTTTCCACACCCAGAAAAAATACCGGAAATCAAAACAAGAATCCCCACCGCTATTTTTACTTTTTCATTCATCGTCATACCTCCTGTTTACAATAGGCAAAATTTATGGTCAAATAGCGCAAGCTGTGCCTGCGATACTGCGCTAAAATTCCTTTTTGCAAAAACAGAAAGCCCCTTATAACGATACTATTTTATTGTAAATGAAATTCCCCTCATTGACAAGCCGGAAGTTCCCGTTTTATTTTGTATGAAAATCCGCATAATTAACCCTCTGCGGCCAAACTACGTTTTTACAAAGTGAATGTATCCTATTCCCATTTAAAAAGTATAATCCCCACAATTGCAACCCCCATTCCAATCACTTTCTTCCACTGCAGCGGCTGTTTTTCCACTCCAAATAGTCCTAACAGCTCTATCACATAAGCCACAAGCAGCTGCGCCACCACAATCAGCATAGCTGCCTTCGCCGGGCCTAAAAGCTCCATGCCCTTTATCACGGTATAAGTGATAAACGCCCCAATTGTTCCTCCTAACAGCATGTATTTGGGCTCCACCTTAAGCAGGGCCCCAAAAGACGATCTATCGGCAAAAAGCCATGCCGCAAGACAGACCAAAAGCGCGGTAAACTGCACAAATGCATTGGCTACCCAGATGCTGGAAGACTTGGTTACCTGGGTGTTAAACACTCCCTGAATGCTCATAAGCGCACCGGAAATCAGCGCAATAAAAAATCCAATCATATGGCTCCTCCTTAACAAGTTTAATGTTGAACGGTTTAAAAACACTTTTATCATCCCCATATGATTGGAAAATTATTCATTTGTACTTTTCTATCCTTCCGCATCCTCCTGAATATCATATTCTTCATCCGAATATGCATCATCTTCCTGCGGAATTTCTTCCTGAGGAATTATTTCCTCTATATATTGCTCCTCATAGGCGCTTCCCGTCACCCGGCTCATAACCTCTTCCGAGAGCCGCTTTAGCATTTCATTTGCGTCCGCCCCGTTCCATACCTGTGAAAACATGGATTCCAGCCTCAGCCAAAAGCCGCTGGTCTCAATCATTTTCGGCATGGAAATAGACCGTTCATACTCCTGGGCAAAGCGGCTGAGGGCTTCATAGTCATAACGCATCCCTTTACAGGCCGACGCCTTCCCTGCTCTTGCATACAAAATATCACTGTACTGAGAGGTCAGAAAATAGGCAAAATCATTTGCATCCTCTTTATTTTCCGAATAACCGTTCACTACCACACAGTTTGTCATGGAAAGGGAGCGGCCCATCCTGTCTTTGCTCACATCCGGCGCAAGGGCAACATCATATTCATAGTGAAAAAGCCCTTCCTCTTTCGCCTGCTCTAATCTGGAAACCGCATCTGTGGTTGCAATGGTAAAAACCATTTTTCCTTCTATAAATTCCTCCAGTATGGTATCATAATCAATTTCACCGGTGTCAATCGAAAAAAACTGGTTTAAGTCCTGATAAACCCGCATACTTGCAATGGCGTCCTGATTATAAATGTCGATCTGAGAGGTGTCCCATCCGGCCTCGCCGCCCATTTTGATAGAATCTCCCACGAAAAAATAATTATAAAAAATATCCGTTACATCCCATTTAAACACGCCTTCCACCTGCTCGGGCGCATCATAATTATCGGCAAAATTCTCTATTTCTTCTATTGTGGTGGGTAAAAGCTCCTGCAGCTTTTCGGCAATCTCCCCTTGGGTAAAACTGCTTTCGGCCCCTTCTCCCGTGTCCTGATTTTCCGCTTCCTGTGCGCCCTGGCCCTCCGCCTCTTCTCCCAACAGGCTTTCTTCCTCCGCTAACAGCCTTTCAATTTCCAGTCTGTCCACGGCCATATCTTTTAAATAAGTTTTATTATAAAGAAGGGCGCTTGTCTCAAAATAAAATGGATAGCCGATGATTTTGTCCTTATAAGTCGCCGCATCAAGACCGGTTCCCATGTAGCTGTCCGCCATCTGAACCTTATCAGGCGGCCTCACCTCGCTGGCAAGCCCTGCCAGGTACGCCTTCCCCAGCAAGTCATGGCTTAATATATATAAATCCGCCCCGTTTTCTTCCGTAAGGGAGGCTTCGTTTATTTTTTCAAGATATTCAAGCCCCGATTCCAGCACAGGCACCACCCGCACATCATGGCTTTCATTATAGGTCACGGCGGCAGCGCTTAAATAAGAAGTAAGCGCTTCATCCGTATACCACAGATAAAGCGTCTCCTTTCTTCCCGAAAAAACCGTATCTCCCTGTTTATCCGCAATTACCTTGCCCGATTTGGCAATGCCAAAAGTCAAAAGCGCCGCCGCTGCCAGCCCGCCGCTATTAGTCTTCCTTTCAGACTCATTTTTTACCCCATTTCTATTTCATTAAGACATGTCCGCAATATGGCGGCCATATCGTCTACGTTTTCTTTCCTGATGATAAGCGGCGGTACAAAGCGAATCACATTAACCCCTGCATTTACAACAATCAGCCCTTTATCAAGTGCTTTCAAAATCACTTCTCCGACAGGCCCCTCAAATGCAAGTCCCTGCATCAAGCCCATTCCGCGTCTTTCCCTGATGCAGTCATACTCGCTTACAAGCTTATCAAGCGTCTCTTCCAGATAAGCTCCCACCTCTTTTACATGATCTATTATATGGTTCTCCTCAAATAAATCAAGTACAATATTGATTGCCGCCGCCGCTAAGGGGTTTCCACCGTAGGTTGTGCCGTGGTCTCCGCTTGTAAGAGAATTCTGCGCCACGTGCTCGCTCATAAGGAAAGCCCCCACCGGCACGCCGCACCCAAGGGCCTTGGCCGTAACCATAATATCCGGCTTCACGCCATATTTCTGCCATGCGTACATATAACCTGTCCGCCCCATGCCGCACTGAATTTCGTCTAAAATAAGGAGAATATCCCTTTCCTCGCAAAGAGCCTTCACCTGTTTTAAGAAGCTTTCGTCCGCGGGATAAATTCCTCCTTCGCCCTGCACCGTCTCAAACAAAATGGCGCATGTTTTATCCGTCACATTGGAAAGGACGCTCTCAAAATCGTTCATCTTTGCAAAGCGGATATTCCCAATCATAGGTTCAAAAGCCTCTCTGTACTTAGGATTCCCTGTTACCGACAAAGCCCCCATGGTCCGTCCGTGAAAGGAATGCTCCATGGCAATGATCTCATGATCCGTACGGCCGTCCTTTAAATATCCGTACTTGCGCGCCGCCTTGATAGCGCCCTCCACCGCCTCAGCGCCGCTGTTGGTAAAAAATACCCTGTCCATGCCGGAAACTTTCTTAAGCTTCTTTGCCGCCTCTATGGCCGGTACGTTATAGTAGTAATTGGAGGTGTGTATCAGCTTGTCAATCTGCGCCTTTAAGGCGTCGTTGTACCTTTCATTGTGATATCCCAGCGCAAACACCGCAATTCCCGCGCAGAAATCCAGATATTTTTTCCCGTCCAAATCATAGAGATAGACGTCTTCCCCTTTGTCTAAAACAATTTGATAACGATTGTAGGTATGTAAAAGCGCCTTCTCCGCGTCCTCGATATATTCTTGCATATTCATTTTTGATAACCTTGCTCCCTTCCCGTCCGTTTCCTTCGATACCCTCTTATCACTATCCCTAAAGCTCCATTCTGCCTCTTTAAATAATGTGAAGAAGGCTTTCCGGCAGCCCGCAAATTTAAGCCAAAACACAAATTTGTGATTGATAAAATCACGCGCCGGGCTGATTTTTCAATCTGTCTTCATCTCTTAAAATCATGGTTCCCACGCCTTCGTTGGTAAAAATTTCAAGCAGAAGGCAGTGGGGAATTCTTCCGTCCAGTATATGCACCCTGTTTACGCCGTTTTTTACGGCCGAGGTACAGTTGCCAAGCTTTGGCAGCATGCCGCCTCCGATAATACCGCTCTTAATCAGCTCCTCCGCGTCCGAAACCGTAATCCTTGGTATAAAGGAACTTTTATCGTTGATGTCCTTATATAGTCCCTCTATGTCCGTTAAAAATACCAGCTTATCCGCTCCCACTGCTTTTGCAATGGCACAGGCCGCGTCGTCCGCGTTGATATTGTAGGTCTTAAAGTCGTCGTCCAGTCCCACAGGCGCCACAATCGGAAGGAAATCCTTTTCCAAAAGATCGTAAAGAATTTTGGGATTCACCTCCGTGATCTCTCCCACATAGCCGATATCCTGCCCGTCCGAATATTTCTTTTCCACATGAATCAGGCCGCCGTCCTTGCCGCTGATTCCCACCGCGCTTACGCCCAGCTCCTGCACCATGGACACAAGCCTTTTGTTCACCTTGCCAAGAACCATCTCCGCAATCTCCATGGTTTCCTCGTCCGTAACCCGAAGACCGTTCACAAATTTGGATTCCTTTCCCACCTTGTCGGACCACTTACTGATCTCCTTGCCGCCTCCATGGACAATAATCGGCTTAAAGCCCACCAGCTTAAGCAAGGTCACGTCCTTGATTACATTTTTCTGCAGTTCCTCATTGCTCATAGCCGAACCGCCGTATTTTACCACAATAATTTTCCGATTGAATTTCTGTATATAAGGTAAGGCTTCAATCAAGACCTCCGCTTTTTTTAATACTTCCTGCTCCATTTTAATCCCCCATTCCTGCCAGTGCCCTCAAATTTGGGCAATCACAAATCGAAATGAAGAATGCCTGTTTTCCAAGGCATTCTTCTGAGTGTGAAGTTTTAATTGTTCTTAGGCGGCGTTTTTTGACGCCTTAGAACTTTTCTTCACACTAGCTCCTGTAATCCGCATTGATTTTTACATAATCATAGGTCAAATCGCAGCCCCAGGCGGTAGCCGTCTCATTTCCCATTTTCATATCCACAATCACCGTTACATGAGGTTCTGACAAAATCTTGCCGGCCTCTTCCTCGCTGTAGTCCGCCGCCACGCCGTCTTTATAAATCAAAATCTTTCCCGCTTTGCTTTCAAAGTACAGCTCTATCTTTTCCGGGTCAAACTTTACGCCCGAGTAGCCAAGGGCGCAGAGAATTCTTCCCCAGTTGGCGTCATGGCCGTAAATAGCCGCTTTCGTAAGGCTTGAACAGATGACCGACTTGCTTAAAATTCTCGCATCCTCCTTTGTGGCTGCGCCAAGCACCTTTGTCTCAAAAAGGGCCGTCGCTCCCTCCCCGTCGCCTGCCATCATTTTGGCAAGGGTTTCGTTCACATAATGAAGGGCCTGCTTAAACGCCTCGTATTCCGGCGTGTCCTCCAGAATTTCCGGATTCCCCGCCATGCCGTTTGCCATCACCAGAAGGGTATCGTTGGTGGAAGTGTCACCGTCCACGGAAATCATGTTAAAGGTGTCCTTCACATCCTCCTTAACCGCCCTGGTGAGCAGCTCCTTCGATATTACCGCATCACTGGTCACAAAGGCAAGCATGGTGCACATATTGGGGTGAATCATGCCCGAACCTTTACTCATGCCTCCCAAAGTCACCTTTACGCCGTTTATGTCAATCTCCACCGCCGTTTCCTTTGAACGGGTATCCGTGGTCATGATGGCCTTCGCCGCCCGTGCGCCTGCCTCTATGGTGCCCTCCTTTGCCGCAAAAAGCTTGTCCACTCCCGCCTTAATCTTTTCGATGGGAAGCTGCATACCAATCACGCCGGTGGACGCCACCAGCACGGAATCCTCCGGCACCCCAAAGGCTCCGGCCGCCTTAACGGCAGTCTGTCTGCAGTAATCATATCCCTCCTGCCCCGTGCAGGCATTGGCTATCCCCGCGTTGATAATGACCGCCTGTCCGAAAGGAGATTCCTCCACCACCTTCTTATCCCACATAACAGGGGCTGCCTTCACCACATTGCTGGTAAAGGTTCCTGCAAGGACGCAGGGCTTCTCGCTGTAAATTGCCGCCATGTCCATTCTTTCCTTATACTTAATGCCTGCCTCCACCCCTGCTGCCTCAAATCCCTTTGCCGCGGTCACGCCGCCTGAAATCACTCTCATACTTACAACCTCCTGCATACAACAGGCAAACCTGTTATCCTATATCGCAAGTTATCTTTGCGATACTGTCATCAGTCAAAAACCTCATCTACACCACTATTTGTTAAAATTTACGATGTTCTTCTTATTTAATACAAAATCATAATAGTTCAAATCTTCCCGTCTTGTCCAGCCTATTTGTTTCCAGAAAGCATTTCCCACATCGTTTACCGTAAACGCAATCAAAGACACCTTGCTGATTTTCTCCTTTTCCAGCGCTTTCATGCAATAGACCACCATGCTTTTTCCTATCCCTCTCATGCGGTACGCCTCATTTACGCACACATGGTAAAGGCACCCCCGCCTGCCGTCATGGCCGCACAGGATGCTCCCCACGATTTTTCCATCCTCAATTGCCACAACGCTGTTTCCCGGATTTCTTTTTAAAAACCGCTCCACCCCTTCCCGGGAATCATCCAGACTTCTGATTGCAAAGCCCTTGATGCTCATCCACAGAGCATACACGCCGTCGTAATCCTCAATCGTCATTGATCTGATTTCCATTCTTACCCCTCCGCATACCGCAAGCCGTGCTTGCGGTACTGCCACCAATAAATAGTTTGGAAGTTTACTTCCAAACTTATATTCCCTGTATACAACAGCCTTTGCCTGTTCACATGTACAATAGGCAAAGCCTGTTGTAAAAAATAACCCGAAAATTTGTACACCGATCCAATAATAAAATTTCCCATAAATTTTTTCGTGGGAATCTTATCCTCGGAAATTCATCCGTTTTCACAGCGCTCCCTCTAAATGTACCACCCTGTATTCATGTCTCACGAAAGGCAGAAACTTCTCAATCATATCTTTTGTCCTGAGTTTCAAGCTGGCCGTGTTCACACAGGGATGACAGCCTAAAAATTCCTCTTTCAGCACATCCTCGTCTATCAGCAGCTTCACGTGATTTTCGTTATCGTTCATAAGTCCCATAACGCTGACCGCGCCCGGCAAAATGTGCAGATATTCCTCCATAAATTCCTCCGGTGCAAAAGAAAGTCTTGAACTGTCTATCTTCTTTGACAGCTCCTTTGTCTTAAACTTCTTTTCCCCGGGCATCATAAGCAGATAAAAGGCCGTCTTTTGCCCATTGCACAAAAACAAATTTTTACACATATGTATGTCCAAAAGCTCATCCACTCCCCGGCAGGCTTCTATGGTTGCCATAGGGCCATGGCTCAGCCTTTTATAAGGAATTTCCAGCCTTTTAAGCAGCCGGTAAACCTCCATCTCCCGCTTGGGCCTTCCTTCCCCCTCAGGAATATCTTCATATAAATTGGTATCCTGTATCAACTCATTTTCTTCCATAAATTTCCTCATTTCTGCGAGGTGAACAAAGTTCGTCTTTACTTTATTGCACATATTTACAGGTTAAGCCCTTTCTCCTCCTCACACCCAAGCATAATGTTAAGGCATTGTATTGCCGCTCCCGAAGCGCCCTTTCCAAGATTGTCAAACTGCGCCGAAAGCAGCATTCGCTCTTCATTGCCGGTTATAAAAATTCTAAGGCCGTCCCAGCCGGAGCATCCGTTTCCCGCCATCATGCCCTTACATTCCTCCTCGCTGCCAAAGGGCATCACCTTTACAAACTTCTGTCCTTTATAAAAATCCGCAAAAAACCCACAAAGCTTTTCAGGAGTCGTTTCTTCCTTTAAATAGTCGCCGTACAGGGGAACCGAAACCACCATACCGCTGTAATAGTCCGCCACAATAGGAGAAAACAAAGGCTCTCTTTGTAACCCCGTTATTTTCCTCATTTCCTTCAGATGCTTATGTTTCTGGGAAAGAGCATATTCCCTTGGGGCGTCGTATTCCTCCCTCCGTCCCGCATCCTCATACTCCGCAATCATTTTTTTCCCGCCGCCGCTGTAGCCTGTCAGGGAAAAGGCGCTGATCGGATAATCCGCCGGCAGTATTTTTTCCGATACAATAGGATACACCAGAGAAATAAAGCCCGTGGCATGACATCCCGGCACGGCTATCCGCTTTCCTTCCTTTATATTCCTTCTGTGCTCTGCGGACAATTCGGGAAAACCATAAGCCCATCCCTCCTCACATCTGTGAGCGGTAGATGTATCGATGATTTTCACCGTATCGCTGCTGACCAGGGAAACCGCCTCCCTTGCCGCCCCGTCCGGCAGACAAAGAAACGTAATATCCGACTGATTAATCAACCGCTTTCTTTCCTCTATATCCTTGCGCTTTTTGGGATCTATGGGAATAAGCTCAATGTCGTCCCTTCCCGAAAACCGTTCATGGATCCTAAGCCCTGTAGTGCCTTCGCTGCCATCGATAAAAATTTTCATTTTCCTTATATTTGTTCCCATATCTATCTAAACCTCCCTGTTCCTATTTAAAGCTCCTTGCGGCTGCCTCTAAAAATCCGGGCTAACCTTTTATTGACCATATGTCCGTTTGTCTGGCTCATTGCCTGCAGAAGTAACCGGTAAATCAACGCAATACGTATCAATCATACTATCTCTTTACAAAAATCTCAATACAAATCTGCATTTCTTTTTCCCCGATGATGCATTATTATACACTTTCAATGCATATTATGCAATAGCTTTAAATTTTTTTTGATTAAATCTAAAATTTATTTTTATTTATGCAAAAGTAAGTATTGCATTTCTCCTAAAACTGTTGTATATTGTCAAAGTAACACAGGCAAGGTCAATATTAGTATTTGAGAGCTTCATACGGCAAAAAGCCTACGCTTTTTGTCGTCGAGAATTCGAAGGTTGAGAAAGGAGCATTGTTATTATTATGAAAGAAAAAGTTGTTTTAGCGTATTCAGGTGGTCTTGATACTACAGCTATCATTCCCTGGCTGAAAGAAAACTTTGACTATGAGGTAATCTGCGTCTGCATCGACTGGGGACAGGAGGAAGAACTGGATGGTCTGGAGGAAAGAGCCAAATTCTGCGGCGCTGAAAAATTATACATACTGGATGTAACGGATGAGTTCTGTGACGAGTACATTGTTCCCTGCGTACAGGCGCATGCCGTATACGAAAACAAATATTTGCTTGGCACTTCCATGGCAAGGCCACTTATCGCCAAAAAGCTGGTTGAAATTGCCCGCAAGGAAGGCGCTGCCGCTATCTGCCACGGCGCCACCGGCAAGGGAAATGACCAGATTCGTTTCGAGCTTGGCATCAAGGCCCTTGCGCCGGACCTTAAAATCATTGCCGCATGGAGAAATGAAAAGTGGACGATGGATTCCCGCGAATCTGAGGTTGCATACTGCAAGGCCCACGGAATAGACCTTCCTTTTTCCGCCGATTCAAGCTACAGCCGCGACCGCAACCTCTGGCATATCAGCCATGAAGGACTGGAGCTGGAAGATCCTGCAAACGAGCCAAACTTTGAGCATCTTCTGGTATTAGGCGTTACGCCTGAAAAAGCGCCTGACGAGGGCGAATATGTTACCCTCACCTTTGAAAAAGGGATTCCCACCTCTTTAAACGGCAAGGAGATGAAAGTTGCCGATATCATTCGGGAATTAAATGCCTTAGGCGGCAAACACGGCGTCGGTATCGTTGACATTGTGGAGAACCGCGTTGTAGGTATGAAATCAAGAGGCGTTTATGAGACCCCCGGCGGAACCATTCTTTACGAGGCGCACCAGCAGCTGGAAGAGTTAATCCTTGACCGGGATACCTACGCGGTGAAAAAGGACATGGGTAACAGGCTTGCGCAGATTGTCTACGAGGGCAAATGGTTCACCCCTTTGCGGGAAGCCGTTCAGGCTTTTATCGAATCCACCCAGCAGTATGTGACCGGCGAGGTTAAATTGAAACTCTACAAAGGCAACATCATCAAAGCGGGAACCACTTCTCCTTATTCTTTATATAATGAAAGCATTGCCTCCTTTACCACAGGCGATTTGTATGATCACCATGACGCAGAGGGCTTTATCAACCTGTTTGGTCTTTCTACCAAGGTTCGCGCTATGAAGATGCAGGAACGTGGAGAATTGAAATAATCCAATTGGAAAGAATGCAACCGGAACAATGCAATCAATGCAATTGAACAAATAGCGCAGGACAAAAGTTTGCCCCTCTGCCTCGGAGGTAAATGCACCAATGGATGTAATCACACTTTTATCCGCTTATTTTGCAGCGGTAAACCTGATTGGTTTCGCCCTTATGGGCATTGATAAATACAGAGCGAAAAAAAGGGCCTTCCGGATTCCGGAAGCAACCCTTTTTATCGTTGCAATTATCGGCGGGAGTATCGGCTCTATTTTGGGAATGTATATTTTCCGCCATAAAACAAGGCACCGTTCCTTCGTGTATGGCATGCCTTTTATTTTGATTGTCCAAATAGCTTTGGTTGTGGCTGTTTTATATGCGCCTGTGGAAATTTCTTTTCTGTAAGTCTTCTGTAAACCAAAGCCTCGCATCCTCCATTGTTCGCGGTTACAGAAGTCAAACCTCCGCAGCAAGCTGACGGGGCATCAAACTTGTGACGCAACAGAGCTACGGGGCAAAAGACCCTCACGGCATTCGTCAAATGGATGCTTCGCATCCGCTTGACTCGTTGCTCGCGGAAATAAATGGCCTTTCAGGCAAATTATCTTCCTGTCTTTATTTTTACTTTTTTCCCGGAAAAAGCAATTCCAAATTTCAGAATCTTCTCTGCGCTGTCTCTGCGTAACTCAGAATCGTATTTTTTATCATTTATTTGGCCTAAGGCTTCCTCCGATAACGCCTCCAGCGATTCCTCCTCCAGACCTCTTTTCCACTTCAATTCCATGATGATTCCCGGATACTTGTTTTCTCTTGGAATCAAACCAATATCATATCTTCCGTCGCCGGACTCTCTGTTTGATTTAATCTTATAATGATTGTCCATTAAAGCTGCCAGCCCGAGTACAAGACCGTGATAAAAGCCTTCGGATCCGGCATCATAGAAGCTGATAGATTTATCCATATACTCCGCGATAGCCTTCTGCAACTTATCAGCATCATTTTCATAAAGGCTCTCCGCTATTTTATCCGCAGTCGAACGCGTAACTGCTCCAATCTCCAACAAATGCGACAAAATTTCGCTCTTATATACCGCCGCTACCTCTTTATTTGGAATAGATACCTCGCAAATATAAGCCCCGTCCCCCAAAAGCTCCTTCTTCGGCGCTTTTAAATATCCTGCTACAAGCAGTAAACTATATATGTTTGTCGGTTCCTCGGTCAAAGAGCGATATACAACATTCTGATCAATTCTTACAACTACTCTTTCTCCCTGCAAAAGAGCGTTTAACTTTTCCGTGATATCACTTGTTGCTGCTTTGAGAACCTCTAAAAGCACTTCGTTCTTTCCGGTATTTACCCAGTACGCCTGTGGCAGGCATCCTTTTGAAATATAGCTGATTACGGACCACGGATTATAAATTTCCGTATTTCCAAAAAAGTATCCGTCATACCATTCCTTTAGTTCGGCTTCTTTCCTGCTCACTCCGTAATAACGCATCATCTTCTGAACCTCCGGATAAGTAAATCCAAAGTAACTGCTATATTCTTCATCCATCACGGAACTTACATTTAAATTATTCAGGCCACTGAAGATACTTTCCTGAGCAATTCTCAAAATACCGGTCAAAAATCCGTATGTCAGATGCTTGTTATCTTTGAACGCCCCTGAAAAGAAAGTTCTCATGAAGCCGACTATTTCGTTATAAAAATCCTTCGAGTAACCTTCCTGAATAGGTGTATCATATTCATCAATGATAATAATGGGAGCTTTCTCATAATGCGCATCAAGCATCCTTGATAAATTTTCTATAGAGGAAGACAACTCCACTTCATTGGCATTTCCATTTAAAATTTTTGAAAAGAGCTTCTTTTCATAACCCGCAATCTTATTACTCTCAAGCAGCTCCTTGTGCCTTCCGTACTCGGCCTGCAAAATCCCGCCGATTTTTTCAAGAGTCGTTTCCCATGACTCAAACTTGACATCTTTAAAAGTCAAAAATATGACCGGATACTGCCCCTGATGCTTTGTATATTTCTGACCGCATTTCCAGATTAGCTTATCCCTAAAATATACGCTGGTATCTTCATCTGATTTTTCAAAAAAAATCCTCAGCATGTCCATATTCAGGGTTTTACCAAACCTCCTCGGTCTGGTAAAAAGCGTAACGAACGGTTTTCTATCCAGGAAATCCTTAATCAGAAGCGTCTTATCAACATAATAATATTCTGACTGGGCCCTTACGTAATCTGAAATTCCAACAGGAAGAGCTTTTTTCTCTTTCTTGCCGTAAGCCCCTGACTTTATGCGTCTGTCCCTGGGTTTTTCCGCATCATCCGGGATTTGCCAGCTTTTTCCGGCCTTAACGGCTCCCGGTATACGCCCATCATTACAAAATATTCTGATTAAACGCTCCGATATGCCCCATTCCAGCGCTTTTTCTTTACTTGTCATCATATATATCAATCCTCTAGCGGCAACTAATCATCTGCTTTCGGCTAATTATAACGTAGATTCGGAAATATATCAATAATAGTTTATATTATTCCGGAAATTAATCATATGGCATAATTTTATAATTTCTCTGTACTTAGCTATATATGAATCTCAACTCATCCAGAATCGTTTCCTTGGTCTTGTCATAAATTCCAAGTTGTTTCAAATCCACATTCTCCGACGCCATTCTCACGGTAAAATCTCTCATGTCAGCCTTTACCGTATCCGGCAAAAATGGAAGCGGCTTTTGATTACTGTCAAGCAGTTCTGTTAATCGAAAAACGTCATTTTTGTGTTTTCGTATGTTCCGGCTGTCAACCTGCTTACCTTCGGCTTTTCTGTCTGCCAAATGCTGCATCCACAGCCTCTATAATCAGAACAAGGTCGATGTCTTTTGTCGCCCGAAATTCCAATCCTTCCTCCGCCATCAGTAAATCGCAGGCCGTACCGCCTATGATCGCATATTGTTCCTCATATCCACGGAACCATTCTCTGAAACTTTCAATTCCTCTTACCATCAATCTCCCTCCATACCTGCATGAGTATCTCGTCTATGGCCTGTCCTGTTCTTTCGTCTCTATCCTCACGCAGGGCAAGGGCAAGGGAAAGCCTGTCCACGCATTTACCATTAGAAAGCTTCCTCGGATCGTAACGCCAAAGCTCTAACGCGCACTGATCATCTGAATTTTGCAGTCTGGCTGACGACGCCTTCTCCCACCCGGCAACGCTGTCCGCCGCATAATACTCCACCGCCGAAGAATTCATCATGGAATATTCGGACAACGCGGAATATCCGCTCATAAGCAGTTCTTCTTTGATCGCCGCTTTCGGCGCATAAATCGTCCTCTTTACAGGATTGCTTAAATAATTCCCTGATGCGGCAAAAAGTTCCTCCGGTGTTTTATCAGACAGAAGCACTTTCTGCACGCCTCTTTTTTCCGTCCGTATCAGTCCCATCTCTTCAAGCTGCCTTGATGCTCTGGAAATTGATGTTGCCGTAAACAAGAGGTTTTTGGCAGCATCACTCGTCAGCATTTCTCCACAGCCATGGTAAATATAATGCAACAACAGTAATTGTGCGGACGGAAGCATAACTGCAACTGTCTGCCTTTCGCTGTCTCCACGCTCCTGCAGATAGACTGCCATAAAAGGAAGATATATCTGCTTTCCTTCTACCACAAATGGAATGTGATCGCGCAATAAATATTCTTTCTGCCGATAGGTCAGATGAGCCGGCACAAGAACCGGCGGCACACCCGTATTTCTCCGAATTCTTTCCATGTGCTTTTTTATCACATTTACAGCTTCCAATTCTACTTTAGGGTAAACGAAAACAACTTCTTTGCCGTCAAGCGTAACTTTTTGCAGTCGATATCGAGTATGGATAAAATTGGGTATGGATTTTGGGTTATCGTCTTTATATTCAACGTGGATTCCCAGTACATGTTTCAGATATTCCATTATATCCCCCTCTTTTAACTTTAATTTGCATTATAACTTTCTTTACTTTAAATGTCAATTTTAAAGTTATAAACAAATAATTTTAAGCCGGTTCCTCACAGAAAATCGGGCAGGAAAGGTTTTCTCCCTGCTCACCGCGCGGCCCACATGCTGCCTTGACAGCAAATTTCCGTATGCGGGCCTGTGCATAAAACTATCTTGATGTCATTTGTTGGCATAAAAAACGCTGAAAAATCGCAAAACATAAAGTTTATACGAGTTTTCAGCGTTCCAACGCACAAGTGTATTTTTACCTCGGCATTTCAGGTCAAAGCCTCCACGACAAGGTGACAGGACCTCAAACTTGCCACGGCAGCAAAGCGTAACATTTCAAACTACATGAGCTTACGGAACAGCTCTTTCAAGTCTTCCACACTGGTATCTTTGGGATTACCCGGTCTGCACGCGTCCGCATAAGCCGACTCGGCGAGGAAATCCAAATCTTCTTCCTTTAAAGCCTCAAGCTTTGCAGGGATTCCAACATCTGCGGATAATTTTTTCACCGCTTCAATTGCAGCGGCACGGTACTGCTCCTGGCTCATGGTATCCACATCCGCTACATTCATTGCCCTTGCAATCTCGCGATATTTCTCTCCGCTGCATTCCGCGTTATATTCCATAACGATTGGCAGCATCATAGCGCATGCCACCCCGTGAGGCGTATCGTAAACCGCGCCCAAAGTGTGCGCCATAGAATGGGCAATGCCAAGGCCTACATTGGAAAAAGCCATACCTGTCACGTACTGTCCAAGGGCCATTCCCTCACGTCCTTCAGGCTTATTTTCCACCGCATCACGCAGGTTCTTTGCAATCAGGCGAATTGCCTCTAAGTTCAGGCAGTCGGCTAAAGCCCAGGCCGCCTTTGTGGTATAACCCTCAATGGCATGGGTTAAGGCGTCCATGCCTGTAGCGGCGGTCAGGCCCTTTGGCATTGTGGACATCATATCCGGGTCTATCACTGCAATATTGGGAATGTCATTGGTGTCTACGCACACAAATTTCCGTTTTTTCTCCACATCCGTTATAACATAATTGATGGTTGCCTCAGCGGCTGTTCCGGCTGTGGTGGGAACGGCAATGGTAAAGACCGTGGGGTTTTTGGTGGGCGCGACGCCTTCTAAGGAGCGGACATCCTCAAATTCCGGATTGTTGATGATGATGCCGATTGCCTTGCCAGTATCCATGGAGGAACCGCCGCCAACGGTAATCATATAATCAGCGCCGGAGGCTTTATAGGCGGCAACGCCTGCTTTCACATTCTCAATTGTGGGATTCGGCTTAATATCGGAGTATATCTCATAAGCCATGCCCTCAGCGTCTAACAAATCCGTGATTTTCTTTGTGACATTGAATTTTACCAGATCCGGGTCAGAGGCAACAAATGCCTTTTGGAAGCCCTTGCTCTTAATAATCCCCGGGATTTCTTTGATTGCCCCCTTTCCGTGATAAGAAATACCATTCAGTACAAAACGATTTACCATTTTTAACCTCATTTCTGCGCGGCTTTCCTGTGCAAAGTCATATAGACTTACAAGTTTGCGGATGCCGCACAGACACAAACTTGCAGATTGAAAAGTTTCATTTTCAATCTAAACCTTCTTTGTTCTTTATTACAATAACCTGACTCGCGAAGCGTGGCAGCGTTTATTGTTTTATGGATAACTGAAAACCAAAAGCAAGTTTTACATAATTATTTAGCCGAAGACTGAAAAGTTACCGTTTTACAATTACTTCTCATACAAAAATTTTTCCGGAAGCTCCACATGGAAATCCACCGCCAAATCCCGAAAATTCTGCGGGGTGATGGTCTGCAGTTTATCGGGACGCATAGACAGTGTCTTTACCAGAATTTCCGCCGATTTCTCCACCGTATGCATCAGTCCGAAGGTTAAATCGAAATCTTCTCCCGAGCAGAACATTCCATGATGCGCCCAGATGGCCACATCATACTGTTTCATTAATTTGCTGGTCGCCACTGCGATATCCCTTCCGCCGGGAACCATCCAGTCCACAACGCCGACGCCGGAGGGAAATACAACCGGGCATTCGGTGGCCATCTCCCACAATTCTCTGGTAAAAACCTCGTCCTTAAGAGGAAGGACAAAAGTCAGCGCAATGACATTGGCCGGGTGCGCGTGATAAATCACACGGTGGGTTCCGCCTGACGCCGCCTTCTTTACCTCGTGATTCATCAGGTGGCTGGGCAGCTCGCTGGTAGGCTTTCCGCCATTTATAAGGCCCCAGCGGATGCGGTAGTTTTCCCCTTTTTGATCCAGTTCAAGGATACAGGTGCTGTCTTCCGGCTCCAGTATCACATTCCGGAAATATTTTCCGCTTCCGGTGACCATAAAATATTCCCCCGAAAGAGCCGGAACCGACGTTCCAATTGGTTTCCACTCTCCGCCTTTCGTCAGCGCGTCTTTTATTTCTTCCACTTCCTCCGGTTTTATGCGGTAAGACAGGTTTCCGCCGTTTCTCTCATGCCAGCCCTGCTCCCAGCCATCGTTACACATGCGGATAAAACCCTGCACAAATTTTGCATCTAAAATATTCATAAAATCGACTATTCCTTTCCCCACGCCCACAGTATTTGAAACGCAGGCGCAGATTCGTCCGTTAATATTTTCCGAAACATTTTCCGTATATTCTTTCCCATGAACTGTTGCCGGTTTTATCTTGTAATAATATCCACCGGCACGTTAAAAATCTTTGCCACCTTTAAAATCGTATCAATGTGCCTGCCGGTTGCCGCCGCCATATGATGGGTAGGGCCCGCTTCGCTCCACTTATTGCAGAACTCTCTCGCCCCGCAGCTAAAGCGTGTCCGCATATTGGTATCGCCAAAGTTAAAGATTGGGCCGGGCTCGTTAATCCCCTCTGCCACAACAAACTTAAAGCGGCCGTCCCTGTCCTGTGTGATGCCCAAATAAGTCACCGGCCCAAGGTGGGGATAAAACTGGGTCAGATAGCCGCCCCCTGTCTTACCGTGGAATACGGGTACGATTTTCATGGCAGGCTTTTTCTCCGAAATATCAGCGTCCCCGGAACCGCTGTGGCCTATTATGCAGATGTCTTTTTCAAAATCGATGGAATACATCTCGGAGAGCTGCCCGGTACCGGAAATAGTCTTTAAAATGCTCATAGCCATTGCGACTTTGATATCCCCTTCCACAGCGCAGGCAACCCCCTGCTTAATCAACATAGAAAATGCGGGAATCAGCATACTGTCTAAAAGGCCAGCCTTCCCCTGGGCAAAGCCGTCATAATGGGAGGCAATGAAAGCAATTTGTTCCTCTTTCACCCACCGTTCAAAGGCCACAACATACTTAGCCATCTCCCAAACCTTCTCAATCGTGCCGCCTCCTTCGATTTCAAAGGTGTCAAGAATATCCTGCGCCTTTGCACGGATTGCTTCCTCGTCGGCAATATCATCGGCAATCGCCCACATCTTCTCCCAGTCAAACTGCTTGGTATAAAGAAACATCCTGTGGTAAAGATTGGTCTCGTCAATGTACAAATCCATCATGCCCGGATAGGGACGGCCAATCTGCGCCAGATTGGTATCCCTGAAACGGCGGCGTACCTGTGCCGCACGGCACCATGCCTCAATCTCAGCCTGTACCTGAGGATCCCCTCCTTCCACCACGCCTGTGATAACCGCGTGACGCTTGCCGGCACGCTCCAAATCCGCCACCATCTCCCCTACGGCTCCGCAGGCATACAGTTCTCCTAACCACGTAGCCGTATCCGTATTCTCATAATCCGGCGCTTTCTTTTTCTGGATATTCACAAGCACCACCGGCACATCCAAGTCCCGAACCGCCGGGAGCATATTGTAAGAGGTTGCATAGGTCAGCAGCTGTAAAATCACAAGGTCAACATCTGCCGCCCGAAATTTATTTCCGGCCGCCTGCGCCAGCTCTTTTGTGGTGACAAGGCCGCCGTCCACTATCTCTACCGTATCCGGAATCGTCTTTTTGAACGCTTCATACTGCCCCTCAAATTCCGGCGTCAGGGATGGAAACTGGGGGAGATACGCCCCAAGCGCAATGGAAAAGACGCCGATTCTTGCCTTTGTATCAACTAACATTTAAAATCCCTCCTTCTTTATTCGAAATTTCCTGATATTTTTTAATTGAATACATTTTATCAACAAAGCACAATGCAAATTCATCGCGTTATATTAGTATTTCTTAATCTCAAAAGATTCCCTTACACAGGCTCTTGCCTGCTTTAAATCCGCAAACTCCTGATTGTACAGCATTTGTACCAAGAGATTGCCTATGGCCGTGGCTTCCCCGGGCCCTGCGTAAACTGTGCGTTTCGTATATTTCGCCGTAACCTGATTTAAGTACACCGCATTAGAACCGCCACCTACCACATGAATCCTGTCATATTTTTGGCCTGTCATCTGCTCGATCTGCTCAATCGTTTCCGCATAGCATCTGCCGAGACTGTTGTAAATTACCGCCGCAGTCTCCCACTCATTTTCCGGCGCCTGCTGCCCGGTCTTTTGGCAATAGTCTTTTACTGCACCTGTCATGCTCTCCGGAGCTAAAAAGCAGTTATCGTTGCAGTCCACAATAGAAGAAATCTTCTGCTCTGACGCCTGTCTGCAAATATAGTCATAAGAATATTCCTCTTTCATTTCCTTTCGGACAGACTGAATCATCCAAAGACCCATGATATTTTTCAGATAACGGAAACGGTAATCATAGCCGCCCTCGTTTGTCAGATTCCGCTTCATGCTCTCTATCGTACAATTGGCAGCAGAAAGCTCCGTTCCCATTAAAGACCAGGTGCCCGAACTGATATACAGCGGGTTATCCTTCGTAGTCGGTATGGCTGCAACCGCCGACCCTGTGTCATGAGTTGCCGGCAAAATCACTTGACAGTCAAAACCGACTTCCCTGCGAATCTCTTCCGTAAAATTTCCTACATAAGAACCCGGTTTACTGATTTTTCCAAAAATCTTTCGGGGATATCCCAGCCTGTCAATCAGCTCATAATCCCAGGCTTTCGTAATGGGACTTACCAGCTGCGATGTGGTGGCGTTGGTGTATTCCGTCCTTTTTACTCCGGTCAGCAGAAAATGAAAATAGTCCGGAATAAACTGAAGACTCTCCGCCCTCTTAAACAGCTCAGGCTCCTTTTGCTTCACCGCCATCAG
>ERZ777011.1244-NODE-1244-length-28797-cov-7.787523_pt1 | contig 28797 bp, 25 predicted proteins | sample MGYA00374964_ERZ777011 | MGnify/ENA primary metagenome ERZ777011 (study PRJEB29310, sample SAMD00008975) | mouse gut metagenome | study: EMG produced TPA metagenomics assembly of the Metagenome analysis of fecal microbiota from mouse which was promoted... | reverse complement strand
TTTTTGCGCAGCAGCTTGTCCCGGATGCTTTCCGGAGATTTTAACCTGCTCTGGATATTGTCGATCGGATTTCGGTCATGAGCAAGGGAAAAACGCTCGTCCAAAACTCGAAACTTTGTCTCGATCTCCATAATAGCGCAGCGATAACAGGACATTAAGTCTTTGGAAGGCGCTATAAATTTCTGAAAAGTCTCGATAGATCGATCGTCAAAGATATCTGCAAATCTGTCTTTCAGGATCTGGGAAGATTCCGGTTCTCTCATAATATCCGCTTCCTTTCATCAGGGCAATATATCCCTTACCCTGCCTCATAGTATAACACAATTACAATACCATACTCCAGACCGCATTTGATAAAATAGGTTTCAGAAAAAAGCTGATCAGAAAAACAATTCCAAACAAAATAGCAGCCTCCCTTCCGCTGTCTTGTTCTTCATCCTTCGGTATCACAAAGGGCAGCCGAAAACCAAGCCGTCTGCCGATGCAATACCCCAATACCGTTCCGGCCGTATTTGTGATCAGATCGTCCACATCCGTCAACCGAAAGGTAAAAATCTGCAGCATCTCGATAAGCATTGAAAACAAAAGCCCGGAGACAGCGGCGGTCCGCAAAGAGCGGTACTTTTTCCAGAGGGCCGGCAGCAGAAAACCAAACGGCATAAACAGCAAGATATTTAAAATCGTATTTCTGATATACGCAAGCGGATTATTTGCAATATCGATCAACGGAATCAGATTAAAGTCCGGATCTATATTCCACGACATCACGGAAGGAATACCTGTCACCATAAAAACACCGGCAAGGTAACATGAAAAAACCATCACTGCCGCCGTTTCAAAAAATCCATGCTTCTTTAAGATGAAATACCGCCAAATAAAAACAGCCGGCAGCACAAAAACCACTGACGAAAAAACTTCTATTCCAAAGATCAATACCATGCTCATATTCTCTATCCTCCAAGCTTATTATCGCTTTTGTATCATAACATATTGTCAGATTATCCTTCCATTAAGCACTTCTTAAGATTTTATGAATACTGATATTGTGATTTTTCTTTGTCCTTTTGATCATTTTGCAAAAGCTATCCGTTATAATAGATATACCCTATCCCGGCGGACAGTTTATGTAACGCCGCAAAGCCGCAGTATAGGAAACCGATACCTGCAGGAAAGTAGGCCGGCGCTGCCGTGAATAAAGATATTCCAAACACAGACTATCACAGAACCGCTTTGAAAAAATGCAGTTCTTTCACCGGAGCAAAAAGAAGCCATTCTGCTGCGCTTTGAGGAGGAACTCAGTTTTTCGGAGATCGCAAAAGTTACGGGATGCAGCCCGCGGACCGCACAGAGCAAAGTCCGAAACGGCTTAAAGATCATGCGAAAGGAGATGGATCATGCATAATACAGATTTGGAAATTTCTCTGAAAAGAACTTTCAGACAGGCTTTTCAAGAAGAAATGCAGGATAAAAATCGGATTTTTCCGGTATCTTTCCGATGTATTCCGTTTTGAAGGATTTCCGATTCTCGGACTGCAGGCCATCGTCCTGTTGTTTATCTGCCTGAATATTTCTTTTATTATAAAAAAGCCTGCCTTAATGCCTGTTTTTATGCCTCTATTTGCGCTCACCGTATTCCCGGCACTTTTTCGCGGCAGACGGTATAACATGACAGAACTGGAGGCCTCCACAAGAGCCTCCGGCGCACAGATCGTTCTGGCCAAACTGGTGCTTGCGGGAGGTGCAAATCTTGTCTGTCTCACGCTCCTTTTGTGCCTTGAGTTTTTTCTGAATGCGTCCCCGATACAGACCGGCCGACTGATCCTTTATGCTATCGTCCCTTATCTGATCTGCATGACGGTACTGCTTCGCAGCATGCGGCTGCAGAAATACAAAATACGCTGTCCTTTGTCTTTGAAATTTTTGCTTTCTGTCCGGGCTGGAGCATTATGCCAAAAGTTCTTCCCGAATTGTATGGGGCCTCCGCTGCAGAAATATGGTTCGCTGCTTTTGCGGCATTCGGCGCCTTCTTTTTGAAAGAGATCATTTATATAGCAGATATGCGAAAGAGAGGTAAAATGTATGGAATTATCACTTGACCGTCTGACAAAGCAATACGGGTGCGCTTCCGCAATCTGATCTCCGGGGAATGGCGGGATAATACAAGTCAGCTCTTGATGACGACCAAAAACGGCCGGAAAAAGATCGCCCGGACCAAAATAGCCGTCGGCGTCCTTTTCTCCGCAGAACTTTTTCTCCTGCTGGCCGGCAGCATACTGATCTGCTCCCTCTTGTGGGAAGCCCCTCGGATATATTCCGCACCTACACTTTCTGTTTCTTCGGGCGCTATATCTGGCCGCCCTGTCTGCTGCTCATAGTTCCTGTCTTAATCGGAATCATATGTATGCCTTTTGCGGTAAAAAGATGGGCGAGGCAGATCAAAAAATAGGAAGCAGCTCCCCCATTCTTTCCTCAAACTGTTCGTAAAAATCTTTTTCCTCATCATAAGGCGTCCTGTAAAACCACTCCAGCATGGAGAGGTTAATCTTTTTCACCTTCTCATCCTCCCCCGCCGCCAGCAATTCCTGCATTTTTTCCTGAAAGTCCCTGCAGAAATAGTGCCATTTCGTGATAAAAGCTTCATTCTTTTTCAGATCAGGTATGCCCAGCCATTTCTCAATCTTTACTTTTGTCCCGGGGAGTTTCGGGCAGGAATCCTTCACGACAAAGTATTGAAAGCCCTTCACCTCTTCCACCCCCTTCTCCGTCCGAACTTCCCGGATCTCATAATTTCTGCCAAGCGGAAACAACCTGCAAAGTCCCGGCCGGAAATCATGGATACCGCACCTGCCTTCCTCAGTCAAAAAGCCGCACATCTCCCGAATCTCATCTGTTTCCTGCAGCCTGTGCGCTGCCATTTTCAGGTTCGGCATCACCATACCGTCCGTCATATAAAGTTCAATCTTATCTCTCATCAATTCGTCAAAGCTTTTCTTCAGATGCACCGTCAGTTCATAAATATCAAAGGGAGTCAGCACAACCGACTCCCCCATTTCCTGACAGCAGTAAGAGCAGCCTTTGCAGTCATTACAGCCTATTTTCGCCATATCTCCGGCAGCATACAATCTGTCTGGCACCATATATCTTTCCTCTTCTACTTCAGTCTGTTACGTTTTCTCTCAAATATTGACTTTACCCCTTTGTCGCTCTTCTGGGTTTCATGCTCAAAAATTGTCGGACTGCTTTTCACTTCCTCGCTTTTTTTATCCACATAATTGATCTGTATTTCGTCCTCCTGACAGAAAATCGCCGCTGAAGTTTTTCCCAGTGTGACCTCTAACCTTCCGCCTTCCACTTTATACTCCACAGGCTCTGTGGTAAAACCGTTTTCATCCGTCAGCATCATACGGGTCATCGTCGATTCTTTCGGTACGCCGAGCGCCCAAACCTCCAGCTTTCTCGTCACCTCGTAGTCACAGTTATTGATCACGGTAAGCGTTCTGGAACAGTCGTTAAAGCGCCCGAAAGCAATCAGATTAAATTCTCCGATCACAGGCTTTAAGGAACCCGTCCTCAGTTCCGGTCTGGACTTGTGGATCTTAATGACCTCCTGATGGAACCGAATCAGTTCTTCGTCCTCATGCCCCCACGGATATGTCCGCCTGTTGTCCGGATCGGTAAAACCACATACGCCCGCTTCATCGCCATAGTAGACGGTGGGTGCCCCGGGCCATGTCATCTGAATCAAAACCGCTTCTCTAAAGACCGCTTTATTGACCTCTCTCTCCGCCATCTCCGGCCCCATATAATTTGTCCGGCCTACTTTGCGGTTCGTTCTTGTCAGAAAACGGGAATGGTCGTGGTTGGAAAGCTCGTTCATCGCCACCATCCTCGCAGGCCCCATCAGCCTCGCTCCGTTGTATTTCATGGCGCTCCAGAAGTTATCCGCATGCCCCAGCATATCCATCCTAAAATCGTCGCTATGCTTCTCCATACCGGTTAAAAACCATGTCACAGGTTCCATGAACGCATCGTAGTTCATGACGCTGTCCCACTCTTTTCCGTTGAGCCACGGTTTCGGATTCCCATACTGCTCCGCCAAAATCAGCGCATCCGGATTTGCCCTCTTTACCCGCCTGCGGAACTCCTGCCAAAAGCGATGGTTCATCTCCGGCGACATACCGAGATCCGCGGCTACATCCAGCCGCCAGCCATCCGCATGATAAGGCGCGGAAACCCATTTTTCACCGATCCATAAAATGTATTCTAATAATTCCTGAGATTCTTCATAGTAAAGCTTCGGCAGTGTATCATGCCCCCACCAGCCGTCGTAGGTACTGTTGTATGGCCACTTATTCGGATTCTGGTCATGGAACATGAACCAGTTGCGGTAGGGACTGTCTGCGGAAACATAAGCGCCTTTCTCATAGCCCTCCGCCTCTTCATAGATCCTCTCCCTGTCCAACCACTTATTGAAAGAACCGCAGTGATTAAACACTCCGTCTATAATGACGCGCATTCCTCTCCTGTGAACTTCCTCCACAAACTTCGCAAAAAATTCGTTGCTTGCTTCCAGATTCCGTTTATCCGTCACACGGTTGATGTAGCGGGATGCAAAGCGGTTTTCCTTCTGTCCTTCGGAAAGCAGTTCCCCTTCGTCGTAAACGATCTTTCCGATATGGGGGTCTATATATTCATAATCCTGAATATCATATTTATGGTTGGACGGCGATACAAACAGCGGGTTAAAATAAATCGCTTCGACTCCCAGTTTCTCTAAATAGTCCAGTTTATCCCACACTCCCTGCAGATCCCCGCCGTAAAACTCGCGAATCCCCATCTGAGCAGGGTACTTGCTCCACTGATCTTCCGGAACCCTATGAGAGTAATCGCCGATATAAAAATATTCTCTGTCCAGTACGTCATTACTCTTATCGCCGTTATAGAAACGATCCACCAGAATCTGGTACATCACCGCGCCTTTGGCCCAATCCGGCGTCTTGAATCCGGGGATCAAGGTGAAATAATAATCCGGATCCGCTTCTTTGACCGCGCCGCGCTGATCGAAATAGAGGGTCATTTTACCTGACTGCACTTTAAAGCAGTAAGAGATTGTTTTATCCTCCAGCTCTATCACCAGTTCATAAAAATCAAACAGATCCGTCTCTTCGGTTCTTTCCATCAAATAGGATGTTCCGTTCCACTCCAGAAAAACCCTGTCAACATTATTTCTCTCCGTACGAAAACGCACCGTCACTTCGCTGTAGGCCGCCGGTTCTGCCGGGTAAATATAATTGTTCGTATTATCCGAATACAGCGCCCGCTTATTAAAAACAGGACGCATCGTTGAAACATAATACTGTTGGTTAAACAACGACTGAAAGTCCGAAGCCATACACACTATATCCTTTCTTTCTTCTTTACTATAAATATTTTATTATGTTTGCGCCGCTGTTTCAAGTAGAAATTGCGGAGAAGCGGGAAAAAGTACAATGCTTTTTTTGAAAATAAAAAGGACAGTCTTTCGACTGTCCTTTTTAGAGAAGGTATTTCTTTCTTATGGGGTATAGCAAAAAACTATATAATGTATTGGGGGGTTACAAGAAGTATAATAGCATACCACCCCACTGTCTACAAGACTTAGAATTCACAAATATCACAAAAATCACTTGCCAAATTTGTTAACTTTGCACAAACAATTCTTCGAATTCTTTCCTCGTAATCTTTTCTTTCTCTAACAGAAGCGCCGCACAGCTATGCAGCACATTTTCATGTTCCAAAATGATCTCTTTCGCCCTTTTATAGCAATCATCAATGATAGATTTCACTTCCCTGTCGATCTCCCCCGCCACGCTCTCACTGTGACTCTTCGTATGGGCGAGATCCCTGCCGATAAAGACTTCGTCGTCGTCATTGTCATAACACACTATGCCGATATTCTCCGACATACCGTACCTCGTCACCATCATCCGGGCTTCCTTTGTCGCCTTTCTGATATCCGAGGACGCCCCTGTCGTAATGTCGTCAAAAATGATCTCCTCCGCGATGCGGCCGCCAAGTGACACCATGATGTCCTGCTCCATCCGGCCCCTTGTGAGAAACATCTCATCTTTGTCCGGCAGCGGCATCGTATATCCGGCAGCACTCACACCCGTGGGAATAACCGAAACGGTATAGACGGGTCCCACATCCGGCAGCACATGGAACAAAATAGCATGTCCTGCCTCATGATAGGCCGTGATCCTCTTTTCCTTGTCGGAAATAATCCTGCTCTTCTTCTCGGAACCGATTCCCACCTTAATAAATGCCTCGTTGATATCACTCTGGCAAACGTACTTCCGCTCCTGCTTGGCCGCGATTATGGCCGATTCATTCAAGAGGTTTTCAAGATCCGCGCCGGTAAAGCCCGCCGTTGTCTGGGCGATATGCTCCAGATTCACATCATCCCCCAGAGGCTTGTTCTTTGCATGGGTCAAGAGGATCTCCTTCCTGCCTCCCACATCCGGTCTTCCCACCACGATCTTTCTGTCAAACCGGCCCGGCCGCATAATCGCCGGATCAAGAATATCTACACGGTTTGTCGCCGCAATGACAATAACGCCCTCATTGACGCCGAAACCATCCATCTCCACCAAAAGCTGATTCAACGTCTGCTCCCGCTCGTCATGGCCGCCGCCCATACCTGTTCCTCGCTGTCTCGCCACCGCGTCGATCTCATCGATAAAAACAATGCAGGGCTCATGCTTCTTTGCATCTGCAAAGAGATCCCTCACACGGGACGCGCCTACGCCCACATACATCTCAACAAAGTCCGATCCGGAAATTGAGAAAAACGGTACGCCGGCTTCCCCGGCGATAGCTTTTGCAAGCAAAGTCTTTCCTGTTCCGGGAGGCCCCTCCAGCAAAACACCCTTAGGAATCCTCGCACCAACCTCGATAAATTTCCCCGGATTTTTCAAAAACTGAACGATCTCTTCCAGATCTTCCTTCTCTTCTTTCAGTCCGGCCACGTTGTCAAAAGTGATGCCCTCTTCCCCCAGCGAAAGCCTCGCCCGGCTCTTGCCGAAATTAGCCATTCTTCCTGCGCTGCCGCTTCCTCTGTTCATAAAAGAAACGACTAAAAGCACTGCCAGTATGCTTAGCCCTAACGGCAGGACCACGGTGGTCAAAATACCCTCCCCCTGCGCCTTATTGATCAGAGGGTATATATCATATTCTTTCAGTTTCTCCTCGGCCTGCTTGACATCCGTCACTTGGATGCTCATAGAGTCTCCATTCGAAAGAAACAGTCTCACGACCCCCGTCGGCGGCACCTTATCCGGCGTGATCTCCGCGCCTTTCACCAACCCTCCGTTCAGTGCCGTCTCCATATTAAAAGTCGTGTAACCGGACTTTCTCGCCGCATAAAAATTTGTCAGGGAAAGCGCGCCGAGAATTACGAGCAAAACTAATAAATAGCCCGTCATTCCCTTGTTTTGTCTATTATTCTGATTCAAGATCGATTACTCCTTTGCCTTTCAGTCAAATTCTACTACGCCTATATACGGAAGATTCCGGTACTTCTGGTCATAATCCAGCCCGTAACCCACCACAAATTCATCGGGAATCTGAAAACAGGTATAGTCTACATGCACATCCACCACTCTTCTCTCCGGCTTGTCCAACAGCGTACAGAGCTTTATACTCTTTGGTCCTCTGTCTTTTAACATATCGATCAGGTAACTGAGCGTCCTGCCGGAATCCACGATATCTTCCACTACCAGCACATCCTTATCCTTCAAAGGTTCATCCAGATCTTTCACGATCTTCACTACGCCGCTGGATTTTGTAGCGCTTCCGTAGCTGGATACGGACATGAAATCAAGGGATACCGGAGTAGTGATCCGCTTTGCCAGTTCGCACATAAAGAACGCTCCGCCCTTGAGCACGCAGATCAAATGAACCTCTTTTCCTTCATAGTCTCTGCTTATCTGGTCGCCGATCTCCTGAATCCGTCTGTCCACTTCTTCTTCCGTCAATAAAACCTTTACATGTTCCGCCATGTCTTCTCCTCCGTTACTCTTTGCTCTCGATTTTCATCTGTAAAATGTTTTTGGTCTGTGCCGTCACTTTATAATAAGAACTCATTCGTCCTCCCGGCACCCATATCACATGAGACCCCGCCGCCAAAAGCCAGATCCTATTTCTGTAAGATGCCGGAACTTTTTCCTCTATCATATAACGCCGGAAGCTTTTTCGGTTCATTCTCTCATCTATCGTCAAATAATCCCCGTTTTCCGGATGCCTAAAAGAGAACGGCATTTTTATTTTATCACAGTCAAACCATTTCGTATACGCTTTTTGCGGAATACACTGCAAGATTTCTGAAATTTCTCCACCAGCAAGATCGATCCGCAAAGTCTCCGCCACAGGCGCTTCCTCCCCGTAAAGAAATCCTTTATCCTCAAGCAGGATCTCAGACAGTACCCTGTCCGCATCTTTGCCGTTTTCTAAATAAAGGACAAGCTTGCGGTAAGATTTTCGCGCTTTTATTTTAGCCGGCAGGGATATCTCTCCGTTTCCCTGTTTCTCCGCCAGCCTGAGAACGTCCTTCACATGCACCGCACCGATATCTTTTCTGGCCGTCAGGATCCTCTCTAGCCCGTACAGTATAAGCTGCCGACGCACAAAAATATCCTCCCCCAGCAGCGCAGAAATGTCAAAAGCCACAAAGCCCTCTCCCTCTTTTGCAGTCCGGCCATAAGCCTCTTTTACCTGCCTCCTTATGTAGCCTTCCGCCTCCCTCAGAATTGCTGCCGTCTTCGCTATATGTCCTGTGGCATCAAGGTTTAACTCCTGTTCCGCATAAGATAAAATGCGGTGTCGGATCTTGTTCCTGCTGTATTCCTCCGCCTGATTTGTCTCATCTTCCCGCCAAGTCGCTCCTCTATCCGACAAAAACTGCTCGATCTCTTTTCTCGAAAGGCATAAAAGAGGACGGATAATACGATCCCGCTTCGGCAGGATTCCCCGCAGTCCGGCCAACCCGCAGCCTCTGAACAGCTGAAACAAAACGGTCTCCGCCTGATCGTTCTCATGATGCGCGGTGGCGGCCTTAAAGCGAAAAAACTCTTCCCCGTTCTCCTCCTGCCACGATTTCAAACAGGTTTCAAAGTCCATATACCGCAGCATCCTCCCGGCCTCTTCCTCGCCAAGTCCCCGTTCCTTCGCCCAGACCGGAACATCCTCCCTAAAAACCAGACAGCGGATCCCCTCCTTTTCGCACAGCCCTACCACATAGGCGGCATCTTCCTCCGCCTCCGGACGAATCCCATGGTGCACATGGACGGCCCGAAGCTCAAAGTCAAACTCCTCCCGAAACCCGAGCAGTAAATAAAACAGGCAGACCGAATCCGCCCCGCCGGACAATCCTAAAAGGATCCTGTCTCCCTTTTCTATCAACTTTTGTTCCTTAATAAATGCTCTTACCTTCTTTTCTACACTCATGATTTTACTCTATAGTAAACTTGCATAAAAAGCAAGTCTTTCATCTCGTCGTCTCCCAGAACCCTGTCACTAACACCGTCATATCATCCCGCACCTCCCCTTTGCACTGATGCAGAATGCAGGTCAGGATCTCACCCGCCAGCTCGTTCGGGTTTTTAGTCTGAAAACGGCTGATGATCTCCGGCAGCGCCGCTTCTCCCAATCCCCGGTTCATGGCATCCAAAACGCCGTCCGACAAAAGAATAATATAATCGCCGTCCTCCAGATACCTCGTCACAGTCTCCCGTTCCGGCTCCTCCACCAGTCCTAAGGGCAGATTTCTGGAAGATATCTGTTCCACAAGATTATTCCTCTTTAAAAAAGAGGGCGCTGCTCCCACCTTGCAGAAATGGCATATCCCCTGATACAGATCGATGTTGCAGCAGTCAATCGTGGACGTATTGTGCTGTGCTCCGCCGGTCAGCATCGCACCATTGATCAGTTTTACGGCAGCCTCCACGCCAAAGCCGGCTTCCAGGAAACGCTGCATCAGATCCACCACCATAGAACTGCTTTTCAATGCGGTCTCCCCCGCCCCCATACCATCTGAAAGCAGGACCGCCACATTTCCCTCGCCGTATTCAAAACTTGCGAAGCAGTCGCCGGAAACACTCTCCGACTGCTTGATCGCCCTTGCACTCCCTGTCAATATATGGAAAGAGGACTCCTCCTGAAACAGATAAGTCTCCCACTCCTGCGACAAAAAATAGGCACAGTTCCGATGGGGTACAAGACGCATATCCAAAAGCACTGACAAAAGTCCCGCCGCTTCCTCCGAAGAAACGCTGACCGTTTTGGCTGTTTTCAGTCTGATGCTGTACAACCGGTGCCCATCCTCCGCCCGTATGTAAAAGAGATCTCCTATAAGAATCCCCTCCGCTTTCATCTCACGCATCAACTGTCGGTACTTCTTTTCACTGATCTTCTCCGCTTTCATCTCCTGCTTCGCGATACCCGCCAACACCCGCGACATCTCCTGAAGCTGTCCGGCGAAAATACCGCGCTGCTCTGAAAGCTGTCTCTCCCACAGAACGATCTGTCTTTCTTCCTCCTCCGGCGCTTCCGTCTCCGTTATTTCTCCGAAATTCTGAAAAGAGTCCGCCAGTTCCCGAAAAGAGTCCGCATACTCTAGTAGTCTTTGCTTTTCGTAATTCTGTAATATCGCTGCTTCCATAATTCACCACTCCTTTTTATTTTTTCTGTGTGATGATTATAGACAAACAGAAAGTGCGGTTATTGTCAAAAAAGCACCTGTGATCCAAAGTTTTTTCCGACAATAACCGCACTGGAACCTCATATAAAATATGAAATGGCTGCCCGTTTCCGGACAGCCTACTTTCCTTCTGTTTTAAATACGATCTCATCTTCATATACGAGACCTAATTTTTCTTTCGCCATATCCTCAATGTACTTCTGAGTCTGTGTATATTTCTCATACTCCTCAATTTCAGCAGATCTTGCTTCCTCCTGATCGATCTTCCTCTGCAGCTCCTCCTGCCTCTGGATATATGCCGCCTGCTTTTGGGCCAATTCCTCTTTCCTGATGTTCACGACCAGAATCAGCATGAGCAGCACTAATGCCACCAGTACCATAGCAAATTTATTCTGATTTTGTTTTCGGTATGCCACCCTGCGCCTCGCCATCATATTCCTCCGCTCAATGTTTACATAATGCTATTTTAATCATTTTATAATACATCGTCAACTTCTTTTTTATAATGCGGCAAAAATGCCTGTATTTTTTACCTAGCATTTCCCTGACGGCATAAATTTTTGAGGCCATAACGCGCTTTGGTTTTTCCAGAATATTCTCCGCTTTTCTGCCCGCCGCCCCCGCTGCCCGAAAGGCTCCTTCTTTCGTCCTATTCAGCAGCTTTGCACTGTATTTCACAAACAGCGCTCCGACAGATACCGTATACAGGAAAATTCCCACACAGACTCCCAGTATCGTATAAAAGCGGAGACTCCCATTATGGTACTCATAGAGCATCAAAAAAGCTTTGACGCCCACCCAGAGCCAGTACAAAAAATCCTCAAATGCCAGAGCAAGCCTGTTGTGCCCAACAACTCTTCTGAAAATGCGCAGCAGATCGTAGGCAAAAGCTATCTCCACACCGAAATATGCGGCATACAAAAACAGGACAAACTCTGTCGTCACCAGTTCACTCATCGCGGCTCTCCTCTTTTTCTACTGGAACAGTTTCGCAAAAAAAGATTCCGTTTTTTCTTTTACACCAGCCGTATCGGAATAAGTCAAAGAGTCGATGCTGCCGTCCACATCCACTTCTCCTTTGTCGAGAGAAAGCCTGCTCACATGAAGCTCCGTTCCCTTTATCATCAGCATGCCCTGTTCCGTCTCCAACAGCACTTCATTGATATCAAACGAAAGCACGTCGTTTACGCCCGTGATCGTACAATTCTTTCTGCCGGACAGGGTGATCTTATGTGTCCGCAGCTGCGTTCTTTCGTGGCTGCCGCGGCTGCTGCCGCTGTAACTGCTCAAATCTTCCATCCCGTTCCCCCTCTTTCTGAATCTTTCCTGACATAATATAATATATGAACGGGACGTCCATCTGATTCCAAAATATGAAAGCTTTTCCAATCCCTTACAGATACCGGTACATATCCTTCGCCTCTTCCTTGCGCACTACTTCCGATACATCGAGAACTTCGACCTTAACCTCTTTAGAACCAAACTGAATCGTAATCGTATCCCCCGTTTTTACCGCTGCGCCGGCTTTTGCGGGCTTTCCATTGATCAGCACTCTCCCGGCATCACAGGCTTCATTCGCCACAGTGCGCCTCTTAATCAAACGGGATACCTTTAAATATTTATCTAATCTCATACAATCTCCTTCTGACACGTGTGCCGGAGGCACCGTAGAAAAAAGCCCGGGCAGCATTACCCGGGCTTCCGTCTATTGTCATTTCAGCAATTTATGCATTCAGCATATCCTTTAATGCCTTGCCTGCTTTGAACTTAGGTGCTTTGGAAGCAGCAATCTGCATAACTTTACCGCTCTGAGGATTGCGTCCTTCTCTGGCAGCTCTCTCAGATACTTCAAAAGTACCGAATCCTACTAACTGAACTTTTCCGCCCTTTTTCAATTCATCAGCAACTACGTCTGTAAAAGCCTTTAACGCTTTTTCTGCATCCTTTTTGGAAATTTCAGCCTGATCAGCCATCGCTGCAACTAACTCCATTTTGTTCATTTTAAATCCTCCTGCTTTTATAACTACTATTAATTTTGAAGTTCCTTCCTGAAAATACTATATTTCCGAGAAAAAACGTCTCTATCTATATATAGTGGTTTTTCCCGTTTTTGTCAAGAATTTTAATGGATTTTTTATGGTTATTCCGGAATATAGTAAGGACCTGCCGTAAAAAGCAGGTCCTTACCGGAAAATAGTGTTGTTTTACCGCTTCTATGCCTTCTTGCTTTCTTTAATCTTAGCAAATACAGCCTGCAAGACAATAAAGAAACACAACAGGATAGCCGTAATGATATTCGCCCATGAACTTACCAGTTTACCGTTGGTTTTTACCAAAGTCGAAATCGTACCGTTGATCAGCACGCCCACTAACGAGCCGAACACATTTCCCACGCCGCCGGTCAGCAGCGTGCCGCCGATGACCGAGGAAGAGATCGCATCCATCTCAAGGCCCGTCGCCTGTGTTGTCGTACCGCACATCGTATTCAGACAATAGCAGATACCGCCGATAGAAGTTAAGAAGCTGCTCAAAGTGTATGTAAGCAGTTTTGTCTTGCGGACATTCAGTCCCATCAGCGCCGCCGACACCTGATTGCCGCCCACCGCATAAATGCTTCTGCCGAATTTCGTATATTTTAACATCAGATAAACAAGAACTACAACCAAAAGCACCACGATAACAGTGGGACGGATAAAGGGCACCTGATAAATCCCCTTCTTGTTCTCATATCCTCCGAAAGGAATCTGAATCTTCGCGTTTGAAATCGCCGTAAACAATTTATCCGAAACGATGCTCACCTGATCTTTACAGATCACTGCGGTCATACCTCTGGCAAAGAACATGCCGGCCATCGTCACGATAAAGGGCTGTATCTCCAGATACGCCACGCAGAATCCCTGCACCAGACCGAACGCCACGCCGATGACCAGAACTATAGCCATCAAAACAGGGCTCTTCATTCCCCATGTCTCCATCCCTACCGCCAGAAACATACAATCCATAGCAATCAGGGAGCCGACTGAAATATCAATACCGCCGGTCAGCATCACGCAGGTCATACCCGCCGCAACGGCGATCAGCCCCGCATTGTTGATCAGAATGTTTAAAAAAGTCTGGAAATGGGTAAATCCTTTATCCGCATAAATAACGCAGCCGCCCAGATACATGATCACAAACAATGCTATCGTTATAGCAAGTAATATATTGTTGCCGCTGATTTTAAATTTTTTCATGCCTGCACCGCCTCCTTTGCTGCTGCCTTCTTAGCGGACAGTTTTTTGAAATAAGCTTTCACCGGTTCAGACTGGATCACAACGATCAGAATGACCACGATAGCTTTGAACACCGGCGCCTGAGCGGAAGATACGCCCAACGCATACAGTGTTGTTGTGATCGCCTGAATCGTGTAGGCGCCGATGATGGAACCCGCAAGATTGAACTTGCCGCCGCCCAGACTGTTGCCGCCCAACGCCACCGCAAGGATCGCGTCAAGCTCCATATTCAGACCGATATTGTTCGTATCCGCAGAGTAGATCCTGCAGGTTGCAACCAGACCGGATATGCCCGCGCACAGACCGCAGATCACATAGCATAACAGGATGATCTTTGCAGAGTTAAAGCCGGAGATTCGGGATGCCTTTTTGTTGATACCCACACTCTGGATATAAGTGCCGAGCGCCGTCACTCTCAATACGATCGCCGCGATCGCCACGCAGACCGCCGCTATGATGATCGGCGTCGGGATGATACCGCAGTAACCGCCGAAAAACTGGAAGGAAGGCACGCGCACATAAACGATATTGCTGTTGCAAAGAAGCAGCCCGATCGCCCTGCCCGCAGACCAGAGAATCAACGTGGCCACCATCGGCTGAATATTCATATACGCCACTAAAAATCCGTTAAACAGACCGCAGACACATGCGATTGCAATACCCGCAAGCATGCCGACCCAGAGCGGCACATTGTACTCACTCACATTGGTCACGCCGTATCCCGCAAGCAGCATACAGCACAGGCCGCCTGACAGACTCATCACGGACCCCACCGAGATATCCGTACCTGCGGAGGCCGATACGACAAGCGTCATACCGATGGCCAAAATCGCCACCTCGCTGCCGCGGTTCAACACATCGATCAGACGTCCGTACAAAATGCCGTTGTTAATACTGATCGTGAAGAAGCTGAACGGCGCATTACCCGTCGCGATATCGTAGATCACATTGATCATCATCACGAGAATCATACTGAAGATCGGCAAAAACAGCTTCATCTTCGTAATTTTTTTAATTTTATCCATTATTTGGCACCTCCCGCAATCGCTTTCATCACACCTTCCTGAGACAGTTCTTCCCCGCTGATCTCACCGACTTTGGAGCCGTCCCTAAGGACTGCCATACGGTTGCAGGTTCTGAGCATTTCCTCAATCTCCGAAGAGATGAACATGACGCTCTTCCCTTCCTCCGCCAACTGAACCACCAGCTTTTGGATCTCTGTCTTTGTTCCGATATCAATACCGCGGGTAGGTTCGTCTAAGATCAGGAAATCCGGATCTGTCGCAAGCCATCTTGCCAGAATAGCTTTTTGCTGGTTGCCGCCGGAGAGCTGTTTGATCAACGTCTCTCTGCTTGCCGTCTTGATCTGCAGAAGTTCAATAAATTTATCCGCTATCTCGATCTGCTTTGACATCGGGATCTTCTTAAAGATACCGAGCTTTGCCTGCATAGCGAGAATGATATTCTCACGCACGGACAGATCGCCGATAATGCCCTCCGCCTTTCTGTCATCCGGCAAAAGTCCCATACCGAGATTCATGGCATCAATCGGATTTTTGATCGTCACTTCCTGTTCTTTTACTTTTAACGTACCGGTCTGTGCCCTGTCCGCACCGTATATCACGCGCGCCAGTTCGCTTCGTCCGCTGCCGAGAAGTCCCGTCAGGCCGACCACTTCCCCTTTATGTATCTCAAGATCAAAGGGTTTGATCGTACCGGCATGACTCAATCCCTTCGCGTCGATCACCAGGGGTTCTCCCTCCTTATTGCCGCTGCTCTCGGGCTTGATGCTAGCCAGATCGTCGAAATCCTTACCCATCATCGCCGCCACCAGTTTCACGCGGGGAAGTTCTTCAATGGTGTATTCCCCTACGAGCGTACCGTTTCTTAAAACAGTAATACCGTCGCAGACTTCATAAACCTGCTCCAAAAAATGGGTTACAAACACAATGCCGACGCCCTGCTTGCGCAGTCTTCTCATCATGCTGAAAAGTTTCGCCACCTCGTTATCGTCCAGCGAGGAGGTGGGTTCATCCAAAATCAAAACCTTACAGTCCATATCCACCGCGCGGGCGATCGCTATCATCTGCTGCAGCGCCAATGAATACTCTTCCAAATTCTGGGTTACATCGATGGGCAGGTCTAATTCTCTCATGAGCTTCGCCGCCATCTCGTTCATCTTTTTCCGGTTTACCGTGCCGATCTTTGTCATAGGCTCTCTGCCGATGAAAAGATTCTCCGCCACGGAAAGATTCGGACACAAATTTACCTCCTGATACACCGTAGAAATACCTTTTTTCTGCGCATCCATCGTATCCTTATTGACGATCGAACCTTCTATGCCGTCCAGATATATTTCTCCGGCTTCAAACTTATTTACCCCGGTAAGACATTTGATCAGTGTGGATTTTCCGGCTCCGTTCTCCCCCATGAGCGCACGGATCTCGCCCTTTTTCAGATTAAAATCCACATTTTCCAGCGCTTTTACACCCGGGAATGTCATACAGATTCCTTTCATACTTAAAACAACATTATTTTCCATGCAGACGTCTCCTCCCAGAGTTTTCCGTTTTAAAGCGTAAAAGGGAGAAGCCCCAGTTGCCCCGGGATATTCTCCCCTTTTACAATCACTTTTCCCTGTCTTAAGCCGATACATTCCGTCGGCTTAAGATATTACCGCTTCTTAGTAAGCACGGCCATCCAGAACTTCCTGACTCATGGTTACTGCATACTGGCTCTCGATGCCGGGTGCTACAAACGCCTGATCCTCAACCAGTGTCCACTTGTCAACAGTCTCTCCGGCTTCCAGTTTCTTGATAACTTCTTCAGCAAAACCTGCCTGCAGAGGGTTACACTCTACGTTACATGTGATCTTGCCGTCCAGTGTGTACTGAAGTCCGTCGTGTGTAGCGTCGAAGGAGATGATAATCACATCGCCGTCAACACCGTATGTAATGCCTGCTGCATCCATTGCGTCCATTGCGCCGTATGCTTCGTTATCGTTCTGGCATACAACTACGTTGAAATCTTTGTAGGATTTAATGAAAGATTCCATAACTTCCTGACCGCCTGCCTGTGTAAAGTCACCGGACTGGGAATCAAGAACTTTCCAGTTGGAGTTCTTTTCTACGATGTTGTTAAAGCCTTCTGTACGTCCCAGTGTTGCAGATGCGCCAACAGAACCTTCGATTACAAGGATGTTTGCATCTTCGCCGTTTAAGTACTCAGCAAGCCAGTTACCTGCAGCTTCGCCTTCAAAAACCATGTCGCAGCCGAGAGCTGTTGTGTACAGAGTGTCAGCAGCGTCAACCGCACGGTCAACGATAAGTACCGGAATACCTGCATCCTGTGCTTCCTGAAGAACGGTATCCCAACCTGCGGACTGGATCGGAGCAAGGCAGATGTAGTCAACTTCCTGCTGAATGAAACCACGAACTGTTTCGATCTGAACGTTATGGTCGTTGTCACAGTCTACGAAAGATAACTCATAACCGTTTTCTGCACTGAAAGTATCCTGATAGTTCTTTGTGTTAGCTGCACGCCAGTCAGATTCATGTCCAACCTGTGCGAAACCTACACTGATGAGCGCGCCGTCTTCTGCAGGCGCTACTTCTTCTGCAGGAGCCTCTTCCTCTGCAGGAGCCTCTTCTGCCGGTGCTTCTGTCTCTTCCTCAGCGGGTGCTGCCGCCGGAGCGTCTGCCGCTGTGTTTCCGCATGCTACTAAGCTGGAAACTGCCATTACTGTTACTAATAATAACGCAAGTTTTTTCTTCATTTTCTTTCCTCCCTAATGAATTATTTTTTTTGCGCCGGGTCTTATTTTGTCCCCGTACCCTTACTTTAATGGATTTGTTTTTCACGAGCAATCACTTTTTGTGCATTTTACACGATTTCGTACATCTAAACAATACAAATATTTGTCTATTATTCCTTATTTAAATACAAATATGGTTGACTTAGTTTGTTTTTTTAAGATTTTGTATGATTTTTTAAGATTTTCCTGAAATTTTGACACTATTTCCCGCAAAATACTTTTATAAAGTATATGCCAATTTGCCCAAAATACAGAACCGGCACACATAAATTTTGAATTTTTTACTATGCCAGACGATCAAATATAAATGATTTTTACCTTATATTGCTTGCTTTTATCAAATATGTTATTTTAGTATTAGAATTTTTCATAAATTTTTTTACAAGAGGAAACCCGATATGTCTGCGAAATATGTAAAACTGGCGGAATTGCTCAAAAATCAGATAGAAGAAAACGGTGGAAACATTTTTAAACTTCCCACGGAGAATGCTCTTTGTAAAAAATACTGTGTCAGCCGCCAGACCGTGAGAAAAGCTCTTTCCGTACTGGAAAACGAGCGCCTGATCGAAAAGCGTCAGGGCAGCGGCTCCTACACCACCGGCCGCTTTGGCCGGACAGAACGGGATACCGTTGCCATTTTAGTCTGTTCCGACAGCGAGTATATCTATCCGGAACTCCTCGCGGATCTGCGCAGTGCACTGCAGGAACAGGGGTTCTCTTCCACGGTTTATGTGACGGAAAATCAGTTCTCCAAGGAGAGGGAGATTTTAAGCTACCTGCTCAATCACCCTGTCCGCGGCATTTTGAGCGAGGGCTGCAAGACTGCTTTCCCGACGCCGAACCACGATCTCTATTACCGGTTGTCAAAAGAGGGGACATCCATTCTGTTTTTTCACGGATCGTATCAGAATCTGCCTGATTTTCCTTCCCTAAAAGACGATAACTTCGAAGGCGGGTATTATCTCGGAAAATATCTGCTTTCTTTAGGTCATGAAAAAACAGCCGCCGTCATAAAATCAGATGATATACAGGGATTAGAACGATGCCATGGCTTTCTATCCGCTCTGCGGGATGAAAACGTGCCTTTTCCCGAAAAAAATATCTGCTATTTTGATTCCGTCAAGCTTAACGCTCTTCAGAAAAAACAGGATACGGGTTTTCTTACGGATTTCATCGGAAAACAGTTGGACGGTGCAACGGCCGTCCTGTGCTATAATGATGAAATTGCGTACTGGCTGATCAAGGAATTGATCTATAAAAATCTGCGGATTCCCGAAGATGTCAGCGTAGTCTGTTTTGACAATTCCTATCTCAGCGAGCTTTCAGCTATACAGCTCACTGCCCTGTCCCACAAGAAGCAGGAAATGGGGCAGACCGCCGCGGAAATGCTTTTAAAGCTGATGAAAGGCTCCCCTGTCTCTCCCAAAAAGCTGTCTTGGCATTTGATTTGCAGACAAAGCTGCAAGGCGCGGCGACCGTGACCGCCTACTTTCCGTTCCTGTATTCCCTCGGTGTGCATCCCACGCTCTTTTTAAAGACAAAGCTGAAATAGTGAGCGTCTTTATAACCGCATTCCGCGGCGATCTCACCGGAGTGCTTTTCTGTCTGCCGCAGCAATTGTTTTGCTTTCTCCATGCGTTTATCTGTTACATACTCAATGAATGTCATACCCATTTCCTGACTGAACACACTGCTGAAATAATTTGCGCTGACCCCCGTCACCCCGGCCACGCTGTTTAGGGATAAAGATTCTTCGCTGAAATTTTCCTCGATATATTCCAAACCTTTTTTCAGGATCCGTCTGCCCTGATTTTCACTTTCCGCCGCCTCCGGGACTTTCGTGTTTTTTCCTGACGACAGACTCTCCATGACCTGCTGTGTCAAAATATGCTGTCCCGGATCTAAAAAACGGTGTGCCAGTATCTGGTTCACTTTTGTATAACACTCCGGCAGCATGGAAAGTCTCTCCACCGGCTCGCCTGCTGCCACATACCATTCTATTTCGCTTTCTGCCTCCGTGCAGATCTTTTCGATATAACCGGTGCAGCGTTCCGTCATCTCCGGTATCTGCTCGGCCTCCCCCTTTATCAAAATACCGAACATATTGATATTCCAGCGAAATACGAGATACTCCGGAAAACGCATAAAGTATCGGAGAAGCGCTTCCTTCGCCTTTTCAATGCTTCTGTGTTCGTTTCTTCCAAATTCCGGATTCTGCCGTTTTATCTGTATATGCAGCAGCACAAGGTTGTAACCGGGGCCATTTAAATCAAGAGAAAGTTTTGCCGCCTCTTCATAAATTTGCTGTACGGACAAAACCCCCCCGAATACTTTTTCCAAAAATTTTCTGCGGGAGTAATCTTCATACTCTTTCATCTCACTCTGAAAAGCTTCAAGATAATTCTTCTGTTCCCGCTCGCTCTCAATCTTTTCCCTAAGTTCCAAAAGCACCTTCCGCAGACCGCTTCTCGTAATGGGCTTTAACAGATACTGTTCCACTCCCACGCGGATCGCTCTCTGGGCATACTCGAATTCATCATAACCGCTGATGATAATGATTTTGATATCCGGTATCTCTTGGGTCACGATCTGGCTGAGCGCCAGTCCGTCCATAAACGGCATTTTGATATCCGTGATCAATACGTCCGGCTTTATCTTGCGGATCATCGGCAGCGCCACTTCTCCGTCGCTTGCCTCCCCCATGAACTGATAGCCGTATTCCCGCCACGGAATATTGTTTTTGAGGCCTTCTCTGACGATGCTTTCATCCTCTACCAAAAATATTTTTAACATCCCCGCCCCTCCTGTACTCAATAGGTTCTGCTGTCCAGAAATTCTTTTACATTATCTTTCGTAAATACATTTTCTTCCACGATATAGCTTTTTTCCACCGGCTCCCCGCTTTCCAGTTTTCGGATGATCTCATCGATATAAGCGCCCTGTTTCGGATTGCACTCTATATCCACATTGATCTGCCCGTTATTTACCATTTCCAGCGCATCGCGGGTGGCGTCAAAGGAAATAACTTTCACTTTTCCGTTCTCTCCAAAGCTAACCCCGGCTTCCCGCATTGCCTCAATGGCCCCCATTGTCATATCGTCATTCTGGGACACAAGCACATTTATGCTTGGGTAGCGCTGCAGCATCTCCCGCATCGCTTCTTTTCCCTTTGCTGCCGTAAAATCTCCTGTCATCGACTCCAAAATATACCAGTTATCATGCAGGGCCGCGATCTCCTCAAACCCTTCCGTCCTGCCTAACGCCGCCGTCGAACCGGGTGTTCCCTGCAGCACCACAATATTGATCTCCTCCGATGCTCTGTTTTTTTTCCGCAGGTACCGCTCTAACCATCTCCCGGCCTTTTTCCCTTCTTCCCTCGCATCTGTACCTATCCATGTGGTGTAGAGAGAATCGTCTTTCACATCCACCATACGGTCTATAATGATCACCGGAATATCAGCGTCTTTCGCCTCCTGCAGTACCGTTTCCCAGCCCGTTTCCACCACCGGCGCAAAAACAATATAGTCCGCCCGCTGGGAAATAAATCCGCGGATCGCCTTGATCTGATTTTCCTGCATCTGTCTTGCATTATTGAAGATTAAGAAATATCCCGCGTCCTTTGTCAGCGCCTCCTGAATGGACAGCGTATGAGCTGTCCTCCACCCCGACTCGCTGCCAAGCTGGGAAACTCCCACCACGATCAGATCCTCCGACTCGGAGGGCGCCTGTTCCACCTCGATTCCCCGAAAAAGCTCCGGACCGACAAAAAGAAAAGGTATAATGCAAAGCAGCACGATAAAAACCCCTACATGTCCGAATATCAATTCTTTACATTTTTCCACTGCTTTCTTCATACAAAGTCCTCTTTTTCGGCCGACTGCCTATCTTCCCGCCCGGTTTCTCCCGTCATCTTTTCACAGAGTTCTATTGCAGGAATCATTACGCTTACTTTTGTGCCGCGCCCCTTTTCCGATTCTATCGTCATACCGTATTCCATGCCGAAATTCATCCGAATCCGCTCATTTACATTGGCAAGCCCAAAGCCTTTTTCCGTCTCCTTGCAGGGCCTGCCGATCTCCGCCTGCAGGCGCCTCACCTCTTCTTCGCCCATGCCTACGCCGTTGTCCTCCACAGTAAGCAAGATCCTGTCAGCCTGCGTTCCGTCCCCGGTTTCCACTTTTCCCGTGACCCAGATCTTCCCCTTCGCCCGTTTATACTTGATACCGTGATAAAGAGAGTTTTCCACAAGGGGCTGCAGCGTCAGCTTTAATATCCTATACCGGTATAACGCCGGATCTATTTTGATCTCATAATCCAAAATGTCCTGATAACGAGCCTGCTGTATTTCCAGATAACCGCGGATATGCTGTTCCTCCTCCCTGATCGTAATGTACTCTTTCCCTCTGCTGAGCACCAATCGGAAAAATTCAGACAACGCCACCACCATGTCCACCGCCTTCTCCGGATCATTTCCCTCGATCAGCCAAACAATGGTATCAAGTGTATTATACAGAAAATGAGGATTGATCTGCTCCTGCAAAAGCCGCAGTTCCGCATACCGCATCTTGCGCTCATCCTCCTTGATCTGATGCACCATGACTTCCAGATTTTCCGACATATCGTTTACGCTTTCCGACAATACCTCCAGCTCATCCTGCGTCTGCATCCTTGCCCGCGCGGAAAAATTTCCTTTGGCAATCTGGCTGGTGATCCGGCACAATTCCTGTATCGGTTTTGTGATGCTGTTCAAAATGGCGCTGGTAATCAATATCACCGTAATAATAATGCCTGCCCCGACTAAAATACTGATCAAGATCACATGTTCCACTTCGGCGTTCAGCTGTACTTTCAGTTGTTCGATACTTTTAGTCTGATAATAAATATAATACTGGATGTCATCCTGAATCAGCTCCGTCAAAATATAGATATCATTGTACAGCATGTCTATATTCTTTTCATACTGGCCGTCTGCCGCCTGATTTTCCCGAATATCATCCACTCTGTCCTCCAGTGTGTCGAGATTTCGCAAAAGGCTCTGCAGCCACACTCCGCTCTCCCTCTCCGTCGTCATTCCAAGCAGATTATTTCCCTCTTTTCTGAGTTCGTCAAGCAGCGTATAGGGATTTTTTAATGTCCCGTCCTCGTCGATCGTATCGAAAGTAACGTTGCTGACCACCAGTTTATAGAGACTCTCATCCATCTCTTCCTTGAAGTTCATATTATAACTGTTCGCCAGCGTCATACTGCTGACGATCTGGTCGTAAGCGCGGCTGTAATTGATCAAAGACACCATCAGATATATCGCCACGTAGAGGACCGGTACCATCGCCACCAGCACAAGCACGATCAGTTTATTTTTCAGAGGATATTTTATTTTCTCATCCGCCATGATATGTTCTGTTTCCCCCATAATGCTTCCGAAGCTTATTCTAATCTTACTCTAACCATTCCGGCTCTTCTTGTCAATCGGCAGCCCCCTCCAACTCCCGCTTTTTTAGTCTTTTAAGTATTTTTAAGCATAAAAAACGGCACTTTCCGTTTTTCTATAAGAAAGTGCCGCTTTATACACTATATTATCTGATATTTATAATCTTTTAAGCAGCGCTTCTCTCTGCTCCTCATAGCCCGGCTTGCCTAACAGGGCAAACATATTTTTCTTGTAACTTTCCACGCCCGGCTGATTAAACGGATTCACGCCCAGCAGATAGCCGGATACGCCGCAGGCAAATTCAAAGAAGTAGAAAAGCTGTCCCAGATAAAACTCGTTTGCTTCCGGTATCTTCACCATCAGGTTCGGCACCTGCCCATCGGTGTGAGCAAGAATTGTCCCGTTCATTGCCGACCTGTTCACAAAATCCACCGTCTGCCCCGCCAGATAATTGAGGCCGTCAAGATCCACAGGCTCCTCTCCAATGGTAATAGTTTCTCTGCTTGTCTCCACATCGAGCACAGTCTCAAACAGGATCCTTGCACCGTCCTGAATAAACTGTCCCATAGAGTGCAGATCCGTCGTCAGATCTACGCTTGCCGGGAATATGCCTCTTTGATCTTTTCCTTCGGATTCCCCGTAAAGCTGTTTCCACCACTCGGATACATAATGTACGGAGGGTTCATAGTTTGCCAAAACCTCGATCGATTTGCCTTTTCTGAGCAGAATATTGCGGATTCCCGCGTACTGAAGCGCATCGTTCTCTTCAAAGGCATTGTGAAGAGCTGCCTCTCTGCCGCTTGCCGCGCCTTCCATCAGTTTATCGATATCCGCGCCTGAAACCGCGATAGGCAAAAGGCCAACCGCTGTCAGCACAGAGAAACGGCCGCCTACATCATCAGGCACCACAAAGGTCTCATACCCCTCCTCCGTCGCAAGCTTTTTCAATGCGCCCCTTGCTTTATCGGTGGTCGCATAGATCCGCTTTGCCGCGCCTTCTTTACCATATTTCTTCTCGCACATTTCCTTAAAAATACGGAACGCGATGGCCGGCTCTGTTGTTGTGCCGGACTTTGAGATAATATTGATGGAGAAATCTCTGTCTCCGATCACATCCATAAGATCTTTTAAATAGGTGGAGCTGATGGAATTGCCGCAAAAATAAATTTCCGGCGTCTTTCTCACAGACTTATCCACTATATTATAGAAGCTGTGACGCAAAAACTCGATTGCCGCTCTGGCCCCCAGATAGGAACCGCCAATGCCGATCACCAAAAGCACTTCCGAATCGCTCTGAATCTTCTCCGCGGCTTTCTTGATTCGGGAAAATTCTTCCTTATCATAGTCCACAGGCAGATCGATCCAACCTAAAAAGTCGTTTCCCGCTCCGCTTTTGCTTACTAAAACTTCCTTCGCCTCCAGTACGGATTTCTTTATGTTCTCCACTTCGTGATCCGCAATAAAGGATGCCGCCTTAGAATAATCAAATGTCACTTTGCTCATTTTTTTCCGCTCCTTTTTGTTAAAATTTACGCCGCTCTTTCGCAAAATTCAAGCAGCCCTGATTTTACTGGTTCTAGTTTAACAAAGAACGACATTTCTTTCAATATCATTTCAATAAGAAAGATACACAAATTCCTGCAAAAGTCCCTGCAGCTCTTCCCGCTCTTCCGGCGCAAGCCCGGCCTGCGTTCCTTCTTCCTCCCTTTTTTTATGAGCGGCAAAGTCTGCAATTTCAGCGCTTTTCCCATTTGCCTGCGCAACAACTTCCCTCCGGATATCCTGCTTTTCTGCCGAAGCCTCCAACGCATCTAATCTCTCCTGTTCCCTTTTCGACTCAGGGATCCGCGCGCTCATACTATTTTCCAAATAATCGATTAAGTTTGTCTTTAATATCTCCCGTTTCCCTTTCAGATCTGCCGCTGCGGAAACCGCAAAATGCGCGTACAGCATGATAAATACGAGCACATAGTAAGCTAAGAAATCTCCGATAGTCTCTCTGGCAATGATTGCCCGGCATGCCCCCACCCCGGTCAGAAAAATGGAGAACATGAGTATTTGTCCGCTAAAATGCTGCAGCCACCTCACGGAAAACGGCCCGAATTTAATGCTATGTATAAACTTGTCCACAAAAATCGGTATATTCGCCACCTTTTCATGCATCTCACAGCGGTTCGTAAATTTCAGCTTACATTTTTTTAGCATTTTATTTTTCGTCGATGACATATTGTAAGTCTCCTTTATCATATTTTGGTAAAGAAAACCTGCCACGATCTGGCATAGCAGACTGAAAACAAACAATAATAATACGGTAACGGCAAGTGTTTTATGCTCTGTAAAAAGATTTTTCATAGTGCATACTCCTTTTCTTCTCTGCTACGTTTCAGTATAAGCCAAAAAATGCCCGCCTCTCAACAAAAAAGTCTCGCCTGATTTTTACAAAATATGGCTGCTTTTTTTCTCTTTCTATGGAAACCGGCAGCTTTTTCTGCTATAATGCTTCTTTAATAAAAGAAGATTGTCAACCGAAAAGGAGGAAAACGATATGCATTATACGCCATCCGGGGTCTGTTCCCACGGTATTGATTTTGAACTGGAGGACGGTATAGTAAAAAATGTGCGCTTTGCAGGCGGCTGCAGCGGAAATACTCAGGGAGTGGCTGCTCTTGTTCAAGGTATGCCTGCTGAGGAAGCTATCCGCCGCCTCAAAGGTCTGCGGTGCGGTTTTAAACCCACTTCCTGCCCCGATCAGTTAGCAAAGGCACTGGAGGCCGCGCTTGTCAGTCAGTAAATGCAGGAGGTCATATATATGTCAAAAAAAATCATTTTGACAGGCGGCGGAACCGCCGGCCATGTCACGCCGAATATTGCCCTGATCCCACACTTAAAAGAAGCGGGATATGAAATAGTCTACATTGGTTCCTATGACGGGATCGAAAAGAGATTGATCTCCGACTTCCCCGATATTCCGTACTATGGTATCGCCACCGGAAAATTCCGGAGATATCTGGATGTCAAAAATCTCACCGATCCGTTCCGCGTTGTGAAAGGCTTTGCGGAAGCAAAGAAAATATTGAAAAAAGAAAAACCGGACATTCTGTTTTCCAAGGGCGGCTTCGTCAGCGTTCCCGTGGTCAGAGCTGCTGCCTCCCTGCATATTCCCTGCATCATCCATGAATCCGATATGACGCCCGGACTTGCAAACAAACTTTGTATTTCCTCCGCCAAAAAGGTATGCTGCAATTTTCCCGAAACCCTAAAGATGCTTCCGGAAAAAAAAGCTGTGCTTACCGGATCCCCCATCCGCGAAGAACTTTCCGGCGGAAATAAGATCGCCGCCTTTGAACTGTGCAATTTCACAGCTTCCAAACCTGTCATCATGGTAGTCGGAGGCTCTCTCGGCGCCGCCAGTGTCAATCAGATTGTCAGAAAGGCTTTAGACAAATTATTAGAGGATTTTCAGGTGATTCATATCTGCGGAAAAGATAAAGTTGACGAACAGTTGTTAAACGTGAACGGTTATAAACAGTTTGAATATCTTAAAACTGAACTGAAAGACGTATTTGCCATGGCGGACGTCATTATATCCCGCGCAGGTGCAAATGCTATTTGTGAACTTCTTGCTCTGAAAAAGCCGAATCTGTTGGTTCCGCTTCCGGCGTCCTCGAGCCGCGGCGATCAGCTTTTAAACGCCGCTTCCTTTGAGTCTCAGGGATTCAGCATGGTCGTGCAGGAAGAGTCTCTGACGCCGGATCTGCTCGTAGAAAAAGTACAAGAATTGTACTTTACCAGACAAATCTACATCGACGCGATGAACGCTTCGATGCAGATGAGTTCTATCGATTCTATTATGAAGCTGATCGAGACAGAAGCAAGATCATAGTGTGGGACGGAGGCTCGCAGGCCAGACTTCTCCCGCCGGAGATATCACCCAAAGCTCTCCTGCCGGCCTCCCCTGTTCTGATTCAGGCTTCTGTTTACTGTCCGCTTGTTCCTGCATTTGTGTAATATCATTGCCGGATACCGTTTCCGCCTCATTCACTTTCTCCGCCGCTTCCGCCGTATCGGCATTGTTCGCTGCATTTAACGCTTCCGCCGTATCCGTTGTTTCTTCCGTCGGCACATCTTTGTCCGCCTCATTTTCCGGAATCGCTCCGTTATAGAGGAAAACAAGAATTTCTTCTGTTCCGTCGCCGTCCGTATCTTTACAGGAAATCTCCGGCAGCTTTGCGTTCTCATCCATATAATTCCAGTCAAAATACCGGCACTCATCTCCCACCCGAAGAGCTGTCCCTGTTGCTTTTCCGTTCTCATGATAACCGTACAGTGAAATATCCTTTTCGGGCAATTCCGCAAGCAGTATAGTGCGCAGCTTTTCCGGAGCATCTGCATATTTTTCTTCCAGTTCCGGCACATAAAGTTCCGTTACTTCCCGGAGTTTCTCCGACGTCATCTCTGCTTTCCAGACATCTAATCCCTCGAACGATTCCGCAGGCATCTGTTCTGACACCTCTGATCCTGCAGCTCCGGACAGCGTTAACAGACCGTCGTCTTCATTATTCTCCGCAAGTACCGCTTCCGGCTCTTTCTCCGGAATCACCTCCGGCTCTTTCTCCGGAATCACCTCCGGCTCTTTCTCCGTGCGCCGTCCTGTCTTATTCTCCTCATATACCGCCACGATCTCCGGCTTATAGCTTCTGATCACCACAGCCTGCGCCATGTTTTTCACCACCGGTATCTTTACCGCCGCCTCCGCAAAGGCATAGGAACTGTTTACGCCTATCATCAGACACAAAAAACAGACAGACGCGGCATAGACCGCTGTCTTCATGAAATGCCTGCGCCGCTCGGCCGCTTTTTTCTTTTTGTCCGCCGCAATCGTCCGGCGCACCATGAATAGAAGCTCCTCCGGGGCTTCGATCTCCTCATATTTTAATTTCTCATCCTGAAAGTAATCATTTTTCATGCCGGCTTTCCTCTCCGCCCCTTTTCAATGATTTACCATATCTTGTCAACAATTCTTCGTCTTCCTTTTCCAGTTCTTTCCCCAGTCTTTTACACGCCGCATACAGCCTTGATTTCACAGTATTCAAATTTGTTTCCGTAATCTCAGCAATTTCTTTTAACGTCTTATCCTCAAAAAAATGCAGCTGGATCACAATCTGCATATCCGTGGGCAGTTCCGAAATTTTGGAGACTACTTCCAGCTTAGGCTCATAAGCCGGCTCTTCATAGATTCCCTCTAACAAACTGCTGTCCGACTCGTCCCACGCTATGTATTTTTTCTCTTTCCTCAGATACATCAGACTCTCATTGATCACGATCCGGTAAAACCAGCTCGCCATCGCTTCGCTGCTCTGCAGCTTTTCATAATTCTCCAAAGCTTTACATATCGCGTTCTGCACTACGTCTAGGGCCGCTTCTTTGCTTTTTACATAATAAAAAGCGGCACGGTAAAACTTGTTCTGGTTCTCTATAATATGTTCTACCAGAGAGTCATACAGTGCTTTTTTAGACATAACTGTATTCCTTCCTACTTTCAAGATGC
>ERZ777011.1243-NODE-1243-length-28806-cov-3.375117_pt1 | contig 28806 bp, 27 predicted proteins | sample MGYA00374964_ERZ777011 | MGnify/ENA primary metagenome ERZ777011 (study PRJEB29310, sample SAMD00008975) | mouse gut metagenome | study: EMG produced TPA metagenomics assembly of the Metagenome analysis of fecal microbiota from mouse which was promoted... | reverse complement strand
CATACAGTCCTTGGAGAGGGACTATAAAAACTACTACTTTATAATACGAGGAGGATATTAAAAAATGGCGGAAAATAGCAAATTAAATGAAAATGATGATGAAATGTATGTTACATTGTCCTTAGATGACGGTACGGAGGCAGAATGTGTTGTAGTTACCATTCTTGAGGCGGACGGAAGGGATTATATTGTGCTTTTGCCTGCAGAGGGAGCTGAGGCTGATGAAGGGGAGGTATTCCTTTACAGATATGAGGAGGATGAGGATGGAAATCCAAGCCTTTCAAATATAGAAAATGATGAGGAGTATGAAATCGTGGCAGATGCCTTTGACGAGTGGCTTGACGAGCAGGAGTATGACGAGCTGGTTGATGAGGAAGATGATTACTAAATGACACGTCTGTGTCTTAAGAGGTTTTGCTTTACAGGCATATATAACAGCATAATAAGTACCGCATTGAATATTCCGTGACTTATATTAAATAATATGCCCGTTGCAAAAACTGCTGCGGCAGAGGAGAAAGTGAGGGCTTCTCCAAGGTAGGAGACAGTCAGTGAGTCGGTTATAATGCTGAATATAATAGCGCTTAAAAAGCCATATAGGGAAAAGGCTGCAAGTTCTGCAAGGCCTTTTTCTTTTTTTGCAGTCCTGTAGGGTCTGCAGAAATCATTGACACTAATGAGAATATTGGATTTTTCAGGCTTTTCTTTAAATAAATGACCGAGGATTCCGGCGATAAAGCCTATGATTCCCCATGCGGTCATCTGAAATAAAGTCCATGGTCCCTGTCCAAGCATCATGTTAGAGATAAGGGCGCTAAGGGAGCCGGTAATATAGCCGTAAAGGCTGCCGTAGGCTGAGCCTGTTATAATGACAAGAGCCGTCACAGGCTGGACTTGAGGTATAAGGCTGAAAACAGCCCTTCCAAGGGAGGCTGCCGCGCATATGACAACTAAGGGAAGAAACTCCCGTATGGCAGGCTTTTTTAGCTCAAATACGGCAAAGGCAGATATATTAATTATCAGGTTTACGATTATAAGTATGGTAAGCATGTACTCCATCAGCCTAAATCCTTTCTTATGCTTCTGAAAAGCGGCGTAGTAAAAAATTTGTTGCTTCTTAGTATACTGTGACATTCATCCTCCGCTACGATTTGACCATCGTACATAACGCCGCAGTGGGTGGCGTTGTCACTGATAAATTCAAGGTCATGGGATACCATGATAATAGTTGTCCCCTTTTCCCTAAGCTCTTTAAGATAAGAGGAAAAATGTTTCTTGTATATTGAATCCATTCCCTTAGTGGGCTCGTCAAGAAGAAGTATAGGACGTTTTAAAATGTGCAGAAGCAGTATGGCCGCAGCCTGTAATTGTCCGCCGCTTATTTCTGACGCATTGCGGGGCAATAAATCCTTAAGAGGCATAAACAGCGGATGTGTTGTGAACAGTCTTGAAAAATCAACGCGCTCGTCTTCCGGTATATTAAATTTATGCATAATTTCAAGATAATCATTGAAAAGACAGCTTTCCTTAAACATATATAAGGGATTTTGAGGAAGGTATGAAACGCATATCAGGCGATTAATATCATCGCTTAAAAGTCCCGTAAATTTTCCTTTGTATGGAGTTCTGTAGCCTGTCATAAGGGAAAGAAGGGTGCTTTTACCCGAGCCGTTTCCGCCTATTATTCCATAAAAGGAATTGCTTGGGATATTAATATTTAAGCCCTTAAGAATATCCCTGCCGTTTTTTTCATACTTAAAATAAAGCCTTTTGCCGCAGACAGGCGGCATATTTATTCTGTTTACATTTTCCTTATCAATATAATTATCCAAAAAGTCTTTGGGTATATTTAGCTTTTTAAAATCGCAAACCGAATAAGGATAGGTTTTAAGAGAGGTGTCATAGCTTACGGCAGCCCTTATAAGAGACGGCAGCAGGCATATATATTTTTTGTCCTCCCTTACAATATGGCTTACAAAGCTGTCAGGTGAAGAAAATTCACTTACAGCGCCGTTGTCCATAAACCATACCTTAGATGCATAGGGCAGGATATCAGAAAGCCTGTGCTCACATATGATAATTGTTATGCCAAGCTCATCGTGGAGCCTTTTAATTATATTTATAAAGAGCGTAGCCGCTATAGGGTCAAGCTGTGATAAGGGCTCGTCAAAAATAAGCATATCAGGCTCCATCATTAAGACAGAGGCAAGATTAATAAGCTGCTTTTGACCTCCCGAGAGGGAAGCGCATTCTCTGTCCGTTAAGTCCTCTATACCGAAGAATGACGTAATTTCACTGAGGCGTTTGTTTATCTCAGGTGTGGAAAGTCCCATGTTTTCACAGCCAAAGATTAGCTCGTCAAAAACCTTTTCCATAACAAGCTGATTGTCAGGCTGCTGAAATACGTAGCCTATTTTTTCATCAGGAAAACAGGAGGAGATATTTCCCTCCAATTTACCTTCAGGCATCAGGGAGGATTTAATTATCCTTAAAAGGGAGGTTTTGCCTCCACCCGACGGTCCGCATAAAAGTATAAGCTCTCCCTCATAAGCCTTAAGGCTTATGTTTTTTAATGCAGCCTGTCTGTCGGAGGAACGGTTGTAAGTAAAGGTTAAATTTTCCATTGATAATATTTCCATGATATCTCCTTAAATATGTTATAAATAACAGGTGCAAGTATTAGCGGCATAATAAATAATCTGAAAAAAACGGCTGAAATAAAAAGCAGTAAAGCAGTAATAATAAAAACTATATCCTCAATGCATATAGAGTATCTTTTATAAAGTTTCCGGCGTTTTAAACCATAGCCTCTGGCAGTCATGGAATCAGCCGTAAGTACTGAATCCTTCAGCATAACGCTCATAAGTACATTGAGGACTGCGGCGCCGTTTTTTATTTTATGGGAAATTCCTTTATAAAGGGGACTGCCTTGGGGAAGCTGTTCAATAGTATATAAGGACTGCTTTATGATGTCAAGCTTGTACCTAAAGCGTTTTGTGAAGCCAAAGCACATAGATATTATAAGTCCTGTAACAGGCAGATGCTTTCCTAAAATATAATTTATTTTTCCGTTGTCCATAGAATTATTAAAAAGCTTAAACCACATAAGCAGGCAGGAAACCATTGTTCCCGTACAGATACCGTAAAACAGCGAATCAAGAGTAAGGGGAGTGTCATTTATATATAGGAAAACTTTCTCTCCGGAATGATTAAATAAGCAGTTAAAAATACCTGCCGTAACAATAAGTATTACATAGTAAACAAGAGCCTTAATATATGCCTTTATACCCTCAATATATACGGAGCACAGGCTGAAGGATATAAAGGCATATATTAAGACAGCGCCATAATCACACATAAATATTATAATTATGGTAAGGGTAAAATAAAAAAGGAGAGTAACAGGATGAAAATCGGAAAAATAATTTATTTTTTTATTCATGGTCTGTACTCTCCTTTCTAAATTTTTTAAAAAAATATTATTAATATTTTTCTTTAAGCCTGCTTTGTATTTGGACTTAAAGGCCATTAATAAGAATCGTTGTATGTAACGCCATATCCGAATAAAATGCTGTCGCCGTCAGATAATGTATATCCGCCGCAGCCCACATTGGGGTACACATTATTTACGCTGTATCTCCAGCCGCTATAGCGGCCGCATTGCTTTTCGTTAAGTCCGTTAATGCCTCCTATATACACACTGCCACTGCTTTTTGTATAGCTGAGTGATATGCCGTTATCGTCTGCCGCCGCCTTAAGGGCGTCAAATACGCTGTCTCCGTTTCTTACTGCAACATAGCCGTCAAGGATTATTCCGTCCTTTGGAAGCTTAGCGTCTGTGGAAAGGTCAGGATTATCAACCACCTTACTGCAGGTTATGGTAATATGTACCTTTATATACGGCGCAGTAGTCTGATTTTCAGCAGTCTGACTTTCATAAGCTTTAGTTTCAGTAGCTGTTGTATTATTTGAGCCGGCTGTGTCAGCATCAGTCTCAGTTCCGGTGTTTTCCGAGGAGGCTTTCGGGGAGGTTCCCTCTAACCCCGTTTCAGATGAAGCAGGGCCGGTTTGCACTAAAGCCGTGGTCTGACTATTGGCGCTGTTCTCATTAGATGAAGTCATGGTATCGGTATTTTCGGTGATTTTACTGTCTGATACCATATCTGAAATATCAGCTTCATAATCAGGAGATGTTTCCTGCTCCCTAGAGGCTTCTGTCTGATTAAGCAGGGCGTCAAGGGCGCTTGAACGCTCAAGAGCCTCCCTTTCTATTTTTGAATTGTATTCATCGACTGTTTCTATACTGCATCCGCATCCGCTTAGAATAAGAAGCAGAATAAGCAGTATATAAGCAGATAAGAATTTTTTATACATGTCTTTTATTTACCCCTAAATATATTGTACCTGACAATAATAAAATTGCGGCTGCTACAAAAACAGGGGCAGCATCGCCGGTAGGGGGAACTGCTTCTGCTTTATCAGCGGTTGTAGTTTCCAAAGGGGCGGTAGTTTCTAAAGCTGATGTGGTTTCCTGCAGGTCAGCCGGCTCCTTCGTTGTGTCCGGTTCAGTGTTTTTATCAGGAACAATTACATCAAGGGTGCCAATTCCTTCAATAGCGCGGTAATATGCCAAAAGTCCCATAAGGGCGTCAGGGGTTGTATATAAATAATCAGCCTCAGCTTCGCCTGTCTGGTAATTTATTGACTCATAAACTCCTTCAATACTGCTGCTTTTAAAGGAAGCCATTCCGTTAAACGCCCTTTTGGCGTTGTTTAAATCGTTATATTCAGAAAATACCTTCATTGCCAAGGCAGTGGAGCTTGGATTTGGACTTCCCCACGAAATGATTTCACCCTTGTCCGAAAACTGGGCTGCTGTCCATGATATTGCGGCGTCAAGCTTTTCCTTAACATCATTATCCGTTGTGTAAAGTGATTTTAGAACACACAGGCATTGTCCGTTATTGTCAACCGATACGCCCCAGTAATCTATACCGGAATTACCGTTTTCATCCGTGGTATAGCTGTCTAAAATGGCCTTATGAGCTTTTTTAATAATTTTGTCAGGATTTATAAAGGCTTTCCTGTTAAAATTAACGGCGCTTACAATATACTGCTGTAAATATGGGTTTACATCCACAGCCTCATCTAAAAAGGCTTCTTCCAAGGCGCTGTTAAAGTTGTATCCGTTAAAGTCGGAAGAATTTTCACCTGCCTCGTTTAAAAAGGCAATTATGTAGGGATAATCATTTGAAAGGGCTGCATTTCCCGAAAAATCCGTATATGTTGCGGAAATAGGATTATCCTTATCGTCAATAAGGCCTTTTATATAATTCAGTAATTCTCTGGTTACATTTTCGTCAGAATATCCTGACTTAAGAATCAGTGTGTAATTTTTTATATCAGTGGAGTCTATGGCAGACTGTCCGTCAGAAATCTTGTTTTTTATGTAATTACACATTGCCCCGGCAGTAGCGTCAAGCTCCGCCTTAACTAATGCCTTAGTCTGTTTACCGGCAGTGTTTTCCTCTGCTTCTGCGGTAACGGTAAGGCACGAAAAAATAAGCATTACAGATAATGCTTTAGAGATAAATTGTTTTTTTATTCTCCTGTTCATATGTCCTCCTTCTCATTTCTCACCAAATGATTGTTTTTTTGTGTACGATAAGACAGATATCCTGACTTTTAGCTTCAGGCCTACCGCTCCGCCTTCCCGGAAAAAAAGTATTTTTTTCCAGTGGCAAAATAACCGTAAATACGCCGGTTATTAAAAAATCCTATAGACATATGGATTTTTTATGGAGTTTCGTATCTAATTACAGTAGAGTGAGCTGTTATGGATTTTCACCATATTCCCTCACGACAGTGGGCGCGTCGTGTGCAGTTTTACCTGCAGTCAAATCGTATATGTATTATAATGTCATAAGTTATAAAAGTCAAATAACTCGAATAAACAGCCTGCAAATAAAAATATTGATTATTTTAAAATTAAGGAGTAAAATTAATATGTTGATAAGATTGGTGTAAAAACTAATTACGTGAAAAGGGCGTGGATATAAGATTAGTTCAATCAACCTTGTTGTATGCGTGAAGAGCGTTCCAAATACATATATGAAGGAGAATGAAACTATGAAAAACAAAAAAAACAAAGTCAGAAAAGTAAGGATAAGGACAAAAATTCTTATAGCAGCAGCGGTTACAATAGTTTTTGTTGTGTTATTTTTGGGAATTTCAGTTTATTTCAAAACAAGAGACGACATGATAAGGATGGGAATGGACCAGGCAGAGGTATCGGCTAATGTTGCGGCATATGAGATTGACGGAGCGGTTGTTGAAAAAATTCATAACGGCAATGAGGATTCCAAGGAATATAAGGAATATCTTGAAATGCTCAGAGGCATAAAGCAGACATGCAATGTTAAGTATCTGTATACGCTTTATACAGACGGAAAAAGCTTATATTTCGGCGTAGACACTGACGAGACAGACGGGCAGTCACATATAGGAGACAAATATGAAAAGTCCCTTGAGATAGTTGAAAAGGTATTTGAAGGGCAAAGTTATGTGGATGATTCTATCCAGACAGAGGGTGACGATAAGCTTATATCTGTGTATGTGCCAATATATAACGGAGACAGGATTATAGGAATACTGGGAAGTGATTTTGATGCGGAAAGCATAGTAGACAGGATGGACGGCTTTAGAAACAGAATACTTATTATAGGCATAGCCGGACTTATTGTCGGTATAGCCATAATGAGCTTTCTTATCAGCAATATAATTAATAAGCTTGTCGTAGTTAATAATAAGCTTTATGAGCTTGTACATAACGAGGGAGACCTTACAAGAACTCTTGACATACATACGGGAGACGAAATGGAGCTTATTGCGGAAAATGTAAACGGTCTTTTAGGTTACATAAGGGAGATTATGCTGAATATATCGGGAAGCTCTGTAAAAATAAATGAATCGGCCCAGAAGATGGTTTCCAATATGTCAAGCGCCAGAGGAAATGTGGAGGATGTGTCTGCAACAATGGAGGAAATGAGCGCAGGAATGGAGGAGACAAGCGCTTCTCTTAATCAGATAAACCAGTCGGTTGACGTTATGTATACAAAGGTAAAGGAAATGTATACAAACTCTACAAGGACGAACAAGGATACAAAGGACATACAGGAAAAGGCAAGGAGTATTTTTGTAAAAGCCAGCGACGAGCAGAAGAAAGCAAATATTATGTCAAAGGAAATAGCTGCTTCCGTTAATGAAAAAATACAGAAATCAAAATCAGTGGAGGAAATAAATCTTCTTACTGCAAATATTATAGAAATAACAGAGCAGACAAATCTTCTGGCGCTTAATGCAAACATAAGGGCTTTGCCGTAGTGGCAGGAGAAATAGGAAATCTTGCAAATAACTCAGCGGAGGCAGCCATAAGGATACAGAACGTAAGCGCAGAGGTTATAGCGGCCGTACAGGGGCTTGCAGACGAAGCTGACAATATGATTAAATTCATAGAGGAAACAGCCATGGAGGGCTATCGCAGCCTCCTTACAACAAGTGAGGATTACCGCAAGGACGTGGAGAATATTCATACGGTTATGACATCCTTTGCTGAGGCGGCCACAGAGCTTGAAAATGCTGCCGACAATATAAAGGAAATGGTGGAGTCTGTGGATATAGCCGTGGAGGAGAGCACAAAGGGAATAGTAAACGTATCCGAGACAGTGGCAGAGCTTACGGAGACAATTACTAATATTGAGAAGGAAGCTGAAACAAATAACGGTATTTCTTCACAGCTTGGAGATGAGGTAGGTAAGTTTAAGCTTGAGTAAAAAATTGCGCTAATCAAAAAAAACAGTTGACTTTAGCCATTTAAGGAAATATACTATTTTTGTTGATATTTTAGCATACGTGCAGGAGGAATATTTAAGTGGCTACAACTAACGCCGGAAATAGCCGGAGCAAAGATGAAAAACAAAAATTTAAATCAGACAGACCAAATAATGGTGAGAGGAAAGAATTTAAGAATTTCAAAGGAAAAGGCAACTACAGCAAGGAAGGCAGGGAAAACAGAGAAGAAAAAGGAAAGGGCGATTTTAAGGGAAAGCCCGATTTCAAGAAGTCAAAGAATGGTGGATATAACAGAGGCTTTGACAGAAATGCCGGATTTGGAAAGGATAAGGACGAGGATGATAAGCCGGTAAGGCGTCCTAAGCAGACAAAGTCAGATAAGCCGAAGGAGCAGCAGCCGGACAAGATGGATATTATAAACCGTCTTGAGAAGGAAAAGAAGGCTATGAAAAAGAAGCGGGAGGAGAAAAAGGAAAAGCCCGTGAAGCATCAGACCAGACCTAAGAGAAGCGGAAATGTAGACTGGACCAGAGAATATGAAAATGATTCATATGATGACGACGATTTAGATATGTACTTTAGATAAGTTAAAACAAAAAGGCTGCTGTATTAAGAAATATTCTTATTGCAGCAGTTTTTTATTGCGCCGTCTGAAAACGTTATATTTTTAAAGCAGGGAGAATTATTTATGGAAGAAAGTCTTATAATAAAGGCGAAGGAAGCGAGAAAGCATGCATATGCGCCATATTCACGTTATTTGGTAGGCGCGGCGGTAGAGGATGAAAATGGGAAAATATACACAGGCTGTAATATAGAAAACGGCTCCTACGGGGCAGCTATGTGCGCAGAGCGTACAGCCATATTTAAAGCAGTGAGCGAGGGAGCTGAAAGAATAACAAAAATTGCCGTGACGGCAGAGGGCGCAATGCCATATCCATGCGGAATGTGCAGACAGGTAATGAGCGAGTTTTGCGAAGGAGATACGGAAGTTATACTGGAATGTGACGGAAAGATAGAAAAGTATACCTTTGGGGAGCTTATGCCCTATAGATTTAAGCTGTGATAAATTCGGCAAACTAAATTTATAAGTGCCGCTGCCGAAAGAGTTAAAACTCTTGGCACTCTTATGTTTATTTGGAAATTACTAAAGCGAAAGCATAGTGGCTGGCAACAAAAAATTTGGCAAAGCCAAATTTATAAGTGCCGCTGCCGCGCGGCACTTTTTTGTAAGAATGGAGATGAAAGCATGAAAATAATAACGGTATGCGGCAGCCTGAGATTTAAGCAGGAAATAATTGAAATAACGGAAAAAATGGATTTGCAGGGAAATTGTATGTTAAGCATTGTATATCCTGCCAGACAGGATATAGATGATTATACAGATGAGGAAATTGCCATGCTCAATAAAATGCATAAGGAGAGAATAAAATTATCTGATGCCATTTTAGTTGTAAATGTGGATAATTACATAGGAAGCAGCACAAAAAGTGAAATCGAATTTGCTAAGGAACTAAACAAGGAAATAATTTATTATACAGATATAATATAAAATATAGTAAGAATCAGAAGACAAACCCATTTACAAAATAAAAAAAATATTTTATACTTTATCCTTGAGATTAAAATAATTTATATAAGTTTAAAGCATAAATGGAGAACTTTCACATTATATAAAAATTGTTTTAAACAACCTGAAAGGAAAACGAAAAAGTGGTTACATTATCGGAAAACAGCCTTGACCTTGAAACGTATCTCAGTCTTAGGGCTTCTGTAGGCTGGAAGCTTTTAAAGGAAAGTCAGGCAGAGAGGGCGCTTAAAAACAGCCTTCTTACACTTACGGCGTACATTGGCGACGAGCCTGTAGGCATGGGAAGAATAGTAGGCGACGGAGCAGTAATATGCTATATCCAGGATTTAGTGGTTAAGCCTGAATACCAAAAGCATGGCGTGGGCAGGGTTATCATGGAAAGACTTATAGGGTTTGTTACGGATATAAAGGATGCGGATACGGAAATAATGATGTGTCTTATGTGCGCAAAGGGCAGAGAGCATTTCTATGAGAAATTTGGATTTATAGGAAGGCCCACAGAGGATTTAGGGCCGGGAATGATACAGTATATAAGGTATTAAAGCTTTTATAACCATAAACATATACAATTAATATATAACTATAAATATATAAGCAAAATAAAATATACAGTTTAAAATATAGAAGTGAGGAAGCAGACATGGCATCAAAGGTTACAAACACATATGACGCAAACAGCATATCCATACTGGAGGGACTGGAGGCTGTAAGAAAACGTCCCGGAATGTATATTGGAAGCGTCGGTACAAAGGGTTTAAATCATTTGATATATGAAATTGTAGATAATTCCGTAGATGAGCATTTGGCAGGCCACTGTAAAAATATAAAGGTTATTCTTGAAAAGGACGGCTCGGCGACCGTTACTGACGACGGAAGGGGAATACCCGTAGGAATAAACGAAAAGGCAGGTATACCTGCCGTTGAGGTAGTATTTACAGTGCTTCATGCAGGAGGAAAGTTTGGAGACGGAGGCTATAAGATTTCAGGAGGTCTTCACGGCGTAGGCGCTTCTGTAGTAAACGCGCTTTCCCAGTGGCTGGAGGTTACAATAAAATCAGACGGAAAGGTGTACAGGCAGAGATATGAGAGAGGAAAGGTAATGTATCCCTTAAAGGAGATAGGGACATGCAGGAAGACAGATACAGGCACCAGCGTTACCTTTTATCCTGATAATGAAATATTTGAAAAGACATATTTCAAGGCGGACGCCATAGGCAGCCGTCTCCATGAAACGGCGTACTTAAATCCGGAGCTGTCCATATCCTTTGAAAATAAAAGATTTGGCGAGGAGGGAAGCGAGGTTTTTCATGAGGAGGAAGGCATTAAGGCGTATGTAAAGGACCTGAATCATGGAAAGGAAGCCCTGCACGATGTAATATATTTTAAACGGAGCGTGGAAGGGATAGAAATTGAGACGGCTATCCAGTTTACCGATGAGTTTCAGGAAAATATATTGGGCTTTTGCAACAATATATACACTCAGGAGGGGGGCACCCACCTTACAGGCTTTAAGACAAAGTTTACCATGGTTATAAACCAGTATGCAAGAGAGCTTGGCATATTAAAGGAAAAGGACAGCAACTTTACGGGAACTGACGTAAGAAACGGAATGACGGCAGTTGTAGCAGTAAAGCATCCTGAGCCGAGATTTGAAGGCCAGACAAAGACGAAGCTTGACAATCCTGACGCAGGAAGAGTGGCGTCTGAAACTACAGGAGAGGAGCTGCAGCTTTATTTTGACAAAAATCTTGAAACCTTAAAGCAGGTTATAGCATGCGCGGAGAAATCTGCAAAAATAAGAAAGGCAGAGGAAAAGGCAAGAACGAATCTTCTTTCAAAGCCTAAATTTTCAATAGACAGCAACGGAAAGCTGGCGAACTGTGAGAGCAGAAACCCTGAGGAGTGTGAGGTGTTTATCGTGGAGGGAGACTCTGCGGGAGGCTCAGCCAAAATGGCAAGAAACAGAAGAACTCAGGCCATTATGCCTATAAGGGGAAAGATACTTAACGTAGAAAAGGCAAGCATTGACAAGGTGCTTGCAAACGCAGAGATAAAGACAATGATTAATGCATTTAACTGCGGCTTTATGGAGGGCTACGGAAATGACTTTGATATAAGCAGGCTACGCTATAATAAGATTATTATAATGACAGATGCCGACGTGGACGGAGCCCATATAGCCACCCTGCTTCTTACCTTTTTTTACAGGTTTATGCCTGAGCTTATACATGAGGGACATGTATATCTTGCCACTCCGCCGTTATATAAGGTTGTTCCGAAAAAGGGAGAGGGCAGATATCTATACGATGATAAGGCTCTTGAGCAGTACAGAAAAACCCATACAGGCTCATTTACGCTGCAAAGATACAAGGGACTTGGGGAGATGGATGCGGAACAGCTTTGGGAGACTACCCTTAATCCCGAGACACGTATATTAAAGCAGGTGGAGATAGAGGACGCGCGTATGGCGTCGGAGGTAACAAGCATGCTTATGGGTAATGACGTGCCTCCAAGACGCGCTTTTATATATGAGCATGCAAATGATGCGCAGATAGACTGGCAGGCCTAACGAAGCAAAATTTATACCGTTGACATATATGCAAACAAATGGTAATATAACAATATAAAAGGTACTGCCGATAGACGGTTAGTCCGCATTAATAATGTTACAAAAATAACCGCAATGTTTGCAGACAGGGGCGGTTATTTTTGTGTCTTGCTATTCTTACCAAGCGAATAGCCAAGACTAAAGCATGTCAAGCATAGACTAATGACAGCTATTAAGCTTTCGATGGTGAGCATAAGCAATATCCTCCTTTTCAAGATTTCCGCAAGCAGATTTCTATGTAATCGGAGGTCACAGTCCTCCGTTGAAGGACTAACCGCCTACCGTTATGGCAGTACCCATAAGGGCATAATAACAAATTTAAGACGGCATATCAATTAATTGTTTGTTACATCTACATCAAATATTGTGAGTTCATATATTTAAGAAAGGATAGAAAATGGCAGAACAGATTTTAAAAACAGAATTTTCTGACGTAATGCAGAAGTCATATATAGATTATGCCCTAAGCGTCATAAGCGCAAGGGCCCTGCCTGACATAAGGGACGGTCTTAAGCCGGTGCAGAGGCGTGTCCTTTATGCCATGGAGCAGCTTGGCTTAAACCATGACAAGCCTCATAGAAAATCGGCCCGTATAGTGGGTGATACTATGGGTAAATATCATCCTCACGGCGACAGCTCTATATATGACGCTCTTGTTGTGCTGGAGCAGGATTTTAAAAAAGGCATGGCTTTAGTTGACGGTCATGGGAATTTTGGCTCCATAGAGGGAGACGGAGCCGCTGCCATGCGATATACGGAGGCAAAGCTTAAAAAGTTTACCCAGGATGTATATCTTGCCGACCTTGATAAAAATGTGGTGGATTTCGGACCAAACTTTGATGAGACTGAAAGGGAGCCTGTGGTACTTCCGGTAAAGGTGCCTAATATTCTTATAAACGGGGCAGAGGGAATTGCGGTAGGCATGACTACAAGCATACCTACGCATAACTTGTGTGAGGTTATTGACGCCATGGCGGCATATATGGACAATAATGACATCACAAACGAAAATCTTATGGAGTATATCATAGGTCCTGATTTTCCAACGGGGGGACTTGTTGTAAATAAAAGCGAGCTTTTAAATATATACGAGTCGGGAACGGGAAAAATTAAGCTTCGTGGCAAGGTAGAATTTGAGCCGGCGGCAAAAAAAAGCGATAAGGACAAGCTTGTAATTACGGAAATTCCATATACCATGATAGGCGCCAACATAGGAAAATTTATTTCCGATATAGTTGAGCTTATAGAGACAAAAAAGCTTGCAGACGTTACGGACATAACGAACGAATCCTCAAAGGAGGGCATAAGAATAGCCCTTGAGCTTAAGAAAAATGCAGATATAAATAAAATTAAAAATATTTTATATAAAAAGACAAAGCTTGAGGATACCTTTGGAGTGAACATGCTTGCCATTGTTGACGGCAGACCGGAAACCCTTGGTCTTAAGGATATTTTAAGGGAGAACGTAAAATTTCAGTATGAGATAACAACGAGAAAGTACACATATCTGTTAAATAAGGAGCTTGAACAAAAGGAAATAAAGGAAGGTCTTATAAAGGCATGTAATATTATAGACCTTATCATAGAAATATTAAGAGGCTCAAACAGCCTTAAGGACGCAAAGGACTGTCTTATAAACGGAAGCACTGAAAAGATTAAATTTAAAAATAAGGAATCGGTTATATATGCCTCACAGTTAAGCTTTACGGAAAAACAGGCGCAGGCAATCCTTGACTTAAGATTATATAAATTAATAGGTCTTGAAATACTGGCCCTTGAAAAGGAATACGAGGCTATAGTAGGAAGAATTGCAAAATATGAGGATATTCTAAATAACAGAAGCTCTATGACAAAGGAAATAAAAAAGGAGCTTATGTCAATAAAAAAAGAGTATGGCGTTTCAAGAAGAACTGTTATCGAGGACGGGGAGGCGGCAGTAGCCATAGAGGAAAAGATTGAAGAGATGGAGGTTACATTCCTTATGGACCGGTTTGGCTATGCGAAAACCGTAGATATGGCGGCAGCCCAGAGAAACAGGGAAAGCCTTGAGGCAGAAAATAAATATATGCTTACATGCTTGAACACGGATAAAATATGCGTGTTTACCGATAACGGCAGTCTTCATCAGGTAAAGGTAATGGATATCCCATTTGTAAGACCAAAGGATAAGGGAACTCCTATAGATAATCTGGGAAATTATGACAGCAGTAAGGAAACCATAGTTAATGTTGTTTCCTTGGGCTCTCTTAAGGATAAAAAGCTTTTATTTACAACAAGGCTTGGAATGATGAAGCTTGTTGACAGTTCGGAGTTTGTTGTTTCAAAGAAAACAGTGGCCGCAACAAAGCTTAACGATGGAGACATGGTGGCAGACGTAAATGTTATCGGCTCCGACAATATGGAAGATACGTTAAACATGGATAATGATTTATTTATGTCTGATGTGCCTGAAAGCTTTGATACTCCTTATGATGAGGATTTCGACGGACAGCTTGATATGTTTGCAGGCCTTGACGATATGTCAGGGGGAAGCATAGTAACGGGAGCGTTTGATTATATGTCCGGAGGCAGTATAGCTTCAAATATACAGGGTACAGATGAATTAAGCGGCAATGAAAACGGAAATAATAAACAATTTGTTACGGAAAAGCTGGTTACTCTCAGGACTTCAAATAACTTATTCTTAAGATTTCCTTTAAGCGAAGTGCCTGAAAAGAAAAAGGGAGCAGTAGGAGTAAGAGGACTTAAGCTTACAAAGGAGGAGGTTATTACCAATGTATATGTTAGCGATGCAGGCGACAGCGTTATTGTTGAAATAGCAGGTACGGAGTATGACTTAAGAAAGCTTACGGTAAAGAAAAGGGACCAGTCTCCGCAAAAACCGAAAAAATAAGATAAAAATTGCATTGTTTATGAAAATATATTGTGGTAGAATGTTAATAAAATATATTATTGAAAAGACAGCTTAAAACAAAGGAAGGTAATAAATTATGGCAACTGGAAAATATGTAGCCTATGTAGGCTCCTATACGCATGGTAAGGCAAAGGGAATCACCGTATGCGATGTGGATACGGAGGAGGGAATATTTATTCCAAGACATGAGGTAGAGGTTAAAAATGCTTCTTATCTTCGTATAGCTAATAACGGAAAGTTTCTTTATTCAGTATCGGATTTGGGAATTACGGCGTTTAAGATACTTGACGACGGAGAGCTTGAGTTTATGAATCTTGGCTCAATAAACGGCATGAGAGCGTGTCATATAAGCGTTGATAATGACGATAAGTTTATATTTACGGGAGGCTATCACGACGGAAAGGCAACCGTAGTCCGCATAGCAGAAGACGGAAGCGTAGGGGAAATGACAGACGAGGTATTCCATAAGGGAATGGGAAGCATAGCCGAAAGAAATTTCAGACCTCACGCTACATGCGCAAGGCTTACTCCTGACGGAAAGTTCTTAGCAGTGTGCGACATGGGTGTAGACCAGGTAAAAATATATGATTTTAATCATACTACGGGAGCAATAAAGCTGGTGGACATACTTAGGTGCGAGCTTGAATCGGCGCCAAGAAGCATTTTATTTTCCCATGACGGGAAATACGCATATCTTATATGCCAGCTTATGAATTGTGTGAATGTATATACATATAACAGCAATGACGGTACGCCGAATTTTGAGCTTATACAGCAGATTAGAACTCTCGGAAAAAGTTATAATGACAAGAGCGCTGTGGCGGCTTTGAGGTTTACCCCTGACGGAAGGTATCTGTTCTGTTCAAATGCAGGAGACAACAGCATTGCGTTCTTTGAGAGAAACGAGGAGACAGGAATGCTTAAAAAGCGCTCAGTGCTTCCTATAAGCGGAGATTATCCGAAGCAGATATGTATATTCCCTGACCAGAGGCATATAGCGTCCCTGAATCATGAGTCAAACACAATTACATTCTTTAGGATTGATTATGACGAGGGCATAATAATAGGGCACGGAAAGCCGATGGCAGTGGAGACGCCAAACTGTGCGGTTATAAAAAAGCTGTAAAAATACGTAATAATGCGGCTGCAACCGGACTGTAAAAAATGTAAAATTTAGTGAGGCTGTCGCACTAATAAAAATATATACAGGATATTGAAAATCCGGTTATATGCCGGAATCATATCCTGTATGTTAAATTTTTATTGCGGCAGCCTTATATATTTTAACATAAGGCTTTATGAATAATAGTCATGCCGGCCTTAAATAAGCGCAGGTGTAAAGATGAAAAAGGACAAATTTAGTACCTATAATGAAGCCCATAAATATTTTTATGGCAGGGAAAATCACAGGTGGGATTTAGGCTTGGAAAACATAAGCAATTTTCTCCAAAAAATAGGAAACCCACAGGAAAAGCTTAACATTATCCAAATTGCGGGAACTAACGGAAAAGGCTCGGTTTCATCATTTCTTACGGACATTCTTATGGAAAAATATGATAAAGTAGGAAGATATAACTCCCCTGCGGTATTTGAGGAAAGGGAAAATATTACCATAAATAACATTCCTATCACCGGGGAGGAGTTTGTAAGTCAGGTAAACGAGCTTTATGAATACATTGAATTGGCGGAGAGGGAGGAGGCTCTCCCTACAATATTTGAGCTTGAGACAATTATGGCTTTAAATTATTTTTATAAAAAATCATGCGATATAGTCATACTTGAAACGGGGCTTGGAGGCAGGGATGACGCCACCAATGTTTCAAAAGGTAATATTTTGTCTGTTTTTACAAGCATTTCATTAGACCATATGGAATATTTAGGCAGTACGGTGGAGGAAATAGCGCATGTTAAGGCAGGCATTATAAAGAAAAACTCCAAGGCTGTTATAGGTATAAATAATGAAGCCGTAACAAGGCTTCTTAAGGCTTATGCTAAAAAGAACAACACTAAGGCGGATATAGTAAATCCCTTGCTGCTTAAGGGAGTAAAAGCAGATATTACAGGACAGGAGTTTATTTACAAGGGGATTAGCTGCAAAATAAAGCTGCTTGGAAAAAACCAACTTGAAAATGCAGCGGCAGCCATAGAAGCGGCTATGGCGCTTGATGTGCCTTATAAAGCCATAACAGAGGGAATAAAGAAAACCTGCATAAGGGGAAGATTTCACATAGCAAATAAGTCGCCCCTTATTGTTTTAGACGGAGCCCATAACCCTGACGCGGCGTTAAGGCTAAGGGAAAACATAGAGGAATATTTATCAGGTTTTGCCATAGTAGCGGTTATGGGAGTATTTAGGGATAAGGATTATAAGAGTATAATAAATATTATGAAGCCCTATCTGAAAAGGGCGGTGGCAGTAAGTGCAAAGGGTCAGAGGGCGCTTGCTCCAAAGGAGGGAAATACTGGCAGGGCTTCAAGGGGATAATAAAGAAGCCCTTTGCAGTGAGGTTTATGAGGCAGAAAGCCTTACAGACGGCATTAATATGGCGGCAGAGCTTATGAAAAAGGCGGGGGAAGATGAGGGAAAGCCTCCTGCAATGGTGATTTTCGGCTCGTTGTCTTATCTTGGAGATATTTACGGAATAATTAAGAATACAGCTTGGGAAAAATCCCTATAGTGCAAAAATTGTTTACAGGAATGAGGCTTATAATGAAAATTGGAGACAGAGATTTTGATGTTGTAAATAATAATTATATAATGGGCATATTAAACGTAACGCCTGATTCATTTTCCGACGGGGGAAGATGGAATAATATGGATTTGGCCCTTAAGCATGCGGAGGAAATGATAAGGGATGGAGCAGCCATTATAGATATAGGGGGAGAGTCCACAAGACCGGGTTATATAAAGGTAACGGAGGAGGAAGAGATAAACAGGGTAATACCATACATAGAAAGGGTAAAGGAGCTTGGAGCGCCTGTATCTGTCGACACATGTAAGGCAGGGGTAGCGGAGGCAGCGGTCAGGGCAGGGGCAGCTTTGATAAATGATATATGGGGCTTTAAGGGAGATGAAAATATGGCGTTAGTAGCGGCAAAATATCAGGTGCCGTGCTGTATTATGCATAACAGGAATATACAGGAAAAGCCGTATAAAAGCCTTATGGAGGATATACTTTGTGATTTAAGGGAAAGCATAGACATAGGAATAAGGTCAGGCGTTAAGGCGGAAAATCTTATTACCGACCCGGGTATAGGCTTTGGAAAAACCTTAGACGACAACCTTATGGCTATGAAGCATTTAGAGCGTCTTCATGAGCTGAAATGCCCCATTCTTTTAGGAACGTCAAGAAAATCAATGATAGGTCTCACTCTCGATTTACCGGTGAACGAGAGGGTAGAGGGCACTATAGCCACTACCGTTATGGGAGTATTAAAGGGCTGCGCGTTTATAAGAGTTCATGACGTAAAGGAAAATTTCAGGGCAATGAGAATGACACAGGCGGTAAAAGCGGCAGGATAAACAATACATAAGTTATTTTTTTAATAAAACCATCCATGGAGATAATTTAATAATTATAGGAGGGATATGCTATGAAAAGAATAAAAATAATAATAATATTTTCGGTAATTATATTAGCCGCGGCAGGCGGCATAATTGCATATAATATTATAAACAGGTTTGAATATAATGACAGCGGCGCCGTGGGAAACACTACGGGAAATCTTTATAATCAGGGTCTTGTATGTGAGTATGGGGAATATGTATTTTTTTCAAATCCCAATGACAACGGAGCCCTGTATAAAATGAATAAGGACGGCACGGAATTTGAAAAAATATATGATGACAACACCTCATACATATGTATATATAATGATATGATTTATTATAAAAAATTTAACGGCACCCAGAATAAGGATAAGCTTTTTTCAAGGGTTTTATATGGTATACAAAGGCTTAAGACAAACGGCAAGGGCTCTTTAATGCTTCACAACGGAAAAATAGACTGCATGGTGCTTTGCGGCAACTATATATATTACAGGTATTATGATGATGAAACATTTTTTTCCTTAAGAAAGGTAAAGATAGACGGCAAGGAGGATATATTAATATCAGATGAGGATTACGAGCCTATAGCGGTATTTAACGGAAAAATATATCTGACGGATGTGACTGATACCCATAATATTATGGTGCTTGACACGGAAAACGACTCCATAAGAACTCTGGCGCAGGGAAATTTTTATATGCCGGACGTGTACAACGGATATTTATATTATATAGACCTTAACAATAACAGAAGGCTTACAAGAATGAGTATGTCTACAAGGGAAACGGAGGTTATTTCAAACGACAGCGTTATAAATTATAACCTTGGAGGAAAGTACGGGGTTATATATTATCAGGCGGAAAACAGCACTGATGAGCACAAGCTTGTGCGTATTGCCTTAAACGGTATGGGCTACAATACAATAGCGCAGGGGGACTATAATAAGATTGGAATAACGGAGAAGTATACATACTTTTATAAGAAAATAGGCGATGAAAGCATAATGTACCGGACGCCAACCAAGGGGGCTGTGGACGTGGAGAAGTTTACTCCTGAGGTTGTGGAGGATTAGCAATGCCATTACAAGCATATATTAAGGAAAGGAACAATAAAAATGACTGCAATTAAAACCTCCTCTTTATCAAAATATTATGGAAGGTCAAGAGGCATTATTGATATAAATCTCACCGTTGAGGAAGGCGATTTTTTTGGCTTTATCGGTCCGAACGGCGCGGGAAAAAGCACAATGATTCGGACGCTTTTAGGGCTTATATCACCGTCGGGAGGTAAGGCGGAAATTTTCGGAAAGGATATTTGCAGGGATAAAAGGGAAATTCTTGAGCTGACAGGATATATGCCGTCGGAAGCAGCCTTTTATCCAAATATGAAGGTTTGGGACGTAATATCCCTGTCTGCAGGGCTTCGACGCATAGACTGTACGGCTGAAGCAAAGAAGCTATGTGAAAGGCTGGAGCTTGATACTAAAAAGAGAATCAGTGAGCTGTCGTTAGGTAACCGAAAGAAGGTTTCCGTAGTTTGCGCCCTGCAGCACATGCCTAAGCTGTGTGTGCTTGACGAGCCTACAAGCGGACTTGACCCCCTTATGCAGCGTGAGTTTTATGCTATATTGGAGGAAAGGAATAAAGCCGGAGCTGCTATATTTCTTTCCTCCCATATTCTTTCTGAGGTTAGGAGATATTGCAGGCATGCCGCAGTCATTCGTGAGGGAAGAATTCTTGTTACAGACAGTATTGAAAATCTGGGACATACAGGGGCAAAAAGGGTTACTGTCAGTGGAATTAACGAGCCTCCGGCGCTTAAGGATATAAGAGACGTAAGGGTAAACGGAGATACAATAAGCTTTTTGTATGGAGGAAGTCCTGATGTTCTGCTTAGTAAGCTGGCTTCTCTTTCACTTTCTGACGTAAGCATTACCGAGCCTGATTTTGAAGAGATATTTATGCATTATTACGCAAAGGAGGGCAAACAGTATGATACTCTTTAAGCACGAGCTAAGATGGGGAAGACTTACCCTGCTTTTATGGACAATGGTTATTGCATTTATGCTTGGAATTTGTGTTTTGATTTATCCTGAAATGAAAGACCAGATGAGCCAGATAAGCGGAATGTTTGCAGATATGGGCAGCTTTTCTGCTGCCTTTGGCATGGATAAAATTAACTTTGGAGAGTTTATAGGATATTTTGGCGTAGAGTGCGGAAATATACTGGGGCTTGGCGGAGCGTTTTTTGCCTCGCTTCTTGGGATAAATGCGCTTGCAAAGGAGGAAAAGGAGCAGACTGCTGAATTTCTGCTTACACATCCTGTAAGCAGGAGTAAAATAGTATTTCAAAAGCTGTGGGCCGTCATTACCCAGATTTTTGTTCTGAATGTCGTAGCTTTTGCAGTTGTAATACTAACAATGGGTATTATAGGAGAAACAGGCGGTTTAAAAATAGTTGCGCTTATGTTTCTTGCATATTTTATTTTACAGCTTGAAATTTCTTGTGTCTGCTTTGGCATTTCAGCCTTTATAAGCAGAGGAGGACTTGGCATTGGGCTTGGACTTGCTGCATTTTGTTACTTTTTAAATATTATTGCAAATTTAACCGAAGAAGCAAGGTTTTTAAAATATATAACTCCTTTTGGATATACTGAGGGAGCTGATATAATTTCAAGAGGCAGTATTGATGTAAAATATTTATCCGTGGGGTTGTTGATGACAGGAATAGGTATTTTTATAGCATTTTATAAATATACAAAAAAGGATATTGTTTAAGTTTTATTATGTAAAGATAAAGTAAAACTTCCTTTTATCAAGGTAAATATTTGGAAATAATGTTAGACAATGATGATTACTATGATATAGAACACAAAAGCAGAATAATATATAAAAAAGGAGATTATTACAATGAGAAAGAATTTTGATGCTAAACCTTGGTTTTACCCGCTTCCCGTTCTGCTCGTCGGAACTTATGATGAAAACGGAAATGCAGATTTGATGAATGCTGCATGGGGCGGACTTTACGATGAGAACAAGGTTGTACTTTGTCTGTCCGCCGGTCATAAGACAACAAAAAATATTTTAGCAAAAAAAGCGTTTACTGTCAGCTTTGCCGATGTCAAGAATGTAGTAGCATCGGATTATGTAGGGATTGTTTCGGCGAACAATGAGCCAAATAAGCTGCAAAAAGCAGGCTTCCATGTCATAAAGAGCGAGAAGATTGATGCGCCGCTTTTTGAGGAATTACCAATGACGCTGGAATGTAAGCTGCTGAAAGTGACAGAGGATGGAAATCTCATTGGCGAAATTGTAAGCATAAGTGCAGATGAAAGTATTCTGAATGAAGATGGAATAATTGAGCCTGAAAAGCTCTGTCCGATTTCCTTTGACCCAATTCGCAACGTGTATGTCAAAATGGGCGATATTGTTGGAAAAGCGTTTGAAGACGGCGCTGCTTTGAAATAACTGCTGTCAATTTCCTTGTAGCTGTTAAGGAGGAAAATGTTGAAAAGGCATTCCAAATATAGTATAATGCCTGCAAAGAGGTGAAGTATTATGGAACTCAGGGTGTTAAACTACTTTCTTATGGTGGCAAGAGAAGAAAATATTACAAAGGCAGCGCAGCTTCTTCATGTAACGCAGCCAACATTGTCCAGACAGCTTATGCAGCTTGAAGAAGAATTAGGTGTAAAACTGTTTGACCGCTCCAGTCACAGCATTATTCTGACAGGCGAAGGAATGCTTCTGAAGCGGCGAGCCCAGGAAATGCTCACGCTAGCTGAGAAAGCGAAAGCGGAACTGAAGCAGGATGAGGAAAGTCTGGCGGGCAAAATATCCATTGGCGCGGGAGAACTTTTGAGCATGGAGGAATTGTCAGAGTGGATTAATCTTTTTCAGAAAAAGCATCCGCTTGTGAGCTTTGAACTTTACAGCGGCATGGCAGACAATATTAAAAATCGTATGGAAAGCGGTACGATTGACCTTGGACTTTTATTGGAACCGGTTGATACGGCGAAATATGAATTTATACGTATGAAAACAAGAGAAGAATGGTGCGCTTTAGTACCGGTTGATACGGCGTTAGCCAAAAAGGAATTTGTAACCCCGGAGGATTTGGAGAGTTTTCCTGTTCTTCTGCCTAGTCGAATCTCAGTAAGGAATGAGCTTTCAAGCTGGCTTGGAGATTATATGCAAAACCTGAATGTTGCAGCAACCTTTAATCTGACCTATAACGCTGTTGCTATGGCAAAAAAGGCTTCCTGTGTGATATTATCATTAAAGCTCCATTGCCATTATGACGGAATGATATTCGTGCCGCTTAAGCCATCTTTGATGCTTAGTTCGGTATTAACATGGAAGGAGAGACAGATTTTTTCTCCGGCAACAACGGCTTTCATTGAGTTTGTAAAGAAATGCTCAAAAGGCATTAAATAATATAGAATATAGGCGTTAGACATTTGATAAAAGCAGATTTATAATATAGGCGTCCCAATGAAACGGGGCGCCTGTATTTTTTTGCACAGGGGCATATAAGGAAATTAGCGGCTACGCAGTACGCGCCCTGCGCAGCGGGTAGGGGAAGATGGCTCTTACCTACTTGATTTCAGAAAGGGAGAGTGAAATGAACAAAGAAGAAATCAGTATGCGTTTCGGAATACCGGAAAATATCCTGGATGAATATCACAGTATGGAACTTTGCGATGCGGTTTGTATAGCAATGGGCGACTGGAAATATACAGACGAGGATTTGGAACGCTTATCCATGATTATGGCGCTGCATGATATGGGCTTTACAAAAGACCAGGTGGAAACCTATATGAAACTACTTGTTGCAGGCGAATCTACCGAAAAGGCCCGCATGAATATACTCGATAAACAACGTAAAAAAGCATTGGATGAAATTCATCTGAAGGAGCGTCAATTGGAAAGAATGGATTATCTCCGGTATCAAATCAGAGAAAACCAAAGGAAAAATAAAAAGCAGCAAGGTGTTCAGAATAAAGATAATTGCTGAAAAAAATCAACGATAAGCTATATGGAATTAGGAGGATAAAACAATGAAAAATATTATACCGGTTATTTTGTCAATTCTTATGGTGATTTCCCTAACCGCCTGCGCAGGAAACAGCGGTAAATCACCGGAAATCAGCACACCTGATAATAAACCCGCACCAAGTACAAATGAAAGCAGCGCAGAATCATCAGGCAATCCGTCTAATGAGCCGGCTGACTCCAAACACGATGATTCTAAACCTGATGATACCGTAACAGGAAAAAAAGTGTTGGTTGCTTATTTCTCTGCAACAGGAACTACCAAAAATCTTGCAGAATATGCGGCAGACGCTATGGGCGCAGATATTTATGAAATTGTTCCCAAACAGCCTTACACTGACGCTGACCTTGACTATGGCGACAAGAACAGCCGTTCCACAAAAGAGATGAACAATCCTTCCAGCCGTCCGGCTATTAACGGCAGTGTAGAAAAAATGGCGGACTACGACATTGTTTTCGTCGGTTACCCAATCTGGTGGGGCGAGGCGCCGAGGATTATCAGTACATTTATGGAGAGCTATGACTTTTCAGGAAAAACCATTGTGCCGTTTTGCACCTCCGGCGGCAGCGGGCTTGGCTCAAGCGCAAAAAACCTTCATACTCTCGTTTCCGACTCTGCCATATGGCTTGACGGAGCAAGACTTAAAAGTAATTCCTCTCGAAATGATATGGTTTCTTGGATTAATGGGCTTGGATTAGATATAAAAGCTGAATAAACAAGATAGGAGGAAACACCAATGAAAATAAAACAGATTTTAAAAAGAGTTATGGATTTGATGTTGCTTCTCCTCCTGCCTGTTTTGATGGCGGAAATTCTGACCGGTCAGGAGGTGCATGAATGGCTTGGTGTGGGAATGGCTGTGTGTTTCCTGCTTCACCTTATCCTAAACGTATCGTGGTTTAAGAATTTGTTTAAGGGCAGCTATTCCCCCGTGAGGGCTTTACAGACGGTAGTCAATCTGCTTCTCTGTGGGGATATACTGGCGCTGATGGTCAGTGGGATTATGATGAGCGGTTTCGTGTTTTCATGGCTGAAAATCAGCGGTGGAATGATTCTCGCAAGGCAGCTCCACCTGTTCGCCTCTTATTGGGGGCTGATTATGATGTCCGTTCATTTGGGGTTGAACTGGAACGTGCTCCTTGGAGCAGGGAAAAAGTTGCTGCATATTCAAAAGGGCAACGCCGTTCGTACATGGATACTTCGGTTCCTTGCCCTAAGTTTGTCTGCCTGTGGCGTTTATGCAGTAATTTCACAGAAGCTGTATCAATATTTATTTTTGCAGAGCCACTTTGTTCTCTTTGATGAAACGAAATCCCCTTTCATTTTTCTGCTTGAAACAGCGGCAATGATAGTTCTGTTTGCAACAGTAGCCTATGCTTTGCAGAAGTGTGTTTCCAAAATCAAATTGGGCGAAAAGGCAAAAAAAGCATTTAAGTGGGCGGCGCTTACATCAACACTTGCAGTATATGCAGCGGTTGTCATTGGGTTTGGCGCAGGGCAGTCTGCGGCTCCTTCATGGGAAACCGGGACACCGGATAATTCCCCGACACAGCCGGCTCATACCTCTCAGACACAGCCGGATAAACCGTCTAAGCTGGACGATGAAATTGTGGACACAAATGATAATTTTATTCTTATCAAAGGCGGCAATTTCCAAATGGGCAGTCCTGAAACAGAGGACTGGCGCAGCGATGACGAGACACAGCATGCGGTAACAGTCAGCGATTTTTATATAAGTCCCTATGAGGTGACACAAAAGGAGTATGAAGCCGTCACAGGAAACAATCCCAGTAATTTCAACGGCGGGAATCTGCCGGTAGAAAATATCTCTTGGATGGAAGCAATCCGGTTTTGCAATGCCCTTAGCGAAAAAGAAGGACTAACGCCTGTTTATTCAGTAAACGAAAGCAGTGTGGTCTGGGACAGAAGCGCAAACGGCTACCGTCTTCCCACAGAAGCAGAATGGGAATACGCCTGCCGTGCGGGTACAACAACGCCATTCAATACGGAAAATTCACCGGGCGCCGAAGAAGCGAATTATTACGGTCATTATCCATATGGAATTGAGGACAATTATTTTTCGCAGGGAAATCTTTCCACGAAACCCGGTGAATACCGTCAGACAACCGTGGAGGTTGACAGCTTTTCTCCCAATAAATGGGGACTGTACAATATGCACGGTAATGTCAGCGAATGGGTTTGGGATTATTACGGAGATTACGGTACTGCTGAACAGACCGACCCTTCCGGAGCCGAAACCGGAACTCTGCGTGTGTACCGCGGAGGCGGATGGAACGACTTTGCAAAAAACATGCGTTCTTCTTATCGCGCAACTATGGAACAAAACAAAGGAAGCTTTAACATCGGCATTCGTCTTGTAAGAAATGCCGTCACAGGAAATGGCAGCGTTATAAGCGGCGGAAGCGAGCATACCGGAAACGGCGGAGGAAAGGCGCTTATTGTCTTCTTCTCATGGGGCGGCAATACAAAAGGAATCGCCGAAGAAATCCAGTCGCAGACAGGAGCCGCTCTCTTTGAGATTGAACTGGTTCATCCTTATTCCTCAAACTATAATACCGTGCTTGACGAAGCGCAGCGGGACCAAAACAAACAAGCCCGGCCTGAAATCAAAAACCATGTAGAGAATATGGAGCAATACGATACGATTATTCTTGGATATCCTAACTGGTGGGCTTCTATCCCGATGCCGATTGCTTCCTTCTTGCAAGAATACGATTTTTCGGAAAAGACCATAATTCCTTTCTGCTCTCACGGCGGCGGCCGCTTCGGACAAAGCCTTACGGCTATCGCCAAGCTGGCGCCCGACGCTTCTATGGGAGAGGCGTTGTCTGTTCATTATTCCGGCGGCAGCAGTTTGTCAAGTGATGTGAGCCAGTGGCTGAAGGCAAACAATATATTAAAATAATAACGAAATTTATGGCAGAAGGCTATGATTTAAGCGGTAAAACCATTATACCCTTTGCCGCTTACGGTGGAAGCGCAAAATTTTAATATTACAGGAGGACATTATTATGATAAAACAAACAGCAGGAAGAGATAGTCTCGGCGAATTTGCGCCGAAATTTGCGCAGTTGAACGATGATGTACTGTTCGGAGAAGTATGGAACAGAGAAGATAAGCTTTCTCTGCGGGACCGCTCCCTCGTTACCGTTGTGGCGCTGATGTCCCAGGGACTTGTGGACAGTTCTTTTAAGTATCATCTTATAAGCGCAAAAAACAATGGCATCACCAAAGAGGAAATTGCCGAAATTCTAACCCACGCCGCTTTTTATGCAGGATGGCCGAAGGCCTGGGCGGCATTCCGCATGGCAACCGAGGTATGGCAGGAGGAGGAACAGCCAAATGATGCAATGACACGCCATGCAAGCACGATGGTGTTCCCTATTGGAAAACCCAACGACGGCTTTGCGCAGTATTTTAGTGGCAGGAGCTTTTTGGCTCCCCTCTCCGCAAGTCAGGTGGGTATATTTAACGTGACCTTTGAGCCGGGCTGCCGCAATAACTGGCATATTCATCATGCAGAAAAAGGAGGCGGACAGCTTTTGGTATGCGTTAATGGCCGCGGCTGGTATCAGGAATGGGGCAAGGAAGCAAGAGAATTGCATCCCGGCGATGTGGTGAATATCCCGTCGGGCGTCAAGCACTGGCACGGCGCGGCAAAGGACAGCTGGTTCTCACATCTTGCCGTTGAAGTACCCGGAGAGAATACGTCAAACGAATGGCTGGAGCCTGTGGATACAGGCGCATACGATAGCCTTGAATAAGCAGATTTGGAAGGACGAGCGTAGATAGTATAAGCAGCGTAAACTAAAAGGAATGATAACGCTTTTCGGCGGGAATGAAGCGTTGGGCATAAAGCATTTTCTTCTGTATCTTTCTTTTGTCATGCTTGTTTCCCTGCCGTTTTGCCGGTTATCCTTGCAAAAGTATTTCATCAGGGAGGATTATACATCAATAATCCTCCTATTTAGGATAGGATGAATAAAATAAGGCGCTATCTGCCTTAAAGGAGTAAGAACAAAGTCCCTTTTTTCTATTTCCGGGTGAGGAATAACAAGCATATTGTCATCAGTTACAAGATTGTCATAAAAGAGAATATCAAGGTCAAGGGTGCGGGGACCCCAGTGAATTTCCCTTGTTCTTCCGGCAGCCTGTTCTATATTATGAATAAGCTCTAAAAGCTCATAAGGTGACAGCATTGTTTTTATTTCTATTGCGCCGTTTAAAAAATCCTCCTGCTCTGTATATCCGTAAGGCTTTGTTACAATAAAATCAGACACCTTATATACCCTGCAGCAGGGACTTTCATTTATTGATTTTACGGCGTCGTCAAGATATTTTCTTTTATCTCCCATATTGGAGCCCAGCGCAATATATGCGGTGTGCCAGCCCCTTTCTATATTTACGCTTATATCGTCAAAGGGTAAATCAACAGGGGCGAAGGGCTTGGAAAGCTTAAGACTTAGCCTTTCTATATTTGGAAACGCCAGTAAAACCTCCCTTGCCACATAGTCGGCGGCAGCCTCTATAAGCCGGAAGGTTTTTTTGTTCATCAGCTTATTAATATACTGGCAGATGCTGCCATAGTCGGCTGAATAAGATAAATCGTCTGTTTTAGCAGCCTGTTCCATATCAAGATAAAGCTTTGCCGTGATTTTAAAGTTCTGGCCTTTCTTGTTTTCATCAGGAAACACGCCGTGGTAGGCGTATACTGTAAGATTGTTTATTTCAATGTATGATAAGCTCTTTTTCATTTTTATTTCTCCCTATTTTCAGTATTGGAATCTGATAATATAATAGCACAATAATAAATGTATGTACAAGGAAAGATTGCCTTTGCAGATAAATGTTTTTATGGTAATATAGTCTAAGCAAAAGCTGGGTCATGCAAGCTGCCGGGCAGCTTGTGATGTGTAAAAGCCCACAAAAATAAGGTTGGTAAAGTATTATGATGTCGAGGATTAAGCCGGCAGCAGCAGCCATAATTCTTGTAATTATAGCTGTAGTCTGTACCGCTATAGCAACAAAAATACAAAAAAATACAGATATGGGAGAGGCTTCAGAGGGGTCTGGTAAATCCCGGGATATAAAATATTCCCTTACAGAGGAGCATTTTGGCACAATACTTACCATCACATTATATGGAAGTGATGAGGAAAGGCTTAAGAAAGTGACAGAGAAATCCTTTGATGAATGTGAACGGCTGGAAAATATTTTT
>ERZ777011.1241-NODE-1241-length-28826-cov-11.640019_pt1 | contig 28826 bp, 26 predicted proteins | sample MGYA00374964_ERZ777011 | MGnify/ENA primary metagenome ERZ777011 (study PRJEB29310, sample SAMD00008975) | mouse gut metagenome | study: EMG produced TPA metagenomics assembly of the Metagenome analysis of fecal microbiota from mouse which was promoted... | reverse complement strand
TAACTAATTTGATAGATACCTTTATTAAAGCCTTTTAAATCGTGCGTTTTCCCTGCATTGACCGGGCTTTCCGCCTGCATGACGCGGCCAACTTCATCATCGTGGAAGGAGCCCCGGATGTGCTGCGCCTGCAGTCTATCGGACTGGAGAACACGGTGGCCACCCTCGGAACAGCTTGGAACGAAAACCAGTTGGAGATCCTGAAGCACTACACCAGCTCGCTTTGTTTCATTCCCGATACGGATTTAGCCAAAGGCAGTCCTTACGGACCTGGTTTCAAGGCAGTCATGGAAAACGGCGCATTGGCCGTACAGAAAGGGTTCACCGTCACTGTCCGAGAACTGCCGTTCGGTTTGAGAGAACTGACGGAAGAAGAACTGCTGGAAAGGCATGAAGGGACAATTCCAAAAGATGCCCAACGGGAGGTGCTTGTAAAAAATGATGCAGACAGCTACATTCACGACATGGACATCTACCGCAACCTGAAGGAAAAGTATTTCATTGTCTGGATGGCGGAAAAGCTGTTTGCCCAAGTGGATTCGCTTGCAGAAGAGGGTCAATGCGTCAGCCGGATTGCCGGACTGCTGCGCTATGTAAAGGACCAGATGGTCTATACCCGGTGCATAGAGCAGTTGGGAAAGATCCACGGCAAGACCCGGCTGTGGCGGAGTGCCGTAGAGCAAGTTCGCAACGAATCCAAGAAGAACAGCCGCACACCGACCATGGACCGGAAGCAGGAAGAGACGGATGCGCTCCGACAGGTTGGACTTTTCGTCCGCAACAACTGCTATTTCTGTATGGGAAAGGATGATGAAGACCCCATCCGTCTCTCCAACTTCGTGATGGAACCCCTCTTCCACATCCATGACGAGAGCAATGGTGTCCGTCTGTTCCGGCTCACCAATTCGTTCCGTGAAACCTGCATGGTGGAATTGAAGGAATCCGACCTGGTATCCATTGCCAACTTCCAACAGAAGATTGGTTCCTGCGGCAATTTCCTATGGTTGGGAAAGATTGAAAAGCTCAACAATGTCAAGGAATTTCTGTATGCCCGCACCCGAACTGCCGAACGCATCCGCAAGTTGGGCTGGAACGAAAGCAAGGAGTTCTTCGCCTTCGGTAACGGCATTGTTCAGGACGGCGAGTTCCATGAAGTGGATGACATGGGCATCATCACCGACAACCAGAACAATGCCTACTACATTCCGGCCACATCGAAGATTTACCGCGACAACACGGAAATCTTCCAGTTTGAGCGCCTGATGGTGCATACCAACAAGAGCGGAGCCTTGCTCTACGACTATGTAGAAAAGCTGACCACCGTCTTCGGTAACAATGCCCGGGTAGCCTTTGGTTATCTGCTTGCAACCCTCTTCCGTGACATTGTGTACCGGAAGACCCGGCATTTCCCCATCCTGAACCTGTTCGGTGAGAAAGGTACGGGTAAGACCACCCTGGCCACCAGCCTGGAGGCTTTCTTCCTGCACGATGTGGAGCCGCCCAACATGGGTGTGGCTTCCGTTCCGGCCATGAACGACCGGATTTCCCAGGCTGTAAACATTCTCGTTGTGTTTGACGAATACAAGAATGACCTCGACATCCGGAAGATTGCCTTTCTCAAGGGACTTTGGGGCGGCGGTGGACAGACCAAGAAGAACACCCAGACGGACGGCATGGCCACCCAGACCATTGTCACGACCGGAGTGGTCATCTGCGGTCAGGAAAAGCCTACCCAGGATATGGCGCTCTATACCCGTGTACTATTTCTGGAATATTCCAAGACCAGTTTCAGCATACTGGAAAAGAAACACTACGAAGAACTGCAGGCCATCTGCAATCTGGGCTTGACCCATTTGACCCTGGAGATTCTCAAATACCGTGACCTCTTTGAGAAGAACTTCGCAACCCTCTACAGCATCACCAAGAACGAACTGGCCATCCGGATGGAGGATGAACAGATCCACGACCGTATCTTCGGCAACTGGGTGATTCCGCTGGCAGCTTTCCGTACGCTGGAAACCGTGCTGAACCTGCCGTTCAACTACACCCAGATGCTGGAGACCTGCATCAGCGGTATGCGCAACCAGAATGAACTGGCCAAGGAAAGTTCTGAGGTGGCAGACTTCTGGAACATGCTCCAGGGCTGGCAGAGTATCAGCAAATGCGTGGAGAAGGTACACTTCAACATCCGTTACCTCACCAGGTTCCGTCCGATGCTGACGAACATGGACATCGAGTTCAAGGAAGCCCACCCGATTCTTTACCTGAATATGGCGGCCATCTCCTCGCTGTTCAGCAGCCGGAACTCCACCCAGAACATCACGGCCAACCGCTCGTCGTGGTCCACCATTCTCTCCTATCTGAAATCCCATCCTGCTTTTCTCGGATTGAAACAAGACCGGTTCCACATCATGCTGTCGAACGGCACACCGGACTACATCATCGAAGAGAAGGATGGCAAGGTATTCCGGCGTATCAGAGCCAACCGACCGAAGGCGATGTGTTTTGACTACCTACAGCTGAAAGAGATGTTCGGATTGGATTTGGAAACGGTAGCGATAGTGGAAGGTGAAGAGGATAAGGAGGCTATGGATTAAAGCCAAACACTGGCAGCATACATAGTTTACGATTCTGTAATACCCATAAAAGTAAGAAGAAAATATGAAGAGCAAAGAACGACTAAACGCAAAAATATTTGCGTTTGCTGGGCAAAAACGGTATATTTGCAGCAGTTTTGAACTGCTGAACGCAAAAATATTTGCATTAAGTATGAGAATTGATTGTATTACCATTGAGGGCATAGCCAACATCAGCCATGCCAGTTTTGAGTTTGGAGAAATGAATGCCCTCATCGCTCCAAACGGCTATGGCAAAAGCAATGTGCTTCGGGCCATAGATTTTGGAGTGAATTTTATGACCGCAAGTGAAGCTGAAAAAGAACAGATGCTAAGCAGCGGTTTCCTTCCTATCAATATTTCCAATCTCAACAAGAATTTTTTATTGGAGATTTCCGGTAGTATCCTATGGGGTAAAGAAGAAAAACAATTTCAATACGGATATAAAGTTGCATGGGCATCCGAAGCAACAAAGGGGGAAATACTGGAAGAATGGTTACGCATCAAAGATGCGCCGGAGCGCCGTTTCAAGCAACTCATCAATCGCAAGAAAGACCATTGTCTCATTGTGCCTTCCGTAAAAGGAAGATGCAACAAACAGTATGAGGTAACCTCCTTACAGCTGGCCCTCTCTACCATAGCGGCTACTAACCATGTATTCTTTAACGACATTGCCAAACAGATATATGCCATCACCATCCCCAATATAGAAACCTTAGACAATCCGCAAAGTTATTTTTCTGCCGAGGAAAATAAAGGCATTTCCATTTTGGGCGGACGTACCTTGAGTGAATATCTTTATTACCTGAAACAAACGGATGAAGAAAATTATGACATCCTGACCGATGGTCTCAAGCAGTTGATTTCCGGCATTAGTGAGTTTTCTGCGGAAGCTATTACACTGGCAGACGGACAAAGTAAACTATATGACGTACGCATCAAAGAAGCACACAATGTTTTTGCCACCAGCATTCGTCAACTCTCCAGTGGAAGTAAACGGATTATATTCCTATTCACGCTGTGCATGGCAGCCAAGAAGCAACATATCCCATTGATAATGATGGAAGAACCGGAAAACTCCGTTCATCCGCGATTGATGGAAAATCTTCTGGCCACTTTGCAGACATACGCATCGGGTACCAAGATTCTCATTACAAGCCATTCTCCTTACCTGATGCGGTATCTACATCCAGATCAAATGTACTTTGGTTTGCCAAAAAATGATGGACTTGCTCACTTCTCCAAGATAAATTCCTCTAAGCTAAAATATCTCTATAAGTACGCAGCTGACATGGAGTTGACTTTTGGTGAGTTCATGTTTGACTTCATGCTTGACATCGAAAATGATGATGACAAGATAAATAACTTCTTCGAGTAGGATTCACCATGGCAAAGAATAAAGGAAACATGCCTTCTCACATTATCATATTTGTGGAAGGTGATACAGATGAAGTATTTTTCAAGGCTTTGATAGAATACTACAAGCAGGTTAGCTCAAGTCCAATATTGCCTTGCAGCATCTGCAATCTGAAAGGAGTTACCAGATATTCCAGCAAATTGCTGGCTAAACTGAAAAATGAGTATATTCCCGAAGCACGCAATAAAAGATATTGTATAAAGACCATATGCTGTTCGTATGATACGGATGTATTCGAAGTCAAAAATCCGCTGATGGTAGATTGGAGTTCCCTTGCCAAAAGCGTGAAACGTTTGGGGATTGACGGATTCATACAGATTGGAGTTCAGAGTGCAATTGAAGATTGGATTTTGGATGACTTGGAAAATATTTGTGGTTTTCTAAAAATCAAGTCCACTCCAAAATCCTTAAAGGGAAATGACGGATTCAGTAAACTTTCCGATTTATATGCTAAAGCGCGAAGAACCTATCAAAAAGGCTATGCTACAAGAGAACTTATCGGCGCTCTCGATTTCGGAAGAATTGTAAAAGCAAGAAAAGAAGCCCTGGCTCCATTAGAAGCTACCTTAGGAGTGACAAAGTGAATTGGTTAAATATCCGAATTTTCGGTTTATTCCTCGTTGAAAAAAAATCTTTTAGAAATGGTTGAATGCAAAAATATTTGCGTTCAACCATCCCAAAATGCCTATTTTTACACAAAACGGGAAGCTGGACGCAAATATTTTTGCGTTTAGCTCCCCGTTACTCGTTTATTGAAAGCAGTCATCTAATACACATTGACAACAGGCATCCGCTTCTCCCTTGCCTTGCGACAGGTGTAGGCAGTACCGCCCTTCGGTTTGCCGTCAAAGTAGGCTATCACACTGCCGGAATGCGACAGCATGTAGTCGTTCCGCTTGAAATAGCATCCGTTGAAGTAATCTTCGCTCAGATGCACCACATCGTCGGCCTTGGAAAGGATATAGGCATACCGCTGCTGCTCCACCATGGACCAGGAAGCGCTCTGTCCCTTGAAGGGAACGACTGCTACCAGTTTCAGCATGGGGATGCTCAACTTGAGGGAAAGGACTTCCCCCGCTGCCATCATGCCGAAACCGAGCGCCATGCCGCAGTAGAACTTGCTCGCTCCTTGACGGATGGCTTGCAGAACGGCTTCCTTCAGCCGTTCCCTTACTTGTTCTTGATGGTTGTGGGATATTTCTCTATGTCCGGTAAAGGCAACTGCCTTTGCGGTTGCCTTTACCTTCGTTGTTCTCTTTTCTATCATTGTCAGTTCGTTGTTACTTTATAATGGGTTTTAGCCAAGAAGATGCCACTGAGAACGTGTACGCCCAAGTTCTCCAATTGGTCGGAATAGGTAGCCCAAGTGATGCCACGAGTGATTACATCGTCAAAGGTAACAATATTCTTGCCATTGAACCAAATTTCATCAAACTCGATGATGCTCACCTTGCGGATTTCCTTCTCCATTTTGCGGTTCTCGTGGATGGCAAGGCGACCACCGGTTACCTTTACATGCTCGTAGCCGTTGATAGCTCCGGTCAGTGCGCAGACTCTCTCGCAGAATGCCTTGTAGCGAAGTTCGTTCTTCTCGGAGGTGGATGCCGGAACCGGAACGAAAACGATGTCCTTGCAACCATCGCCATACTGCTCCTTTAGGCTTGCTGCGGTCATTTGTGCCACTGCCTCAAAGCTTCTTCCGTCCTTGAAGTCATATACAAGCTGTCTCTCAGCCACTTCCTTTTCGCCGACGTTGCGGATGCGCTTGGGGAAATACTTGCAGAACCATGTCTGAGGTTTTGCCAGCTGCTTTTGGAGGTTATCATCTACGTGTGCCATATGCTCTCTGATTTTTTCCCTCTTGTTTTGCTGTTTTGCAGCTTGACCGAAGGGATGTTTTTGCTTTTTCAGAGGGCTGGCGGCCACCAATAAGGCAAATTCAGGGCAGAAAATACGCTCAACTTGTTTGAGGAAGATTTTGTGCAAGGGATTTGACGTTTGGTGGGGACAGCCATACCTTTGCAAAAAACATTCTCGGAGGCAAGATGAGAAAACGGTAAGCGGTTATCTTCCATCCTGCTTCTCCAGCAAATCATCAGCACATATTGGAGTATTCATTCAACTCTTTCCAGGAAAGTTCACGCTGTCTTCATCATCTACTGCCTCTTTCCTGCTTCTTCTCCTCCTTAAAAATAGAGGCCATTTCTGCTCGAACCCACCATATTTTGCAATGACACCATTGATATTCAGTTATGTATTGAATATCAACACTATCCATATAGCCATTAGTGTTGACACTCGTTGACACCCGTTGACAAAATCCATTTGCAGATATTGGTTCATATCCTCACGTTGACACTTTTCCGGTATCTATCTATACTCTTTATTCTTTATAAAAAGAAAAAGTATTGATATAGAGAGGGTTCGAAAATCCACGAAAGAGGTTTAAGGGCAGTGTCAACAGTCACCCGAATCAACGTCTGAATATATGCCTCCCCTGGAAAAAACAGTGTTTTTTTGTGGCTCAGCCTCACTAACTGCCTTTTCTTGGATGAAAGATGGATGAATGTTTGTCTGACCTTATGCAATGGTTATCACAAAATCCCACAAAGTCACCCAAAATCTCACTTAGCCGACCGGATAAGCTATTGCCGTGCTGTGTCTTTCTTCGTAACTTTACCGCATAAAACAACTGATTATGACCCACTTGAAGAACACATCGATAGCGATAGCTCCTGACCGGAAGTACAGCGTGAAGGAAGCCTGCCTTTTCTTAGGGATTCACCGATGCACCATCTACGACTACATCCACCATCCCGAGCGACCTTTGCCTTTTATCCGGATCCATACCGATAAAAGGGGCATCCTCTTCCGGGGAAGCGACCTCATAGCCTACAAGGAAGCGGGTCTTCCGAGAAGAGGACGCAAGTTTAAGAACAGCCCTCGTGAATAGAGGGCTGTCTTTGAACCTGCTTAGTTAGAGAACTCAGTTCCACTGGCTCCAGGGCAGACCTGCTAAGACGGATTTGCCGTCCGCCTCGGCAAGCTGGCAAGCTAACAACCACGCTTCGGTGCGGATGGCATCCATGTCGCTCACGGCCTGCCGGAAACGGGATGGAGCAACGGCGCCCAACCAGACCATCCACTCCGAAGCACAAGTCTCCGGCTCGATGGCATCCACGAAGGACTCAATCTCCTTCACAAAATTACTTACCTTGCCGTCCTTCATTTCTGCCGTGAAGGTAAACGGCACACCGCTCAAAGTCTTCCGTTGGAAGTCAAAGAAGAGCCTGCCTTCCTTGTACTGAGCGGAAGCAGTCCAACCGAGTTGGGCTGCGATACTGAATATATTTCCATTCCTCATAACTCAGACGAAACCTACTATTTGAGACCTGCCCAGTCCGTGACGGATAAGGCAGGTCATTTTGTTATCACTTCGTTCTCACACTCATTCTCCCATCCTTGCAAGGAACTCCTGCAAACGGCTGTCACGCAACTTCTTCAGTGGCACCGGATGAAAGTTCTCCTGCTGCCGTACTTGCAGTTTGCCGAAGCCTTGTTTGGTCAAATCCAATTCGATGTCCGAAAGTTCATTCAAGGAAATGTAGCCGTACTCGTCCTCCATCAGTCCGATGACGATACCGAAGAGGATAGTGTCGTTTCCTTCCTTTTCGCCTTCAAGAATGAACCACCGCACGCCACCGAGCGCAAAGATGGCACGGCAAATAGCGTCCTTCCCCTTGCCGTCCTGGGAATAGAGAGGAAAGCCTTTCAAGGCTTCCTCCAACTGTGTTGTCATAAGTCTGCACATAGCTGTATTATTTAGAGGTTGGAAATTCGGGGTCAAAAATCAAGTCACACTCAATGAGACGTTGGTAGGCTTCTGCAGAAAGCCGTGATGCCCACTCATTGCGGTCATCGTATCTTCCCTGCTGATAATTGTATGCCAGCTGCTTCATGAAGCCGAGGAACACCTTGAACATCTGCTGTTGCAGGTAGCGGTGAGCCTTGGTCAGTTCCCTGCCAGTCTGGTCAGGTGAAGACATACTGCCATTCACAAAGTTGGCGAACTCCTGGGCAAAAGCCTTGTCACGTTCGGAGATGGTTGCTCCGGATAATTCTAAATAGTCCATAACAAATATTTTTGATGTTTACGTTTCCGATTCTTTTCCCTCTTGTGAAGCCCTTTAGAGCTTCTCGGTCGGGAAAACCGTTTTACGTGCATCCCCTCACTGCGGACACCGGGGAGAATAAGGCAAGTGTGAGGACAGAGAACTTTACGGAATACCCAATTTGGTACAAATTGTGGAAGGCTGCCGGAAAGTTCTCCGTCCAAAAGCTTCAGCGGCACTTGATGTTTCTCCCGTCCGCAGTACCTTTGCACGTACAAAACGAGTTGGACCAAGAAGCTCCAACGGTTTTCAAGACTTTCCCGACTAGGTCTCCAAGGGAAAGAATTAGTTCTAACAGGTCATCTCAAATATATTCCTCAGAAAGTCCGCGTAACCCAGTATTCTGACCATCTTGAAGATGAGCTACCCGAAAACCGTTGCCGTTGTGAGAACCTACAAAGTGAAGCGAAGTGGAGCCTTGCAGGTTCTCTCTATGGCAACGTATTGGAATTTCCATTCGCAGCCAAAGCCAATCAGCCGAGCTTTGCTTGGTGTCACGGACACGGAGCAAAACGGATGGTACATCCTTCCCAAAAGGTAGTCACTTCCGGCATCGCATGAAATACGATAAGTCGGAAGTGGTGACCAACATCTGTGAGCTAACCGTATAAAACATTCGATGGCTCTACTTCCGCAAGCGTAAGCCTGCGTTCGGTAGAACCATCGAGCAAGTCATCATTTGTAGATGTGTTTTCCAACCTCATTGACATTGTGAGAAACAGCTGAGTGGAGCGAAGTGAAACCCTGCTGCTTCTCTCTGTGGCAATGGACTGAAGTTTCCATTTGTTTCAAAAGCCTATCAGCCGAGTTTTGCTTGGTGTTGCAGACACGGAGCAAACCGGATGGCATATTCTTCCCAAAAGGTCGTCACTTCCGGCATCGCATTTAATACGATAAGTCGGAAGTGGCGGCCAACATCTGTGAGCCAACCGTCTAAAACATTCGATGGCTCTACTTCCGCAAGCGTAAGCCTGCGTTCGGTAGAAGCATCAAGCAAATCACCATTTGAAGACCAGTTTCCCAACCTCATTGACACTGTGAGAAACAGCTGTGTGGAGCAAAGTGAAACCCTGCTGCTTCTCTCTGTGGCAATGAATGAAGTTTCCATTCGTAGCCAAAATCAATCAGCTGGGCTTTGCTTGGTGTCGCAGACACGGAGCAAACCGGATGGTATATCTTTCACCCAAAAAGGTTGTAACTCGGCATCACATATACGGAAGTGACATCTCTAACAGATATATACTAATAGTGAACAATACGCAATATAATTGATTTTTATCTGCAATATTACGACTATATCTTCTTCTAATTCTAATTTAATTGGTAACTTTGGCCAAAATATAAATCTCCGAATTCCGATTTACATAATAGACAATAGCCAACTGCTCCTTCTTGGAGAAGTGGACTTTTATTTAGACAGTATGCTACCAACTGAACTGACTACATCACTGATGCGAAAGGAAGGGACTATTTCTCATAAAAACTGCGATACCAATCACAAAATTTTTCTATTCCATTTTCGAGTGATTGAAATTCTATAGGAACACCATTTTCATATTCATTGCAAAATTTCTCCATATTGGCGAAAGTTACTTTAACATCAGCACAAATTCTTTCCTTATAATTGATGTTTGCTTTTCTTCCCAAAGAAGTTTCTATTGTCTTTAAGAGCTTTAAAACAGATTGTGGCGAAGAGCAACCTATATTATATATTTCGTATATTGATTTGCGCTCTTTTTCTATAATCTTTTGTATTGAACACACAACATCATCAATATAAGTAAAGTCTCTACGCATTAATCCTTTATCGTATAATATTACAGGTAACCCTTGTAAAATTGAACTTACAAATAGCCATGGAGCCATATCGGGTCTGCCAAATGGACCATAAACAGAAAAGAAACGAAGTCCAGATATTTTCATTTCCGACTGCAGAGAATAAACTGATGCTTCAAGTTCATTTTGTATTTTTGTCATTGCATAAATGCTTTGAACATTACCAAGTTTCAGATTTTCCGAGAACCCCGAATCTGATGGTATAATATCTCCATATACACTACTAGAACTAGCAAAAATAAAGTGACGAACATTATTATTTTTTGCCATTTCGATAACATTTGAGAAAGCAACAATGTTGTTCATTATATATTTAGCAGGTTTGTAGTTAGATTCTCTTACTCCAGCAGTTGCAGCTAAGTGAATCACACATTTTACTTCTTTAAAAACATCCTCCAAGTCTGATAAACTTTCGCAAAGATTTCTGCGAAAGTTTAAGTAATTTTCAAACCTTGAAAGTTGAAGATGTCTTTCATTTTGAAGAATCTCTAGAACACCTTTTCCGTCGTGTTTATCTATGCCTATTACGCGATAGTTATTTTCCAGCAAATGTTTTGCGAGCGAATAGCCAATGAATCCAGAAGTTCCTGTTATAATTACTGTATCCATAGTTGCTTAGTTTTGTTCAATTCATGACCTAGTATATCTAGAAATTCTTGTGAGAAACCTTTAATACGACCAGCACCAGGCATAAATGTCATCTCACTAAAGTATACTTTATTATTATATTCATAAAGGTCTACTCTACAGAAAGGTAAATGCGCAGTTAAACTATGTACAACTTGTTTCATTTCCTCTAGAGTAGACGGACGAGGTATGTCTATATTCCCTTCATTTTTCAAAATAAACCCTTTTTTCTTTTCCCAGTCACATGTTTTGTAAATTATAGATTTTTGATTTTTATGATGCGTTGAATCGTAAATTACTTGACAATATTTAGCTTTACCATAAAATGAAAAAAACTTGTATGATACTAAAGAATCCGAATAGCATTTATCATTCTGAAGAAGTTCCTCGGCAAATATCCTATGCGGTATGTGTTTATAATGTGGTTCTGCAGTTTCTATACCAAAGCTATTTCTTAATTTCTTTTTGTAGAATTTTGTTATAAGACTCTTATCAATAGAATAATTATCATTAACAACTATAACGGAGTTATTATCATGATTGCATTTTAAAACATATTGAAATGGTAGAGTCTTTGTATCTATAGAATCTACATTATCCCAAATATTATATAAAATAGGTAATATATTAGACAAGCCCTTGCTTTTGATGAAATTGCGCACTTCAAGTTTATCGGCTAAAATACTCCATTCTCTAATATTGGAAGTAAAAGCCAACAGATATAGCATTTTATTAAAATCAGTATCAGCTACATTAGTAATGTCCTTGTTGAACATTTCTCTGTAAAGTAATCTCGATAAAAACTTTGGCGAAATTCGTCCAAGAAGATTGTTTCTAAGTTTTTTGATAATCTTGGTAAAACTTAATATGGGACAATACAAACTTTGCTTTGTATTTTGATTAAGAAAAAGTTTTCTTTGTGTTTCATACATGGGAGAAACAGCAAATGAAGCATCAGACCCAACACATGTTACCATGCCGCCTTGCGGTATGGATTTCTTCCAAGCACTTATATATTCTAAAAGTCCTATAGTATTCACTCCTTCTGCCTTTATTTGACTTAAGTAATTCTTATTGGACAAATAACTTACTGGCATATTTTTCTTTGAACAAAAATGCAATATCTTATTAGTGGCAAGATAAAGCGCACCAAAGCGAATTTGGCAGTTCCATACTCCTTCAATTTCTTGAATAATATCATTCAGTTCTATATTTGTCATAGACAAAGCAGGCTCATCAATACACACACCTTTCTCACATGAAATAAGATAATTCTTATGCCAAAGGTTGTAGAACAAGTAAGCTTCATTTGTGTCTTTAACATACATAACGCCTCCGTTATAATATTTATTGATTTTGTCGAGAGGGTAATTTAGATGCTTATTTTGTAACAAAAAGAATTCACGCATAGGATTGCATTTAAATGGACAATGACCATCCAGCACAGCAGCAATAGTATAAGGAAAATTATCTATATCATATAAAGGCTGTGTAATAAGCGTGTCGCAATCAATATATAGGAAATCACCTGTTACAATATTTCTAAGTGACACCTTAAGTATCCGCGAACGTTTTGTCATATCAACATTATTCCCAAATGGAATTGCAATTATTTCTGAGAAATATTGTGCAATTTGATTTCGAATAGCATCACATAAAGATTCTTTAGTTTCTGTATCGCAAATTAATACAGTATGTACTTTCGGCATGTGATATCGAGCAGACATTACTGATATGAGACATTGTTCCCAAAAGAAATCCTTTTTAGAGCTAACTAGTACATATACAATTTTTGTTTTCATAATCATTTATTCCATATAATCCTTCTGCTTTCAGATGAAATTATCCAACGATGCTCATTATTACAGCAGAAATCTTCTATTATTCTTAAATTCAAACCAGAAACTATTGACTCAAAGATATCAAATTCATGAGCAGGAAGAGAATGCAAATTTTGTTTGTACTTTCGCAAGACTCTTTCATAGTATTCTTTCTGAAAAGAAACAATGTTCGCAGATGCTTTTTGCTGTAGAAGGAATGAAAATGAATCAACGCAGAATCTTATAGTATCTGCAAATTTTTTACCATTTTGTGCGCCACGCATATCTGAATTTGGAGTTTGAATATAAACATAGCCAACTGCAGGGGCATACAAGAACTTCTTAGCTAAATATATACACTTCAAAGTATGAATTACATCTTCCCAATACACACCTTCTTGGAAAAAGAGATTATTATTCAAAAGATACTCTCTTTTATACCATTTTGACCACGTTGCTCTTATTCTATTTTCATATCGAATGTTAGCTTCATATTCAAGATATTCTTTTCCTGATACGTTTTCTATTAATTCAGATAGGAAAACTTCTGAACACCTAACCCCATTCAAATCTTCTGCTACAGCATTGAATTGAAAGACATCGACATCAAATAATAAGGGAGAATTATGTAGTACGGACAAAAAATTGGACATTATAATATCATCAGCATCCACGAACCAAACGTATTTGCCATGTGCTATATTGAGTCCTGTATTTCTAGCTGCACCTTGTTGACGGTTTTGTGTATGTCTAACTAAATATAGATTGGTAATACCATTATTTTCAATATATTTTTCCACAATAGCTGGTGTGTTGTCCACAGAACAATCGTCAACAACTATTGTTTCAATTAGATTGGAATAATCTTTTTTCAATCCGCCGCTTCTATATATAGAATCTAGACATTTATAGATATAACGTTCAGCATTGAACGCAGGAATAATAATTGATAAGAGTGGATTCATTTACAGAACTTTTCTTTAAATGGTTGATAATTTCCCTGTTTGTTGTGTTCCTTTTTGGAACACGAGTCTTCAAGAATTGCAAATACTACTCTTCTAAAAGTGTTGTGAAACTCTGGTTCATTCAAAACTTTGTCAAAGCAATATGCTATTGATGTTGGAGGATTTTGAAATAAACCACAACCGAATGCTCCTAATACAATTGCATCATGATTATTTCGAAGACTAATTCTAAATATAGTGCGAATTTTTGAACATGTAATATTTATATCGTTTTCGGACAATTTGTTATCTATTAATAAAGGATCTTTAATTGCAGCAACAGCTATAAAAGACAGTTTATACGGATTATCCATCAGTTTATATCCCAATGATTCCCGGTGTCTAAAGACATTGGCATTTCTTACATAAACAGCACCGAAATATTTATCAAGTGGATATTTTTTCAATGATTCTGATACGCCAAAGACTCTTGCATATTTTGTAAATTTATAAGTGTGGAAATATAAATCACTGCGTCTAAAAAGTGATTCTTCTTGACCATAACAACCACCAATGACGCCCCCGCCAGGAGCATCTTCACATGCCATATCCAAGACAATTGGATTAAATCCTTGTTTTAGTAATTGAATTCCGACATCTATACAATCATCATTAACTACAGAAATCGCAGTATCGTATTTAATTGTATGATTTCTTGGAGAAAGTTCGTGCTGATACAATTCAGATATAGCATCAGTTTGGTCTAAACAAACCCATTGCCCACAAGTATTGTAATAACCAGAGTTTGATACGATTTTAACATTCTCTTTAAATATATGTGATCTCAATCGTTTGAATTCGTGTTTTTTATAGTCAGAATCTTGAATCTGTTTAGTATTATCTAACTCAAAACACCATGCAGATGGATCATAAATGCAAAGGTTACTATAATCACGATATAATGATAAAATTGCATTGGTTGCCAAGTCTGCACCATTTACAGGGGTTTGTTTATATTGTTTGCCAATGGCGTGTCTGATTAATTCCGTGAATCGATCAGCAGTAATTTCATTGCTAACACAATATATGTTATCAGTGTTTATTGATTCGATATTTTTCAGTTGTTCCGCTTGGCGATACTCACAACCTGAGAGAAACGTAATGGTTGGAATGCCAAGATAGGCGACTTCTCCAAGGGTGTTTCGTCCGGAACGTGTAATCACCATTGATGCATATTTGTAGTATTCAGTCGCATTTGCTATTTCTTTTTCCAAAACAACATTACTTGTAGCAGAATGTTGAATAAGAGCTTCATAAACATCTGAACATGAACATAATATTACAAATTTGTATTCTGGAATTACAGCAGCAGCTTCAATACACAAAGTACCTATTCTAACTGTAGATTCTAGAAACTGCGTTCCTACATTCAGCGTACCTCCGCCCAATATACAGTATATAACATTAATGGGGGTTCTTCGCAATTTTGTTATTTCATTTCTGATAATGGTAGGTATAGAAATAATATTTTTATATGCTCGTCTTGTCTTAATGATTCTGCTCCCATGAATAATGGCCAAGTCTGCCATCTGGTATAAGGCATTAAAAAAATCCATAGCTTCAACATCGTTAGCTTCATTCTCAACATCAGAAGGATTCAAAAGAGCAACGATTTTTGTATCGGGATATGAAATCCTAATAGACTGCATCATCAATGGTTCACCATCTATTATAATTATATCTGGTACAAATTCTTTGATTAGCATATTAATTTCTCTAGCCAATCGATTTGTTGGTAAAAGTCCTATAGAGCAATAGTCAAAGTTTGTTGCATCACTTAGAATAGTAAATCCATGAGCTTTCAAATATTCATTTCCTTGTAAATATGATATAGCTTTAACTTTGAAACCATAAAAATCTCGTAGCGTTTCCAATATAGAAACTCCACCGATTACTCGCCCTAATCCAGGGAATCCACGAAAAATACCTAAAACTTTCATGAGCAACAAATAATTTTATATATTTCAGAAATATAATACCTACGAATCCGCAAAGAATCAACAGAAAGGAATACTCCACCTTGAGTAAGAAGGAATGCATTTGAGTAATATTTCCTTACCTGCTTCATGACATATTCGCTATAATCTCCATAAGGATAAGCATATGAATTTATAGGTCCGAACTTATTCTCTAAAATTTTTTTTGACTCCTCTAGTTCCTTAGTCAATTCTTCATCATTTAATCTCAATAGAGAGCGATGTGTCACACCATGAGAACCGATTTCCCAACCGTTTTTTTGGAGTTCATAAAGTTCTTCAATCGACAAATGTTGTCTTAATTCTTTATCTTTATAGTTCCAATCATTGCGATGACCGATATAATCCGTGCATACAAATACTGTGGCAGTAAAGTTGAATTCGTTCATAATAGGCATTGCATTATGTAATAAGCCAACATATCCATCATCAAATGTACAAACTATGCTATGTTTCCTTTCTTCTATATTTAATGCAAGATACGAGTTCATTGAACAAAGAGAATATCCTGTTCTATACACATCTTTACAAAATTTTCTAAAGACATCTATAGGGGTAGTGATGTTATCATGTAACTTCCCACTGACATCATGCATTGATACAGATATGATGCTTTCTGGATCAGGTGATAGACGCTTAGGTCTACCTATGTTTAGCAAGTGTAACCACAAATTCTTTACATAATCAATAGATATTGTATCAAAGAAAGAATTATAGAAATCTTGATATTTTTTTTGAGTAAATTCATCTTGTTGCAAATCATATATATTATTTGCCATTACCTCTGGAAAATCAGACGAAAACACCATTTGTGGAAAATGATTATTTGCATATTCTGCAATAAATCCAGTATCACTTATCATCACTGGTATGCCTAATGACATGCTATCTGTAACAGAGTTGCCCATTCCTTCACAAACGGAAGTTTGAACATACAAATCCCAACTTTGCTGAATCTTGCGAAAATCTTCTCTATGTATTCCTCCTATGAAATTAATATTGTTTTGAACGCAATAGGCTTTAGCTATTTCTTGATATTTGAGAAAAACATCATTATCAATGTTTCCTACAATATCTAATATCATACCTCCCTTATACATTCTATTATAAGCAGCAACAAGTTTAATTATATTGCTTATGCCTTTCTTTTCATTCATGTGGGTAGCACCACAGCCTACATGTAAATGTTCTTTGGGTAATGGCTTTACGATATTTTCTTTACGCAAAGCATAATTTGGAATGACATTTATTTGAATATCTCTCGCTGTTATTAGTTTGATATTATCTGCCAACTCTTGTGACAAGCAAATGAGTCTTTCTGCAACATTAACTGCAAAATTTGTCTGGAAACACGTTTCAGCATTCCATTTAGCAAGATTTCCATCAGAACCCCGGAACATGACCCAAAGGCGTGTTTTGGATTTTTTTGCGAGCAAGGCCGCATAATAAGCATTAAACCCACCTCCAAAAGCAATTAGAAGTTGAGATTTCCCTATGTTGAAAATATCTTTCTTTAGCTTTGCTTCTTGTGCTAAAGTCATTCCAAGCATCTTGTTATATCCGCCATGAATGATTGTTTTATCATTTACACTTGACGAAAGAATTGTGATATCACATTCCAATTTTTCTAGTAAATGATGAAACTGCAGGCAGCTATATGATAGACCACCGCCTTCAACAGAGTATTCGTTTGTAATTATAGTAATTTTCATTTATTTTGCTTTATTATGTAGAGTCTTTTCGTTCGCTTGTTTTGAGGATAGCGGTATGTTTCATGCGAATGAATTGATGCGAACGGAAATAATGACTCAATGTCTGAACTACTTAATCTAAGACAATATGGGAAATCATCGTCAGGAATGTTATATGAAGAATCTATTACTTCAAGAAGAAATATTTCTGGTGTACCAGCATTTTCATAGAAAGAGAGTATTTTCTTCTTGAAATCTTCTTTGGTGGTACATCCATCTGCATAGGCACAGTTAACTAATACTAACACATCTGCATTATCTGCTTTATGTGGATATTTGATGCATTCAATAATTTCGGTTCTTCTGAACAGCGTATGCAATTTGTCAATGGCTACCTTACACATCATACTATCCATTTCATAAGCCTTGATACATTTGAAACCAAGATAGCAGAAAATACTTGTTACATCTCCTTGACCACAACCGATCTCGAGTACTGTTTTATTTTTGTCGACCAAACGCAGTTCTTCAAAAACCTTCTCCCAATAACATGGAAATTTAGAATCACAGAACTGGTTGCTCCATGAACGTCGGCATTTATCTGGTATGAAACGAGTATTATACTCTACTAACATGTCGTGAAGTTTCTCCATAACTTTTCTAGTTGGTTCCTGACAAATTGTTCTCCGTTTTCAAAGCAGAGTCGTTCTGATGAATCTTTCAAAATACAAGTCTGTACTGATAGATCTGGCTGAATACGAATTTCTGCAAAGTTTCTGCACGTTTTAATATCCTTATAAAAACAAGGTGAATCTATGTACAAAACCGTAGTCCGATGATCATCCTTTTCCAATACCCATCTCAATGCACCACATCCCTTGGTTTTGTATTCAACCGAGTATTTGTTCAATACAGGTATAATGAAATCTTTATATTTGTCGCTATCTTTACCGCCAATTTGAGGGAGTAATTTCAATGGTAATTCATTATGAATAGCAAATAAAATCATTCGTTCGTATTCTACAAAATTGCTATTTTGAACTACTGTATTCAATCCAATTTTGATGTTAGCATCCCTTACGAGCTGGATGTTTTGTAGGATGTCAGTCAATCGTCCGTTTCCGGTGCTTTCTTGGAAACCTTTTTCTGTAACAAAAGGAAACTGGATATTGAACTTTATACGAGTTGTTGCCAATCGTTCAATTTGCTCTGACTTTATTAGCGAAAGATTTGTGGCACAACTGATGTCGCATGTCAGACGACTATCTGCATATTCAATCATATCAACAATTTGCTTGTTGACAAATGGTTCTCCACCACTAATATTAAGTTCTTCAATATTTTCGGTCGCCAGCAGATCAATAAGCTTTTTGAAATCATCTAACGACATTAGGTCTGCTTTTACTTGTTTTTCTTGTCCCTCGTTATGGCAGAATGGGCATCTGTAGTTGCATTTGTTCGCTACAAGTACCCTATATTTTGTCCATTTTGAATTTACCATTATCCTAAGATTATTTTTGCGTTATAATACTTTTCAAGTTCACTAATATGTTCTCCCAGCAAATCTTGTCTGTCTACATTGTACATTTCGTTTGGAAGGAACATCACATCGTTTTTTGTTGGCTTGAATTGTTCTCGTATATCTTGGTGATTCAGCAATCCTGCTACAGATACAGAACCACCATATAGGTGGTTTTCAACCAGATTTGTTTTCACATTAGGCGTATCTTTAAAGGCTTCCGTGAAATAATCATATCCTGAAAGTGGACAAATTAAATTAACAAACTTATCTTTGGGTAGTTTAGCAATAAACTCTTTCTGCTTAGCTATACGTTCGTCCGCATCAATAAAGTACTCATTATTCCCGCCTCTATACGCATCCTTCAATATTGGAACGGTGAAAATTACGTCCAGATAGTTAGATTTTACCCATGTGATACATTCCTCATAATGATCAATACATGATTGAGACAAAGTCTTTAAACGAGGTTGAGATGTAGCGGTATGCTCCATTCTTCTTATAAGTATTTGGCGTACTTTCTTGTTTACTCCTAGTTCATACAGCAATTCAAGATCTTTTTTAGTTTCATCTATATTTCCTGTAAACATCAATGTACATTTGTTCAATGGCGCATATTTCAAGAGATTCATAGTTCTTTCTCGTTCTGAACGTGGAATAATACTTTCACGTTGTTCTTGCATAGTTATTAAAGAAAGGTCAATACCAAAATTGGGAATTGAATTTAAGAAATCTAGCATATCCTCTCTTATATATGCGCCAGTTGTTACTGTAGTAATCTTTTTATCAGGAAAGTGTTCAGATGCAAGCTTGATGAAGTCGTATATTTTGGGGTGAAGGAAGGGATCTGTATGTGGTGCCACAAGAACACCAGCTCCAAGACGTACATAGTTCACCTTGGGGTTAATATATTCAAAACCTTTTAATAAGTCTTCTTCATCTATCATTGGAATCATAGGATAGTGGCCGAGATATGAATCTGTATGTACTTTGCAGAATACACAACCTATTCCACAGTATTTACTCAATATAGGGATGTTACCAAAAGTAGCTATCTCCATTCTAAAAGCGTCAAATTGTTCTTTATTTAGTATCATAACCGAGCATTATTCTTAATATTTGTCGATTTATAATCAATCCAGCTAGTATCTGGTTCTTTGAAACTCTTTGAGTTACTATAAATCAAATTCTTCCAGTAAAATCCAATATGTTTAATGTCTTGAATATTAGGATTAATACGTATTAATGATTTATAGTTTTCTATTGCACTCACACAAATTGAACAAACTTCTTTTTCAAAGTCAGAATCGAAAAAATCTTTAATGTCAAGAGGTATATAGTGCAAAAAACGAAAATGGTTTTCTTGAGACACAAACATAGCAGGAAAGCAAGCTGCTGTGTATGAAAACCCGTATACAGAATATTGTATTCCACAAACCCTAATCCTATTACAAATTTTTGCTTCTATATCAAAATCTCTAGGGCAAACTGTGATGTTGCGATGTTTGATATTCTTTATTTCATAAACTTCATCTGTCGTTAATTCTCTGCCCTTATTTTTAATTAATTCTCCTACACAAACTGGCGCATATACTAAGTATTTGCGACTTGTTTCAGATGGTTTAACGGTGCCATTTGTTACTATATTTATACTATTTGCATATCCTTCAAGTACTAATTTTTCAAAACATAAAATCGTATAATCAAGGATTTTTGAAAGCAAAGGTTCTCCTCCTATAATTCTTAATAATCCAATTCTACCCTTTGGATATGCTTTTATCTGAGAACACAAATAATCAATATGTTTTTTCTCCATATCTTTGTATTCTCTTTTCACGCCATACATCGCTTCCACATTGCAAAGTCTATTGCAATGTCGACAGTGCATATTGCAGCGATGTGTTATGTCTATTTCAATTGTTAATTTGCTATTGTCGTTTATCATTTCAATGCCGCTGGGATGTAATTATTATATTCTTCAAGACCCTTTAGAGTTAATGGACTGTTTTCAATTTTCTGGTAATTTGGACAGAAATAGCAAGGTAGGTTTGGTGGACAATCTTCTCCCTCAAACAAAACCCTTATTAAGGTCTTATATATTTCACTATGTTCCCACTCTTCTATGGTTTCTTGTGATGTATCTCCGATAGTTTTCCATTTATTGACACTACACCCAAGTATTTTGCCATTCCAATTTATCTGAGGGCTAGAAAAACAGTGATAGCAAGGAGCTTTATATTCTTTGTGGTGTAATTCTTTATATTCTTGCCTATCGGCTACACCTAATCCACTTTCTCGTCTGACGAAATCTTTGTCAATAACTGGAGAAAAAGATGAATAATTTAATTTTGGATTAAATACCATATTGTATTTTTCACAAAGCTTCTTAACGAGGGGAATTTCATGTTCATTGTGACCAAATATTACAAATTGCCATGATAACTTAGGATATTCTGATTTATATTTTTCTTTGTAATAATTAAGACGCTCAATATTTTTAAATACCTTGTTGAGATTGCCTTTAACACGATATTTCTCATATGTTTCTTGTGTCGCGCCATCAATAGAGAGATTCAAAAACTCCACCTTATATTTTACTAGGAAATCAAGTACTTCATCTTCAACATCGTTGAAGTTAGTGCCGTTGCCACAGTATAGTGTTACATTCTTTTCATAAGCGTATTTTATTATTGATGCAATGTCTTTATTAAGAAATATTTCTCCCCAATTTGACATTTCGATACGTTTTATCTGTGGATTCTTCTCAATAAAAGCCACGAATTGGTTAAATTTAAACTGACCTTTTCCTACAATACCATTATGTGTAATGCCCTTTGATGTAGAACATTCAACACATTTTAATTGGCAGATTGTTGATAAGTCTATAGAAACCTCTGATATTTTAGGAATATTTATCATTTGCTTTTAAAATAATCAATTGTACGTTTTACACCTTCTTCCAAGGAAATTGCAGGTTGCCATTTTGTTTCTTTAGTAATTTTTGAAATGTCTGGCCTCCTCTTACGAGGATCATCTGTAAGTCTTTCTTTATAAACTATCTTCGACTTTGACCCAACTGCCTCTATTATTGTTTTTGCTATGTATTCAATAGTATACTCTTCGTTTGGGTTTCCTATGTTTATAGGAGTAAAGTTGTCTATATTCGAATTCATGATTTCGATGATACCATTGATAAGATCATCAACAAACATAAAACTTCTTGTTTGTGATCCATCACCAAAAATTATAATATCGTCGTTATTTAAAGAGCGATTAATAAACTCAGGAATGGCTCTTCCGTCATGAGTATCCATATATGGTCCATAGGTAATATCCTTATGATTTTTGTATCCAAACCATATATTCGATGAAAATCCATACAAAGAGTTTCTGCAGCTCTTTTTCCTTCATCGTAACAAGCTCGAGGCCCTATACAAGATACATTTCCACAATATGATTCTTCAAGAACATCAAATGCAGGGTCCCCATACACTTCACTTGTCGAAGCCTGAAGAAATGGAATCTTTTTAAGTGATGCATAATTTAGTAAATTACTAACACCTACAACAGATGTTAGCAAAGTATCTATAGGATTGGCATAGTATGCTTTAGGTGAAGCCACACATGCAAAATTCATTATAACATCTATATCTGATGGTAACAAATTTCCGTTAAAGTTTTTTATGTCAAGATTGACAAATTGGAATGTCTTGCAGTTTAACAACTCCTTGATATTTTCAATCTTTCCTGTACGTAAATTATCAACACAACATACAGATACACCTAAATTCAGTAACTTTTTGCAAAGATTAGTTCCAATAAATCCAGCACCACCGGTCAGTAATACTTTATTATATTTAAATTTCACACTCATAAAATCTTATGTTTTTGGAGTAAGATATATTAAAACCAGCTTCGCTTATGGAAATGCTCCTGTTATATTTAGCCCACTCTTCATTTGTTTTTGGAATTTTCCATCCTTCAGCGATTACTCGTTGGAAAAACTCAGTCCCAGGATAGGGATTATAACATTTCGGTCCATCAATTTTTATATTTGGATAGTTCCCCAATTCTTCAATCAACGAAAGGGTTGCATCTAGATTATTAGGAGTTTCTTCAGGAAGTAAAGTAGCATGTGTGCCTGCCCAATAAACAAATGTACCTTGTTCATGTAATCGTTTAGATGCTTCAACTGCTGTCAATATATTGGGTGATGTCATAACCGAGAATCCAACTGCTAATGCACCTTTACATACGGACATGAGTTCTTCTATAGTTTCTTTAGTGTTTATTATGTGACGCACTATAACATCAACATTGTTTCTCAATAAAATAGAAGCTGCAATCAATAAACCGAAAGGAGGTGAAAATTGTCTTTTTACCTTTTCGGTATCATTTTCAATATTTACAAGTACAATATGATTCATTGTTACAATAGATTTCTTAGATAGACGAAATGTGATTCTTTACATGTTTGAATAAGTTGTAATATAGAATCATGCTCAACCATGACAATAATCAAATCAAAACTATTAATATCAGAGAGAGTCGACAAAAGACCTAATCCATATTCTTTATAAACCTCGTCTATATTTACTAAAGGGTCATAGCAATCCACATAGAATCCCTTATTCCTAAGTTCATTAAGGACCACCGAGACTTTTGTATTTCTAATGTCACAACTATTTGGCTTATATGCAAATCCGAGTAATAGTATTTTAGGACTAGAAAGTTTTGAATCGTAAATTAAATTATATATTCTATTTGCAACATTTATTGATTTGTTTTCATTTATGTTACGAGCTTTCTGGATCAAAGGCAATTTAATACCTTTTGACGATGCCCGTTCAAGCAAATAATATGGATCGACCCCAATACAATGTCCTCCGACTAATCCTGGACTTACATTTGAAAAATTCCACTTTGAAGAAGCACACTTCGTAACTTCATCTATGCTGATATTCTCCATTTTACAATATTCAGAATATTCATTAGCTAGAGCAATGAGTAAATCTCTTTGCACGTTTTCATACATTTTAGCCGCTTCTGCAACTTTTATACATGAAGAGACTATAATGTCCTTTGATAATATTTCTCTATATATTGACGCTATTATTTGTGTTGTTTCAGGTGTTGATCCTGAAACAATCTTAGAAACGTTTTTAATTTGGTGTTCTGTATCTCCAACATTTATCCTTTCTGGTGAATATCCAACAAAAAAGTCTACATTGAATCGTAGTCCAGATTTAGCTAACAAAGGAACACATAATTCTTCTGTTGCTCCTGGAAAAACCGTTGATTCAAATATAACAATTGCATTCTTTTTAATGATTGTTGAAATAGATAAACAAACATTTTCCAATGCACTAGTATCAGGTTTGTTATTCTTTGATATAGGCGTTGGTACTGTTACAATAAAGACATTTGATGATGAGAGTTTTTTAATATCGGCAGTAACAATACCATTAGATAAAGCACGGCAAAGTTGCTTCCTATCTACGGATTTCTTAGAGTCAATGCATCTAGATAATTCATTAATTCGATTGTTGTCTACATCATATCCCACGACGGAAAAAGACGTAGACAACTGGCAAAACAAAGGCAGTCCCACATATCCTAAGCCTATTACTGCTATGGATTTATTTTCCATGTTTGGTGCTACTTGATTCATTATTTTGACATACTTTTCTTAACAATATCATTGACAGGAGACAAAAGATCTTTAGCCTCCATATCAAGAGCTGATGCAATTTCATAAAGAGTTTCAACTGTAGGTTGACTTTTATTTGAAGCCCACCGACTTACAGTCATGCTGGTTTTTCCCAATCTATCTGCGAGCCATTTATTAGAAAGATCTCTTTCTACCAATGCGATTTTTATACGATTATACTTCAATTCTGCCATATTTTTTTTGTGAAGGTAACAAAATATATTTATAAATAAACAGAATACGACAAGAAATCAAGATATATAGTCAAAATATATAAAATATGTACTACTTTTAGAGTTTAACCATTCGTCACGAAGATTATAATGCACATTTCTATAGTCCACACCTCTCTTCTCAATAAATGCTAGAATCACCCTAAATTTCTCTTGATTTTGTCATTTCGTACTCCTAAACAGCTGTTTTAAAATCATGTTTTGCGACAATGAGCTTATGAAAAATACATCAAGACTGATGAAATTAGGAGTTGAAAAAACATCACCACGCACTGGCCGATGCAGAGGCTTGTGCCTGGATTGCCCGTAAGATTCTATAGGCTGAGATAAAAAAAGCCCCGATGCTCACGCACCGGGAACCTTTACAATGAATCAACATTTTGAACATGAGAGAAATAAAACAGAGTGTCTTTATTTCTTCGAAGCCGCTAACGAAAGTTTTCTGAACTGCTTCAAGAGCGGTTCCATTTCAAGTGAAACACAGCGGGCACGTTGGCCGGCTGCCTTGTTTCCTTTTTCGGCTTGAAGGGCTGCATCCTTTTGGAATGCCTCCAACTTCATCTGGAGTTGTTCGAGTAATTCGTTCATAATGAGTTCCAGGTCCTTCTTTATCCGTTCCATTATTATCTGTGTTTCACGGACGGTCGGTATCACGATTTCCTGAACATAGCCGGGCGCAAGCAACCCGGCAACTGCCAGTTCGTTGGCTCGTTTGACCACCTGATTCAGGTTGCCGCCTGCCCAGGAGAGTTCATTCTGATTCTTTCGGTAAAACTCACCGAGTTCTCGGATCAACTCGATGCGTTCCCTTACATCCACATTGGAAAATTCCTGCACCGCTGACAGGATATAATGGCTCACAGAGTGGAATGAGCTGGATTTTTCCTTCAACAGCTGGGCTTCCTCCGGGGTAAGCCGCAACTGAAATACTTTGGTCTTCTGTTTCATACTTCCTTTGATTACTTGTTTGCCGGTTCTCCGGACACCTATTTCGCAGCGCGAAACAGCGATTTATCGCCCCGTTGCGGCAGCAATCGGCAAGTGACCCTTGTGAGGACAAAACTCCGTTTTGTAATGACAAGGGTACAACTTGCTTGACAAATCCTGCAACGCAGTTCGATGCCTTCCCGGTAGCTTTAGAGACCTCAAAGAAGCACAAAAAACGTCGAAAAGCAAAAATTCACAACATCATTCTTGGGAGAAATCTTCGGTCGATTTATCTTGATTATCAAGTATTCAAGGTATATTCATCTGAATGCTCAGATGCTCCAAGTTATCCTTTCCTAATATTCAAGGTTACTTGTCTTTAGTTCTTTCAACACCTATCTCTCTTTGTATATATCACCTTAGTTTCTTGGGATGCACGATGTTCCATTCCGATAGACTTCAATCACTCGGATAAGAGGATTCTGACTTCGGGCAGACTGAGAGTTTGGAAACAACATTAGTCATGTGCAAGGCTTCCTGCGATAAATGGTTACCTTCAGTTCCTTAGTGCAACAACACGAAGACTGCATATACATGTAGGGAAAAGATGGAATATTTCTCTGTCTTCGGATGCAGATTAGCGTATGAAGCTGTAACCTCGAAAATAACGAGTATTACAACTACACCAAACGGATTCCTATCGAATCGAATATCATAGTAAAGCGTAATGAAAGTATGTCGGAACATGGATTTGATTTTCTCGAATACTATGAGCGAATCCGACCAAAAAACTTCGGAATAAGCCACTGAAAACCAAGACTTAAAGAGTGCTAACAAGACAAACAAAGAGTTTGAAAAGTTTCTGTATATCGCTGATTTTTAGTATATTTGATTATGAGAAACACTCATCTAAGGATTGTTACAACTAAGAATATACTGCTATGGCTGAACTCTTGCTCATGATATATATGATACCGGTACTCATTGTATTCAGTCTGCTACTTAGACTGGTCATGTGGATTATCAGTAAGGTTATCCGGCTTACCTGGTGGCTGGTAAAAAACGCATTCGTGCTGGCATGGAAAGTGCTGCTCTTTATCGTTGTGATGGTCATTGCCAACTTGCGTGCAACCGGACCAAGAAATTATTGAGTCCACCCCAAGGGAACAAAATGCCGTACCTGCGAGAAGTAGGTAGGTTATCGGGGGTATGAGTAAGTGTTTTCCCTCTGGTCAAGTTCAACTTTTAAAGTAGCATAAAGTACTTTGATAGGGAACCTACCAAAATAGACAATCCGCACCAATCGTATAGACTGATGCGGATTGTTCGCTATATATAAGGTATAGGGTGCTTAGAAACCCTTACCTTTGCTGCGTTCATAAACCACTTCTTTGTGATTGTCACAGTTGGTTAAACGAATCTGAACAGTACATCCAACAGGTATGTTTTGGGGGAACATTTTCACGATTCTATTTATTACTTCATCCACATTGTTGAAGCCGATGTCTGTAAATTCAGCGATAATCTCACCTTTGAAATAGGCACGGGCGTAAATCATCATCTTTGCAGTAATGCGAAACATCTTATCACCTGATTCATCCAAATCTTTGGCAAGTCCTTGTTTACTGGGCTTGTTGCTGAAGAAGATGAAGTCAATGATACGGGCATTCAACTCCCAAGCCGGAGTAAAGTCCACCTTTACATAGCCACGGGTTACTTTCAGACCATGGCTGTGATTCATACCGAATGCCACTTCGTAGAGATTGGCATTGCAATCGTTCTGTGCTATGGTAGCCCACGTATGACGGAAGGTATAGAAGCAGTAGTAGTCCTCCTTGTTTGTCATACCCATATCCATGCAAATTTTACGGATACCGATATTGACATTGGCATTGAAACTGTCGGTGTTGCCATAGCGTTGGTGGAAAGTGAAAAGGAATTCATCCTCTTCGTCTGACAAGTACTTGTTGAATGTATCCTGAATGAATGGTTCCACACGCATTTCGATATAGGCTTCATCCTTGCGGCTATGCCGGGTTTTTGCACGCTTGTAACCGATAACTCCGTCACGGTAATCCGACTTCTTCAAATTGTACAAGTCCACTGTATTGATTCCACCTAAACACAGAGAAAGAAGTGCAACATCTCTGCCCAGTTCCGGGAGGGAAGAAAGCATCTTGGTTCTAGGCAAAGGCCGATTGAAGAACTCTCGGCATTCTTCTGCACTGATGGCCAGTTTTTCACTTGGCTCAGACTTGGGAATTTGTACCTTTACCCACGGATCGAACTTGATACGTTGTATGCCCTTCTCATCATCGTTCATATCTGCTATCGCCGAACGGAAAATCATTCGGACATTAGTAGGGTACATTTCCTTAGCACGATGTGTCTTAGACAATGATTCAATCCATTTTTTGAGGACGGCAGCAGTCAAATGCCCAAACATAACTCGTGTAGTTCCCATATAGCGTTCCAGATGTGCCACTGCAAGCTGATAGTTCTTGGCATTCCGCTCATGTCCGTCAAGTCTCATTTGACGGATAAACATACGCGAATAATCACTGAAGCAAACTTCTTCATCCGTTTTAAGAAGATACTCTATAATTTCACTGACAGACCAAAGTGAAGTGTTGGTTCTGTTCAGCCGGTCTGTGTACTGTCGTACCAGCATTGAACAATACTCATTAACGACAGGGTCGGTCGGTTCATTCTCCTTAGAGATATGATCCGCATCGACAATCTTGTTGGTCTTGATGTAACCGGGTTTCCGGTTGTGTACGATTCGGATGTACACTGCGTAAAGGCCGTCCGTTCGCGGCTTCCTTACGATTGCTTTTAATGTAGTTGTCATAAGCCTTTCTTTTTTACGCTGCCATAGGCTTTTTTGATGGTGTAAGCAGGTGTAAGCAACATCAATTTTAGTGTAAGCAGGGAGTAAGCCAGTACGCACATTTGGCGCGGTTTCTGTTGTCAAGTGTACGAACCGTATAAGAACAACTCAGGCTGTAACTCATGTATTTCAATGAGTTACAGCCTGATATGAAAATTAAGCTAATTCAGAGTTATTCCTCAACGGCGGCTTGGGCCACACTAATATAGTGCTGAAAATCATTCACTTCGCTTTTGGGTGTAAGCCCAGTGTAAGCGGAAGTTTGTCGAATGATTTAAAGTTGAATGAATTATCCCTCAATAGCAGCCTGCGCCGCCGCTAATCTTGCAATAGGCACGCGGAATGGAGAACAACTAACGTAGTTTAGTCCTACTCTGTGGCAGAACTTC
>ERZ777011.1240-NODE-1240-length-28859-cov-4.768990_pt1 | contig 28859 bp, 23 predicted proteins | sample MGYA00374964_ERZ777011 | MGnify/ENA primary metagenome ERZ777011 (study PRJEB29310, sample SAMD00008975) | mouse gut metagenome | study: EMG produced TPA metagenomics assembly of the Metagenome analysis of fecal microbiota from mouse which was promoted... | reverse complement strand
AAGCCCCTTATAGGGGCAATGCAAGCCACCGGCTAAGCCGGTGGTCTTGACTTACCCAATGTAGTTAAGCGTATAACTAAGGGTAAGTTGCGCAGGGCGCAGAAAGGGACGAATATGAAAAAGAGAAGTAAACTATTGGCATGGATGTTGTCAGCGGCAATGGCTTGTGCGATGCTCACCGGCTGCGGCGACCAGCAGACAGCAGGTACGCCGGGGGGATCGGAGGAGAAGTCAGGAGGAACGGGACAGGCGTCAGGGCAAAAGGCAGAAGAGAAAGATAAGGGGAGCGTGGAGAGCTCGGGCGGCGGTTCGGAAAACGCGGAAGATCCCGCCGGAGATACGGCAGGGATGGATGAACTTGTCCCGGAGGAGGGCGCATCCCTTGTATTGTGGATGGACAATGATGATTATAATGACAAGATAACGGCGCTCTGGAATGCAAGTTATCCTGAGATCCCGCTGACGGTGGAAAACGTGGGAACCACCGATGCAAGGACAAAGCTGGAGCTTGACGGCCCGGCAGGGCTTGGTTGCGACGTATTTGTACAGCCGCATGACGGCGTTGCCATTGCGGCAAGCTCGGGATTAATTCTGGAAATGGATTATTACACGGATTACATAAAGGAAAACTTTGTTTCCTCCGCGGTGGACGCGGTTACCTATGAGGGCATTGTCTATGCGTTTCCCCTTTCCATGAAGACAATCGCGCTTTTCTATAATAAGGCGCTTGTGGAAAAACCGGTGGCCACCTGGGAGGAGATGAGGGCCTTTGCGAAGGAGTACAATGATCCCTCACAGAATAAATTTGCTATTCTCTGGCAGGCCGTTGAGCCTTATTATGCCCATGGCTTCCTCGGGGGTTACGGTTATGAAATGTTTGGCGAAAATCATGACGATAAGACACAGCTGGGCTGGGAAAGTCCGGAAGCACTGGAGGGTATGAAATTCTTTGAGACCCTGCGGGAGATTTACCCCGTAAATTCGGCGGACGCTACCTGGGATGCCATGAATTCCATGTTTTCTGCAGGAGAGGCACCCTATGTGCTCACCGGCCCCTGGTCAATTTCCGATTTTTCCAAGGCAGGTGTTGATTTCGGAGTAACCTGTCTGCCGCTTTTGCCTAACGGGCAGCATCCCGTGACGCTTTCGACGGTGGATACCGTCTGTATCAGCTCTTATACAGAGTATCCGGATGCCGCCATGCTGCTGGCAAAGTTCCTGACGGATGAGGAGGCTATGACCCTGCTCTATGAGACGAAGACGGAAATTCCCGCAAGCATTATTGGCCAGCAGTTTGAATTTGTAGCTGGGGATGAGCATTTGAAGGGTGTTCTGGAACAGGCGGCATACAGTCTTCCCATGCCTTATATTCCGGAAATGACAAATGTGTGGTCGCCATATCAGAAAGCATTTACGGCAGTCTGGGATAAAATTCAGACTCCGGAAGAAGCTTTAAAGACGGCACGGGAAGAATTCAACAGTTCCATCGTGGAATAATCCGTGAACGGCAGATAACTTTCAAATAATGATTGGCATGTGCTTAAAGAGGGTGTGTGCCCCTCTTTAAGCACACAGAAAGGTATGAATTATGGAAGGTAAGGGAAAACAGAAAAAGCCTGCAATGGCAGGGGTACTGTCCGCGGTGGTGTGGGGAAGCGGCCAATTATATAACAGACAGCCCGCAAAGGCGGCCGGCTTCTTTCTTGCCCAGATCCTGTGCATTATCTGTATGCCCCAATGCAGAAAAGGCCTGTGGGGTCTGATGACACTGGGGGAGGAGGAAAGGGTAACCAGGGGAAGAAAGGTAATCGTTCAGGGAGACAATTCCATTCTGCTGCTTATTATCGGGCTGGTATGGCTTTTTGCGGCCATTACATTTTTACTGATCTATATCGGGCAGATCAGGGATGCTGTCCGGACGGCAGAAAGACAGAATCAGGGCGGGGAAATTCTGAAGGGCAGGAAATGGGTTCGGAAGTTTACGCAGAAAAGCTATCCCTATCTCGTATTGACGCCAACGGCCGCCCTGACGGTAATGTTTGTAGTAGTACCGATCCTGTTTGGTTTCCTGATTGCGTTTACGAACTATTCCGTACCTAATTATGTACCTCCCAAGCATTTGGTTGACTGGGTGGGAGTGAAGAATTTTTTTGATATGTTCAAGCTGCCGATGTGGAATGACACCTTCTGGGGTGTGGCGCTCTGGACGATTATCTGGGCGGTTCTGTCAACCGTTACCTGTTTTTTCGGGGGCTTGATGGTTGCTATCCTTGTAAATTCCAGGAGGGTAAAGTGCAAGAAGCTCTGGAGGACGATTTTCATTCTTCCCTGGGCCATTCCGGGGATGATCTCTTTGCTGATTTTCAGAAACATGTTTAACGGACAGTTTGGTGTGATTAATACCTTCCTTCGAAGCCACGGAATTATCAGCGCCAATATCCCGTGGCTTTCGGATCCGCTTCTGGCTAAAATCGTTATATTGATCGTTAATTTCTGGCTGGGTTTTCCGTACTTTATGGCATTGATGTCGGGTGTCATGACCAGCATTTCCATGGATGTAATCGAAGCGGCAAGAATTGACGGCGCCAATGCCAAACAGGAATTTCGCCATATTACGCTGCCGCTGGTTCTGTACAGTACGGCGCCCCTGCTGGTCATGTCTTTCGCCGGTAACTTTAATAACTTCAACGTAATATATTTCCTCACTGACGGAAATCCCATTAACCCGTCTTATAAGTTTGCAGGATCCACGGATATTCTGATTACCTGGATATATAAGCTGACAAAGGATAACGGGCAATACAATATGGCCTCCGTGATGTCGATTCTGGTATTTCTGGTTATTGCCGGTATTTCAACGTTTAATTTCCTGAGAACAAAATCATTTAAAGAGGAGGATATGATGGGCTGATGAAAACAAATAAAAATCTGCAGTATCACAGGGAACCTCTATCCGTACTGGGAGAAGCGTTCAAGACCCTTCTGACCTACGCCCTTTTGATTGGCATTGCCCTGTTGGTTTTAATTCCCATTGTCTGGATCGTCGGTTCTTCCTTTAATCCTTCTAGCAGCCTGATGTCTGCAACGGCTTTCCCGGAGAACCCGACAGTATCCCATTATTCGCAGCTTTTCCAAAAGACCAGGTTTGCAGCCTGGTATAGGAATACCCTGAAGATCGCGTTGATTAATATGATGGTTTCGGTAGTCCTTACGATGATGACCTCCTATGTTTTTGCCAGGTTCCAGTTTAAGGGCAAGAAATTTGGCCTGCTGACCATCCTGGTACTGCAGATGTTCCCGGGGTTTATGGGGATGATGGCCATGTATAATATTCTTGCCCAGCTGAATCTGCTCAATACCCATTTTGGTCTGATCCTCACTTACGCGGCAGGGCAGATTCCGTATAATACCTGGTTAGTCAAGGGTTATATGGGGAGCATACCCAGAAGCCTTGACGAGGCGGCGAAGCTGGACGGGGCAGGCAATACCAGGATTTTTGTGAAAATTATAGTTCCGCTGACGAAGCCGATTATTACCTTTGTGGCCATGACCCAGTTTATGGCACCCTGGATGGACTTCATTTTCCCGCGAATGATATTGAGCAGCGATGAGAAAAAGACCCTCGCAATCGGGCTGTTTGATATGATTTCCAGTGATACCAACAACAACTTTACCATGTTTGCGGCCGGCGCGGTGCTGGTGGCAGTGCCGATTACGGTTTTGTACGTCTGTCTGCAGAAGTACCTGATTCAGGGGATTACGGCGGGAGCCAGCAAATCCTGAAACAGTCCCGGGCAAGTTTGGATCGGAGGTAAGGACAGGATTTCAAACGGAGAATTATTTGAAAAAATGAAGTATTCGTGTATAATAAGGGCAGGTAAACAGCAGGAGGTCTTATGGTTACACAGAAGGATATAGCGAGGGAAGCGGGAGTCAGCAGCGTCACGGTCTCCAATGTTGTGAATGGAAATTACCACAAGGTTTCGGAGGAAAACATCAGAAAGATCCAGGGCCTGATTGAAAAATACCATTATCTGCCCAATGCCACTGCCCGGAGCCTTGCCAAGAAGGAATCGCAGATTATCGGGGTAGTAATCCCCAATGTCAGCAAGGACGACAACTTCCTGGAGAGCCCGTATTATGCGAGAGTACTTGGCGTGCTGGAGCAGATTGTACGAAACAAGGGGTATTATCTGATGGTCAGGTGCGTCGATAAATGCGCGGAGATTATTCCACACCTGTCGGCGTGGAATATTGACGGTGTGATCTTTTTCGGAGTGTTTCCCCAGGATGTGGCGGCAATTAAAAAAGCGGTGCACATTCCCATGGTATTTATGGATACCTATGTGGACAGCAGGATAGCATCTTCCGTTGTCGCGGATGACTACAAGGGAGGGTATCTGGCGACAAAATACCTGATTGACAGGGGACACAGGGATATACTCTTTGCCGGACCGGAAATCAAGGGAAACGGTGTTATTCCTAAAAGATATAAGGGATATGAGAAGGCGATGAGGGAGGCGGGATACGGGAACCGCATCCGCTGGCAGTATATTCCGTTTACTTCTTTTGAATGCGGGATGGACTTCGGCGACAGGATTGCGGCGCTGATTCCGTCTCCCACGGCAATATTTGCGTCAGCAGATATTCTGGCGCTGGGGGTGATGGCCGGATTGAGAAGGGCGGGAAGAGAGATCCCGGGCGATATTTCGCTGGTAGGGTTCGATAATCTGGCAGAGGGAAGATATGCGACGCCGGCACTTACTACGGTATCCCAGAACATTGTGCCCAAGGCTGAGCTGACGGCGAGACAGCTATTTACCCTGATTCAGGATAAAAATGCCTCGGACACTGTGTCGGAGGTGGATGTGGAGATTGTCGAGAGGGAGTCGGTGAGAAGTATCTGAGAAAACGCTGCCCAGCTGCAGTCAATTTGGCTCAGGTAATGTTCTGATCGTCGTTCCCGGGAAGAGAAGGCAGGAAGCGGATTGAAAATCATAGACTTTACAGAAGAATATATTGCGCAGGCAAGGCAGCTGGCGGCAGAAAATTACAGGGAAGAAAAAGTACATGTGCAGGCCCTGCCGGAGATAACGGATATTCTCCTGGAGCAGGAGCTGACAGCAAACGGCCTGGGAGTGGCTGCCGTGGAAAACGGCAGGCTGCTGGGATTCTGGGGGTGTGCCGGTCCCTGGGAGAGGGAATATGGGTCCCTGGCCAGCGGAGTATTTACGCCCCTGCATGCCCATGGGGCAGTGCGGGAAAGTCGGGCAGAGCTCTACCGCAGAATGTATCAGGCGCTGGCAGAAAAGCTGACAGGCAGAGGGATTGCGTATCATAGCATATCAGTTTATGCCCATGATACGCAGACATTGTCAGGGTTGTTTACCTATGGCTTTGGGATGCGGTGCGTGGATGCCGTCAGAGATATGGAGGCTGTCCCTGTGCCGGGCGGAGAGGCAGGAACCCTTGGCTTTCGGGAAAGCGGACACACGGATTTCCCGGAGATCAGAAAGCTTCGGGCCGGGCTGGCCAGGCATCTTGGCAAAAGCCCCTGCTTTATTATGATGGATGAGGCCGGTATCGAAAGCTGGCAGCAGCGCAAGGAAAGCGGCGGGGTGCGCGTATTTACGGCGTGGAAGGGAAAAGAACCGGCAGCCTACCTGGAAATAACCGACGAGGGGGAAAATTTTGTAACAGAGGTCCGGGATATGCAGAATATCTGCGGGGCCTATTGTTTGCCGGCGTATCGGGGCCGGGGAATCATGCAGCAGCTTGTGAATTATGCCATTGGCCTCCTGCAGGCAGAGGGATATATGAGGCTGGGCGTGGATTATGAAAGTATCAATCCTGCGGCCTGGGGGTTCTGGAACAAATATTTCGAAGCATATACTTACAGCCTGGCCAGAAGGATTGTGGAGAGCGCCTGCAGGTAATGCTTCCGGCTGCCGGCAGCGGATGTATAAAAATATTTTGACGAAAGAGCATTCCTATTTTATAATGAGACATGGCAGAAATTATAAAGGCTGCAGGCGTGGAAATATCGGCTAAGCCCGATATAAAGCGAATGCCGCAGGGGCGGCGGAATGCGAGGAAGTATGGAGAGAGAGACGGTAATTGTACTGGATTTCGGCGGACAATATAACCAGTTAATTGCGAGAAGGGTCAGAGAGTGCAATGTATACTGCGAGGTGCACCCTTACAGCCTGGGTGCGGATAAGATCCGGGAAATGAAGCCCAAAGGTATTATTTTTACCGGAGGACCTGACAGTGTGTACGGAGAAGACGCTGTTTTGTGCGGGAAGGATATTTTTGATCTGGGAATTCCGATTCTGGGAATCTGTTATGGTGCCCAGGCCATGGCCCACCTGTTGGGTGGCAGGGTGTCGACGGCGCCTGTCAGCGAATACGGTAAGACAGAGGTGGAAGTGGATCGGAATGCCGCCATATTTGCCGGCGTGTCAGGAAAAACGACCTGCTGGATGAGCCATACCGATTATATTGAAAAAGCGCCTGACAGCTTTCGGGTGACGGCGCATACGCCTGTGTGCCCGGTGGCGGCAATGGAATGTCCGGAAAGAGGATTGTATGCGGTGCAGTTTCACCCGGAGGTCATGCACACGGTGGAAGGCATGACCATGCTGCGGAATTTTGTATTGGGCATATGCGGCTGTAAGGGTGACTGGAGAATGGATTCCTTTGTGGCGGCAGCGATTCAGGCCGTAAGGGACAAAGTGGGAAAGGGCAGGGTGCTTTGCGCGCTTTCCGGGGGAGTGGATTCGTCAGTCGCGGCAGTACTGCTTGCCAGGGCAGTGGGCAAACAGCTGACCTGCGTCTTTGTAGATCACGGACTGCTTCGCAAAAATGAAGGTGATGAAGTTGAGGCTGTTTTTGGGCCGACGGGTCTCTATGACTTGAATTTTGTCCGTGTCAACGCGCAGGAGCGTTTTTACCGGAAGCTTGCGGGAGTTACCGAGCCGGAGCAGAAGCGGAAGATCATCGGCGAAGAGTTTATACGAGTGTTTGAGGAAGAGGCAAAAAAGATCGGAGCGGTGGATTTCCTGGTGCAGGGTACGATCTACCCTGATGTGATCGAGTCAGGACTGGGGAAATCGGCAGTGATCAAGTCCCATCACAATGTGGGAGGTTTGCCGGATTGTGTTGATTTCAGGGAAATCATTGAGCCCCTTCGAATGCTTTTTAAAGATGAAGTCCGGAAAGTGGGACGGGAACTGGGTATTCCGGAGCATTTGGTATCCCGTCAGCCGTTTCCGGGCCCGGGCCTGGGAGTCCGTATTGTGGGTGAGGTGACTGCCGAGAAGGTGAGAATCGTACAGGACGCAGATTATATATACCGTGAGGAATTGTCGAAGGCCGGCGTTGACAGGGGGCTGGGCCAGTACTTTGCTACATTGACTAATATGCGTTCCGTGGGTGTCATGGGGGACGAGAGAACCTATGACTATGCGGTGGCACTCCGGGCGGTGAACACCAGCGACTTTATGACGGCGGAAGCCGCCCAACTCCCCTGGGAGGTGTTGGGAACCGTAACGAGCCGTATTGTAAATGAAGTGAGGGGGGTCAACAGGGTACTGTATGACTGCACAGGGAAGCCGCCGGCAACGATAGAATTTGAATAGAACCCAAAGCCTTGAAAGGTGCATAAACACTGACTTTTTTAAGAGCATGGTTGCAAAATGGTTGCAGAAAATGCGTTGCCGATTTGTTGCCGAATGGTTTTCAAGAAATTTATAATCAGAATAGTGTTGTATAAAAGTGATGTGTTTTGAAATGCCGCAGAGTTTTTTCTGCGGCATTTCGTGTTTGTCAGAGAGCAAAATGCATTTTCTGATAAATTGTCAAAATTCAGGTACTTTAAAGTTTGTACTTGATATTTTTCAAATCTTCTACCCTGCTCGGTTCCGAGTAATTATCCTTTAAGGTTTTCACATAATTGAATAAATCTTTCCTGGCACGGTCATCCAGTACATAAAGATCAGCAATAAGCTGGTCAACCATCGGGAGTTCCCTGTAATCAAATTTCTTGATAATCTCGGAGGTCCTGTAGGAAATGTAGGACTGCTTCGCTTTGGCATCCGTTACACCGAGAGCCGGTTTTAATTCCGGAAGAGATTCCACGTCATCATAGGGATTGTCCTTGCAGATGGCATTTACGGGGATATCAAGTATCCCGGCAATCTTCAGTGCGGAGTCATATCGGACAGAAGTATCCCGCTGGACAATGGAATAGAGAGTGGTTGCAGCAATGCCAGTTTTCCGGGAAAGTTCCTTTATTGTAATTCCTTTTTCATCAAGTATCTTTTTTAAATTTGCGCCGTATCCCATAAACAATGTTCCTTTCGTGAAAAACAGTAGATGTTACGCAATTAGTATAGCATTATGAAATGGATAAATCAATATGAAATTCGTACTTTCGAAAAAGAATTATAAAAATAATAGTTGACACAATACGCATTTCGTAATAAGATAAAATCACTAGATTACGATATGCGTAATAATACTAACAATCTATACATTCTTTGGAAAGGAGAAGACAGGATGGAGGAGACGAAAAAACAGCTTATGTGGATGTGGAAGAAGTATGCAGGGATTGGGGATGCAGCCGCTCTAAAGGTTATGCAATCATCAAGCAGCTTTCACAGCAGATGAAGGCGGAGAACCCGAAGCTCCTTGTAATGAGCGGCAAAATTAATCGTATTTACTATGAAGAAGCGTGTATGAGGAGGTGATGAAAGTGCAGGTTCAGAAGAATAAAACTCGGGGGAAGTCGCCGCCGAAAATCCTGTCAGCTTGCTACGGGGTCTTTGATTAGCGCCAAGTATTTTTTGCGGCGATATAAACACGAAAGTAAAACAAGAACAGTTTGGAGGTGGAAATTTATGTCAGTAAGCAAGGATGCCAAGACAGGTACATGGATTGTCTACGCAAGATACAAGAATTGGCAGGGTAAGACGGAGATCCTGCACAAAAGGGGATTTAAAACCAAGAGAGAGGCAATGGAATATGAGCGGGAATTCTTATTAAAGAAGTCCAAAGACCTTAATATGGGGTTCAAAAAATTTGTGGAGACTTATCTGGAAGATATGAAACCGCGATTAAAATATAACACTTATCTGAGCAAGGTGCATATCATCAAGACAAAAATTGTGCCGTATTTTGAGGGCAAGAGTTTGTCCGAGATCACTTCTTCAGACATTATGCAGTGGCAGAATGAAATCCTGCAGATGCGGGATGAGGAAGGAAAAGGATATTCGCCTACCTACCTGAAAACCATATCGGCACAGATGAGCGCCATATTCAACCATGCTTCCAGATACTACGATCTGCCCAAGAACCCCTGCAAAATGGTCGGAAACATGGGAAAAAAGAAAACCAAGGAAATGCTTTTCTGGACAATTGATGAGTACAGCAAATTTTCAGAGGTGATGAAAGACAAGCCGGTTTCCTTTTATGCTTTTGAAATTCTCTTCTGGTGTGGAATCCGCATGGGAGAGCTGCTTGCCCTTACGAGAGGAGATGTGGATCTGGAGGGAAAGAAGCTTTCCATCAATAAGTCCCTGCAGCGGCTGGAGGGAGAGGAATATATTACGGAGCCGAAGACGGAAAAGAGTAACCGCATAGTTGACCTGCCGGAGTTTTTATGTGATGAGCTGGAAGATTATTTCGGAATGCTGTACAAATGCGATGCCGGTACCCGTCTGTTTAACATCACGAAATCTTATCTGCACCATGAGATGGACAGGGGTTCTAAAGCAGCCGGGGTGAAAAGGATCAGAATCCACGATATCCGTCACAGCCATGTGGCCCATCTGATTGATCTTGGCTTTTCACCAATGGAGATATCAGACCGCATGGGACATGAGGGGATGTCTGTGACGCTCCGGTATGCACATTTATATCCCTCAAAACAGAAAGAATTGGCGGACAAATTGAATGAAAACCATAGGACTGCCAGGGTAAGGGAGGAGAATCAAAATGGGGAAAATCTATAGGAGAGACAATCTGATTGCGGGCGTAAAGTCAAAGAAAAAGGACGACAAGAACAGAAGGAAATGTGCCTGTGTCAATTTTCGAGTCACGCCGGAGGAGAAAGAAGTTATTTTTAAGAGAATCGCCTTGTCCGGGATGCTGGTGCAGGAGTATGTGGCACAGAGTTGTATGCACAATAAAGTGACTGCTGTTGGAAATGTGAAGACCTTCTATGTAATTAAAAAAGAGATGGAAACCATAGACCGGCACTTATTAAGTTTACAGAGGGCGGACGAGCTTGACTGGAAAGTGTTGGAATCCCTGAGGGCGATCTTGGAAATTCTGGACGGGTTTTATAACAATGACGAAGAAGGGGAAGGAGAAAATCAGGATGGAAAATAAAACACAGGAGTACAGATTTGACGGAAAGCTAATTATTGGGATTGACCATGGTTTTGGCAACATGAAAACAAGAAATACGGTTTTCCGTACCGGAGTAAAATCTTTTAAGGATGCACCGACATTCGGGACGGATGTTTTGGAGTACGACGGAACATATTACCTGATTGGGGAGGGGCATAAGCCTTTTGCCGCTGATAAGGTCATGGACCAGGATTACTACATACTGACGCTGGCGGCTGTTGCAAAAGAATTAAAGGCTCGCGGGATGAGGGAGGCAGATGTCATCCTTGCAGCAGGGCTGCCCATCATGTGGGTGTCCAATCAGAAAGAAGATTTCAGGAAATATCTTCTACAGAGAGATGAGGTCGATTTCAAATATCGGGATATCCCGTATCACGTCCATTTCTCAGAGGTACGGATTTATCCACAGGGGTTTGCGGCAGTGGCACATAATCTCTCGGGTTATGTCGGAATAAATGTTTTGGCGGATATCGGGAACAGAACGATGAACACTCTTTATATCAACAATCACAGGCCGCAGGCTGATAAATTCTACACGGATAAACTGGGAGTGCAGCAGTGTATCAACCAGATTAAGAACAGGCTGCTGGCTGCCAGCGGAACGACAGTGCATGAGAGCCAGGTAGAAGATTTCCTGATTACAGGAAAATCCCGGATCAGGGAGGAATATGAGGAGATTATGCGCGAGGAAGCGGGGGAGTATGTGAAAGTGATCTTCTCGAAACTGGCGGAGTATGACTATAATCCTGACCTGATGCGGCTATATATTGTCGGCGGAGGCGGTTGTCTGGTCAAAAATTTTTGGCAGTATGATCCGGCAAATGTGGAGATCATATCGGATATCTGTGCTACGGCAAAGGGTTATGAGATTGTGGCCTACAACAGATTGGAAAGGGAGAGGAGGCTGGGGGATTAACCCCGGCTTTCTGACAGAGTGGAAGAATGGGAACAATAAAACAATTCACGCTCAGATTTGATACAGGAACACCAGCGGGGAAAGAAATGATGGAATACCTGAAAACAAGGTCGGAGCAGCTTGGGGTATCCCAGAACACATTTTTGATCCGGCTGTTGCAAAAAGATATGGAGCGGGGGAACGCATCGGAGGCTTCGGATGTGTTTATCGAAAAGATTGTGACGGGAGTAGCGGGGTATTTATCAAAGATGATTGCGATTCCTGTCATGGATATGAAAGGTGCCGGTTCCTGTAGTGTTGAGCGAAAAGAGACAGAAGAGGAGAGGGAAGATAAGTTATCCGATGATGCGATGGATTTTCTAAGCTGTTTTTAGATTTTAAAAGGGAACGATTTGAGAAGTTTCTGAGTGATGTCATGATGACAGCATGATTATTAAAGGTGCGACAGCAGAGTGACATCATAAGGATTCTACAGTGGCACTTGAATTATTGAATCTTTTAAAATCTATTATATATGGTTGGCAGGAGGGAATTTTTCGAAAAGCAATGGATGAAAAATTCTCTTTTTCGAACAAGCTTTCAGGCCTCGCCGTTTGAGAGCGAAATACTCCATTTGCACAAAAGCTGACGCTTTTATGCAAACGGCTATTTCGCCCTGCGGGGCCGTGCCGGTGCTAACGCACCGGTTCATAGGGAGGGGGAATATTATAACAAGGCATTCGTTTAACCGACAGTCTAAATTGTATGATTTGGCGGGCCGCATTGACTATATCAGGAACCCGGATCGGCAGGAGCATCTCTATACTACTTACTGTACCGCAAATGATAGGGATTTTTGGACGGAATTAATAGAGGAAAACCAGAGGGAGTTCCACAAATATAATTGCGGTGGAAAGTGTGTGGAGGCAAGGGAATGGATCATTGCACTGGAGGAATCGCTGGCACAGGAGGATCCGGATAAGATAATCAGGGCTTTTGTGGATGCTTTCAAGGAGAAATATGGAGTGGAGTGCGTTGCGGCGCTCCACCATGATAAGAGCAAGACCAATTACCACATTCATCTGATTTTTGCTGACAGGAAGCTGTTGGCAGAGCCTGTCATAAAGGTTGCGGAGCGGAGAATGTATTATGATGAACAGGGCAGGCATAGCCGGACAAAGAAAGCTGTATGTGACAGTGATGGCAGACTGAGAGAAGGCTGTACTGTGATTGAAAAAGGCGAAGTTTATGAGAAAACAATTTTTGCGGGCAAGGTAGAGCACTTTAAGGAAAAAGCCTTTCAGGAAGAGGTAAAGCAGCTTTTTACGGAGGTTAATAACCGTTTTATAAAAGATAAATCCCGTAGGCTGCAGGTATTTGACAGGGACAGTGTCTACCTGCCGACAAAGAAGATTGGTAAGAATAATCCCAGAGAAGAACAGATCAAGGCAGATAATGCAGTTCGGCAGGAGTGGAACCGCGCGGCGGACGGGGCGCTGGTTTCTGGTGTTCCGGAGAAGGATATTATGGTGGTTAAACATAAACAAATATCAAGAGAAATACGGGATTCCATACATAAAGCAGGCAATCAACCGGGATTATTTGCGAATGTCATAAAAAGGGCTATAGAGACACTACGCGGGCTGACTCGTGCAGCACAGGTTCCCAAGAAGCCGAAACTCACGGTGGATTTAAAAGAATTTCGGGAAATGGGGACGTTAAAGGAATTGCTTGACTTAATTCAGGGCCAGATTGCAAAACTGGATAAGCGCATCACGGCGAAGCAGGCATATATTGATAAGCTGACTTATCCATGGAAGAAAGTCAAAGCACTCAAGGAGCTGTCTGAGCTTGTGAACAGGCGTGCCGCATTGGAGGATAGCCTTGCGGAAACGGTGAAACAAGAGGGATATTCCAATGTACAGCGTTTCATGAAAACATATCAGAGATCCCTGGCAGCAATCAGGCAGTACGAAAAGGAGTATGCAGTTTATAAGGAGGCTGTTGAAAAAGGATTGGTGGTTGATCCGGAGGTGAAGGTAAGCATTCGGAGGCAGTTGAGAGAGTTTCGGGAGGAAGGGAAAAGATTGGAGCAGCATAAAGAAAAGGAAAAAGAGAAAATTGTGAATTCTAAATGTAAACTGTTTGAAAGCAGGGATTAAAATATTTTCCCTGATTTTAAATTACTTGTTCAAATTTCTGTTTTGAGTCCGTATATTTGGACATAAGAAGAATTATAATCAGAATTAGAGAGTAACTGAGAGATGGGCAGCTATTTAAGTAAGGTTGCAGTAGGCATTATATTGTTGATTGGTATGAAAAGCAGAGGCATTTTGAAAGATGACTATGAGGAATTGGAATATCAAAGTTTTGGTTATAGGGGAAATCAATATGCAGTAAATGTTGTATAAAATGTGAAAGTTTTGAAATTTGTATAAGTAATAGTTTCTTACAATACAATGGATAAAGTAGTAGGGGCTGTAATGTGACGAAGTGGAAATGTGGTAACTAATTCATCCAAAGGACAAAAAATCGCAAGATGTTAAAGCAAATTTTTAAATTGGTGATGATTTAAAATGGGTTTTGTGCTATTATATAAAATAAAGTTGCAGATGACAATTCATGTGAGGCTGGATGAGGGCAGTATGAAAATTAGTTATAAGAAATTATGGGTCATGTTGGCACAGCGAGAGATGAGCAAGCAAAAATTTAGAGAGGAATTGAAAATCGCAACAGGAACTATGACTAAAATAAATAAAGGACAAGAAGTGTCGTTGTCGGTTCTTTTGCGTATTTGTGAATTTTTTGACTGTAATATTGGGGATATTTGTGACGCGGTTAAAAATTAGATGATAAGGATGGATGTATGATAGAAAAAATATGCCCAAAATGTCGGGTCCCTATGACAGGTGATAAATGCATAAAGAAATCTTGCGGGTGTAATACTGAGGTTTCCACGACTATTTATTGGTGTGAGAACTGCAATATACCTATTTTTGATAAAATGTGCTCGATATGCGAGGGCGAGGGCAGGTACATATCTACAGACCTAAGACCTGTTTTCCCAGAAGAAAATATGCTGGTGTCTATTTTGCATGATGATGATCCATTTAGATATCAAAAATGTTCTATGTGGTTTGGGAGTAATGTCTATATTGTAGATGGGACGAAGATAAAACTCTCGGTTGCGAAATATAATAGTCTGCCCATTAACAGGATTCATGATATCAGGCAGAGATATAATGAAAATATTGAATCTATAAGCTATGAATATTTTGATGAATACGCAGAGCGGTTTGTTGCTGCGAATGCACAACGGTATAATTATATAACAGAAGAGGCTGTCAACTTTGTGCAGAAATATATTCAAAAATATGCGATAGAGGACATGATGGTTTCGTTTAGTGGTGGTAAAGATTCTACTGTTACTTCACATATAGTGAACCGGGCATTGGGCACAAATAAGGTGTTACATATTTTTGGTGACACTACTTTGGAATTCCCATATACGCTTGAATACAAGAAGCGATTTAATAAGAACGAAGAATCAAAGGGTGTTCGTATTCTTACGGCGAAGAATCGAGAGAAGAGCTTTGAAGGATTATGTGATGTCATAGGACCACCTAGCCGGGTCATGCGGTGGTGCTGTACGGTTTTTAAGACTGGAGCAATTCAAAAAACTATTTCATCAGCGTTTAAAGATAAAGACAATATTCTCAGTTTTCAGGGAATTAGGCATAATGAATCAATAAGCAGGAGCAAATATGAGCGCGAGAGTGAAAGCCCTAAAATATCTAAACAGACAGTTGCCTCACCGATTATTGAATGGATTGATTATGATGTCTGGCTTTATATCCTGACAACGGGAATAGATTTTAATTATGCATATAGATTAGGGTGGACGAGAGTGGGATGCTGGTGTTGCCCTAATAATGGTGGTTGGTCAGAGTTTTTGTCAAAGATTCATATGTATGACCAATATGTGCATTGGCACAAACTGCTTGTTGAGTTCGCAAAAAAAATTGGCAAACCTGATCCGGAAGAGTACGTCAATGAAGGAGGGTGGAAGGCCAGGCAGGGGGGTAATGGCTTGGAAGTAGCCCAGACATCCATTGTTTCCTTTGAACCTTGCGCCACAGAAGAGAATGCATTTAATTATGATTTGCAGCGTCCTATAACAGATGAATTATATGAATTGTTTAAACCCTTTGGATATATAAACAAAGAACTGGGAAACAAGCGGTTGGGTGAAGTCTATGTGCTGAATAAGGCGGGCAGAGTATTGTTCATCATGCAGGGGAGAGTTGGAAGTAACAGATTGAAAGTTATAATTAAGGATGTACATATCGCAAGAGCCAAAACACTAGCTGTTGCTGAAGGGAAGATTCAGTGCCAGTTGACAAAATACCAGATGTGTCTTGGGTGTAAAGCCTGTGAAAGTGTTTGTAAATATGATGCAATCAGCATACGGGAAGATTGTAATGGTAAAACCAGTTATAGCATTTCGGATGATAAATGCAAAAGGTGTACAGAATGTGTTTCTCATTTTGATGCAGGATGTTATATGCGAAAAGTATTATGTATAAAGAGGTCATGAGATGTCAGAAGAAAAAGTAAAACTTAGACTACAAGGGCATGAGAAGTTTGCACTGAGAGAGGGCTGGCTTAATAAAGGGCTGGCTATTTTGCGGGAAACACCAGATGCATTCTTACGTAAAGATGCTCCAGATATCTTTGGAATTGGAAGTAATATGGTGAAATCGCTAAGATATTGGATGCGCACATTGGAACTTACAAATGCGAATAGTTCTGAACTGACAGATTTAGCTAAGATAATTCTTCAGTATGATCCATATCTTGAAAAGTCATTTACTTGGTGGATTCTTCATTCAAATATTGCCCGCAATAAAGAAGAGGCGACAACATGGTATCTTTATTTTAATTATTGCGAAGCTGACGATTTGGATAAGGAACAGATTAGTGCAATTTTATATAGAGAATTACTGAAGTATGCCAAAGGACAGAAGTTTTCGGATAATTCATTGTTTAATGACATTGATGTTCTGCTAAACATGTACGGGAGGGTCAAAGAAAAGGCTGATCCAGAAGATAAGAGTGTTTCTCCGTTTGTACAGCTTGGACTTGTGAAGAATCTTAATGGGAAATATATTAAAAGCCATCCAGAGCGAAAAGATTTTTGCGAGATGACGGTGTTATATGAGTTGGCAGTCATTATGCAAGGAAGAGATAGCGTGTCTATTGAAGATGTGATAGAGTCAGAAAATGGGTTGCGAAAGATTTACAATTTGACTCCTGTAATGGCAAATGACTATTTGGATAAGCTGGATGCAGCAGGTTATATTCAGGTTGACAGAACAGCAGGATTGGATATGATTTATTCGATAAAGAAACTCATGCCTGAAAAAATTGTGATTGATTTTTATAAAAATTGCTAATGGGTGAATGTATGAAAAGGATAGAATCGCTGAAAGATATAATCGGAATTAACAGTAATTTCAAAGCTGCTGTAAATCTGTATCTTAGTCTTAATAAACCCGAAAAAGTGTTTGGGTATATTCCAACAACATCTTCGGTGCATATTTTGATGGACTATTTAAAGGCTGTTATAGAAAACAAGGAACAGGCTACTTTGCTTGTAGGGCCTTATGGCAAAGGGAAGTCCCATCTGCTACTGGTAATCCTTGCGATTCTTTCTATGGATAGAACGGAAGAGAACAGTATTTTGATGCAAAAACTGGTGTCAAAGATAAAAGATATTGAAGAAATCGGTAATGAAACTGCTGAGTGTATTCAAAAGCTCTGGGCGGGAAATAGGTATCTACCTGTTTTGATAAGTGGATCTTCCGAAGATTTGAGTCAGTCATTTTTGTATGGGCTGCAAGAAGCATTAAAAAGGGAAGGTTTGACTGGCATTGCGCCGGAAACATATTTTAGTGTTGCTATCGAACGCTTGGAAGACTGGGAGCACAATTATTATGATACATACATGTTGTTCGAAAAAGAATTGAGTCAGAGCGGGAGCACCATCACATCCCTGATAGCAGATTTGAAGCGGTGCTCGAAGCAGGCATTAAATCTATTTAGGATGATTTATCCCAAGGTGACAGCAGGAACAGAATTTAATCCATTGGCAGTGTCTGATGTGTTACCACTTTATAAGAGTGTAGGGGAAAGACTTGTAGAAGATTACGGATATGATGGATTATATATTGTTTTTGATGAATTTAGTAAGTTTATAGAAAGTCAGGATGGTACTGCGGCTGGAAGTAATATGAAAGTGGTGCAGGATATGTGCGAATTGGCGACGGAATCTCCGAATGCACGGATATATTTTACTTTGATTGCACACAAGAGTATCAAGGAATATGGTAAATATCTTTCGATGGATATCATCAATTCTTTTACCGGAATCGAAGGTCGTTTGATTGAAAAATTTTTTGTGACTTCTTCAAAAAATAATTATGAGTTAATTAGGAATGCAATCAATAAGGATGAAGCTATGCTCAAGGATTTGCCGCATTATCAGAAAATTCTCGGTGAACAGGCGCTGAATGAATATTATCAAGTTCCTGCGTTTAAGAGCAATTTTCAGAGGGGGGACTTTGAAAGTATAGTCCTTAATGGCTGTTACCCGCTTAACCCGATTGCAGCATACCTGTTGTTGAACATCAGTGAAAAGGTAGCTCAGAACGAGCGAACTTTATTTACGTTTATTTCGAATGATGAACCGCATAGTATGGCTCGGTTTATTAAGGAACATACACTTGATCAGGAGTGGAGTGTTTGTGCTGACTTGATTTATGATTATTTTGAGGCACTTTTTAAGAAGGAAGTGTCTAATGAGTATGTTCATAATGTGTGGCTGAGTGCGGAGTATACATTGGGGAAATGTACTTCTGATGATCAGAAGCGTATAACCAAGGCCCTGGCCATTGTTTTGATTGTAAATAAGGAAGATGAAATTCCGGCAGACGAAAAACATTTGTCGTTATGTGTGAACGCTGATGATGCGGCACAGGCAATAGCTGAGTTAATGGAAAAGCAGCTTATATATAAGAAAGGATCAACGGGTACTTTTGTTTTTAAAACAAAAGCGGGTGCAGAGTTAAAGTCCGAGATAAAAAAACAGCGGGATATCAAGGGAGATAATGTTAATGTAACTAAAACTCTGCTGGATGTGACAGGAAAGTATTATGTTCTTCCCAGAAAATATAATACCATCCATTGGATGACGCGTTACTTCACAAACGAATTTATGGAGGTAAACGATTTCTTGAACATTAATTCCGCCGAGGCATTATTAAGCAATATGGAGGGAGATGGAAAGGTAATTACTTTATATAGCTTTACTGGAATTAAGCAGGAGCAGGTAAACCGGCATATAGAGGAATTGGCTGATTCAAGATTGGTTGTTGTATGCCCTAAACGTGGTCTCAAAGCTTTTAAGCAACTCAAAGATTATGAAATAATTCAAGGCTTACAGCAGAATTCTGTTTTTACAAGCAGTAATGAAATTCTGCGGAGTGAACTTCCGCTATTGTTGGACGATCTGACTATGGAACTGGGGAATATTCTTGCTGCTGTCTATGAAGAGGATAAGGATACGCGTGTTCTGTATTATAATGGTGAAAAGGTAAAAAACGCAAAGGCTGGAAATGAGGAAAAGGCTGTAAATGAATGCTGTGAGATAGTATATTTTAAGACTGCAGTAATCAATAATGAAATGGTAAATCGTTCAATAGTCGGAACAGCCCAGACGAGGAAAGCAAGAGTTAATATTATTCAAGCAATACTAAATCATGAAGATGATGAGAACTTTTATGCGGGTTCAAACCAAGAGGCTACTGTTTATAGGTCACTGTTTTGCCAAACTGGGATTTTAAGCAATAAGCCGCAGGAAACCATAAGCGAAATACTTGGCAAAATGGATAGATTTATTGACGCATGTTCTGATAAAAAATGTTTGATTAGCGTTCTGATTGAGGAGCTGACAAATGCCCCATATGGTTTAAGAGCAGGGCTTATTCCTTTGTATTTGGCATATGTTTTGGCTGGGAGGAGAGAAGATATTATTATTTATTTTGCCGAGAACGAAGTGCAACTTACTGGGGAAATTGTGGTGAACATGTGCGAGAATCCGTTGGATTATCAGATGTATCTCTCCAAGGAGGATTTGCAAAAGGAGAAGTATATAAGTGAACTGAATGCACTGTTTGATGTAGAAGATAATAGGAATCTTTCTTCAAATCGAATCAAGAATATTTTTATTTGTATGCAGAGGTGGTTTAGGTCACTGCCGCAGGTGAGCAGGAATCTTGTTTCTTTGGAGAATTATGTGGCGAATGATAATTATGCTCTTGCGATGAAGTCAATGAAAAAGGAACTTCAGAAGATAGATTTTAATCCGTTTGAAATTTTATTTGTAAATTTTCCGCAGGAATTCGGCACACAGTCTTTGGAAGAAACGTTCAAGGTTATTGATGAGTGTAAAACTTTTTATGATGACTATTTTGATTGGATTCAGGCCGAAGCTGTTAAAGTTATCTATAAAATATGGAGTGGAAAACGGAAACAGGATTTATATCATATACTGATCGAGTGGTATGGGAAACAGAGCAAACGCTCCAAGCAAGGGTTACACAGCGGACGTATGACAAATTTTATGTCTGCTATTGAGGGGATGAGTGTCTTTAATGATGCAGAGATTGCTTTGAAAATAATTAAAGCAGTTACAGATATTTATGCGGAGAACTGGAATGTTGGTGCTGTTGAAGAATTTGAGGAGAGTCTTGGGACATTAAAGAAAGAAATTGAACATACAAAAGATGAAGCGAAGACGGGAGAGCTTACATTGACGTTTACCGATAAAAGCAATAACGAGGTAACAAGACTGTACAGTTATGTTGATGAGAGCACTGGAAGTGTGCTTAGGAATATAATAGAGGATGCTTTGGATGAATTCGCTGATTTGAGTGTAAATGATAGGGTGTCAATTCTTCTGGAAATGATTGAAAGGATAATTAAGTAGGGGTGATTGGATGATATATTTGGATAATGCAGCAACAACATTTCCGAAACCGGAAGCAGTTTACCGAGCGATGGACGAAATGAATCGGAACGGAGCGGTAAATGCAGGCCGTGGTTCATATAAAGCGGCACGAAAAGCGAGTGGACTTATTTCAAAAACCAAAAAACAACTTCGTGACTTGATTCAGGCTGATGTTGACACGGCCGTGATTTTTACTCCTTCCATAACGATTGCCATGAATCAGATTGTAAATGGTCTAATGTTGCGAGATGGCGCAGTTGTATATATTTCACCGTATGAACACAATGCTGTGGCAAGAAGCCTTCACCTGCGGGCAAAATCTGAAAAGCTTTGTATTAAAGAACTTGCTATTGATCCAGAAACCTTAGAGATGGATTTGGAAAGGATAAAATACCAGTTTGCACAGAGCAAGCCGGATGCAGTTTTTTGCACTCATGTTAGTAATGTGACGGGGTATATTTTACCAGTTAAAGAAATATTTGCTGAAGCAAAGCGTTATAATTGTGTGACGGTGCTGGATTCAGCGCAATCACTTGGGTTGGTTGAAATAGAAGTTAATCGGATCAATGCTGATATTATTGCTTTTGCAGGACATAAAACATTGTATGGACCATTTGGAGTAGGAGGATTTGTCAATATTTCCAATGTTCCGCTGAAAGAATTTATAGCAGGAGGAACAGGGTCGAATTCTCTTGAGTTGGATATGCCAGAAGGAGTAGAAGTAAAGTATGAAGCTTCTAGTTGCAATATCGTAGCTATAGCAGGACTGAATGCAGCATTATCCGAATTAAATCCGGAAGAATTGTTATATCATGAAGAAGAACTTACAAGGTATTTAGTAGAAGGATTATCAAAGATTAAAGGAGTGTTGCTATATACGCAACAAAATCTGGACAAGCAAGTTGGAATAGTGTCTTTTTCCTGCGAAGGCCTGAAAGCGGAAGATATAGGCCAGATATTAGATGAAGATTATAATATAGCAGTAAGGACGGGGTATCATTGTGCGCCATTTATTCATAAGTACTTGAAGGACGAGGGCTATTTAGGGACTGTGAGAGTAGGGGTTGGACAGTTTACAAGCAAGGCAGATGTGGATTCGTTGATTAATGCAGTAAGGGAGATAGTTTATGAGTAGCTATGTGGACTATATGGTAAATCTTGGGTATTCTGATTTGAGGGATTATTTGGGGCACGATATAGTTGACTTGGTGATTGAATGGACCCCACAGGGAGAAACATCATTAACGAAGCAAAAGTTAATTTCTATGATAGATTCAATTTATGGAGCATCTATCTTGAAGGATAAAAAGTTTCGTAAGGATTTGTTGTCATGTATGAGCGAAACAGATATTTATGAGATACGCGATAATTGTCTTGAAGGGAGAGAGCGTAGCGAGCAAGATCCTATGACAGTGATCGAGATTATTTCAAATAAACCTTGGAAACGAAGTGCTTTGACGGAGTATTTAATACGATTGTGGAATGTACCATCATCAGTGTTTGACAAAGAGAAAGATGACAGTGTTGTTGAGAATATTGTATCAGGTGTAAAAGAGCAGTTTTATGAATTGTTGGATTATCAGTATTATATAAAACAGAGGGTACTTAATAACTTGAATTCTCGAAACTTGTTGGAGAGAATGCTGGTTCATATGCCTACTGGTACTGGTAAGACAAAGACAACGATGCATATCATCACCAATTATATAAATTTTTCTTTGGAAAAGAAGGGGCTTGTTATCTGGATTGCCCATACCACGGAATTGTTGCAACAGGCATATGACACCTTTTTGAATGTATGGGGACACTTGGGCGATAGGGAAATACTTGCGTATAAGCTTTGGGGAAACAAAATGATTAGTAATACGGATGTCCCGTTAAATGGAATTGTTTTCTGCGGCTTGGATAAGCTGATGTCTATTGCGAATTCTAATTCTGCATTATATGAACGACTTAAGAAAGATTGCAGACTGCTTGTTTTTGATGAAGCACATAAGGCGGCAGCTAGACAGACCCAAAAGGTAATTGAAGGATTGATGCTCATGCCACCAGGATATGAAAATAGGGCATTGATTGGTTTAACAGCAACTCCGGGAAGAACTACTGAAGACTCTTATGACAACAAGCTGCTTACAAATATGTTTGGCAATAAGCTGATTTACATCGATGCAAACATTTTGAATCAGATAAATCTTGGAAGATTGCAGGCATTAAATACTGTTGCGGAAGAAAATATTATCAAGTATTTTCAAGAACGGCATATTTTGGCAAAGATGCAACCGGAACGTCTTAGTTATAAAATGGAGTTCTCTAGTGAGGAACTAAGGGTTCTAAGTAGTGCCTTAAGGGATTTGGGGTATGATGACTATGAGTATACAGATGATCAGCTAAAGATTCTTGCGAGAAATAAATCCCGCAACATGGCGATTTTGAAGAAATTGCGGAAGTTGAATATTGAGAAAAAGCCAACGATTGTATTTGCCTGTTCTGTAGACCATGCAAAAATGCTTTCTGCGATGCTTACTTTGGAAGAGATACCAAATAGTTTAGTTCTTGGAGAGATGGAGCCAATGGATAGAAAACATGCAATAGAGGTCTTTAAGGATAGAAATTCCGGTATTGATATTATTATCAATTATGAAGTATTGACAACCGGCTTCGACTCGAAGAATATCCAATGTGTTTTCATTACAAGACCAACAAAATCTATTGTCTTGTATAGTCAGATGCTTGGAAGAGGTTTAAGAGGACCGCTTATGGGAGGTAATGAATTTTGCACTTTGGTGGATATTGATGACAACTTGGATGCATTTGATAATGAAACGGCATTCACACATTTTAATGATTACTGGAGGATATAGGTACAATGGGAAAAAGTATTGTTGACATTAAAAACATGGGAGATGCACTCAGAAATACCGGATATAAAAATATTGAGAGTGCAGTGTCGGAGATAATTGACAATTCGGTTGAAGCGAATGCAAAGAATGTATTTGTTATTCTGAGAGAGAATATTGCGGTTTCTGGACGGAAAGTAGTTACTGAAATTGGCTTTTTGGATAATGGTGAGGGTATGTCCACTGAAATATTGGGCGGTTGTTTGGGAATTGGTGCATCTACAAGACAGGCGCGGAAGGGAATGGGGAGATTCGGTGTTGGCCTTCCGCAGGCATCACTATATGCCTGCCCTGAAATAGAGGTTTATTCATGGCAAAATGGTGTGGAGAATGCAAAGAAGGTATATCTTGACATTAACAAAGTTAAGGAAGGTATACAAACTGAGTTGGAAGATCCAGAGGATGTCAACATCCCTGCTGACTATGCTGGTTATATAGAATATAATACTTCAACAGAGAAGTTCGACTTCTCTAAGTCTGGTACTCTTGTTATTTGGAAGAATTGCGATCATGTATATCCCAAAACAAGAGGTCCTCTTATCGAGCATTTGGGTTTTGCGTTGGGACAGAAATTCAGATATTTTATTCACAACGGAGATTGTAAAATCAGAATCATCTGTCATGAGAATCAAGAAGCGCCAGTTGATGTGGCTCCAAACGATCCTATGTTTTTAATGGAGGACAATATAGTGCTTTGTAATCCGGAAACTCCGGGCAAAACATACAAGCTTGGTGAAATGGATGACTTGGAGCCGCCGTTTGAACTGTATACTGCTAAAGGAACAAATCCCGGCGAATTTGAGGTTCCGATTAAGTATATCAATCGGAATGGGGAGGTGGCATCGTCAAATGTCACTATCAGATTTTCTATTGTTAAAGAGAAGTTTTATGATAAAACGGCGTTCCCGGGAAGTGCGCAAGCACCAGGTGCTTCTGCATTGGGAAAGCACGCTGCTAAATTGGAAGGTATATCGGTAATTAGAGCTAACCGTGAAATTGATTTTAGAAGATTTGATTTTTATAATGTTACTAATGAACCGCAACATCGTTGGTGGGGGTGCGAGATTATTTTTACGCCAGAACTGGATGAAGCTTTTGGCGTAGCAAATAACAAACAGTATGTCGAACTTAGACAAGCGGATGTTCAGGAATTTGATCCTGAGGAAAGGGATGTTCCAACCGTCTGGGAACAGTTAGCACCTTCCATAACGCATACCATAAGGGCGATGTATGCGCAAAATAAAGAAACTAGGGAAAACACGAGATCCTTTGAAGAGACCAAGAGTCCAAGTACGGAGATTATTAACACTGTCGAAAGTGATCCTGCTAATACGGAATTCAATGATGAGCAGAGTGATGTTCTGCCTGTTTCGGAAGAAGAAGCTGCGCAAGCTGGAAAAGAGGAGCTTAAGGATTTTGGTTTTGAAAACCCTACCGATGAGCAGGGGGCAGCATTTATTAACAATTATGTAAATATCATGTATGCGGATAAAGGCGAAAGAAGTCCTGCGTTTGATTATAAGGCTGTACTGAAGACAACGGTGATTACAATTAATACAAGTCATAAGTTTTATGCGTCTTTCTTGAGTAAGATTTACGATAATGTAGATGTACGGACTACATTCGAACTGTTTTTGGCATCCTTAATTCAGTCAATAAGAAATACAGATCAATATCAGCAGGTTGAAAATGATAGATTGGTAAACACTTGGTATGCAAAGTTAAACAATTATATTTCTGAGCAGCTTAATCCAAGAAATATGAAATAGGGGATAATTATGGCAATTTTGTTTTCGACAGAGATAATGGATGCGATTAAAAAGGAATTGGCAAATGCAACTTATTCAGTACAAGTCATAACGGCATATTGCAAGGAGAGTTCTTTAAGGTATCTTAATTCCTGCATAGGGAACGGAGTTAGTGATAAGAGGCTTTTGCTTCGCTTTAGAATGGATGATGTGATTATGGGTAGTACAGATTTCAGTGTACTTGATTATGCAATAAGTGAAGGCTGGAAAGTATATATCCGATTTGATCTCCATGCTAAAACTTATGTGATTGATAATAAGAGGGGGTTAGTAGGAAGTGCAAATGCTACTCATTCCGGACTTAATATCGGAAAAGTGGGCAACATGGAAATGGCGACGTTGGTGGACATTGAACCCCAAGACATCATTAAGATAGACCAGCTTTTCCATGATGCGATAGTAGTAGATGAGTTAATCTTGGAAAAACTTAGAGAACAGATGAATCAGGTACATGACAGAGCACAGAAAACATCTTATTCATGGGATTCATCGATTACAAGTTTGTTTAATCCACATATTAGCACATTGTTTTCGTATGAATTGCCGGATAAGTTCACACTGGAACCAGGGGAGTATTTCTCTTTTTTAGATGTAACTTACGATGGAGATAGGGTGAAGTTAAAAGAAATATTTCGATGGAGTAATGCTTATCTATGGTTGAAGGAGATACTGAAGGAAAATTCGGAATGTCTTTATTTTGGTGAAATTGCAGAAAAGCTACATAATGTGCTAGTATCTGATCCAAAGCCTTATCGAAGAGATGTAAAGTTGATGTTGTCATATTTATTGGAATTGATAGTGGATTTGGATATGGAGGATATTATTATAGACAGACCAAATTATTCTCAAAGAATTCGGTTGAAAAATCTTAAGGATATGTAATGATGTGAGTTATTTTAGCAATAGTTGTTATATAGGATGAATTATTGGGGTAAAATGAGACTAATTGTATAGGATAAATATTGAGGTAGGTTATGAATTGTTTAGTCGAAAAACTATCTTGTCATTTTAATGTTTCGTTTTATGAGCAGGACGATTATATATTGCCAGATGGTTATCAATTTGTTATTACATATAATGAAGAAAAAAATTTTTCTATTTATAGACAGTTTTCCTATCCCGTATATGAGGGATACGAAAGCATTTCGGATGTTGTTTATGAAGAATTGTTATTTTTACAGAGTTTTTATCAGGAAAGTAAACAGAAGCTTAAATTGGAATATGAATGTTCGATGGGCTGTTGTTATGACGAGGAAATGGCTGGTTTTTTTAATGTAGAAAGTGAGGAAGAATTATTTGAATTTGTAAAATATTTTATAAAAGTCGAATTAACTCATGTAAAACTTGATATCAGTTTATTAATGAATCTTTATCCTGAAAAAACAATGCAGTATGTTGAGGAATGCAAAAAAGAGCAGGAGAGATTGTTTTATTTATATGATTTGGGATGGAAAGATTTTCAAATGAGCAAGGGTAACTTAGTCTATGAAAAGGGACAGGTTTTAATGAATGAAAGAGAAACTGTTTTGGTAGGAACGGGAGGGATTGAATTTGAACAAATAATTAACACCTTAAAAATTATGGATTATAAGGAAAATGAATATTTGCATATTGGATCGAAATATACTATTTTGAGAAATGAGCTTTCTACTATTGTATGCGATACGAAGTTAATTGAAGAAATAAGAAGACATATTGACTATCTGAACTTTTTTGACTACGATGAGTTGATTTTTTATATTTCGGACAAAGATATTGTAATCGCAAAATGCTATTGCTACTGGGCTATCGTAATGCCCATAAAAATAAAAGTTCAAGATGCTGTAAAATTTGAAAAAAAGAATTTGGCAGAGAAAATGAAGAATTTGGAGTTAATTGATCCATCAGAATATATCGAGAGAGAAAATTTGGATTTTTCAAAAATAACTGCCTCGCAATTTGAAGAGTTGTGCAAAGTAATTTTAAGCGTTTTAGGATTTAGAAACATAATTTCAAGAGGACAAACTAATTCTCCAGATGGGGGTGTAGATATAGAATGTGATGAAGATATAAATCAAATATTTGGTGTTAAGGTTAGACATTGGATTTTTCAATGTAAAAATGCAAAAAAAATGGACAGGAAGGATATAGGAGAAATTCCGTTATTATTAAGAGAGCGTCATGCAGAGGGATATGGATTATTTTATACAGGTAAATTTACAGCACAAACAATCGATCGACTAAAGGGGATGGAAGATGATGGAGAAAAGGAGATCAAGTATTGGGATGGGTTTATGTTGTCAGAGATAATAAGGGAAAAACCTAGAATAAAAAAGGCATTTAGGGAACTGATAGAAGATCATTAGTTAGAATTTAGTAATATGTAATTTTAAAGAGTTTATGGCGTGACGTAAATGAATATTTCTTTTATTATGGAGCCTTAAGGAGTTGGCTATGGTATTGAATATGATGAGTTCAATCTCAGAAACGGAATTACTGGATATTTTGAACAAGCTGATCAAGGACTGGGAATATGAGGTAGTAGAGTTTAAAGAAGCCAGTAATGATTATGATAAAAATAAGATAGGACAGTATTTTTCGGCAATCAGCAATGAGGCCAACTTAAAAGGGCTGCAGTTTGGGTGGCTTGTGTTTGGTGTACGCAATAAGGGGAAGATGATTGTCGGTTCGGATTACAGAAATTCCAAGGGATTGGCAGTTCTAAAACAAGAGATTACAATGGGAACTACAGACGGAATATCTTTTATTGAGATATATGAGGCTTATCCGGAAATAAATGGCGAGAAGAAAAGGGTAGTGTTGTTTCAGATACCGGCAGCCCCTACGGGCATTCCGGTGGGTTGGTACAATCATTTCTACGGAAGAAACGGAGAGTCGATATCAGCTCTGTCAATTGACGAACTGGACAGGATCAGAGGGCAGGAGAATAGGGACTGGTCAAAACAGATTTTACAGGGGGCAACGATAGAGCACCTGGATAAGGAAGCAATCAAGCTGGCCCGTTGTAAATATATTGAAAAAATGAATCGTCCACATATTAGGGAAGAAGTTGAAAGCATGACGGATGAGCAGTTTCTGATCAAATTGAAACTGATACAGGGAGGGAAAGTTACCAATGCGGCTATGGTACTTCTGGGGAATGAGGACTATGATTATATGTTTGCATCGGCGCCGGACGCTGCTTGGAGGGTTTATAATTCCAAAGAAGAGATAAAGGATTATGAGATTTTTAAGATCCCTTTTATTACCTTGAGTGATCGTATTTTTGAGAAAATACGTAATCTGACTTACCGATATATGCCGAATCAACTTACTCTGTTTCCGGTTGAGGTAAAACAGTATGACATGTGGCTTTTGCGAGAATTGCTGAATAACTGTATTGCCCATCGGTTATGGAAAGCTTTCCATAATTTATGTTATGCAAAGTTAATAGTTATGCAAAGTTGGTTCCAAATTCCACATAAAATCAGGGAATTCGGAACTTTTTGCTTTGCATAAGATTTTACCAGTTTATAGGTTCTTTTTCAACCAGTCAATCAAATCTTCTTTTTCTTTTTTATTGTACTTCTGGGCTGTCGCCACAGATGCGCTATGCTTCTTCAACTGCTCTTCTTTAATCTTTGGATTCGTTTTCGCATAGATCTCGGTCGTGACCACTGATGTATGGCCCAGCAGGTCGCGGATATAAATCAGGTTCACACCTGCCTCCAGCAGATGCATGGTAAGCGTCAAATAAGAACGTGTAGTGAAATATTTAGCTTTCTCCTGTAAACTTA
>ERZ777011.1238-NODE-1238-length-28898-cov-3.519294_pt1 | contig 28898 bp, 22 predicted proteins | sample MGYA00374964_ERZ777011 | MGnify/ENA primary metagenome ERZ777011 (study PRJEB29310, sample SAMD00008975) | mouse gut metagenome | study: EMG produced TPA metagenomics assembly of the Metagenome analysis of fecal microbiota from mouse which was promoted... | reverse complement strand
AAGCCTTATATTTTAACCGCCTTTTACTAAACTCGATATTTTATATCTTTTCTTTTCTAAAAAACAATTTTTAACGGAATTCAGGTAGCCGTCAGGCTCTCATTATAAATTCCTGTATTCCATATTTCTTCAAATTCTTCTTTGGAAATAATCTTTGCATAGAATCCCTCTCCCCATACCTTTGCGTTCAATTCATCAACTGTTGGGATTGGACACATCTCTATAACCTCACGATAGGGATCATCATCAAGCTTTACCGTCCTGTCAATGAAGACCTCTATCTCTCTGAGTATAAAGCGGTTATCTTGCAAATTGACTTCATAAAAATATACCAAAGGCAAATCGTCAGACTCATATTCCATAAACAGCTTTATATACTCGATTTCGCTTTCCATTGACAAACACACTCTATCAAATTCCGTTTTGTTGGTGCTATTAAAACCTATTATTTACGAATACATAGTTCCGAGAATACCGCAAATACGGTTAAATTTTGCTTTTTATCTTATTTAAAATTCTTTCCAATGCGTATTTGCAATGCTCGTACGTTAATCCACCCTGAAAATACGCAATATAGGGCGGTTTGACCGGTCCGTCGGCAGAAAGCTCGATTGAAGCGCCCGAAACGAACGTACCCGCCGCCATTATTATTTTTTCGTCGTATCCCGGCATATCCCACGGTTCGCATGTAACAAAACCGTCTATCGGCGAAGCATATTGAACTTCCCTGATAAAATTTATCATTTTTTCTGCGCTGTCAAATTGAATTGCCCGTGTTATATCGTAAGGCGTTTTATCAAGCGAAGGATAATTTTTATAGCCTAACTCCGACATTGCCTGTCCGATTAAAAGACTGCCTTTTACCGCCTGCGCAACCGTATGGGCAGCTATGAACAGTCCTTGATAAAAATATTGGTAGCCGCCCGCATACGAACCGACCTCAAGCCCGATTGAAGGCGCGGTAAGTCTTTTGCCGATTAAATCTATATAATTCCGACTGCCGCAAATGTAACCTCCGCTCGATGCAAGTCCGCCGCCCGCATTTTTTATAAGAGAACCGACAATAACGTCCGCTCCGCACTGCGTCGGCTCTGTTTTTTCAACAAACTCGCCGTAACAATTATCTACGAAAATACAATCGGTAAAGCCGCATTTTCTTATAAAAGAGCAAACCTCTTTTATCTCCGCGCAAGAGAACGCGTCTCTCAACTCATACCCGCGCGAACGTTGGATATAAACAACTTTGACGCTATCGTCAATTTTTTTACTTATCGAATCAATATCAAACTTTCCGTCAATTAAATCACAACACTCGAAATTTACTCCGAAATCCTTTAACGACCCGTTATTCTCGCCGTAAATAACCCCTCTGATTGTATCGTAAGGAATTCCGCTGACACAAAGTAAAGTATCGTTCGGGCGCAAAAGTCCGAAAAGCGCAACCGTCAGAGCATGCGTACCCGAAACTATATGCGGTGACACTATTCCGTCTTCGGCACCGAAAATCTTAGCATAAAGCTTACCCAAGCAATCTCTACCATCGTCATCGTAGCCGTAGCCGGTCGTCCCGTTAAAATGACGTTGAGCGACGCGTAAATCGCTAAATGCGTTAAGTATCTTAACTTGATTGAAATAAGCTATTTCGTCTACCGATTTAAATTTATCTTCAAGCTTCTTTTCGCATTTTTCTATAAAATTCATATTATTCATTATATAGCTCGAAAACGGTTTCACAATTCGCTTCTTCGGGTTTTAACCAAATTATTCCGTCCAATTTTTTAAAAAAAGTAATTTGCCGTTTTGCATAGTGACGTGTATTTTGCTTAATTATGTCACGCATAGTATTTTGATTGTCACCGTTTTTTAAACAAAACAGCACTTCTTTGTATCCTATAGCCTGCATACACTGATTATTTTCGTTTATACCGTCACGCAACAAATTTTCAACTTCATCTACAAGACCTTTATCAAACATTAAATCGACCCGTTTGTCTATCATGCCGTAAAGCTGTTCCCTTGGGTAGTCTATTGCAAACGCCGAATACGTCCGTTTAAGTTTAAAACCGTCATGTATATCGGATTTTCTTTTACCGCTTATCTCATATATTTCAAGCGCCCTGATTACGCGTTTTGTATCGTTAATGTGCAATTTGGCTGCGGTTTCGTTATCGCACTTTTTTAATAAATTATAAAGATACTCTTTCCCTTTTTCATTAAGAATTTCGGCATACTTTTGTCTGATACCTTCGTCGGCAGGCGTATTACCGTAGCTTAAATCATAAATCAAGGATTTAATATAAAATCCTGTGCCGCCGCAGACAACCGGTATCTTGTTTTCGGAATCAATTTTGTCTATAACCGCTTCGCTTAATCTAACGTAATCGGAAACACTGAAATTTTTATCAGGCGAAACTATATCTATCATGTGGTGCTTAACGCCGCGCATTTCCGCAACCGTAGGTTTTGCCGTACCGATATTCAAATTTCTGTAAATTAACTGAGAATCGGCCGAAACGACATCCGTATTAAGTTTTAAAGCGCAGTCAACGGCAAGAGACGTTTTACCCGTACATGTTGCGCCGCAGATTATTAAAAGTTTGTTCAAATTAAACTATCCTTTTAAACATCTTTTCTATATCGTTCTTATTTAAAGCAACACAAACCGGCCGTCCGTGAGGGCATTTAAGACCCGTATCACCGTCCATCAAATTTAAAAGCGAATACACTTCCGCATCTGTAAGACGCATACCGCCCTTTACGGCATGCTTACATGCTTTTGTTGCTATTTTATCTTTAAGCATACTTTCAAGCTTGATTTCCCTAAGATTTTTAAGATCGGATAACAAATCATTGAAAAAATCCTGTAAATTTATGTCCTGCAAATCGGCAGGAACCTCGTCGACCCTATACGAGCCAACCCCGAAAGGTTTCAAATCAAACCCCATGTTGCGGATAATTTCAATATTGTTTTCGATAAATTCCGATTCCTGCGGGTTTGCCCCGAACAAATAAGGAATAAGCATACTTTGTCTTTCAATTTTTCTGCTTTCCATTTTGGCAATAAGTCTGTCGTAAATTATTCTCTCATGCGCGGCATGCTGGTCAATAATGTATGCCGTTTCGCCGTATTCGTAAATTAAATAAGTATTAAACAAGCTTCCTTTGAAAACACATTCCGCAACTTCTATTTTCTGTTGAACCGGAGCGCTTTTCAAAGGCACCGCCGCAGGCTTGACATAATTGTCGAACCCTTCGGAAACCGATTTGTTTGAAATGGTCATTTTTACGGGCTTATGGTCGTCAAAAATAACCATCTTCTTAAACGGATCGAAAATTTTCTTATTTTCTTCGGTTTCGTTTTTAAGATTTTCATTGACAGCCGTATCGGGTTTTTCAAAAATATCCGAACCGTAAACTTTGTTGGATTGACTGTCCGAAGTTGACTTTATTTCGGGTATTCTAACGCTGTCGACGATAAATTTAGCGGCACCCGCCGTACCGTCAAGCACCGAAGAAACAACCGAATACACCGCACCGAAAATTAACCTGTTATCCAAAAATCTGACGTCAAACTTATTAGGATGCACGTTAACGTCCACCATTTCCGTCGGAACAGATATATTGAGAACATAAAACGGATACTGCCGTTTCATCGCATAACTCGCATAAGCATTCGAAACCGCAGTGCTTACCGTATTATTGACTATGTATCTGCCGTTTAAAAACAAACTCTGGTACGTTTTATTTGATTTAAAATAATTCTGATTGCCGATAAAACCGCTGATTACTATCCCGTCTTTTTCCGCGTTAATTTTGTAACATTCGGAAATTACCTTTGCGCCGTACACCTGCGCCAGCGCCTCGTCCAATCCTCCGCCAAACGACTGTAAGGTAAGCTTTCCGTCAACATAATAGCAAAAAGAAACATGCGGATTACCTAAAATATAGCGCGTAACGAAGTTTGTAATATCGCTTTCTTCTTTTTTGTCTGTTTTAAGAAATTTAGCTCTTACCGGTGTATTGTAAAAGAGATTTCTCACACAAATTGCCGTACCTCTTTCAAACGCCGCCGGAACGACTTGTCCGACTTTTCCGCCCTCGCACGTTACGGAATAAGCGCAATTCCCCGCAGTAACGGAAGTAAGCTCGATTTTCGATACCGACGCTATACTGGCAAGCGCCTCCCCGCGAAAGCCCAACGTCATAATATTATTTAAATCGTCTGCACACAAAATTTTACTTGTCGCGTGCGGAAAAAAAGCCGCGCAAAGGTCGTCACGCTCTATACCGCAACCGTTATCCACAACTTTTATCAGATTCTTCCCTCCGCCCTCGATATAAATATCTATTTGGGTAGCTCCCGCGTCAAGACTGTTTTCAATCAATTCTTTTACCGCGGAATAAGGACGGTCAACGACTTCACCCGCCGCAATCCGATTGTAAACGCTTTTTGTAAGAATGTTTATCTTTTTCATGATTTGACCTTTTCGACTAAATCGCCGAGAATCATAAACGCCTGCATGGGCGACAAATTATCCATATTTATTTCGCTTAATATTTTTTCCGTTTCGGAAACGGGTTTTATTCCGTCGTCGGCGCCGCCGTCGTTTGCGCAATTAAATTCCTTCTCGCCGCTTTCTATGCTTTTCAAAATCTCTTTTGCTCTGGCAGTGACTTCGGCAGGCACGCCCGCAAGAGAAGCAACCTCTATCCCGAAGCTTCTGTTTGCTCTGCCGCGCATGATTTTACGCAAGAAAACCACGCCGCCGTTAATTTCTTTTACGGAAATTTTATAATTTTTAACGCCTTGCATTTTATTTTCAAGCTCAGTAAGCTCATGATAATGCGTGGCAAACATAGTTTTTGCGCCTATTTTGTCAGTCAAATGCTCTATCACAGCCCATGCTATACTCAGGCCGTCGTATGTGCTGGTACCCCTGCCGACCTCGTCTAAAATGAGCAGACTGTTTTTTGTCGCGTTTTGCAAAATGCAAGCGACCTCAATCATTTCTACCATAAATGTACTTTGGTCGGATATTAAATTATCGCTTGCGCCTACTCTGGTAAATATTTTATCGATAAGCGGTATACGCGCCGCCCTTGCCGGAACAAAGCAACCCAGATGCGCCATTATGGCAATTATTGCAGTCTGACGCATATAAGTACTTTTGCCTGCCATATTGGGGCCGGTGAGAATCATAGTCCTGTTTTCGTATTCGTCAAGCAGAGTATCGTTGGGGATAAACCTTTCTTTGGAAATACTTTCGACTACGGGATGACGCCCTTCCTTAATTTCAAGAGGCTCAAAGCTTTCAAGCATTTCGGGACGGACGTATTTATTGGTCTTCGATACCACGGCAAAGCTTAAAATTAAATCAAGCAGCGCTACGGCAGACGATATAATTTTAAACTTGCCGATATTTTCTTCAAGTACGCTTTTAAGCTTCTCATAAAGACAGGCTTCAAGCTTTAAAGCCTTTTCTTCGCTGCCGAGAATTTTTTCTTCAAGCTCTTTAAGTTCGTCCGTGGTATATCGTTCGCAATTGGCAAGCGTCTGCCTTCGCTGGTAGTGCATCGGCACGTTATCTTTAAACGATTTTGTTACCTCTATGTAATAACCGAAAACCCTGTTGAAGCCTATTTTCAAATTTCTTATTCCGGTGCAATCACGCTCGCGTGCTTCCATTTCGATAATAAGATTACCGCCGTTCTTCCTCATCAGACGAAATTCGTCCAACTGCTCGTTAAAACCGTCTTTGATATAACCGCCGTCCTTCATCTGAGCCGGCGGGGTCTCGGTTATAGCGCTGTTTATTAAATCCGCAATACCGGTTAAATCGCAAAGATTTACGGAAATATCTTTCAAAATTTTCGATTTGAAGCCGGAAAGCTGCATTTTTATATTCGGCACAACCGTCAGGGAACGGGCAAGCGCAATACAATCCCTGGGCATTATATTGTTATTGCTTATTTTTCCGCTAAGTCTTTCTATATCTTTTATTTCTTTCAGCAAATCGACAAGACTTAGTCTGACCACCGTTGAGTCGAACAGTTCTTCCACTCCGTCAAGCCTGTAATTTATATCCTCTTTGCGCGCCAACGGATACAAAACGGAATTATTCAATAACCTTGCGCCCATTGCGGTATTTGTCTTATCGAGCAACCACAGTAAAGAGCCGTATCTCTTACCCTCTCCGAGAGTTTTAATCAGCTCTAAATTTTTAATAGCCGCATTGTCCAACTGAACATAGCTCTCATTCCGAACATAATTAATGCCGTCTATATTTTTTAATGCGCGCATCTGCGTTTCTTTCAGATACTCCAATAAAGCACCCGAAGCACATACGGCATTCGGCTTATCGCCCACCGCATAAGCAGAAAGAGTCTTTGCATTGAATTGACTCAACAGACTTCTTTCCGCCGAAGCATAATCAAAAGCCCATGCGGGATAACTTGAAAAATGCGGAAGAATACCCTTTGTAATTTCAGGCTCGTCTTTGGAAGCAAAGAGCATTTCGTCGTTACAAATGACTTCTTTGACGTTCAATTTGCACATTTGCAAAATACATTGCCTGACACAATCGTTACCCGCATACTCCGCCGCAGTCAACTCGCCGGTGGTAATATCCGCCCAAACCAACGAAGTAACGTTTCCGTTTTTGTAAGCGCAAGATATGTAATTACTGGACTTTTCGTCCAGATGCTCTTCGTCGGTAATAGTTCCCGCCGTCACGACGCGAACGACGTCGCGGGCAACCATTCCTTTGGCGGTTGCCGGGTCTTCGATTTGCTCGCATATAGCAACCTTTTCTCCCAAAGAAACAAGTTTGGCGATATAAGAGTCAGCCGCGTGATAAGGCACGCCGCACATAGGCGCACGTTCTTCCAGACCGCAATCCCTGCCGGTCAGGGTCAAGCCTAACAAACCCGAAGCTTTTACCGCATCGTCAAAAAACATTTCGTAAAAATCGCCCAAGCGGTAAAAAATAAGGCAGTCCTTATATTTTTCCTTTACAGAAAGATAATGTTGCATCATTTGTGAAAGAGCCATAACCGATATCCTTAAATTTTCTCCCCGATAAGCGAAATCCCGTTCGCCGACGTAACTTTAATATTAATAAATTTCCCTATTGCGTTCTCCGCACATTTGAAATAACCCATTCTCCCGTAAGTGTCTCTGCCGAGATACATATCCTTTTTTTCGTCATATCCCTCGCAAAGTATTTCGACGGTTTTTCCTACATATGAACAGGAATGTTTTCTTGTCAGCCCGTTAACCAGCGATACTAACCGCATTATACGGTTTTTAGAAATTTCCTCGGGAATCTGTTCCGCCATTTTAGCGGCGACCGTACCCTCGCGTCTGGAATAAACAAAAGTAAACGCAGAAGAATAATCAACTTTTTTAACCAATTCCAACGTGGATTGAAAATCCTCCTCCGTCTCACCGGGGAAACCGACTATCAAATCCGTAGTAACGGCGCAATCGGGAACATATTTATGCAATATTTCGATTTTTTTAATGTAATCAGCAACGGTGTATTTTCTGTTCATAGCCTTTAATATCCTATCGGAACCGCTTTGAACGGGCAAATGCACACATTTGCAAATTTTATCGCAGGAAGCAATTGCTTCGGCAAGTTCCTCGGAAAAATCCTTTGGATGACTTGTCATAAATCTCAATCGGAAATCCCCTTCTATTGCGGAAATTTTTCTTAAAAGCTCCGCAAAAGAAATTTCGTCCGAACCGTTACCGTACGAATTCACGTTTTGTCCGAGTAACGTTATCTCCTTATACCCTTCCGCAACAAGTCCTTTTACTTCGGATATAATATTCTCGGATTTTCGACTGCGTTCCCGACCGCGAACATACGGAACTATACAATAAGAACAGAAATTATTGCAACCGTAAGTTATGTTTACCCAGGCATTGGGATAGCTTGTTCTGCACGGATTTTCTCCCTCGCAGATAATTCCGCTATCATCTTCGATATGTATAACCGGCTTTCTCGTGCAAGACTTGGAAATTATATATTCTTTAAGCTTATGCAAGTTATGTGTGCCGAAAATTATATCGACAAACGGAAATTTATCATGCAAATTTTCCGCTTTTCCCATTTGCTGCGGCAAGCAGCCGCCCACGGCTATAATCATATCTTTTTTTTCGGACTTAAGCTTTTTCAACATTCCTATATTGCCGAATGCGTGATTTTCCGCATTCTCTCTTATACAGCACGTATTGAAAACAACTATGTCGGCGCTATTGACGGAATCGCAACTTTTATAACCGAGATCCGCTAAAATCCCCGCTATCTTTTCGGATTCGTGTACATTCATCTGGCAACCGTATGTAACTATGTGATAATACTTGTTCATGATCTTCCTGTTAAAATCAATTATACAATTTTTTAAAACTTTTTTCAATAAATTTGCAACAATTATTTGATTTTATAAATACTAACTTTAATGACAAAGATTTTAAAGATAGTCGGACTGATATTTTTAGGGTATCTGATAATATTTTCCGCTTTGCTTCTTACATTCTCGGTAATAACAAAAGACGCCTATTTGGATAGAAGCAAGCTTATCGGTTCGCATCAAAACGTAATAATCTGCGATGAAAACGGAAACGAAATTACAAGCGCGTCGCTTGAAGGTAAAAATAAAAGCGTCAGCATCGAAGATTTGCAGCCGCATATTATTAACGCGTTTATTGCGTCCGAAGACAGAAATTTTTATAAACATAACGGGCTTAATTATAAGCGCATGCTCAAAGCGTTTTACAAAAATATTGTTTCCCGCTCATTTAAAGAAGGTGCATCCACTATAAGCCAACAGCTTATAAAAAACACTCATTTATCGAACGACAAAACTATTAAAAGAAAGCTAAACGAAATAAAACTGACAAGGCAGCTTGAAAAAAAATACAGTAAAAACGATATACTGGAAATGTATCTCAATACCATATATTTCGGACATAGCTGTTACGGGCTGCAAAGCGCCGCGCAATTTTACTTCGACAAAAAAGCCGAGAATCTCAATCTTACGGAAAGCGCAACGATTGTCGGGCTTTTGGCTTCGCCCAACAATTTTTCACCTTTCAAAAATCCCGAAAAAAGCCTTAAAAGAAGAAATATGGTTCTCAAAGCAATGGCGGAATGTAAATACATTGACGAGACCGCCTATAAAAGCAATGCAGAAAAACCGCTTGACCCTCTCGCTAAGGCAAAACAATCCAAATACGGAGATTATATTAACGCCTTGTTCGACGAGCTTGAAGAAATCGACTTCGATTTTTACACATTATCAGACGGATGTACGATAAAGACGTATCTGAACACAGAATTGCAACAATTCATAGAAAATACACAATATCCGTGCGACAATTCGGTTATTGTAACCGATAACGCGACCGGCGGAGTAAACGCATATAAAACTACAGTCAACGGCGCAAAACGGCAACCCGGTTCGACGGTAAAACCTTTATTTGTTTATGCCCCCGCAATCGAAGAAAAACAACTTCATACCTTCACTAAAATAACGGATGAAAAAACAAATTTTAACGGTTACGAACCTGAAAATTACGATAAAAGATACCACGGTACCGTAACGGTAACGCAAAGCCTTGCGCAAAGTCTGAACATTCCGGCCGTTAAAACCTTAAATGCGCTGACAGTAAAAAAAGCGGAAAAATATATTGCAAAAATGAACGTTAAGCTTGAAGACGAAGAAAAAAACCTTAGCTTGGCGCTCGGTGGAATGAAATACGGAATGAGCCTTAAAAACATTGCGGATTGTTATTCCGTTTTCCCCAACAAGGGATTTTACTGCCCGTCGCGCTTCATAAAGCAAATAATCGCAAAAGACGGAAAAACCATATATTCCCATGAAAAGTTTGCAAATAATGTTTACTCGGAAGGAACCTGCTCTTTAATAAACGAAATGTTGATTGAGACCGCTCAAAACGGAACGGCAAAAAAACTCAAAAAAAATTACGACGTTGCCGCCAAGACAGGCACATGCGGTAACGAAAACGGAAACACGGACGCATATGCGATGGCATATACAAGCGAAAAATGCTTCGGAGTTTGGTTGGGAGACAGAGACAATAAAAGATTAAACGTAACAGGCGGAAACCAATGCTGTTCGGTTTTATCGGAAGTTTTGGATCGCGTTTATACAGACCACAACCCGCCCGCACCGGATACCGAAAGCGGAACGACAACATTGGAAATAGACGGCGAAGAATATTATCAAGACGATAAAATTACAATTGCCGACCCGCTGTGTCCTAAACTTAACAGGCTTAAAGTAAAGGTTTTAAACTCCAATATTCCCACTATGCAATCTGACAGATTTAATAATCCGGTTATTCCGGATCCGCTTATTTCGGTCACAAAAGGCACAGTAAATATCAGATTATGTCAGACAAAGTACTATTTATATAGAATAAATAGGATAGAAAATGACGCAAAGCGATGCATCTATGACGGTAAATGGATAGATACTGTTGTCGACAAACCGCAGGAAGGCACCTATACCTATACTGTTACTCCGTACTATGACGACGGAACTACAAAGCATTACGGGAAAGAAATGTTTCTCCCTTCCGTTAATTTGCAAAATGCCACACAGTCACCTCAGGTAAAAATCCCGGATATTGCCGACAAGGATTGGTATAATCAATGAAGCGACGCCGAAATCGGCGTCGCTTTTTAAACTTTAATGACTTCTATATTCGACAAAGCTTCGTCTATCAGCAAAGCAACGTTCAGCTTGCTTTCCTCTGCTTCGATCTCCGCCAATTTTGGTCTGGTAACAGGATGCTCGGGAAGAAACACCGTACAACAATCTTCATAAGGCTCAATCGAGGTTGTATATGTGCCTATCGCTCTGCTGCGCTCGATAATTTCATCCTTGTCAAAACCGCATAACGGTCTCAACACCGGCAATTTGCCGATTACACTGTTTGACGACGTCATACCCTCTATCGTCTGGCTTGCAACCTGGGCAAGACTTTCGCCCGTAATTATACATTGCGCACCGTTTTTTATAGCTATACGTTCGGAGAGCCTCATCATAAAGCGCCTTAACAAGGTCACCATATAATCGGCATTACAATTTTTGTGAATTTCTTCTTGAATATGCGTAACCGAAATGATATTTAATTTAATGCCGCAGGTATAGGGTGATAAAATTTTCGCAAGCTCGATTACTTTTTCCTTAGCCATCATATTGGTATAAGGATAACTGTGAAAATGTATACACTCCAAACTCATTCCGCGCTTGGCAATCATATGGCCCGCCACAGGACTGTCTATTCCGCCAGAAAGCAAAAGCATGCCTTTACCCGCAGTGCCCACGGGCATACCGCCCGCTCCCTTGAAAAATTTTCCGAATACCAAGGCAGTGCCGTTTTCACGTAAATCGATATAGACAGTGCTTTGCGGATTATGAACGTCAACTTTCAAATTTTTATTGTTTTCAAGCAATTTGCCGCCGATTTCAGCGCTGATTTGCATAGAATTTAACGAAAAAGTCTTATCCGCGCGATGCGTTTCCACCTTAAAAGTACCGGTTTCTGGACAAACCGAAAGTGCCGCTTCGTAAATATTTTGCATATCGGACGAAACTTTCTGCGCAATACTTATAGAATGAATTCCGAAAACCTTCATCAAACGGTTTACAACGGTATCGGTATCCTCTTCGTTAAAATTTTCAACTAAATACCTACCGCTCAGCCGTCTGAGTTCGTGCCTTATTCCTTTTAAATTTTTCTCGATATTTACTGCAAAAACTTTTTCAAACCAACCTCTGTTTTTGCCCTTTAAATGTATTTCGGCATATCTGATAATAATTACTTTTTCCATTTTACGCCATAATATCCTTTCTGTTCTTTACAACGGTATTCATTATTTCCGCCGCTTCTTCTATTTCCTGTGCAGTGTTTTCAGCCGAAAAACTAATTCTCAGCGCACCGTCCGCCATATTTTCCTTTACTCCGCACGCCAATAATACCCTCGAATATCTTTTCTTCGAATTTGACGAGCATGCCGAGCCTGTTCCTATAATCAACCCTCTGTCGTTCAGCTCATGCATAACGGTTTCACCGCGCAATCCGTCCGCAATTACGGATATAATATACGGCGAAGCTTTATCGGATGATAATACTTTAAAAAGACTGTCATCAAGCTTAGATATTAAAATTTTATTCAAACGGCAAACTTTCTCATAATCTGATTTTAAATTTCGGTATTTATTTATTGCGGCATGTTCGAAGCATTTTATCGCAAAAACATTCTCCGTGCCGCTCCTAAGCCCTGCCTCCTGTCCGCCGCCGTAAATATACGGTTTAATTATTGTCTGTTTCCTTTTTATAAGCGCACCGCAACCCTTAATTCCGCCTATTTTATGTGCGCTTACAGAATATAAATCTACAAATGAGGACAATTTGAACGGTAATTTCCCAAAAGCTTGAACACCGTCCGAATGAAACAATGTACGTCCGTTTTTTATTTTAACTTGCGCCGCAATGGAATTAACGTCGTTTATTGCACCCGTTTCGTTATTGACGTGAATTACCGAAACAAGCGAAGTGTTTCCGTCTACAAGACTCAAAAGTTTTTCCACATTCACGCTTCCGTCCGCATTCAAATCCGCGAAACGCACTTCCGTACCCCTGAGTTTAAGTTCGCTCATTGCCGCAAAAACGGCAGCATGCTCGCCATAAGTGGTAACCACATTGCCGCGTTTACCGCCGCAAAATATCGCCTGATTATCGGCTTCAGTTCCGCCGGAAGTAAAAATAAGGGAATATTTTTCATCGTCGGCAATAAGCGAAAGTAAATTGCTTCTCGCCTTTTTTATTTCAAGATGCAAATTATAACCCTCCGCATACAGCGCGGAAGGATTATAATACTCCGATAAAATAAATTTTTCGGCGGCGCGGACACTTTCTTCATTCGGCTTTGTCGTTGCCGCATTATCAAGATAAATCATTAAATTTCTATTTGACCCTTATACGATTGTTTTACGGTGCCGTCAAGCGCGATTTCTCCGTTGTCGCAATACTTCACAAACAGGTCGCCGCCCTTAAGCTTAACGGTTATAATTTCGTTTCTTCTGCACTCTCCGTTCATACTCATGACAACAGCCGCCGCTGCCGCCGCCGTCCCGCAAGACCATGTTTCTCCGTTATTCTTTTCCCATACGCGCATTTTAAGCGTGACGCCGTTTACCACACGCACGCAACTTACATAATCGCATTTATCGGATAATGCGGATTCCATTAGCGCCTGACCGAATGCATCCAAGTCAAGTTCGTCTACATTATCGCATTTTGCTATGCAGTGAGATATACCGACGTTGACGCGGTAAACGTCGTAAATTTTACCGTTAAACTCAAATTTTTCAGCCCCGTTGCCGTTACCCGTTTCCGTATGCCCGATAACCGGCTTACCGAGGTTCACCGACACGGAGCTTGCTTTCCCGTTAAACGAATTGACGGTCAAATTTTTAACAACGCCGCAAGATTCGACCGACAAATTTTCTCCGGAAACAAATCCGTTATCGAACAAATACTTTGCAACGCATCGTAACGGATTAGCCGCCATGCCGCCGCTACTGCCGTCACTGTTGAAAACCCTCATTTTCGCATCGGCAATGTCGGATTTTTCGATCATTACTATACCGTCGGCGCCAATTGCATAATGTCTGTCTGAAAAATTGATAGCAAGCGATTCCGGACAGGTTATTCCGTTGTCCATGTTGTTAAAGAAAATATAATCGTTACCGCAACTGTGCATTTTTACGAATTCGAGTTTTAACTTTTCCTTTCTCAAATTATTAATATCCACAAGTTCGGTATTAAACTGGTTATATCTTCCAGCTATAACGTCCGCAAGCGCATTAGTAGTATCGAGCGAAGTCAAAACGGTTATTCCAAGCAAAATCGCATGGTGATGCAAACTCATATAGTTGGTAATAGATTCAACGTCGGTTTTGCCGGTATAGACAACATAATCGATTTTACCTTCGTCCATAAGCTTAAATATTTCGTCGTTTGACGAAAGGCGCGCGACCTCGAAGCAGTCCAGACCAAGACTTTTAATAACTTTGCAGGTGCCCTTCGTCGCATACAGAGTCAAACCCAAATCGGCAAATTTTTTGACTATATTGATTATTTCGGGTTTATCCTGGTCATTAATCGTGAAATAAATTCCCGAAGGCGTTTGCTTTGTGGGGTGCTTCATGTTAAAGCCGGCGGATACCAACCCTTTAAACAGCGCTTCTTCCACGGTTTTTCCTATTCCCAACACCTCTCCGGTAGATTTCATTTCGGGACCCAACTGCGAATTCACGTCGTTAAGCTTTTCAAACGAAAATACAGGTACTTTTACGGCGACATAAGGAGAATTGGGATATAATCCAGTTCCGTAACCCAAATTTTTAAGCTTTGCCCCGACGAGTATGCGCGTGGCGAGATCAACCATAGGCACTCCCGTAACCTTGGAAATATAAGGAATCGTCCTCGACGCACGCGGATTTACTTCAATGACATAAAGCTCGTTCTGATAAATAAGATACTGAATATTTATCAAACCTTTTGTTTTAAGCGAAACCGCCAGCTTTGTGGATATATCTACCACTTTGCTCAGCATTGCGTCGCTTAAATTGTACGGCGGATACACAGCAATAGAGTCGCCGCTATGCACGCCCGCCCGTTCTATATGTTGCATGATACCTGGAATCAAAACGTCAACTCCGTCCGAAATTGCGTCCACTTCCAGTTCCGTACCCATAAGATATTTATCGCACAACACAGGGTTTTCTATATTCTGGGCGAGTATAACGTCCATATACCTTTCGATATCGTTTTGAGTAAAGGCTATTGTCATATTCTGACCGCCGATTACGTATGAAGGTCTAAGCAATACAGGGTAACCGAGGCTTTCCGCCGCGTTTACCGCTTCTTCCTTGCTCATAACGGTAAGACCCTTGGGGCGCGCAATACCGAACTGCTCCAAAAGCTCGTCAAAACGCTCCCTGTCTTCGGCAAGGTCAACACTGTCGGCAGGCGTTCCGAGAATTTTTATTCCCTTTTTGTCAAGATAGCTGCATAACTTTATTGCAGTCTGTCCGCCGAACGTAATTACCACACCGTAAGGCTTTTCAATGTCGATAACGTTCTGAACGTCTTCCGGCGTAAGCGATTCGAAATAAAGTCTGTCTGCGGTATCAAAATCCGTCGATACCGTTTCGGGGTTATTATTTATTATAATTACTTCGTACCCGAGTCTTTTCAAAGCCCAAACGCAGTGCACCGAAGAATAATCGAATTCTATACCCTGTCCTATTCTTATAGGACCCGAGCCGATTACGACGACGCGCTTTTTTGTGCTGTTTTTAACATACGGCTTCGCTTCGTCATGTTCCTTTTCATCGTACGTCGAATAGAAATACGGCGTCTGTGCGGAAAACTCCGCTCCGCATGTATCAACCATTTTAAATACGGAGTTTTTGTGGCACGGTAAGCAATTGCCCGATATTTTTTCGATTTCCTTATCCGGATAGCCAAGGCGTTTACCATGCAAGTACTGTTCTTTGGAAATGCAAACGCCTTTAATTTCGTTTTCGTAATCAGCAAGATTTTTTAATTTGTTTAAAAACCATTCATCGATTTTGGTTATAGAATAAATCTTGTCTATTGAAATACCGCGTTTAATTGCCTGATACACAACAAACAGCCTTTCGTCCGTCAAATCTGATAATCTGTCAAATATTTCCCCGTCCGAAAGCACCTCTAACTTGGGCAAATTCAAAGTGGCAACAGAAATTTCCGCGCCCCTTACAGCCTTCATTATAGCCATTTCGAAGCTTGAACCGATTGCCATTACCTCGCCGGTTGCTTTCATTCTCGTACCCAAATTACGTTTTGCATACAGAAATTTGTCAAACGGCCATTTGGGAAGCTTGACTACGACATAATCCAAAGTCGGCTCGAAACAAGCAAAAGTTTTACCCGTAACGTCGTTTTTAATCTCGTCCAACGTATAGCCGAGCGCAATTTTCGTGGCAACCTTGGCAATCGGGTATCCCGTCGCTTTAGAGGCAAGCGCCGACGAACGTGAAACCCTCGGATTTACTTCTATAACCGAATACTCGAACGAGTCGGGATTGAGCGCGAACTGACAGTTGCACCCTCCCTCGATACCCAGTTCGGAAATAATATCCAAAGAAGCCGTTCTAAGCATCTGGTATTCTTTGTCGGAAAGCGTAACCGCAGGCGCAATTACTATCGAGTCGCCTGTATGAATACCCACGGGATCGAAATTTTCCATAGAACAAACGGTAAGCACGTTGCCCTTTCCGTCACGCAGGACTTCGAATTCAATCTCCTTCCAGCCGCCTATATATTTCTCTATCAGAACCTGTGTTATAGGCGACAACATAAGACCGTTATGCGAAATTAAACGAAGCTCTTTTTCGTCTTTTGCAACACCGCCGCCCGCGCCGCCAAGCGTGTATGCCGGACGCACTATTACAGGATAACCTATCTTTTCCGCAATAGACACGCACCCGTCAACGGTATAAGCAATATCCGACGGCACAATAGGCTGATTTATCTTCTGCATTGTCGCTTTGAAAAGCTCTCTGTCCTCGGCTCGGTCTATAGAATCGAGATTGACGCCGATAAGCTTTACACCGTGCTCGTCGAGAAAACCGCTTTTCGCTAACTGACAACCCAAAGTTAAACCCGTCTGTCCGCCAAGCGAAGCGAGCAAACTGTCGGGACGTTCTTTTATGATAATTCTTTTTAAGGTGTCAACCGTCAACGGTTCAAGATAAATTTCGTCGGCAAGCGCCTTATCCGTCATTATAGTTGCCGGATTGGAATTACATAAAACAACGTTTATTCCCGCATCTTTCAGTACCCTGCAAGCCTGCGCGCCGGCGTAATCGAATTCCGCAGCCTGCCCTATCACGATAGGACCGGAACCTATTACAAGTACCTTTTTAATATCTTCTCTTTTAGGCATTGTATTTACCTTCCTTAACGTTTGCTATAAACTTATCGAACAAAAACGAAGCGTCATGCGGTCCGCCGCAGGCTTCCGGATGAAACTGTACCGTAAACGCGTTTAAGTCGGGATAATCGAACCCCTCGCACGTGTTGTCGTTGGCATTTACATAGCTTAAAACGCCGACGTCTTTCAAGGCTGACGATACGACTTCGTATCCGTGATTTTGGCTGGAAATATATACTCTGCCCGTTTCCAGATTTTTTACCGGTTGATTTGCGCCGCGGTGTCCGTATTTCATTTTTTTAGTCTTGCCGCCCATTGCCAAAGCAAACAATTGATGACCCAAGCATATACCGAATATCGGAAGTTTACCGATAAGTTTTTTCAGGTTTTCTATTATCCCGCGGTTTTCGGCGGGATCCCCGGGTCCGTTGGTAAGCATTAAACCCCGAGGATTAAGCCGCAAAATCTGTTCAGCCGTATAAAACGACGGCACTTTGATGCAGTAGCAACCTCGCTTTACCAATTCCCTTACAATATTGTCTTTGGCTCCGAAATCCCATACGACAGTTTTATAACCGTCGGGATTACCGAAATACTCTACATCACCGCACGTCACGCTTTCAACCGCATTTTTGATTTTATATGCGCTCAATTCCGAAAAATCTTTTAAAGGCTTAGACGTTATCGCCGCGTTCATTACGCCTGCCTCACGGACGATTTTAGTCAGTTCGCGCGTGTCTATTCCGTAAAGACCCGATATATTGTTTTCTTCCAAATATCTGTCAAGAGTTTTTTCGCAACGGAAATTTGAAGGATAATCGCATTTCTCCCTGACTACATAAGCCGAAACCCATGGTTTCTTACTTTCACAGTCTTGGGGAATTACACCGTAATTACCTATAAGAGGGAAAGTTTGTATTACTATCTGCCCGTAATAGCTCGGATCTGTTAAAGTTTCTATATAGCCGGTCATGCCGGTAGTAAAAACCAACTCGCCGAATATTTCGCCGTCCGCGCCGAATCGCCTGCCGACGAACTGTTTACCGTTTTGCAAAGTTAAATAGGCTTTGTCATTTTTCATAGTGTTTGACCTTTGAATTTGATTATTTTAAAAGTTTTACCATAACGGCTTTTTGTGCATGAAGTCTGTTTTCCGCTTCGTCGAATATTTCTTTCGCGTGCGCTTCGAAAACCTCCTCGGTTATTTCTTCGCCCCTGTGTGCGGGCAGGCAATGCAGAACCATTACGTCCTCCTTTGCCTTTTTAAGCACTTCGGAATTGACCTGATAATTTTTAAATATTTTTTCGCGTTCCTTCTTTTCGTTTTCCATTCCCATGGAAGCCCATACGTCCGTATAAACAACGTCCGCATCCTTGACCGCTTCTTCGACTTTTTCGGTCAGAAGAAATTCGCCGTTACTTTCCGCCCAAGCCGTTATCACGGAATCGGACTCGTAGCCCTTAGGGCAGGCAACGGCACACGCTATACCGAGTTTTACGGCTCCGACGATAAGACTGTTTGCCATATTGTTTCCGTCGCCGATATAAGCCATTTTCAAACCCTTAAAGCTGCCTTTATACTCTCTTATAGTCATAAGGTCGGCAAGAACCTGGCAGGGGTGGGCATAATCCGTTAAACCGTTAATTACAGGAATAGTACCGTACTTAGCCAAATCTTCGACTTCTTGCTGCGCGAACGTACGTATCATAATTCCGTCAAGATATCTCGATAATACGCGCGCGGTATCCTGCACGGGTTCTCCCCTGCCTATCTGCAAATCTGAGCTCGATAAAAACATACCGTAACCGCCCAACTCGTAAATACCTGTTTCAAAGGAAACGCGGGTGCGCGTGGAAGCCTTTTGGAAAATCATTCCCAATTTTTTCCCTTTAAGATAGTCCTTATGTATGCCGTTATTGCGTTCGAATTTCAGTTGATCCGCCAGATTTAAGACGGAAAGGATTTCTTCACGCGTTAAATCCTGCAATTTGAGAAGATGTTTCATTGTGATATTACCTCGTTTAAAATTTTAAGAGCAGCGTCTATTTCGTTCTTTCGTATATTCAACGGCGGAAGTAAACGTATTTTATCATGAGCCGTCAAAACGATAAGTCCTTTTTTAAGGCAACTCTCCGCAACCGCCCGCGCGGGCTTATCAGTCTTTATCCCCAACATAAGCCCCATGCCGTCCACTCTCTCGACGTTTCTGATTTTAGACGCGTTTTCCTTGAAATATGCGCCTTTACCCTGTACTTCCAAAAGCAGGGATTTGTCAATTCTCTCTATTATGCTTAATGCGCCTGCGCACGCTACCGGATTACCGCCGAAAGTAGAGCCGTGATCCCCCGCAGACAAAGTCTTTTCGCATTTATCGAACATCATACACGCGCCTATGGGTAAGCCGCCGCCCAACCCCTTTGCAGTCGTTACAATGTCGGGATTTAAGCCGAATGCCTGATAGGAATACATATATCCCGTTCTTCCGTTTCCAGTCTGAACCTCGTCAACTATTAAAAGAATATCTCTTTCCTTACAGAATTTTTCAAGCCGCGTTAAAAAATCCACGTCAAGTACGTTGACGCCGCTTTCCCCTTGAATTACCTCAATCATCACTGCGCATGTTTTGTCTGTATAACACTCCGATATTCCGCGCATTGACGGGGCGGCATACCTGAAATCCTGCACGAACGGCGCAAAGTATTTATGAAACTGCTCTTGACCCGTTGCAGACAAAGTCGCCAAAGTCCTGCCGTGAAAAGAATTTTTCAGGGTAATAATTTCGCTTCGTCCGTCGCCGTACTTAGAAAAAGAATATTTTCGCGCCGTTTTTATCGCACATTCGTTAGCTTCGGCTCCGCTGTTGCCGAAAAATATCTTTTTAGCGCCGGTTTTTTCACACAAAAGCCTTGCTAAGCGAACCTGAGGCTCCGCATAGTACAGGTTGCTGATATGCTGAACTTTTTTGATTTGTCCAATTACGGCGTTTTTCCAAACTTCATCGTTAACACCGAAAACGTTGACGCCGATGCCCGAAGCGCAGTCAATATATTCTTTCCCATGCAAGTCGTATAAAAGCGCGCCGTCACCGCTATCGATTACAATATCGAATCTTGCATAAGTATTGGCTAAATATAAATTGTCGTCACTGATTATTTCCTCTGCGTTCACACTCTGCTCCTTATTAAAATAAAGACTGATTTAAAAGATAAATCAGTCAACTATAAAAACATTGTTCCGCTGCCTTCTTCGGACAAAATTTCTATTAAAATCGAATGAGGAACCCTGCCGTCGGTTATGAAAACTTTCTTAACACCGCGGCGTATCGCTTCTTTACAGCACTCTATTTTAGGAATCATTCCACCGGAAATTATACCTTGCTTTACATAAGCGGGAATATCCGAAACATAAACTTTCTTGATAAGACTGTCCGGATCGTCCTTATTTTCAAGCAAACCTTTTATATCCGACATAAGTATCAAACCTTCTGCGTTTAACGCACCGGATAAGGCTGCGGCCGCAGTATCTGCATTGATATTGTAAACGTTTCCTTCATCATCGTAACCGATCGTAGAAACTACGGGTATATAACCGAGTCCGAGAAGATCCGTAATTATAGTGGTATCCGTCCCGACAATTTTACCGACAAAACCGAGCTTGTCGTCCTGCTTTTCACATTTAAGCAAGTGACCGTCGTGACCGCAAAGCCCCACCGCTTTGCCGCCGCCACGCTCGAGAAGCTCCACAAGAGATTTATTAACTTTACCGGCAAGAACCATCCTTACGATTTCCGCCGTTTCGGCGTCCGTATAGCGCAAGCCGTCTATAAAAACACTCTCTTTGCCGAATTTTTCTATAGTCTGTGAAATTTCGGGACCGCCGCCGTGTACAAGGACGACTTTGATTCCCAAAGAATTGAGAACAACAATGTCGCGCATAACGGAAGACTTCAAATTTTCTTCTGTCATCGCATTACCGCCGTATTTTACGACAAGTATTTTATTGAAATATTTTTTAATATAAGGCAGTGCCTCTATTAAAAACTCCGATTGCTCGACTTTGTTCATAAAATCAGGTTCTGTAATCTCCGTTTATTTTAACGTAATCGTAAGTAAGGTCGCAACCCCATGCCGTTGCCTTATGCTGTCCGATTTTCAAATTTATATCTATTACTATTTCGTCTTCGGTTAAAACTTTTTTTGCAAATTCTTCCGAAAATTCCACCCCGAAACCGTCTCTGCAAACGGTCAACTTGCCCGCTGCGGAAACAAAGTCCACGTCTACTGTGTTTGTGTCGATTTTCTCCCCCGAGTAGCCTACGGCGCACAGCACCCTGCCCCAGTTTGCGTCTGAACCGAACATAGCCGCCTTTACCAAAGACGATTTTATGACCGTTTTTGCGACGTTTCTTGCCATCTTGAGGCTTTTTGCTCCATGCACAGCACATTCGACAAGTTTTGTAGCGCCTTCGCCGTCTTTCGCTATCATTTTAGACAGTTTTACGGTACAGTACCTCAAAGCTTCCGTAAACAAATCGTAATCTGCATTAGCGGATTTTATAATTTTATTGCCGGCAAGACCGTTTGCCAAAATACAACACGTATCGTTTGTAGACTGATCGCCGTCAACGCTTATCATATTGAAAGAATTTACGACGTCTGCGGAAAGCGCCTTTTTCAACATCTTGGAAGTTATCGCGACGTCACTGGTCAAAAATATGAGATTTGTCGCCATATTCGGACAAACCATTCCTATACCTTTTGCAATAGCGCCTATACGGCATATTTTTCCGTCTATCGTAAACTCGACCGCAACGGATTTTTTTACCGTATCCGTCGTCATAATCGCTTCGTTTGCGTCCTCACTGTTATTCCCCAAAGCGTCATACAGCTTATTGATATTGTCCGCCATCGGAGACAAATCAAGCTTTTGACCGATAACACCAGTAGAAGCAACTACAACGTTTTTTGCGCTTATACCACTTACGCTTTCAACAAGCGCGCACATTTTTTCGGCTATCTCTATACCGTCGGCATTGCATGTATTGGCATTGCCGCTATTACAAACGACGGCTTGCGCTTTACCGTCCTTCAAATTGCTTTTAGTAACTATAACGGGAGCGCCTTTTACAAGATTACTTGTGTAAACCCCTGCCGCCGAAGCAAGAGCTTCACTGACAATAAGCGCAAAATCTTTCTTTAATTTGTTCTTTCTTATTCCGCAGTGTATTCCGGCTGCCTTATAACCTTTAGGCGCACATACGCCGTTATCTATTTCTTTTATAACCATTTTGTTCAAATATTTTATTTTAGCGATAATGTTTCGTCGAAACCGAACATTATATTCATATTTTGTACTGCCGCGCCCGAAGCGCCCTTACCTAAATTATCGAATACGGCTGCGATAATAATTTGCTCGTCATTACCGTTTATATATATTTTTAAGTCATTCGTTCCTGACAATTCATTTGCCGCCAAAAATTGCGGCACTTCACTTATATTCGATACTTTTATAAAATTCTGCTTGGCATAGTACTCTGTATAAAACTCGATTAGTGCATTTACGGTGTACTTTTTGCTCATTAATCTTGTAAATACCGGTACCGAAACACACATACCGCTGTAAAAATCGCTTATAATCGGATTGAAAATAGGATTACTCTTTAATCCGCATTCTCTTACTATTTCCGGTAAATGCTTATGATTCAGCCCCAATGCATATTGCCGCGGCGAATCCAAAGCCTTATCTCTTTTGTCGGATTCATAGACGACAATAGTCTTTTTGCCTGCGCCTGAATATCCCGTAACGGAATGAACAGTCAAAGGATAATCGGGCGACAAAATTCCGCTTTTGACCAAAGGAGCGACAATACTTATAACTCCCGTAGCGTGACATCCGGGATTCGCAACCCGACGGCTTTTACTGATTTCTTCTCTCCTGACGTCCGATATCTCCGGCAAACCGTATACCCAATCAGGGTTGGTTCTGTGGGCGGTAGACGCGTCGATTACTTTAACATTTGGATTTGTAATCAATGAAACCGCTTCTCTTGCCGCGTCGTCGGGAAGGCACAAAAAGCACAAGTCGGCTTAATTAAGATATTTTGCCCTTTCTTTTATATCCTTTCGCTTTTCTTCCGGCAAAGTCATAACGTTGACCTTGTTATGAACTTTCAAACGGTCGAATATCTGAAGCCCCGTCGTGCCCTCTTTCCCGTCGATAAATACGTTATACATTATTTAAGTTTTTTTGCGTCGAGCAACGCTTTAACCTTTATCGGCAAACCGAAAAGATTAATAAATCCTGCCGAGTCGGTCTGGTCGTAACAATCGTCCTCGCCGAAAGTCGCGATATCTTCGCTATACAGCGAATAGGGCGAAGTTATGCCCGCATTCATTATATTGCCCTTATAAATTTTCAGTTTTACGTCGCCGGTAACGGTTTCCTGCGTTTTTTCCACAAAAGCGTCCAACGCTTCACGCAAAGGCGTGAACCATTGTCCGTCGTAAACCATTTCGCCGTACTTGATACCTATTAGCTGCTTATAATGCTGGGTTGCTTTATCCAGGCATATGGATTCCAACAACTCGTGAGCAAAATATAAAATAGTGCCGCCGGGGGTTTCGTAGACCCCCCTGCTTTTCATGCCGACAAGTCTGTTTTCGACCATGTCTACCAATCCGATACCGTTTTTGCCGCCTATCTCATTAAGCTTGTCCATCAAAGATATGCTGTCGAGTTTTTTTCCGTCTATTGCGGTAGGCACGCCTTTTTCAAAACGGATTGTCAAATAAGTGGATTTATCGGGAGCCTTCCAAGGCGATACGCCTAATTCGCAGATTTTATCATAATCCGGCTCGTTTGCGGGATCTTCCAAATCCAACCCCTCGTGCGAAAGATGCCAAAGGTTTTTGTCTTTTGAATAATTGGTTTCCCTCTTAATCTTTAAGGGAATATTATGAGCCTCCGCGTAATCTATTTCTTCGTCGCGGCTTTTTATACCCCATATTCTCCACGGCGCGATAATTTTCATTTCAGGCGCAAAAGCTTTAATAGACAGCTCAAATCTTACCTGATCGTTTCCTTTACCCGTGCAACCGTGACAAATAGCGTCGGCGCCCTCCTTCTTTGCAATTTCGACTATCCGTTTTGCAATTACCGGACGGGCGAAAGATGTGCCCAAAAGATATTTATTTTCATATACGGCACCCGCCTTCATTGTCGGGAATATGTAATCTTCAATAAATTCCTTTCTAAGGTCGAGTACGTACAGTTTCGAAGCGCCTGTTTTCTTTGCTTTTTCTTCCAGTCCCTCAAGTTCGGTAGTTTGCCCCACGTCGCCGGAAACGGCTATTACTTCGCAGTTGTCGTAGTTCTCCTTTAACCAAGGAATAATTATCGACGTATCGAGTCCGCCAGAATAAGCAAGAACTACTTTTTTAATTTTTTTATCCGAAATTTTACACATATTTTACAGTCTCTTGTCTAATTTTATAATCTTATAAATTATACAATAACGGCATTAAACAAGTCAAGTAAATTAACTGCGCAGTCAATCATTAATAAAGTTTTGTTAAAAAGTCGTATTTTTTGAGTTGTTTCCTGCAATCGAAATAATCCGGTATAAATTCGGACACCAACAACCAAAATTTTTTTGAATGATTAAGATAAACAGTATGACAAAGCTCGTGCACAATAACGTATTCCTGCAAATATTCCGGCAACATAAACAGCAAATAATTAAAAGCTACTCTTTTTTTTGCGTCGCAGCATCCCCATCTTGACTTGTAAGCTCTTACCGAAAAATCCGATGCGGTAAGCCCGGTTTTTTTCGAAATAACGACCGCTTTTTCAATAAATTGAAGCGCAAAATGTTTTATAAAAGTCCGTTTTACGCAACTGCGATTTCTGACATAAACAGCCGAATCGGAAATTTTATTTTTATCTGAAATTATTAACGGAACTTTTTTCCCGAAAACATATATTTTTTCGTAATTGAGAACGTCGGAATTCTCATTGATAACAGCGGCATGCGCCTTTATTACTTTGTCAATCCAATCTTTTTTTTCATTAAGAAAATCATAACACCGCCGCTCGGAAAAGCCCAACGGGCACCTGACGGTTATTTTATTGTTATGCGATACGGAAATTGCGACAGACCGCCTTCTGCTACGCTTTATTTCCACATCAAATTTCATTGAATTTAAGCCTCATCTGAATACGCGTCTCTCTATCGCAAACCCCTTCGACAATGAAATATCCGTCTTTCTCGCTACGAATAAAATCGATTGCATCATTCTCCTTGCATTGCCTCAAATAATTAATCTGCACCGACTCAATGCTTTTTTGCGCAAACTCGTTGACGGAAAAAGCATCCATAAGAAAATCGGCGTACCGAGTGTTATGCACATGGAAATAATGGTCGTAGTCGGAATTGCGGATTATTTTGGAATATATTAACTTACCGTCTAAAGCCGGGCGTATTTTCCAATCGGAAAAATCAACACTTCTTTCGGTATTGTAGTTATCGAAATCTCCGTCCTTAAAATATTCCGACGAAGAAACTACGGAGTAATTATTTAAGTTAAAAAGACACCAACGCGACGAAGCCGCACCTATTTTTTCGTCCCCGACGAAAATTTCAAAATCTCTCGGAAAAATAAAAAATCGCGGTTTAAGAGGCCAGGTGTTTACTGTTACGCTTTCGCCGTATTTAATGGGGCGACTTAATCGAACATACCAATTGGACAATATAAACCCTAAGCCCTTAGCTTTAAGTGCCTCATATCCGAAGCCCAATTCGTCTGCGGAAGCGCAGGCGGCTTCCTCCAAAAAGCTTAAAAGAGACGATAATTTTAAATTATCGTAGGCGTCAACATCGATAAAACGTATATCAAAATGTTTAACAAATTTGTACATACTATTTTTCCTGCAACTTTTATTATTTAAAATTTTATCATTTTTAATGAATTTTGTCCAATAATTACGTGCTTTTTGTTAATTATGTGTGGCATAGTACCATTTATTTCCTTTCAAAGATTGACACGGTAGACAATAAATGATATAATTGTTAATGACATTACGGAGGATAAAACTTATGAATGATGAGTTTGAAAAAACAAACGATTCTCATACCGAAAACGATGAAAATAAAAACGCTATAAGCGCAGACCTTATACGCGGGCATATTAATACCATTATCCTGCGCACCCTTTACGAACGCGACAAATACGGATACGAAATTATCGACGAAATCGAAAAACGCAGCCACGGACAATACTCTCTTAAACAGCCCACACTGTACAGCGCATTAAAGCGTCTTGAAAACCAAGGCTATATTAACGCTTACTGGAAGACTGACGAAGTTTCACTCGGCGGCAGGAGAAAATATTACACTCTTACCGACAGCGGGCGCGAAATTTCAGAAAAGAACCAGTCCGAATGGGAATACTCAAGAACGGTTATCGACAGTCTTATTTCCGATAAATCGTTTGATTTTTCTCAACCGGCTCCGTCGTATGTCAATTTCAAAATATTGAAAAAATCGACCTCACGCGTACCTTTAAACAAAAACGGATATGACGACGATGAGGACGACGAGGCTGACGAATACGAAGCATTCGAAGATACGCGGCGCGTTCAGGTTAATCCGCAAACAATAACGTTTACCGAGCAGGAAACAAGCTACGAACAACCGCAACAAATTATCCCCGTTCGTGAGGAACAAATCGAGCAACCTGCGCCTTTAACGACCGAGTCAAAGCAGGTTACCCCCCCTCAAAATTCAGACGTTGCACAGTCGGACGACGCTCAATCCGATTTTCAGGAAAATAAGATTGTAAGGATGTATGAAGATCCCGCCGAGGACGATCCTACGCCCATGAACGAGGAGCAACGCAGAATCGTCCATGAAAACTATTTAAAGCTTATTTCCCAGCCTATAAAGGAGCCGGAAGTTCACGAGGTTGACGTTGTTCCCGCTGCAGAAGAAATAGATACCGAAAAACTTATTTATAATAATAAACCTGAAACAGAAAGAGATTACCGTAATTTAATAAATAACCTCTTTGTTAAAACTATTAAGCACAGTATGCCCGTCGAAGAGCAGCCGATAGAGAGAGCCACCCCCGCCGCTACCGTTAAATTGGAGGATGTTCATTCAAAAGCCGATAATGACGGACTGAGAGTAAATTCTTCCGATTATGTTGTTACGGGAACAAGGAAAAAAGGCTACAATCGCGGGAATTCGCTGTTTAAAAGCTCGCTTATAATTTCTATCGTTCTTTTACTTGAATTCACCTTATGCTTAATGTTTAAAAACGAATTACGCGTGGACTATGCTTATCCTTTCATAATACTTGCACTGGCAGTCGCACAGTTGGCCGTATTCGGCGTATTGTATTATACGGATTTCGGAAAAAGCTCACGCAAGCCGTCGTCAAATTTGTACATTTCGGCTTGCATTGTTATTACTGTAATTTTAATTTTTATTATCTTTATTGTTTCAATTCTTTTAAAAGTAAATTTCGGCAGCGTCGGCGACGTAATGGCTAAAATAATCATACCCTGTCTTATAGCTTTGAATATACCCGCTTTTGCGGTTTGCTTCTACGCTTTCAGTAAATAAGCATGAAAATTCTTTTAATTGTTAAGTCAAAACACAACGACAACACCTTAAAAATTGCCGAAGCCATGTCGGAAGTTGCGCCGGTAACCGTTACGGAGCTGGAAAACGCACAGTTTTATAAACTGGACGAATATGACGTGATAGGATTTGGTAGTGGAATTTATTACGGAAAACACGATAAACAGCTTTTGAAATTTGTTGAAAGTCTCGACAGTAAAGCAATGTACGCTTTTGTTTTCTCGACAAGCGGTTCTGCAAATTTCGATAAAAACAATAAAAAGCTTATAAAACTGCTGGAAAGCAAAAATAAAGTTGTTTTAGGTTCGTTCGGATGTCTGGGCTACGATAAATTTTTTCTGTTTGCTATATGCGGCGGTATAAATAAAGGGCATCCTACCGTTGACGATTTCGATGCCGCTCAAAATTTTATACTCGATATTGTTAAAAAGTTTAATTCGCTTAAAGCTTAATATTAAAAAGACGTCTGCGGTAAAAGCGCACTTCCCATAGGGAATTAAAAAACTAAATTATTAAGAGTTATACTTTCAAGCAAGGACAAAAGCTCTCGAACGATATGTTCGAGAGCTTTTTACTACAAACCTTTTAGAAAGATAAATTGAAATTTATTGTTCAAAAATTAGTTTTCATAATTATTTTAACGTTAATTTTTTGATATGAAATTCAAAGTATATTGAATATCTTCTTTTAATAATGTTAAAATCAAAGTTTTGATTTTGCTACCATCATTGTATTTTGTTGTAGACACAGTAGCATTTCCCGATAAATCATTGACGGTAACTTTATATACTACTGTTTCCACTCCTATGACATCGACCTTTTTATAAGTTCCAATAAATGATTTGTTTGTATCTACGTTATCAGTTATTGTGATTATTTCGTCATTTGCAACAAGAATAACATCTACAATAGGAGTGAGCGTATCTTCAACAACCCATTCATCGCTTCTAGCAATAACTTGACTATCTTGATTTTCAATATCCGCTCGTATCGCTACCTGTAAATGCCAATTCGTATTTTCAATAGTTATATCAAAACTTGTGCAAGCACATAGCACACAACTTAGAATTATTGTTGCTACGATAGAAAATACTATTTTTCTCATATGATATGCCTTTTACATTAAATTACTGTTTATCGTACAATTATTATATCACGAAAAATGAAAGAACACAACCGATTGAATTTTGCGGGAAATATAAAACATATCTATATCTCACTAGGCTAC
>ERZ777011.1236-NODE-1236-length-28918-cov-53.437030_pt1 | contig 28918 bp, 21 predicted proteins | sample MGYA00374964_ERZ777011 | MGnify/ENA primary metagenome ERZ777011 (study PRJEB29310, sample SAMD00008975) | mouse gut metagenome | study: EMG produced TPA metagenomics assembly of the Metagenome analysis of fecal microbiota from mouse which was promoted... | reverse complement strand
ACTGAAAATTAAGTGTTTAACAGCATAAATTTAATTTTTGTCATCTACTAAACAAAGATTTATAAAATTTTTGTAAATTTGTGGCGAACATATTACTCCTTTTGATATGTAAGTCTCTATCTCAGAGTACAATTTAAACAAATATTGTTAATTAAAAACACTTAACGATGAACACTGAAACTATCGGTATTAACGCTGGAAGCGTATGGGCAGCACTTAACGAAGCACAAACTTTGGACAGCAAGCAACTTAAAAAAGTAGCTAAACTTAAAAATGACAAAGAGCTTTATGCAGCACTTGGATGGCTTGCCCGCGAAGGCAAAGTAGAATTCCAGCCCAGCGAAGACGGAAAAGAACTGCTTATCTCTCTTGTTCAGGATAAATAATTTTAATAGAGAGTCCCTCGGTCAAATATAATTTGACCACAAACATATCACTCTCGTTTACAGTCATGTATATGATTGTAGACGAGAGTTTTCTTTATTAATATCATCAAGTGCTATAAAGAGTGTTTTAATTATTAAAATATATTTAAACAAAATAAGTACTTTTGTAGTTAATAAGACATACAAATCACGTCAAACTATTAAAATTCACGTCACATTGAGCCGTAAAATAACTAATAAGATTCTGAAAGGCGTCCTTTGGGTCATAGTAGGGCTGGTAGCTCTGTTATTTATCATACCGGTTCTATTATATATTCCTTTCGTACAAGATTTTGCCGTTAAAGTGGCATCAACCCAAGTTGAGAAGGCTACCGGCATGAAAGTCGGAATCGAGAAACTTCGTCTCGGATTCCCACTCAGACTCAGTGTAGATAATGCCGTTGTCATACAAGAAAACGGCGACACAATGCTTACATCCAATAAGCTTGCGGTAAACGTGAAACTTATGCCTTTGCTAAAAGGTGAAATTCATGTTGAAGGTGCCACTCTCGACAATGCATTCTACCAAATGGGGAACAATGATTCACTGATGTGGATTAGAGCGAATATCAACTATGCCAATATTGACAATTCGGATATAAATTTAAAAGGTGGTAACATTGATCTTTCAAAAGTGGAACTCGATGGGGCAAATATAATGCTCCGGATGCTCGAAGACACTACCTCAACAACTGCCGATACAACACAAAGTACACCTTGGAAAATTCATGCCGATTTGATACGGATGAAGGACGTGACATATTTAATGAGCATGGAAAAACTCATTGATTCGCTCGGCTGTCATATCGGCATGGCTCAGCTGTGCAACGGAAACGTTGATATGTCTACAAAAAAGATATTCGGAAGGAGTCTCAGAATAGATAGTGTGCGGGCTACTTACTTATATCCCATTGCTGAGTTAACTGACAGTACAACCACAGCATCAGACACTATCAGCACTCCATCTTCCGACTTATGGACTATAACAGCAGACTCTTTAAGGCTCACTGCGAACGAAGCCCTGTATGCTGAATCAGGACATACGCCTATTGCCGGCTTTGACCCGTCGTACATTCAAGGTAGAAATATAATTATTGAGGTTGACTCATTTTATAATCGTGGCACTTCAATTATTGTGCCGGTAAAGAAAATCAGTGCGACTGAACGTTGCGGGCTGCAACTTTATGCAGACGGAACATTTAAGATGGATGAAAAATCCATGAAAGCGACTGACTTTTCAATCGAGACATTGAAATCAAACCTATACTTTTCCGCAGAAATGGGTGTGGGTGATTTGATGACCGATAAAAATCTACCTCTATCGTTAAAGGGATCGGGAAGAATCGACCCGAAAGAAGTATCATTGGCATTCCCCGATATGCGTCAGATGCTCGCTCCGTTTAAGCCTCTATCATTCTCCACAGACATAGACGGAACAAGCGGTTTGCTAAATGTATATAATATCGATATGATCTTGCCTGATATAGCAAGAATAAAGGCAGAAGGAGAAATCGATAATCCTTTCTCTCCTGATAAAATCGGGGGAGAACTGTCATTGGAAGGCAGTTTGTCTACCATCACCGATAAGCAATTCTCTTTTTTACCAATAAAGGTTGTTCCCGCTCTCAGATTAGAAGGTGATGTAAAGTACCATCCCGGTAATGTGGAAGGCGATGTAACCGTCACAACCCGTCAGGGTAGACTTGCGGCAGGAGGAAAATGGAATGGCAAAAAAGAATCGTACAATGCCACTGTAAATCTTGACAGATTCCCGGTTGACGCATTCATGTCCGAATTGGGTATTGGAGAAATAACCGCTTCGTTAAAGGCTGACGGAGTAGGGTATAATCCCATGTCCAAGACTTCATTCGTGGATGCGGATATTGACTTGAAGAAGATTGTATATCAAAAAGAAAATTACACAGACATAAAATTAAAAGCATCCCTACATGACGGAAACGCCACAGGGACTCTAACAAGCTACAATAGGGACCTTGACGGTACCGTACAATTTGATGCCGATCTTGACGGAGACAGTATCGATTGGGATATGTCAGGGAATATACGAAACATAAATCTTCAAGCGCTAAACTTTGCCGACACTGTTAATGAGGGAAAACTCATATTAACATCCACAGGCAAATTCAATATTGCCAATCAAGATATTGACGCAAAAGCAGACATCACAAATCTGTTTTGGAGAATGCCGGGCATTACAATTAACTCACCAAGTCCGGTATCCCTGACACTTTACTCTAATGCTAAAGGTCTTGATGCGTCATTAAGTAACGGTGATCTGAAATTTAAAGCCGCATCGCCGAATCCATTATTTACTTTTATCGAAGGGCTTACTGCCGGGCTTAACGAAGTCATGTCACAAAAAGACAGTATGCGTGTAAATGTGGAGGCTTTAAGCAAAGCATTTCCCCGTATGGATATGATTCTTGAGATGGGTTCAAATAATATAGCAGCGGATTACCTTAAGGAATCATCCAAGATCGGGTTCCGTCATTTCCTGTTTGCAGCCCATAATGACTCTTTACTATCCCTCAATTCTGATATCACAGGTTTTAATATGGGTAATACCAGCCTTGACACTATATCATTTAATGCTATTCAACATGGAGCATATCTGGTGTACCGTGCGAATATAAATAATCGTCCCGGCACATTGGATGATTTCGCACATGTGAATTTAAATGGTTTTGTCGGTACAAACCGTATTGCTGCATATATGCGACAGGAAAACATCAAGCATGAGAAAGGTTTTAATCTCGGGCTCTCTGCAATGCTCGAAGACAGCACTGTGACTCTGAAATTAGTTCCCCGCAAACCTACTATCGCTTATAAGTCATGGACTGTGAACGATGATAATTTCATAAGCTACGATTTGCTTACGAAACATCTTGATGCAAACCTCACTCTTGCCGGTGATAAGAGTTATCTCAAGATTTTCACCCAGCATCCCGGAGAGATTGTTGATTCAATCACACATCATCATGAACACACATCAGTTCAAGAGGATTTGATTGTTCAATTATCACAGATTCATCTGCAGGATTGGCTATCCATCAATCCGTTTGCGCCACCAATCAAAGGTGATATATCAGCAGATATGCGTCTGAGATACGACAATAATGTGCTGACGGCTAAAGGTGATGTGGAATTGACCGACCTTTATTATGGCCGTGACAGAGTTGGCACATTCGGACTCGACGTGGATGTCGCCAATTCACCCGGAGGGAAGCTTATGGCTGACGTAACACTCATGGTTGACTCTGTAAAAACAATCACTGCAACAGGTGTATTGAGTGACTCTACAGCCTCCAATCCATTCCTTTTGGATTTCAACATGATTAAGTTCCCTCTAAGGGTTGTAAATCCGTTTATACCTGAAGGTATGGCTACACTATCAGGCACCTTGAACGGACAAATGGAGATTACTGGGGAAATGTCTAATCCGATATTTAACGGCTTCCTTGATTTTGATTCCACAGATGTGAAAGTGAAAATGATAGGGACTTCATTCTCTTTCTCTGAGGAGAAAATACCGGTGGACAGCAATGTCGTGAAATTTTCAGATTTTACAATCAGAGGGTGTAATGAAAATCCATTGTTCGTAAACGGCACTGTTGACGTTCATAATCTTGCAAATGTGTCACTTGACCTTTTGATGAAAGCAAATGATATGCAGATAGTGAAAAGTGACCGACCTCGCGGCGCTGATGTGTTCGGGAAAGCATTCATAGATCTTGATGCCAAAGTCAAAGGTGACATGAGCTTCCTCAATGTTGATGCCGACGCAACGGTTTTGTCAGGAACAAATGTGACATACGTACTTTCGGAAACGAATCAGGCGCTAACGTCACAATCGACTTCCGATATGGTGCATTTTGTGCAATTCAATGACACCGTGCAGACTGTGACAGTCGATTCAATCCCGGAAAATACTATGGCATTAAATCTCGACGCTCGTCTACACATTGAGGAAGGATCAGTTGTCAATGTATATCTTTCACCTAACGGAAGCAACCGAGCGCAAGTGCTTCCTGCGGGAGATCTGACTTATACAATGTCGGCTCTTAACGGAGACAGAATAACCGGACGTCTAAACATAAACGGGGGATATGTCAGATACACACCACCGTTGATGTCTGAAAAGAATTTCCAATTCCAAGAAGGATCATATATCGCTTTCAATGGTGATATGTTGAATCCCCGTCTTAACATTCATGCTGTAGACGAAATGAGAGCTAATGTCACCCAAAGCGGACAGAATTCAAGACTCGTAAACTTCGATGTGCTTCTCGGTGTGACAAACACTCTTCAAAATATGAATGTCACATTTGATTTGACCACAAATGATGACATCACGGTTCAAAACGAGCTTGCCTCTATGTCAGCCGAACAGCGAGCCAACCAAGCTATGAACCTGTTGCTCTATAACGTATATACCGGTGCAGGCACAAAAGCTTCAGCCAACCTTTCCGGCAACCCGTTATACTCGTTCTTGACTTCCCAAATCAATTCATGGGCAGCCAATAACATCCGTGGTGTGGATATATCATTCGGCATAGACCAATATGATAAGACGCTTGACGGTTCTACATCTACAACCACATCTTACAGTTACCGTGTATCCAAGACTCTTTTCAATGATCGTTTTAAAATCGTAATTGGCGGCAATTATTCCACTGATGCCAATTCCGATGAGAATTTCTCTCAAAATCTAATCAACGATGTTTCTTTCGAATACATGCTGAATAAATCGGGCACTATGTATATACGAATATTCCGTCACACAGGTTATGAGAGTATTCTTGAAGGCGAGATCACACAGACCGGTGTAGGTTTTGTTCTAAAACGCAAACTTAATTCCCTTTGGGAGCTATTTGGTATTCGTCGTGATTAGATCCCAATTTCTTCCACAAAACAATATTAAATATTTTCTGTGATGAAAAGCAAATATTTTAATATCTATATAGCTGCAATAGCCGCATCAATGTTATTGTATTCATGCTCCACCACCTCTAAACTTGGGAAGGATGACATTCTGTATACCGGTGTAAAAGCCGTGGAAGTAGAGACTCCTGACAACTCCAAGTTTCCAGCCGGAGTGAAATCTTCACTTGATGAAGCTGTGGCAGTGAAACCGAACAATTCATTGCTTGGGTCTGTATCGGTACGCTCTCCGATACCTCTTGGGCTATGGGTGTATAATCATTGGCCCAATCCACCCAAAGGATTCAAACACTGGGTATATGAAAAATTAGCGAAAGAACCGATCTTGGTAAGCGACGTTCGCCCTGAGGTAAGGGTCCACATGCTTGATGAAATACTGGATAATAACGGATATTTTTCAGGCCATTCGTCATACGAACTCGTAAAAAAGAAAAATAAGAAGAAAGCATCCATATTATATAAAATCGAATCGGGACATCCATATATGCTCGATTCCATAATAATGCTTCCTGACAGCACCCATCTCTATCATCTTATTGACTCGGTTGCAAAACGTTCAAAATATTTTAAGCCCGGTTCAAGATATTCAACAGACTCTCTGAACAGGCTTAGAGTTGATATTGCCAATGCAGTACGTAATAGAGGTTATTACTACTTCCGCCCTGACTATATCCAATACTTAGCCGATAGCACCATTAACCCCGGCAAGATAGCTATAAAGCTTGATATCGCCGACAATGTGCGTCCTTGGACTATCGACAGATTCAAAACAGGGGAGATTACCACATATATCTATCGTAATAAAGGCGGTGGCACTCCTGACACAGTGGAGACACGAAAAGGAACCCTCATCAGATACTTGCCGTCAAGATTGCGTGAAGATCTCATACCCTCATGTATTCTGTTCCATGAAGGTAGGACCTTTTCAGTACGTCAAATGGATCTTACCCAGTCGCGCTTATCTCGACTCGGGATATTCAACAACATTAATATTTCAGTAACGCCTGATACTATCCATAGGGATCAACGGCTTCTTGATGTAATGATTGAATGTACATACGATAAACCTCTTGAGGCATCAATCGAAGCTAATGTCTCATCAAAGTCAAATTCATATCTGGGTCCGGGAATCTCTCTCGGTGTCACAAATAAAAATATATTCGGTGGGGGAGAGCAACTCAATCTATCCTTAACCGGAACGTATGAATGGCAGACAGGCTCCGGAAAGAAAAGCTCGGTGTTTAACTCATACGAGGTAGGGCTGAAAGCAACACTTGCATTCCCTCGTCTGCTTGCGCCCAAATTCATACCTCGTTCTCACAGAGATGTGAACTGGACACGCATTTCACTCGGTGCCGAAGTGTTAAATCGTCCGCATTATTTTAAGATGTTCCAATTTAACACCGGCATTTCATACGATTGGCGCTCGTCTAAGTATATCTCCAACACTTTCACGCTATTTAAGCTTACCTATAATAAGCTACAGCATACCACCGAAGTCTTTGACTCCATCATGGCAGCTAACCCGGCGATAGCCCTAAGCTTCCAGAATCAGTTCATACCGCAAATGTCATACGGATTTGTCTATGACCGAGCTATGAATCGCGATAATACTATCAACGTTCAGTTTACTCTTCAACAAGCCGGTAACATATTTTGGTCAATATATGAGCTGTGCGGAAAGAAAGGTGAAAAGACATTATTCCACACACCGTTCTCTCAATTCGTAAAAGGATATGCACAGATCGTATATGGCAGACGCTTGGGAGGAAACCACTGGCTTGTAAGCCGTATCGGCACAGGTGCCGCACATGCCTACGGGAACTCATCGCAAGTCCCTTACAGCGAACAGTTCTATTGTGGTGGAGCAAACTCAGTCAGAGCGTTCACCGTACGTTCAATCGGTCCCGGCTCTTACAGGGCACCGGCTGATCAGGTAAACGGATATTTTGACCAAACAGGTACCTTCACATTCATAGCCAATACAGAGTATCGATTCCCGATACTTGGTCCGTTGCATGGCGCCATCTTCCTTGATGCCGGTAACATCTGGACGCTCAAGAAAGAGGAAGAACGCCCCGGAGGGCAACTGAGAGCCAAAAATTTCTTTAAAGATTTAGCTCTTGGAACCGGCGTAGGTCTGAGATTTGACATCTCAATGCTCATCATTCGCGGTGACCTTGGTATTGGAATCCATGCGCCGTACGATACCGGCAAGTCAGGATATTATAATATGCAATCATTCAAGAAATCATTGGCATTCCACTTGGCAATCGGATATCCGTTCTAACCGATACAACACTTTAAAACGAGAGGCATGAAAACATTTCATGCCTCTCGTTTGTCATATTAGTAGTATGTTAACATTAAATTCATGAAGAAAACACTAAGCTACATAGCTTTCTTCGGAGCACTCATATTATTAATATCGGCATACTCCGAAAGAGTCATCAAAGCAGAAAAAGGATATACCGCACCTGAAATTGAAATGCTAAGCAATGATTCCACACATATTTCTCTTGACAACCTTCGAGGCAAATATGTGCTGGTAAACTTCTGGGATTCCAACAGTGCGATATCAAGAATAGCAGCCGGTGAATATGACCGATTCCTAAAAGAAACCCCGGCTAACTTCAAACTATTGTCTATAAATACTGACAATAACAAGAAACTGTTCCGAGAGATTGTAAAGAATGATAATCTTGATTCGTCTACCCAATTCCATATTGACGAAGTAAAAACCCATAACACCAAAAACGATTATCGTCTTGAGCAAGGCTTCTCATCTTATCTCATTAACCCACAAGGCAAAATTGTGGCTGTTAATCCTTCCGTCTCCACACTGGAGAAATACCTGACAGGGAAATGAGCACAATCCTCCTTTGTCAATTCAAAAAAACTAACTATTTTTGCATTATAATTCATCATGAAAAGATTCCTTTTAGCAACAATTATTTCCGGTTTGGCAATGATATCTGTCAATGCCAAAACTGTGCGTAATTTTAATTCTCAAAGCGATAACAAACTGACTTTTAAAGTAGACAGTGTTGACTATCGTTCGGATTTAACTCGCATTTATGGGAAATTGATAGGGCGACCGCACACTTCTAACAGAATAGACGGTGTGACAGCTCTGACTTCAGGATCGGCATTGACATCTACTGATATTGATGGCGTTGACTTCCATAGGTATTTCCAATGGGAAGATGATGGAATAATTCCCATCGAATTAGATTTCCCTATAATGGGCATAGAAGGATTCCAGTTACTATTTGACACTCCTCTCGGACAATCACAGACTATGGTGAAGGTCCGGCAGAAATGACGCAATGAAAGTTTGTATTACCGAAAAACCCAGTGTAGCAAAAGATATAGCACAAATCCTTGGAGCGAATATTCGCAGAGAGGGATACTTTGAAGGTGGCGATTATATTGTCACTTGGACTTACGGACACTTATGCACCCTTAAAGAACCGGCTGATTATACTGAAAGGTGGAAAAGATGGTCGCTCGGAGTGCTGCCGATGATTCCTGAAAAATTTGGCATTAAAGTAATCGCCGATACAGGTATCGAACGGCAATTCAAGGTAATTGAAAATCTTATAAGCACTGCTGATGAAGTTATAAACTGCGGCGATGCCGGACAAGAAGGAGAACTAATCCAACGTTGGGTAATGCAAAAGGCAGGGATTAAATGTCCTGTGAAAAGACTTTGGATTTCATCGCTTACCGACGAGTCAATTAAAGAGGGCTTTTCATCGTTACATCCTGAAAATGACTTTGACAGGTTGTATTATGCCGGTTTGTCACGAGCCATAGGGGATTGGATCTTAGGTATGAATGCCACAAGACTCTATTCCTTAAAATACTCTTCGCCCGGCAATGTGCTTTCTATAGGAAGAGTTCAGACACCCACATTGGCATTGATAGTTCAACGCCAGAAGGAGATAGAGAACTTCAAACCTGAAGATTTCTGGGAACTTAAGACTTTATATAGGAATGTGACATTCAACGCTGTCTCCGGCAGATTCAAAACCTTGGAGGAAGCGGAAGCGGCGCTCAAAAGCATCGTTGGTTATCCCATGGTAATCAAGGATGTACAAGAGAAAAAGGGTAGGGAAGCACCACTCCGTCTCTTTGACCTAACATCACTGCAGGTTGAATGTAATAAAAAATGGGGATGGTCCGCTGACGAGACTTTACGACTCATACAGTCACTTTATGAAAAAAAGGTAACAACATATCCACGTGTTGACACTACATATCTGAGCGAGGACATATATCCGAAAATACCGGGTATATTAAAGCAGATGGAACCATACGCAGCATTGACTGCTCAATTGCTTAACAGCAAAATACCAAAAAGCAAAAAGGTATTTGACAACTCTAAAGTGACTGACCACCACGCCATTATACCCACCGGGCAATCTCCAAAGATACTTGTGGGAGATGAACGTAAGCTCTATCACCTTATAGCACTACGTTTTATTGCTGCCTTTTATCCTGATTGTCAATTTCTTACCACAACCGTATTAGGTGAGGTTGACAAGACTGCGTTTAAGACTTCAGGTAAAGTTATCACTGCTCCCGGATGGAGAGAAGTTTTTAGTCAATACGTGGCAACCGAAGAAAATAATGAAGAAGACAACATACTACCTGAGTTTAAGATTGGAGAAACGGGACCGCAAGAACCTTCTTTATTAAAAAAGACAACTCAGCCGCCCAAATATTACACTGAAGGATCACTTCTAAGAGCCATGGAATCAGCCGGTAAAACAGTTGATGATGAAGAACTTAGGGAAGCGATGAAGGATAATGGAATAGGGCGTCCTTCAACTCGTGCAGCCATAATTGAGACCTTGTTTAAACGCAAATATATCTACAGGGCAAGGAAATCCATCATGGCAACTCAAGCCGGAATTGACCTCATTAATACAATTAATGAGGAATTGCTCAAAAGTGCGAAATTAACCGGATTATGGGAGAATAAATTACGTAGAATTGAACGAGGTGAATACTCCGCCGCAAATTTCATAGCAGAGCTTAAAGCTCTGATTAACGAGATTGTAATAAATGTGCTGAGCGACAACTCTCATTCGAAAATTCTTGTTGAAAATCGTACAAATGGCGACGCACCATCTGCATCCCCAGAAGCTACAGACAAGAATCCTAAGCCAACAAAACCTCGTGCGCCAAGGATTCGTAAATTCGAACAGGTAGTATGTCCGGAATGTGGCAAAGGCTATATTCTGAAAGGCAAGACAGCTTTTGGCTGTTCACGGTTTCGTGAAGGATGTCAGCTGCGTTTGAGTTTTGAAAAATATCCGGAAAATCTTACGCCGACAAAGTTGAATAAGCTCATCAACAAATAATCCGGACACTCGTAATTTTATCATCAAAATAATTTTAGAATAGGGCACTAATCACAGCGTCTTAAAGCACGTTGTGTCTACTTCTCAGAAAATCTCGTAAGTCTATTTAACATAATACGCATTATGAGAAAATTCACATAACGTTTTTATCTTAGGCTGACTTAACAATATTTTAGTAAAATATACCCCATTTATAAACCCAATTCTTGGCTGGTAGTTAAATCGGATGTGAATTAAGCCAATTAGAGTTAACGATATGTTTTATTGAGGTTTTTATTTGTAATTTTGCACTACAGGAAACAAGGCTTTATCTTTCTATAAAGCTAAAAAGACACACAAGCCACAAAAGAAAAAATAAAAACCATTAATATCTCTAACTGTTAAACTTAAAATCAATCTTATCCTTTTCTGAATTAATATCTATCCGCTATTTTCCCTAAAAAGGCATCAATAGATTATCTACCCATCAAATTGGCAGCTAAACCATGTTGTCACATTAGGTGGATGGAGTTTGAGAAAACAAAACCGATAATTAGAATTGATGATTATAATTTGGAGCGTCCCCTGCGTGAGCAGCGGACGCTCTTTCATGTATAATTCGTTGATATTAATTTACTTACGTAGCGATAATGCCACTACATTTTCCACATGTTGTGTATGTGGGAACATATCTACCGGCTGCACATTTGTAATGTCATATTTTTCATGCAACAGTGCTAAATCACGAGCCTGAGTAGCAGGATTACAGCTGACATATACAATCCTGTCAGGAGCTGCGTCAAGGATCACTTTCACAACATTTTCATGCATTCCGGCACGAGGCGGATCGACAATCATAACATCAGGATGTCCATGCTCGGCAATGAAATCAGCCGTCAGAACATCTTTCATATCGCCCGCATAGAACTCCGTATTCTTGAGATTATTGACCTCCGCATTAATCTTAGCATCCTCAATAGCCTCAGGGACATATTCAATACCTATGACATGTCTTACTTTCGAAGCGATGAAACAAGCTATCGTTCCTGTGCCTGTGTAAAGGTCATACACTAACTCATTCCCTGTAAGTCCGGCTAAATCTCGTGCTACACTATACAGTTTATATGCCTGATGCGAATTTGTCTGATAGAACGACTTAGGACCAATTCTGAATTTCAGCCCTTCCATCTCCTCTTCGATATACTCGCGACCCTTATATGCAATTATTTCCTGATCGCTTATGGTATCGTTAACCTTCGTATTAACCACGTATGAAAGTGAGGTTATTTCTGGGAATTGCATGGCAATATTTGACATCAGCTCCTCTATCTTCTCCTTGTCATTATCTCCGACAACCACAACCGCCATAACCTCATTGGTCGATGTGATTCTTATCATCAATGTACGCAAAAATCCATGCTGTTCACGGAGGTCATAGAATTCATAGCCATGTTCCTTGCCGAATTCCTTAATAAATAGTCTTATACGATTGCCAAGATCATCCTGCAGGTGGCATTTCTTTATGTCGAGCACCTTATCAAAAGCTCCCGGGATATGAAATCCCGCAGCACGTCTGTCGGGGAACTCTTCTCTGGATCGCAACTGGTCAAAAGTCAGCCACATTTTATTGGAGAATGTATACTCCATTTTGTTTCTGTATTCCCATATATTATCAGAGCCTATAATAGGTGTTATTTCTGGATATGGGATTTTTGCAATTCGCTGTAGCGCATCCTGAACTTGCTGCTGCTTGCATTTAAGCTGAAAGCTATATGGCAAGTGCTGCCATCTACACCCTCCGCACAGAGTGAAATGCTCACATCGTGGTTCAACTCTTATATCTGAAGGTGTGATGATCTTCTCTATATGCCCTTCAGCATAATTTTTCTTTTTCTTGTCTATTTTGATATCAGCCACATCGCCGGGTGCTCCAAACGGAACAAAAACTACCATGTCATCCACACGAGCCAAAGAGTTTCCCTCAGCTGCGACATCAATTATTTCTACGCCCTCCAATAGTGGCAATTCTTTTTTCTTACGACCCATTTTAATCGTTATGAAATTTAACATACCTCTTCCCTGCCTCATTACATCGTTACAAAACACATAAAATTTCGTCGGCAACAGTATTCAAACGTTTGCCGACGATATGTCTTTTAAGCAGGTTCTATTAGTTTAATTTGATTTCTCAAAATTAAGAACAGTTTCATTATTTAACAAATATCTCAACCCAATTTTAATAATATTTAAACATTGAACTGATTTAAACTTTTTATTTTTTAAGATTTGAAGCTATTTTAGAGATGAATTATCAGTTTTATGAGAGAGCTTAGCGAGCTAAGTGACCGAAGATATGCTGATAATTCAGCCGAAAAGAGCTTCAAAGATTGAAAACAGGATAATTTTCAGCCTGAGTTTAACATTTTATAAAAAGTTTAAATCAGTTCATTATATGTTATTTGTACTTAATTTCCAAACATACATGTTACAGGTTTGTATTATATATGACAATTTTATGACAATATTTTGGAACATATATCATTATTCCTATCTTTGTGATATATCTGAAATGTGAATTTTTAAGGTTTTATTTATATGAATCCTTTATTCTCAATTATTACAGTCTCATATAATGCTGAAAAGACGATACCGGCAACATTAAAAAGTGTCAGTGAACAGACATGTCGCCTATTCGAATATATCGTGATAGACGGGGCCTCCGGTGACAATACTGTCGGAATAGTTAATAAATCAGGAATCGATAATCTTATCCTTATATCCGAACCGGACAGAGGGATATATGATGCCATGAATAAAGGTCTCGGAATCGCAAAGGGGGATTACGTTATATTTTTAAATGCGGGTGACTCATTTCACTCCCCCCATACATTGGAAATAATTGCCAATGCGGCTATGGACAATGATTATCCGGGTATTGTGTATGGACAGACCCAATTAGTGAATTCACAAAGAGAACGTGTTGGTGACAGGCACTTGAAAGCGCCTGAAATATTGACATTGGATAGCTTTAAGAATGGTATGGTGGTGTGCCATCAGGCGTTCGTTGTACTACGTAAACTTGTGGATAATTACGACACCCGTTATAAATTTTCAGCGGATTACGAATGGTGTATACGCTGTTTACAACGCTCCCATCGGAATCTGTATATCGACAAGATTTTAATAGATTATCTATCGGAAGGTGTCACCACCGCCAATATGAAAAAATCTTTATGGGAACGATTTAAGATAATGTGCTATTACTATGGCGTGTTCCCTACTATCGTACGCCATTTAAAATTTCTTTTACGATATCTTAAGCGGAAAAAATGAATAAGCATTATATGCTGCTCATTTTACCCTGTCAGGATTTTTAGCTATAAAATCTTTCCAAGATTTCGGTCCGGCAGATACAACAGGACGTGTGGATTCATAAAAATGGCATAATGCCGCTGCAAGCGCATCAGTCGCATCAAGCTCTATATCAAGATCTTTATCAGCAATATTCAATATTCGCTTTAACATCTCTCGCACCTGCTCTTTGCTTGCCCCGCCATTTCCGGTGATAGCCATTTTGATCTTTCTTGGCTCATATTCCGTGATTGGTATGTCTCGTGATAAGGCTGCAGCCATTGCCACACCTTGTGCCCTACCCAATTTCAACATTGATTGCACGTTTTTCCCGAAGAAAGGTGCCTCAATAGCCATCTCGTCAGGGAGAAACTGTTCGACAAGGCTTATAACACGCTCATGTATGCGAAGTAACCGAAGATAGTGACTGTCAAACTTATTTAACTTCACCACGCCAAGCGCTATGAGCGATGGCTTCTTGGCTTTTATGCCAAGAATGCCATATCCCATAACATTAGTACCGGGGTCAATACCTATAATAATTTTATCGTACATTATCCGAATTAGATTGGCAATGATTCCATGTAAGTTGTGAAAAACAAGACTTTATCGCCATACTTTTTCACCAGTTCATCTCTCAGTGCCGAAGCTTCACCATCGTGCCATTCCACAGCAATATCCACAGTCGAAGCCATCAACTGCACAGCAAAACTTGCATATCCTTCCTGCACTTCTATAAGCAATCTCGCAAAGATAGGATTGGATATACCGTCGATATTGACCGCATGAGGGAAATACACACCTCTCACCCACTCTTTAAATGAATCTACCACAGATTCATGCACATGGAAAGTTGTGTTAAATATTATCATACAGCTTCCTCTGTCATAATTACATCACCCTTGACTCTGCGATTAACTAAGTAACCTATTCCAAGGGTAACAACTGCGGCACATGCGAAGGCAATCATTCGATCCTCCATCCCTATAAACTGAGGAGAAACAAACACAAATGAAGTGACAATAAATGTCATGGCAATAGCCGGAATCAAAGCTACCCATATATTCTTCTTACGACGTGCCAGCCAAACATATATTGACCAAAGAACAAATACTGATAAAGTCTGATTAGACCATGCGAAATAACGCCAGATTATATCAAAATTGAAAAGTGTTATGCCATATCCTACAATGAATAGAGGTATACACACGGCAAAACGTTTCAGCAGAGGACGTTGATCGATATTGAATATGTCGGCAATCATCAAACGTGCGCCACGGAATGCAGTGTCACCGGTAGAGATCGGAGCCACAACCACACCTAATAATGCAAGAAACGCACCGACTTTACCAAGAGTAGTGTTAGATATTATATCCACCGCCCATGCTGCATTGTTTCCATGTTGAGCTAACTGCTCGCCAAGACCGGTAGGTCCATGGAAAAATGCCATTGCAATAGCAGCCCATATTAAGGCAATGATACTTTCTGAAATCATTGAGCCATAGAATACCGAACGGCATTTCTTCTCATTCTCAATACAACGAGCCATCAGTGGTGACTGTGTGGCATGGAAACCTGAAATAGCACCACAGGCAATCGTTATGAACAGTGTAGGCACAATTGGGAGAGCTTCAGGATTTAACTGATAATTATGCAGTGTGGTAAGTTCAGGCACCTCGTACGCACCACTCAATATTACAACCAACAATCCGGCAGCCATAGCCACAAGAGCCACACCAAAAATAGGATAAACTTTACCAATAACCTTATCCACCGGGAGCATTGTAGCTATTATATAGTACGCCAAAATTATCCAGATCCAAACCTGAGCAGAGATTGACGGCACCATAGTGTCGAGCAATTGAGCAGGGCTTAAAAGGAAAACTGCACCCACAAGCACCATCAGCACTATCGAAAAAATTCTCACTACAGTACGGGTGTTTGCACCTAAATACGCACCTATTATTTCGGGAAGGCTCTTTCCGTCATGACGTATAATCATCATTCCGGAAAGATAATCATGCATAGCCCCGAAAAAGATACCGCCCAATGTAATCCAAAGGAATGCGACGGGTCCAAAACATGCGCCGAGAATAGCTCCGAATATTGGACCAGTACCGGCTATATTCAACAACTGAATTAGAAACACACGCCATCGTGGCAGACGGATGTAGTCTACCCCATCTTCCAAACGCTGAACCGGAGTGGCTCTTTCGGGATCTACATCAGCAAGTTTTTCAAGATACCTTCCGTAAGTGAAATATGCTGTGACTAAAAGAGCAAAACAAACTATAAAAGTAATCATATTTAAACTGTTAAAATTTAGTTACACTGTGTCTGTTATATATCTATCAAAAATACCATGGGTGCATATATACCGGCACAATTCCTTCACTCGGGATCATACCGTCAATTCTTGACGCACCTCTGTAAAAACGTTTTGAATAATCAGGATCATCACAATCCATTGAATTAACTTTTACCAAGCCGGATGAATGAATATATCTACCATCTTTGTCATATATGGCTACGTGTGATATACGTCCATCAGGAGTATTGCTGAAGAATAATAAGTCGGCAGGCTTCAATGATTTTAAATCATCGGGAGCAATATGCTTACCAATATTTATCTGCTGACGTGCATCACGCAACATCAATATGCCTTTGGCAAAATAGCTTACTCTCACAAGTCCTGAACAGTCTACGGACTTAGTAGAACATGCGCCCCATAGATATGGTGTTCCCATAAGCCAATAGCAGGTTGACAATATATCATCGGCATTGAATTTCTGATTAGCCCATGTTTCGATTGGGGACATAGAAGCTGTCTCAACCCATCCGGATCTGCCATCAGGCAAAGTTACTTTAGTCATATCACTATCAGATAGCACACCCTCCACGATGGAGCCGTTCACAAGTTCTGTAACCACCGATCGTGAATCCTTACTATCATCTGTATTATAGACCTTGACCTCAGGCAGTGAAGTGCAGACAAGTCGTGGCATTTTTCGCCAATTCAACATATCTTTATGTGACAATCTCGCCACACTTGATATATTCATATACCCCTCATAGCCATCGGGACCCTTCAAATGTAGCCATTCTCCCCCATCATCCTCCAAAATCATTATAGGTGTTCCCATAATGGCTTGTGAAGTCATTTCAGTGGAATGACCTTTGCCATCTCGAATACATGCCACAGGTATGCGCACCTGCACCCAACAGGTATCCTGAGACATAACCGAAACAGCGCTAATGAGAGAAAAAAGCAATGTGATAAATCTTATTTTTAACTTGCAGTGTGGCATAGCTGACATTTTGTTAATAAATGCAGTTCCAAAATTACAAATTATTATTCAATTTGAATAATCTTTCAGCATTTTCAGATGTTAATTCCGCAACTTTTTCAAATGGTATATCCAAAGCTTCGCTAACAGTCTGTGCAGTTTTTACTATATATGAACTCTCATTCCTTTTCCCCCTATAAGGCACAGGCGCAAGATAAGGGGAATCGGTTTCTAATAAAATCCTGTCAGCACCTATTGCAGGCAGAACATTTTTAAGTTTGGAGTTTTTAAATGTGACTATGCCATTTATGCCAAAATAGAAGTCACCTATCGATCGGATTGCTTCAACATCCTCAATAGTTCCTCCAAAGCTATGAAACACACCTGTTGGCACAGAAGATGCGTTCTTTAAAACTTCGAGAACTTCTGAAAGCCCTTCCCGACAATGGATTATGATTGGGAGGTTGTATTTATTTGCCCATTCTACCTGAATAGAAAAAACCTCCATCTGCTGGTCTTTATAGGTCTTATCCCAGTATAGGTCAATCCCAATTTCGCCAATAGCGATATAGTCATTCCGATGCTTAATCAACTCCTTCTCAACGACACCTAATGTGTCTCCCCACGCACCATCTACTTCGGTAGGATGCAAGCCCATAGCCATGAATATATTATCCGGGAAACAATCATGCAATTTTCTCATCGGCTCGATTGTCGATATATCCACATTCGGGAATACCAATTTTTGCACCCCGGCTGATATGGCTCGTTCTACAACTGCACTCTCCTCGGATGAAAAGTCATCGAGATATAAATGGGTATGGGTATCTATTAACATCATATTTTATTTGTCGCGAGTGGCTGATTTCAAAGCTAAATCAATGAAGAACGCACGTGCTTCAGGCATTAGCTCGATAGTGTCAAGACAAGAGATCGCAGTGTCTATGTATGCACGAATAAGTTCATGTATTCTATCCGGAAGATTCAAAGTGTTGTAAATCTCACGCACGGTTGAGATTTTTTCCTCCGCATTGATGTTTGAGCCTATTATCTCTCTTAACTTGCCGGTTTGATCCTCCTTTAGAGCCATAATCAGAAGCCATGTCTTTTTATCATTAAGTATGTCGCCACCTATTGCCTTTCCAAAGGTTTCAGGATTGCCGTATGTGTCCAAGAAATCATCCTGAAGCTGGAATGCCAAGCCAAGATTTACACCGTAATTGAAAAACTGGAGTTGTGTTTCAAACGGAGCATCAGCCATCAATGCTCCCATACCGCAAGCACAGCCCAACAACACAGATGTCTTAAGTCGTATCATCTCCATGTACTCTTCGACTGTAACATCCAATCGCTGTTCAAAGTCCATGTCGAGCTGCTGACCTTCATATATATTCATAGCCGTGCCGTTAAACAGGTCCAAGGCAGATGCCAAATGGTCACCGGCTTTAATGGCAAGGAGCATTGTCGATGTAGTCAGCATGGCGTCGCCTGAAAGTATCGCTGTCTCTTCATTCCATTTTTTATGAACGGTAGGACGTCCGCGGCGAACATCGGCATTATCCATCACGTCATCATGCAAAAGTGTGAAATTATGGAACATTTCGATTGCAATAGCCTGATGAATAGCTGTCATCGGGTCTTTACCCATCGCTTCACAAGCGGCTAATGCAAGCACAGGTCTAAGACGCTTGCCTCCGGCATCCATAGTATATCGTATGGGGTCATACAGTCCCGCCGGCTGCCCCGGCAATTTCAATGTGGCGATGGCATTATTAACTATCTCCAAATATTCATTAAACACTTTCATATATATCCTCTTAAATTATTTTTAATCACTGATACTCATAAAATAATCGACAATTCTTTTACTTGCATTTCCGTCACCATACGGATTAACCACATGTTTCATCTCCTGATATGCAGCAGGACAATCAAGCAGTTTAGATACAGTATTGATGATAACATTTGGATCCGTCCCGACAAGTTTCACCGTGCCGGCATCGATAGCTTCAGGGCGTTCTGTGGCATTACGCATCACCAAAACCGGTATACCAATCCCCGGAGCCTCCTCCTGAATTCCGCCGCTGTCAGTAAGTATAATGTATGATTTGCTCATCAAATATACGAAAGCGAAGTATTCTAAAGGCTCAACAAAAAATAAATTGTCGGGTATTTCAGATGCGTATATTTGCTTTATTTGCCCTCTAACCACCGGGTTCAAATGCATCGTACATACAAAATCAACATCCGGATACATTTTTGACAATGATTTTATGGCATTGCAGATATTATCAAGCCCATCACCGATATTTTCCCTACGATGTGCGGTGATAACGATAAGACGTCTGGATTTTTCGTTAAGTCTGTCAATATCGTAGCCACTCATACGTATGGAATCCTTGATTGTATGTAGTCGTGCATTAATGTCAAGGGCTTTTGTGACAGTCTGCAATGCGTCAATCACAGTGTTGCCGGTCACTATAATAGAATCGTTACTTATATTCTCAGCAAGTAAATTTTGTCGATTCAATTCTGTAGGAGCAAAGTGCCAATTGGAAATACGGGATGTTATCTGACGGTTTGCCTCCTCGGGCCAAGGATTTGACAAGTTATTGGTTCGCAGTCCGGCTTCTATATGCCCCACAGGAATATGATGATAGAAAGCTGCCAAAGCCGCAGATGTAGATGTGGAAGTATCACCATGTACTAATAATATGTCAGGCTTATCTGTCAAAAACAGATTCTTCAACCCTGACAGCACCATGACACTTATATCCGTCAGATCCTGTCCCAGTTTCATTATGTCGAGGTCATAATCAGGATTGATCTGAAAAACATCCAGAACCTGATCCAGCATTTGCCTATGCTGACCGGTAACAGTCACCACAGTTCTAAAAGCATCGGGATATTTTTGGAACTCTTTAACCAGCGGAGCCATCTTTATCGCTTCCGGGCGAGTGCCGAACACTAACATTACTGTTTTCATAATCTACAATCTCCCGGTATAAAGCAAAAAAGCGTATTTAAGATACGGATATAGCCGTTTTAATCTTGTCGGTTGAACCATGAATCGCCATATCCACTCGCACCCGTAACGCTGCAATAGACGTGGTGCTCTTTTAAAATTCCCGATATATAAATCAAAGCTTCCTCCAAGTCCCTGATAGATTGCCGTATGGACTTCCTGCATCCTGTTCATAAGCAACTCCTGCTTAGGAGAGCCCATCGCCACAAAAACCACATCTGGTTTGCGTGACGCAATATCTTCTATCAACTTGTTCTCTTCTGACACAGAATTAATATATCCGTCTCTCCAACCTACGATATTAATACCGGGGTACTCACGTTCGAGCTTTTCAACAGTCTGTTTAACCACTTGCCGGGTGGCACCGACAAGGTAAAAACTTTTTGACTTATAGAACTTCGACACAATATCAAGCCATAACTCACATCCGGGAATTCTTACCGCAGATGCCTCCCCTTTTCTGTGGGCAGCCTTTACAGCACCAGCACCGTCACAATATCCGATGTTGGAGTTTATTATGTCGATTAGTTTTTGATTGGCATTGATAACTTTCTCGGCATTGACCGCTACAAGTATCCCTTTGACAGAATCAGCATATTCTATCAACTGGGAAGATGAAGCGAATGGATGAACTTTTATATTTTTAATCGAGAAAGTCTGCATACGATTATAACGGAACAAAACACAGCACTATTGCATACACACTATTATTTTAATATCCCGCAGAAATCAAGCACTGTTTTATCCTTAAACAATAACTTGAAGAATTGTTTGTGAGCGGCAAGGAACACAGCTATATCGCACATCTGATACGCCTCTTCATAATCGACAAGATCATACTTAATATGCGTCTTTAGATACGGCTCAACAATCAGGAACTTAACGTCGGGATGCTTATCCATAACAGTGGAGGTAATGAATACCGCCGGCGATTCTCGCAGATCATCTATATCAGGTTTAAAAGCAAGTCCCATCATAGCCACAACAGGCAATCGATGATTTTTTCTTTCAAACTCCAATATAGAATTGCTGATGCGTTCTGTTACCCATAACGATTTATATCGGTTAACCTCCCTCGCCTTTGCAATCAGTTTGGCTTCATGGGGATAGGCTGATGTGATGAAGTATGGATCTACGGCTATGCAATGTCCGCCGACACCACATCCCGGTTTTAGGATATTAACTCGCGGATGCATATTTGCAAGCCTAATTAATTCCCAAACATCTACGCCTGCGGCATCACAAACCAATGAAAGCTCATTTGCAAAGGCTATCTGAACATCCCGGCTTGCATTCTCAGTTAATTTACATAACTCAGCTGTCCGAGAATCAGTCTTATGCAATTCACCCTTGACTATTCTGGAATAGAATTCAGCAGCCTTATCAGTGGATTTTTTATCTATACCGCCAATTACACGGTCATTATGGATCAATTCCTCTATGACATTTCCCGGCAATACCCTTTCAGGGCAATAAGCCATATAAATATCCCCTTTAAGCTCAGGTCGCATGGAAAATATATACAATGCCATATTCTCCGTGGTTCCAACAGGACAGGTCGATTCTATCACCACAAGGTCTCCGGACTTTAGCAACGGCGTGATATCTTCAATTGCCTTTCTCACATAGGAAATATCAGGGCAATTATTTGCGTCTAAAGGTGTCGGGACGACAATAAAATATGCCTCTGCTATTTCAGGCTTACAGGAAGCCCGAAATCTACCATTCTCAATCACCTTTTGCAACAATGCTTCCAAACCCGGCTCAACGAAATGGAGACGACCATTATTTGTCATCTCCACTACTTTTGGGTTTATATCAACGCCTAATATGCCATCACTTTCCACAGCTGTTATCACAGCGGTAGGAAGTCCTACATAGCCTAAGCCTATAAAGCACGCTTTATGGCATTTCCCCATTTCGCAAAGTTCACTTATGTCGGATTTACTTTCTTCTACGTTTTTTCTTGCCATGCTGCGACAAAGCTTCATTTACCGACATCTTGGAACCCATATCATCCTCTCGACGCAAATCATTCCCTTTATTGTCAAGCAGGATAAAATCAAGTTGTTTCTTCTCAAGGTCGGCACGAGCCACTTTTATATCCACATTGTCACCAAGACGATAGCGATGATTATTTCTACGTCCTATCAGACAATGATTTTTCTCATCAAAATCGTAATAATCATCTGCCAAGTCACGCATCGGGACAAGACCTTCACAAAGATTATCATTAAGCTCCACATACAGTCCCCATTCGGTGACACCGGATATAATTCCTGAATATGTCTCACCCAAATGTTCCTGCATATATTCAACCTGCTTATATTTTATCGAAGAGCGTTCTGCATTCGCCGCAAGCTGTTCCATTTCGCTTGAATGTTTACACTGCTCCTCAAGCTTCTGCAGATTGACACTTCGACCATTATTCAGATACTTATCAAGCAAGCGATGAACCATCATGTCAGGATAACGGCGAATCGGGGATGTGAAATGAGTGTAATAATCGAAGCCCAGACCATAATGCCCGATATTATCGGTGGTATATATGGCTTTAGCCATAGAACGGATGGCAAGTGTGGCAAGATAATTTTCCTCACCCCTACCCTTGATTTCAGCCAACATTCTGTTAATAGAACGGTTGATCTCCCTCGGAGTACCCGATGATTTCACTTTGTAGCCGAAATTACGGGCTATGGCAGCCAAATCGGAAAGACGAGATGGATCGGGCACATCATGCACTCGATACACAAACGCCTTAGGTTTCTTTTTACCAACAGGTTTACCGACAAATGTCGCAACAGTCTTATTGGCAAGCAACATAAACTCTTCTATAAGCTTATTTGCATCCTTTGCCACCTTGAAGAACACACCTAATGGCTTGCCTTTCTCGTCAATATGGAACTTAACCTCGGCACGGTCAAATTCTACAGAGCCGTTCTCATAACGCTGTTGACGCAATATCTTAGCCAGATCATTAAGCTTCTGAATCTCTTCAACGCAATCACCTAAACCGGTCTCTATGACTTCCTGCGCCTCTTCGTATGCGAAACGTCTATTAGATTTTATAACGGTGCGAGCTATTTTTGATTTTATGACTTTAGCATCGTCATCCATTTCAAAAATAACAGAAAAAGCTAATTTCTCTTCATTGGGACGCAACGAGCATATTCCGTTACACAAATGCTCAGGGAGCATTGGCACCACTCGGTCAACAAGATAAACAGAAGTGGCTCTCTTCTGCGCTTCCTTGTCAATTATTGTATCAGGATGCACATAATAAGTCACATCCGCTATATGGACGCCAATCTCATAGTTGCCATTATTTAACTTTCTGAATGACAGAGCGTCATCGAAATCCTTGGCATCGGCAGGGTCAATGGTGAAAGTCATCACATCACGCATATCCAATCGCTGTGCAATGACCTCCTCAGTAATACCGGCACCAATCTTATCGGCAGCTTTCTCAACTGACGAGGGGTATTTATACGGCAAACCGAATTCCGCTAAAATAGCATGTATCTCAGCATTGTTTTCGCCGGTTTTACCAAGTATATCAACCACTTCCCCGCTCGGGTTTTTGAAATCATCTTTCCAGTCAGTTATACGGACAACTGCCTTATCACCGGTTTTTCCACCTTTGAGTTTAGCTTTCGGAATAAAGATATCGGTAGACAGGAACTTGGAATCCGTAAGGAGATATCCGAAATGTTTATCCACCTTAAGAGTTCCGATGAAAGTCTGTTCCTTCTTTTCGACAATCTCAATCACTTCAGCTTCAGGCTCAGCACCACGGCGACGTGCTGCAATATTGACACGCACAACATCACCATTCAACGCATGCATGGAATTCCGTTCAGCTACGAAGATAGACTCACCATCAGCCTCTGTGACAACCGAATTTTTGCCATTGCTTCTGCGCACAAACACACCTATAGCCTCATTGCCTCGTTGTGGCGACTTATATTTACCCGGAGAGACTTCGATTATCTCACCGTTAAACGCCATCTCCACGAGTTGCAAAGCAATGTTTCGTTGCTGGGTCGCTGTTTTAGCACCTATTGCATGGGCTACCTGCTTATAATTATATGTGTTGTTCTTCTGCTGTGCGACAAATTCAATAACTTGGTATTCCAAGTTTTTGGCACTTCGTGATGCAGAGGTTCTTTTTGATGATTGAGCCATGGCTGAAATGTTATAGTTTGTATTTATAATGACTTATCATGCCTCTATGTTCGCATTAAGCGTCGATATTGGCATAATTTGCATTGGCTTCAATGAAATCCTTACGAGGAGCCACATCCTCACCCATAAGCATTGAGAAAATACGGTCAGCCTCAGCAGCGTCACTTATGGTGACCTGTTTAAGAAGACGTTGATTCGGATCCATTGTTGTGTCACGGAGCTCTTCGGCACTCATCTCACCAAGACCTTTGTAACGCTGAACTTTTGTTTTATCACCGTTAACAGCGATAAACTGCTGCACCTGAGCGTCAGTCCAACAATATTCTTCGACCTTACCACGAGAGCATTTATACAATGGCGGCGTTGCAAGATATAGATATCCTTGCTCGATCACCGGACGCATACGGCGGAAGAAGAATGTCATCAGCAATGTGGCAATATGGCTACCATCGACATCGGCATCTGTCATTATTATAATCTTATGGTATGCCAGACGAGAGATATTGATTTCCTTCGGATCTTCCTCAGTGCCAACGGTTACACGCATGGCTCTGTAAAGGCTGATAATTTCCTGATTATCCAAGATCTTATGGTCCATAGCCTTCTCCACATTCAGGATCTTACCTCTAAGAGGAAGAATAGCTTGGAATGTACGATCACGTCCCTGCTTAGCAGTTCCGCCCGCAGAATCACCCTCGACAAGGAAAAGTTCGCAATCCTCGGCATGTCTGGATGAACAGTCTGCCAATTTGCCGGGAAGACCGCCACCTGAAAGCGGAGATTTTCTCTGTATCTTCACACGTGCGTTATATGCAGCATGACGAGCCTGTGCTGCAAGCACAATCTTATCAACAATTATACGAGCTTGCTTCGGATGCTCTTCCAAATAGTATCTTAACGCCTCACTGACAGCGGCTGACACAGCACCAGCCACTTCACTATTTCCAAGTTTGGTCTTGGTCTGACCTTCAAACTGTGGTTCGAGCACTTTCACAGAAACCACTGCTGTAAGACCTTCACGGAAGTCATCACCCGCAATCTCAATCTTTACCTTGTCAAGGAGCTTATTATCCTCGGCATACTTTTTCAAAGTAGTGGTAAGTCCTCTGCGGAAACCGGTAAGGTGTGTACCACCCTCGATTGTATTGATATTGTTTACAAAGGAATATACATTCTCATTGAATGAGCTATTATATGTCAATGCGACTTCAACAGGTATGCCCTGACGTTCAGTATTAAGATGTATGACCTCATTTATCAATGATTCCTTGTTCGAATCGATATACTGAACAAATTCCTTCAGACCATCCTTTGAGTAGAATTTCTCACGCTTAGGATTACCTTCGGCATTAATGTTTCGCATATCAGTAAGGGTAAGTGTAATACCCGCATTAAGATATGCCAAGTCACGCAAACGATTTGCCAAAGTGTTATAATCATACTCAGTGACAGTGAATATACTTCCGTCAGGTTTAAATGTGACGGTAGTACCTGTCTCTTCACTCTCACCTATCACCTTAAGCTCGGATGTGGGCTTTCCACAGGAATATTCCTGCATATAAACCTTACCGTCTCGGCGAACTTCCGCTCTAAGATATGTTGACAATGCATTAACACATGACACACCGACACCGTGAAGACCACCGGAAACTTTATATGATCCTTTGTCAAACTTACCACCGGCATGAAGGACAGTTAATACGACCTCCAAGGCACTTTTATGCTCCTTTTCATGCATATCGACAGGTATACCTCTACCATTATCGACAACGGTGATAGAATTATCTTGATTTATTGTAACTTCAATATGCGTAGCGAAACCGGCGAGAGCTTCATCTATTGAGTTATCGACAACTTCATAAACAAGATGATGCAAACCTTTCGCACTTACATCGCCAATATACATGGCAGGACGCTTTCTTACAGCCTCAAGTCCTTCAAGCACCTGAATATTACTGGCGCTATATTCTTCTCTTTCTTTGTCTTCTGACATAGTTGGATTATTAATTTTCAATCTATTTTTCACAAAGTTGTGATAGTCTCAACGCTTCAAATTTCACACAACAAAATTTGACGTTTGAGCAAACAAAATTACTAATTATTTTTCACACCCCCAAAATCTCACAAGCTATTTTTAACGTTCGCTCCTGCGTTTTATACGTTTTGCCAATCCCCCCTACGGCATATAAGCATAAATGCGAATTTGGCATTTTACATAGCGTCAGTCATTTGCCATGATCTGCGACAAACGATGTTCGAGTTCGGTAGAACTTAGTCTTGTTGTCAGCGCACCCCTATGGGCTACCGATATATTTCCGGTCTCCTCCGATACCACAATAGCAAACGCATCAGAAGCCTGCGAAATACCCAGTGCCGACCTGTGGCGAAGTCCCAAAGCTCGCGGCACATTTCTGTCGTGACTCACAGGGAGAATACACCCGGCACTTCGTATTCTATCATTGTCTATAATCATAGCGCCGTCATGCAGTGGTGAATTCTTAAAAAATATATTCTCTATAAGTCTTGAATTTATATCCGCATCTATAATATCACCACTTTTCTCATAACTTTCCAAGGGCATCTCCTGACGGATCACTATCAAAGCTCCGGTTTTAGTCTTTGACATATTCATACAGGCATACACTATAGGCAATACATATTTACGAGTATCGGAAGTATTACCATCCTTGTCATGTTTAAAGAGATTCTTTAAAAAACGCCATCGCTTATGGTCGCCAAGCTCGACCAAGAATCTCTTAATCTGATCCTGAAACAAAATTACCAATACCAGCAAACCAATCCCCATAAACTGGTCCAAGATGGTGCCGATAAGCTTCATTTCCAGTATCTGCGAAGTGAGAACCCAAACCACAATAAATGCCAGAACGCCGAAGAATATATTCAGCGTACCACTTTCCTTCATTATCCTGTAAAGATAAAAAAGCAAAAGAGCCACAATGGCTATATCAAAGGCATCTTTTATCCCAAAATGCTCCATCAGTAACCTCTATTTAGATAATTCATATAATTTCACCGCTTGAACAGCCTCTCTAACGTCATGAACACGGAGAAAAGCAGCACCTCTCATAAGCGCAATCGTATTGAGAACCGTAGTCCCGTTTAAAGCGTCCTCAGAAGAGACATCCAAAGCTTTTTTTATCATTGATTTTCTTGAGACACCTATCAAAACCGGGACTCCCAACTGAGAAGAAAATGTCTCAAGTGACCGCATTATGTCATAGTTCTGTTCCAGAGTCTTACTGAAACCGAATCCGGGGTCAACAATCACATCCGCCACTCCCATTAGATGCAATTTTCTCAGTTTCTTAGACAATTCCAATAAAATGTCCGCAGTAACATCTTCGTAATCTGTATATAATTGCATAGTAGCAGGAGTACCCCTCATGTGCATCAATACATACGGCACGTTAAGAGCTGCGACAGTATCAAACATTTTTTCATCAAGCTCTCCACCCGAAATGTCATTGATAATATCAACGCCCATTTCACTTACCGCTATTTTTGCCACTTCGGAGCGAAATGTGTCAACCGACACCGGTATATCCACATTTAAACTTCTTATGACCTCCATCCCTACTCCTATACGATCTATCTCTTCCTGCGCTGACACATCATCGGCACCGGGGCGTGAAGAATAAGCTCCTATATCAATGAAATCCACGCCTGACAACAGCATATCCTCCACACGCATTTTCACAGCATCACAATCCATAGTGCGTGAAGCCTCGTAGAAGGAATCGGGAGTAACATTTACTATCCCCATGACCTGAGGACGCTCATAGCTCCTTAACTCACCCTTTATATTTAAAGTAAACGGATGGAACATCTGTAGGATTAGTTAAATTTGTTGCGAAGTTAATCAAATTATCATTCATATCCAAATAAACAATTACGCAGATCCTCCCCGGTTCTAAATTAATATCACAAACGACAAAACGGCCTCTCCTCACGGAGTGACCGTTTTGTTGTCTTAGCAATAAGACTCTACAAACCTAACATAAAAACACATTTACTATTATGCAATTCTTTTGTCGCTAAAAAACACTAACAATCTATACTAACCCTAAAACTAAATACATGCTTAAAATCATTTTTTAATGCGCCCAAACATAGCTGTGAGCAACATTCACATTGCAAAATTACAACCCAATCCGGGTCTTAGCAAGAAATTTGGAATAATATATAGACAAATATAACATACTTTTACACATAACAAACTATTAATAAGAATGTTAATTTTGTGCGCATCACAACAAAATATAAGAGGGTGTTTAATAACAAGTGTTAACGCCACTACATAAAAAAAGCCTC
>ERZ777011.1235-NODE-1235-length-28926-cov-16.777008_pt1 | contig 28926 bp, 17 predicted proteins | sample MGYA00374964_ERZ777011 | MGnify/ENA primary metagenome ERZ777011 (study PRJEB29310, sample SAMD00008975) | mouse gut metagenome | study: EMG produced TPA metagenomics assembly of the Metagenome analysis of fecal microbiota from mouse which was promoted... | reverse complement strand
GTTTTCAGCAATCCGGAAAGAAAATTACCAATACGTTTTTAGAGGAAAGGTACAACAAATTTCTCACATAATCAACTTATTAGACTGATAAAATAACATCAGTCGAGCAAGCTGACAAGTTCTTTTTTCATATCCTCGTCGATCTCCCTGTATCTGGCGAAAGCCTTGCTGCCCTCTTTATGCCCTGACAAAGCCCCAACAAGACTGGGATCCTTGACTTTCTTGTATAGATTGCCGATGAATGTACGCCGTGCCATATGGCTGCTTGCAATCTCATTTATCGGGCGTTTCTCCTCTTCCCCGGTCTTTGAAATCAGAGTGATGTCGAATTACAGGGGATATACTAAACTCAGTTTTTTGTAGAAATTGCGATTATAATCGCAAAAAATTGTACCTGTGACTGATTATAATAGTTCTTTTTTGTATGGAGACTGCACAATATCAGCATAAAGTCCCGGCACAAAAATAAAAATAACGGTTGCCGACTATAATCACCTCAAAATATTTTTGTACATTTGCACATTATGGATAAATCCGCACCAAGCAATCTTACGAGCGTATCCATTAAGAATTTTAAGTCTGTAAAATCGGCAACGCTCTCCGACTGTCGGCGCATTAATGTGTTGATAGGCAGACCTAATGTCGGCAAAAGCAATATACTTGAAGCTCTTGCCCTGTTTGATGTGCCGTATATGGTAAATTCATCAAACAAATCCCTTAGAAACCTTCTCCGTATTGAGAATACCGCAGACCTGTTTCACAATGGAGTTGCCACGACTCCTGTGGAAGTATATGCCGATGGCAATACAATCAATGTTGTCCGTGGTGCGAACAACGGACTGTCCGTTGACATCTCTATACAAGGCGAGGTTTCCAAGTATGCTTTTTCTTCGTCACTGACCCTGTCCACAAAGAGAGATCCCTCTGTACTGCCGGATGTACTTGCGTATTTTTTTCCGAAGCACTTTGTTCCGGAATCTTCCAACATTGGATTCCTGTTGCCTCCGTCCGGTGGAAATCTTATGGAGACAGTTGCAAATTTACCTGCTCTGAAATCCGGCCTTGCGGAACTGTTCCACGGATATGGGCTGAAGATGATGTTTGATTCAGGCTCCCAACAGATAAAGGCGATGAGAGAAAACGGTCTTGACATGTTTCTTGTGCCGTTCAGTTCTCTTGCAGATTCATTACAGAGACTGATATTCTATAAAGCTGCTATTGAAAGTAACCGAAACAAGGTTTTATGTTTTGAAGAACCGGAAGCACATACCTTCCCGCCTTACATATCAAATGTGGTAAACGATATTATTGCCGGAGACAGCAACCAGTTTTTCATAACAACCCACAGTCCTTATGTCATGAGTTCATTACTTGAAAGCGCAGGCAATGACCTGGCTGTGTATGTCGTTGACATGGAAGACAATTCGACCGTAGTCAAACGTCTCACAGACAACCAGCTCCAAGAAGCCTATGACAATGGGATGGATATGTTCTATAATCTTGAAGCGTATCTTGGCAAATGAACCAGCGTGCTGATTTCATAATTCCGGAGTGTTATATTGACACAAATCTTGTGGAGACATTGGTATGCACGGGTGGCTGTAACCATCAGAAAGGCTGTAATCAGGTTGCCAAAGTCATGCAGGAAAAGTTTGCCGACCGTTTCGCCGTTGGAATAATTGATGCCGACAAAAGACGTCCGGGATATTTGAACGAGTTTAGTGAGATAGCATCCAGCGAGCATATAAAATTGTTCCGCCATCCGGCTCGTTCCCATTTTATAATCCTCGTCCACCCGGCTGCCGACGGGTTTATACTGTCATGTGCCGAGAGTGCCAATGTCAATGTGGCTGATTATGATCTATCTCCCCAATTGAAAGAATTTACGGCTCAGACCAAAAATGTGATGTCAAATAAAGATCCACGATTCAAACGGCTGTTCAGATCAATGAAAGGCACCGGCGAAATAAAGTTGATGGAATCGCTTATCTCCTATCTTGCCGATAATACATATCAGGCATCAAATGACAGGATTTCAGAGATTTTTGAATTCGGTGAAGAACAATGAAGCGCAGACAGGCGGCGTTGCGCTCCATTGCGCAACGCCGCCTGTCTGTTTTTGTGTCTGCGGCGGTCAATCTTTGGCGGCGACAGTGCCTTTGTACTGGTGGAGGAGGTTGAAACGATGGGTATTTCCATCGGATAGACCTATGTCGTAGCCGCCACTGCGCTTGCAGATGCTGACGGCTTTCAGTTCACTGAAGTTCTTCGCTATATATCTGCGTATCGCTCCGGGAACCAACCCTTCGGGAAGTTCTTTCTTTCCGCAGTTTACGGAGGTCCATTTCCCCTTGTTACTGAATTCAATCTTGATTCCGTTCGACAGCCGCACATCGTAATCTGTCTTTTTCAACAGGTGCTTGTCAACCTTGATCATACTTACCTTCGCTTTCGGAAAGTATTCAGTAAGCATGGTCTGAGCCTCCTCGGGAAGCTCGCTGCGTTTGAGCGTGTATTTGTCGAAAATCGATGCGTTCGCTGTCGTTACAGCCATAAGCGCCGCCATAAGTGTAAGCAATAGTTTCTTCATACCTAAATAATGCTTTAATCCTCTAATAATGTTTTAATCCTCTCTTTAACGCCAAAACACGACCGGTATGATTTATTTTAATCATCTTTACAGCTTATAAGCACGCGTTAACACATTCAATACGCCTTGATCTGCGAATCCTACAGGTACGCTTCAAATTTTAATATAGATGCGCCGGCGGTAGAGCGGGAGTGCCACAAGACCGCAGACAAGCATCAGCGAGACTGCGTATATCGCCGATGCGAGTTCAGGAACAACGCTCCAACCTAAAATCCAGTCATAAATCACCTGTCTGGCATGAGTCGCACCAAGAATTATCCCCGCTATGTCTCCCAATACATACAGAAACAGTGGATTGACGCCGAAAGATTCGAAGAAAGCCATTCCCTTCCGATAACCTTTCACATCAGTGAAATATGATATAGCTGCAAGCAAAGCTGCCGCCATTCCGCAGGTAATCAGCACATAACTCGGACTCCATATGCGTTTGTTCTCCGGCAATATGCCGCTGAGAATGAAACCTCCGACAAGCAGCAACGCCGCTACAACGAAGAGTTTCAGAAGACGCACCTCAAGACTCTCCTTTCTCATCAACAACGCACCGCAGCAAAAGCCTATGACCGTATGGGCGATAGCGGGAACGGTTCCCAGTATACCTTCCGGGTCTACCGGGCGTTTAGTATACAGAAAGCCTTCGGACAGAAGGAAGCGGTCAACCACGGCATTCACATTGCTAAGGTCATTCTCATAACCGTTGAAGAGAAGCAATATCGCACCGTAAACAATCAGCAGAGCAGCTGCCGTCACCCCCATTGCCCTGCGGCTCATGGAAAGAGCCATCAGCGACACCACTCCGTAACACAAGGCTATGCGCGTAAGCACACCGGTGAGCCGTAGGTGCCCGAAATCAAGCCACCCCTTTCCGTAGCAGACATTCGCGAACCAATGTATCGCCCAGCCTATCAGCATTATCAGCACAGTGCGTCTGAAAATCTTACGCAGCGATACAGATGACGGGGCAAAACCGGTTTTCGCCAATGATATGTATGTTGTCACACCCATAATAAACAGAAAGAAGGGAAACACCAGATCGCATACCGTTATCCCGTTCCATGCGCTATGTCCGAGATGTCTGTAGCTTTGCGGTCCTCCACCATTGTTTACTATGATCATGCAGACGATAGTCATTCCCCGCATGATGTCGAGAGAGAGAAGACGTTTGGTTTTCATTGTGTTATTTATTGATAAAATTCAAGTTCGCCCCCTTTCACCATATCCTTGTGGGATATGCGGTCAGCCGGGATTTTTCTGCCGTTGAGACGCACTCCTTTCACGAGGTCTTCTCCCCCTTTCTCAAGAGTAGCGGCGGGTGCGGTTATTACAAAGGGTTTTCCGCCCTCCGGCGTGATTGTGATCCGCTCGAACAGAGGTGACGACAGATAATAGTCAGGCGTAGATGGTGCCACCGGATAAAAGCCCATCGCCGAGAACACCAGCCACGCCGACATCTGTCCGGCATCGTCGTTTCCAGACAGACCGCCGGGAACATTCAGATATTCAGTATCAATTATATGGCGCACGTGTCGGCGCGTTTTCTCCGGCGAGCCGAGGTCGTTGAAGAGATAGGCAACCTGATGACACGGCTCGTTGCCGTGCCAATAAAGCAGCTCGCTGAACATGGAATCAAGCTTCGCCTCCGCCCTCTTCCTGCCTCCGAGCATAGAGAACAATCCCTCGGTATCGTGAGGCACATACCATGTGTAATGGCATGGGGCACCTTCAGTAATGGCAGGATTGAATGTGAAAGGATCGGTTCCGGAGACAAACCTGCCGTCGGCATGACGACCGTTGGCATAACCAAGCACCGGGTCAATCACATTCTTCCAGTTGCCGGAGCGGCGGAGCAGAACCGTCTCGTCATCTTTTTCCTCCAACAAGGATGCTATGCGGGACAGAGCGAAATCATCAAAGGCATATTCGAGTGTCCTTGAAGTCTGTTCGCGCTGATGGAACGCCTCCTTGACTCCATCCTCCACCGGTATGTATCCGTAACGCATATAGCTTTCAAGCGCGCGACGTCCCATGCCGTCGGCATATTCCTCTTTAGTTGCAGGCGACTCGAAAGCATTTCTGCGCAACAGGGAATAGGCGGAACGCAGGTCAAAATTCGCGACACCCTTGACTGCCGCATCGGCAATAGCCACTGCGCAGTGGTCGCCGATCATGGCGGCTGTGTAGCTTCCCCAGCACGGGAATATAGGCATCCAACCTCCCTGCTCACCTTTGGAGACGAGACTCCTCATCATTTCTCCGCTCAGACGCGGTTCTATGAGTGTAAGCAACGGGTGCAAAGCCCTGTAGGTATCCCACATGCTGAAATCGTCATAATAATTTCCAGAGTCCACCTTCATTATCTCCTTACCACCTGCAAAACGGGGATAAGAGCCGTCAACATCATTGATTACGCGGGGCAAAAGAGAGCACCTGTAGAGGGACCCGTAGAATTTGGCACGGTTATCCCGAGCCCCGCCCTCGACTTTGATTCGTCCGAACCTTTCGTTCCACAATGCCGCAGACCGTTCTCGCACCTGGTCGAAATCCAGTTGCGCCATTTCGGCATCCAGATTGGCAGCGGCAGCCTTCAATGAGGTGAATGAGCTGCCAGCCTTCACCACAACCGGAATGCCTTTGCATGCCCTGAACGAGACATATGCGCCTATGCCTGTCCGTGAGGTTTCCGAGTCATTACCAGGATATATGGTATCGTTCCTGAATGTCCCTGCATCCACAATCTCAAGATCCTGCGGAAGACGCACCACAAACCAGCCGGAAAATCCTGCCGGCTCACCCCATCCCTGATATATCCGGTGAACGGGATTACGTCCGCGTATCTCGCGTTTCTCAAGATCGAGCTCGATGCTCCCCTCTCCTTCGTCGGAATTCGGATTGACAACGATGTGTCCTATCCCGTCATTGCCATATGTAAAACGGAAGATTCCCGAACGTGAGAGTCCTGCCATTTCCGCTTCAAGACACTCGTCGGGGAGAGTGACCGAATAATAATCGGGGCGCGCAGTCTCCGAGACATGATCCATGCGTGTGGCACGCCCTGCGGGTGAAGTACGCAGTTTCCCGGACATGGCATGAAGAGTCATGGAGCCGTAATCCTGCGTGCAACCGCCCACAATCCAGTGACTGTTGCGGAAACCCTGAAGTTTCGGGTCCGAGAAATAATAGGGTGCTATGCATTTCTGTTCTGTATCGCGGGTCTGAGGAGTCCAGAGATTCATTCCGTGGGGCACACCGACAGAAGGCAATGTCTGACCATGCTCTTCCGATCCCTTGCCGAACAGACCGGCGGTCATCGTCACCGCCGCGTCTGTTCCGACACGTGTATCAACCATGTCTAACGGACGTTCCGCATTAAGTCCTGAAGCGACACAAAACAATATTACTGACAAAAAAAAATATTTCATAAATTATCTCTAAACACCTTATTACTTGACGGCCTTACCGGTTGTGACAGAGCCATCTGAGTAACGAGTGCGTATGATAGTTATGCCGTAATCAGCTTGTTCTGTCAGACGCGTGCCTTGGGGTGTGTAATACTCAACTGCAACAATGCTTGGAGAAGCAGACATTATGCCCTCCACTCCTGATACTGCAGCAGCTATCACTTCTATCTCGGAAGCTGACAATGCATGGTTATAAACACGAAAGTCGCTTAATAAACCTACAAAATTATTGTTAGTCATTTTTTGACCCCGTCCTATATAAGACAGCAATCGTTCGGAAGGTACGTATCCGTCAAGGCCCGTTCCGACAGCTTTGCCATCTACATAGAGGGTAACTTTCCCTTTTTCGACAGCGATAGCCACATGCACACTGGTTCTGTAGGGAGCTTCTGTAGTATAAATCATGTCTTTATTCCTTCCGTTTGATGCGGTCAAAGTGAGTTGCCCCCCGTTGGAAAGACTCAGATCCATATAAGATTCTTCACCGATACCTGTTGAAAAAAGGGTGAGTCCGTCTACTGCCGAGGTGCGTAACGCCCTCATCATTATTGTAAAGTCTTCATGACACAGCAACGAATAAGGCAGCTGATAATATTCTCCGCGCATGTAAAGGGAATTATCCCTGAAAGAAGGTGTGGAATTTGTTTTTGCAGAGAAGTCGTTTCCGGTAATGTCTGTGAGGTTTTCAGTGAACGGCAAATGTGCGATAAGTCCCTTCTCCCCAATAGTTTCGCAGGAAACCGGTATTGACGCTGCCGACCTGTTGCCGGAGGCATCCATTGCGAACACCTTATAGCTGTATTCCTTTTCAGTCACGGTATTGTCAAGGAAAGAGGTCAATGTCAGACCTCTAGCGATCGTGTTATACACATCACTCCCTTTTCCGGCACGCAAAACCGTATATGTAACATCTCCGCTGTCTGCCACCGGTTCCCACTCAAGAAGAGCCGATGCCGAACGAGGTGTGACCTTAAGTCCGACAGGAGCAACGGGAGCGTCAAATTCAAGTGTCGCACCTGCGGGCAGAAGTCTCCACATCTGCGATGCATTGTCCGCGCGTTCTTTCTGTATCAGGGTTCCCCCCTCTCCGCCAATGCATTCAAGATACAAGGCACTGTGTTTGTTCCGGATATGGAACCAGCCGTCACCATCATATTCAAAAGCCCATTGCTGGTTGGCTCCATCACCCGGGGCGTAACAGATCATCATTCCGTCTGCGTCAAGGCTGTAGTTCAGATCGTCGATTCTCTGTCCGTCAGTAGAATTTGCCATCCAGAAATAGCTGAAGTCGCCCCCCTTGTCATAAGGCAGCGGAGTCACGTTCCAGAGCTGATGCGAGGCTCCGGCATACGACTGCTGTTCAAGCGGTGTCATATTTGCGGTGTTTCCGCCTCTCGCGCCCAAGGCAAGACGGCTTCCTTTGTTCACAATGGCATACTCGCCATTGATCACGGGGCGCACGTCGTCACCGGTCTCGATAGCCACGACTGTCTCCGCATTGCGCTGAAGCGCTGACTGATAGGCACCGGTGGGATCACCCGGGAGGTCAACGGTATATTCCCTCAGCGGACCGTAACCGTCAATAAACACATCGCCGCCCAATGAAACAAACTTATATGACGAAGGTTTTGCCTGACGTTCCGAGCATCCGAGGAAACCCTGCAGTTTTCCATCGGGAGCGCGATAAACGGAAGCCGCCGACCATGCGTCACGGTTTTCGGCATACCCGAGTCTCTCGCCGAAACTCGCTTTCATGAACTCGCCGCGCGCCTGCTCCGCGGTGCCCCACCAGATTCCGGTCTGCATGCCATACTCCACACCGACCATAGCCTCCATTACATTGTGAAGCTCATCGGCAGTGGCATGGCGTCCGTCTTCACGGACCTTGGTGAAAAACTCAGCGTATGTGTCGAAGCTTCCCGCGAGCTGATGGGTATTCCCTTCGTCAAGAAATTCCTTGTTATGCTCATACCATTTCATTGCCTCATCGTTGTTGAGGGTATTTCCGCCGCTTATGCGGATATTCTCAAAACGGGGATAACGGGTGAAATCCTTTAAATTTTTTGATATTTCGTAGAAAAGGTCTATCGGTGTGCCGTTGAGTTCGAGATCCGGTTCATTCAGCGGAGAGGCGGTAATCACCTTATAGCCCTTGGCCTCTACGGCAGCTGCTGTGGCATCAATCAGATCCGCCCATTTCGGTCCCTGCTCCACCACATTGCCGATATATTCTTTCGGCGACCACCACGGATCTTCCGGATTTTCATACTTCCAGCCGCCATAGATCTCCTTTATCGTAGGATCCCCTCCGTCAAGATTGAGAACGATATCCACCTTCTTGCCAATAAGACCCACGGTCTGCATACGTGCGTCAAGATTCTTCTGCAGCGACTGAGGAAGCACTCCCTTCTCGGTTATCTCCGCCCACGGCTGAAAAGAGACACGCGCACAGGAGATTGTGCCGGGCGTCGCGAAACGCACGCCCCGAAGCATATTGTCACGGCTGTTCCAGGCGGTATCGAATCCCCAGAGAATGGGAAGGCTGACTCCCTGTCCCGAAGGATTGAAAAACACAGAATAGTTTGTAGCCTTGGGCAAGGCATATGCCTTCCATGCAGACTGGACATCAACAGCCTTCGGCTGCGCGAGAAGTGGCGCGCCTGAAAGCATTCCTCCCGCCATCAAAGCGGTTACAATCAATTTGTTCGATTTCATTTTTTCAAGGTCAACGAAAGAGTATAAAAATATTTTCTATGGCTTTACCACACATGATCGGCGGGTGATACCCGGATGTCAGTACAGTTCACAAAATTTGTAGGTGCGGCATATCCGGGAAAATCATTGGCAGTGACTTGAAAATCGCGCACAGTCACCCCGGAAGCGTTCTCGGCGAATATGCCGAAGACATCACTCTTTACGAAACCCTCCCCTTCACAGGGACGGCGATCATATACACCACCCTTGAAAGCGGTCTGCTTCTTCAGCGTAAGATCCACATTCGACAACAGAATATCCGAGACTTTGCCGGGTGTGTCACAACCGATGAAGATACCGTTCTCGGAAGTGGACGCTATGTTTATGAAGCGTATGTTCCGCACCTCGCCGCAGGCGCCTTTGGTGGCGCCTTTCGGGAAACGCCAGCCAGCATCCTTATGGTTGCCGCGGGCACGCGGATATGACGTCACGTAAATGGGTTCGGACTTTCCCCACCATACATCGGAAAACAGCTTGCAGTCAACAATCATGTTGGAGAATGTCACATCCTCCACAGTACCCTCGTCGCGGTTCTGAATGCCGATTCCGCGATTCGACTCCGTGATAATGCAGTTGTCGAAAAGCACTCGCGCTATGCGGTCCATATTCTCCGAACCGATCTTGACCGCGCATGAGCGCGAGGTCATGATGCAATTGGTCACAACAACATCCTCACACGGACCATACTCTTCGAACTCCCTGCGGTTCTTAAGACATATGCAGTCATCACCGCTCTCTATGAAACAGTTTGAGATCCGCACCTTGCGCGAATGGTCGATATCTATGCCGTCGCCATTGCGTACTTTCAGGTTATTAAGCACTGAGATATTGGAAATAGCCACATCATAACAGCCGACAAGATGCACGGTCCAGTATGCGGAGTTGGCTATAGTGACGTCAGAAATCCTGACATTACGAGCATTTATCAGTGTAAGCACATGCGGACGGGGATCGAAAGTGGTGACAGGCTTAAGTTCGTAGGAATCATCAAGTTCTGCGCCCATGAATGCCACGGCATTGCCATCTATCCTGCCAGTTCCGGAGATTGTAAAATTCCTTATGTCCTTGCCGGACAACCACATCATACCCTCCCCTTCGTTTGCACCGAACGCACTTTCGTTGTAAATGCTCTCGTTAGGATTGGCGAGCAACACGGAATTGGTACGCAGATGCAGATTGACATTCGACCGCATGTGCAGAGGACCGGCAAGGAAAGTCTTCCCTGCGGGGAACACCACGATGCCGCCGCCGGCAGCACTGCAGGCATCTATTGCCTGCTGAATCGCCCTTGCATCATCAGTCACACCATCGCCGACAGCCCCGAAATCAGTAACCACAAACTCCCCGTATTCTCCGGCAACCACAGAAGAGACCTCCTCTGACGCGGAAATCCACTCACACCTGAACAAACACAAAAAAAACAATAAGGTCAAGCTGACGCTTTTATTCATAACTTCTAAATTCAAAATTATTTACAATGCAAATTTACTCAAAAATTTTGGATTTTTCATTATATTTGCCACCGGGATTTCGCTCCTCCTGTTAAATGAATATCTGCCAGCTTCCGTTATCACCAGCCAATCCAGGAGGCTGATTCCGGCAGCAAGATTGATTCCGACGACAGAATCCCGATAAAAATCAAAATCCGGGATTGGCTCCGACTCCGGAGATTCGGGCATAGCCCTCATGACAATCATGATCCCCAAACGAAAGAGCCGAAGGCGAGGAATCCCAGAGCCGAAGGCGAGGAACCCCAGAGCCGAAGGCGAAAGAATCCCAGAGCCGAAGGCGAGGAACCCCAGACCGAGGGCGTGGAACCCCAGACCGAAGGCGTGGAACCCGAGAACCTGATTTACTTAAACTCATGCCCATGAATTTTTCACAGGAACAGGCTGCAAATCAGCTGCCAGACAAGAATAATCAGCCCGATAAAAAGCAGAGGCCGGCATACTACAAAGAACATCGACCGCATAACTGCCGGAGGGCTACCTTCCACGACTATCGCCGACCCGGAAAGTATATGATCAATCTGGCCAAAGACCCTGCTGCTCCTGCATACTCAAGGCTTGCGGGAGATCCGACTGATCCGCAAAACCCGGCGCGTACCTTGCTCTCCCCAGCAGGAGAAATTATCAACAGGATGATCACCGACCTCAACACTTACCCGGACTTCGAAATCGAGAATCATGTCATTATGCCAGACCATGTGCATATACTCTGGCGTGTAAAATACGATCTTCCCAAAGATTTCGGCTATTATGTGGGTCTTTTCAAATCAAGATGCACCAAAATATGGCGTGAGACATTCCCGGAAATTCCAAACGTCAGATCAACCTCTCTTTTCGCACCCAAATTCAACGACAGGATAGCATTCAGCGAGGAGATGGCAATCCGCATGAACAATTACATATCAGACAATCCGCGCCGAAGACTTCTGGCTATCAGACATCCGAATCTGTTCAACAAGGCACAGAGAGTACGCATACTTGACATTGAACTCGATGTATTCGGTAATTTTCATCTGCTGAAACACCCGCAGATTGCGGCGGCGGTTGTCAGCAGCCGCTATACACCGGAACAACGGGCATCCTACGAACGGGCATGGGAAGAGACAATACGCGGACAAGGAGTCCTCGTGTCTCCGTTTATCAGCAAGCCTGAGCAGGAGCTGATGCACCGTGTCATTGAAGAGGGAGGATCAGTCATCAGACTCATTCCCGACGGGATACCGCCGAGATACAAACCTTCAGGGAAGGAATTCACGCTCTGCGCCGAAGGCAGATGCCTGCATATCGGCATGCCGCGACAGTCGATGCATAAGGAAGAGCTCCGCCGCAACAAATGCCTGCTTCTCAACAACCTCGCACGCTGGATAGCCTCACACCCCTCGGAAAGCCTCACCCTCATCAGCACCGGTTCCCAAAACCGATGATCCCCATCAAATGCCTCCTTATGCTGACTCAAAAAGCCAAACCGGTGAAAAGCACCTGAGATCTTGGCGAACAACTGAGAACTCGGAGAGACAACCAAGAACTCGGCGTGACAACCGAAAACTTGGCGAACAACCGAAAACCCGGCAAGACAACCGAGAACTTGGCGAGACAAGAGAGTATTGAGGGCGGAAGCCCGAGAGGCGGTGTCGTGTTTGGCGTCTTGACATGAGGGTTGGGATGCGGGGACCGGCTTGGAGGTCCGGGATATGGGGAAGGCTTCAGAAAACTTCGGCTTTCCAGTCGATCTCAAGCGGATTGCCTGTCATCTGCCAGATTAGCGGACAAAACGCGTTGTCAAGAATCCAGATTTCCGCCCCTTCCTCGTCTCTGGCATGAAGCAATGCACCCAAAGCACACCTGCTGTCTTTATCAAGCAATTCGTATTCAACCCCGTCATAACGGAACACTCCGGAATCTTTCAGATTGCGATATGCGTTTCTTGAAATCAATGCGAATGTCTCATTGTCTTCGAGCTTTATATGATTGCCATCTTCGGGCATCAGTAAACTCAGCGAATCACCGGAATCCATGGCTGTCGATGACATTGCGTATGTTCCGCTCCACCATTTAAGATTTCTTTCTATGCCCCATTGTAATGTCACTCCTCCATCGCTTTGCGGCTCGAAAACATACCTGAACTTTCGGGTCTGACCATGAAGCTTATAGACGAACCTGAGCGTATCGGTTTTCTCAACCGCATATAATCCAGATGCGGAAAGCAACACCATCAGTATCAAAAACAACTTTTTCATAATGTCTTTTTTATCAACTTTCAACTGTCATTCCTGGTCTGCAAACATCACAGTCCCCCACTTCTTCGGTCGCGGACCCATTTTAAGCCTCAGCTCACCACCTTTCATGATATCCGCGTGTCGGATAGCAGAATAAGGATAATCCTTGCCATTCAAAGTTGCAGATTGTATGTATCTGTTTCTCTCAGAAAGATTTTCGGCACGAATGGAAAAATTTCGGTCATTACCGAGAGTGAAAGTCGCGGATTCAAGCACAGGCGTATGAATCAGATAATAATCCTGACCGGCGTTAGGATACAGACCCGTCATGTGAAACACGAGCCACGATGACATCGCACCGGAGTCGTCATTGCCCGGAAGCCCTTCGGGAGTGTCTGAATAATTGTTTTCAATTATCTCAAGCACACGGTCACTGCTTCGGTCCGGACGAGAGATCCAGTGATAAAGACATGGCGAAAGGAAAGAAGGCTCATTGTTGACATTGAAATAATTCTTGTCAAAGAATTTGTCGAGTCGCTTGTTGAAACTTTCATTGCCACCGCATTTTTTGATAAGTCCCGCCACGTCGTGGGGAATGCTCAATGAATATTCCCAAGAGGAGGCTTCATAAAAGAACATGTTCCACCATGGTGTGTACCATGGACCTTCAAAAGTGACGGGAGTGTAGCGGAATGTCGGTTTACGTTTCTTTGAGTGACCGAATGGGAGTTCGTCCAGCCACTTTCCGTTGGCATCCCGTGGCATTATAAAACCCTTCGTCCCGTCGTGTTCGTAATCGTCACGCCATAGGTTTTTCCAGTTTCCTGATTTCTTCAGATATTCGGAGGCAAGTTCATTGTGACCGAGCCCCTTTGCCACAAGGTGTATGGCATAATCGCAATAAGAGTATTCCACGGTGCGGTTGCCGGCACGGGGAATGCCGTGTGGTATATATCCCAGTTCATTATATTCCCGTAATCCGCCGCGCCCTTCTGCTTCATGGTTGCCTCCGGGGTCGACAGTCGCATCCTTTAGCATGGCTTCCAACGCTAAATTGTAGTCTATCCCTTCGAGACCTTTCACAAATGCATCGGCTATCACTATTTCGGCGTTTGAGCCTCCCTGTGTGCGTCCGTTGGCATTGCCGCTGCGGGCATCGGGCATATATCCGTCCCGTTTATATATGTTTATAAGGGAATTTACTATGTCCGTTTCGCGGAGAGGATCTACTAACGTTATCAGAGGTGACGATGTGCGGTAGGTGTCCCAGATTGCATAGAAATCATCGTAATATGGGCAGGGGTCTGTCCATAGCGGATTCTCGCCGCTGCGGTCTACCGGCATTATCATCGTGTGATAAAGTCCTGTGTAAAACATTCTCTTATGCTTATCTGATGTTTTAGGGTCGATCTTGACTCTGTTTAATATATCCTTCCAGCTGCAAAGCAATTTTTCGCGTAGGTTATCGAATGTTTTCCCCTCGGTTTCCTTTATAAGGTTTTCTTTCGCTTTCAATGCGCTTATGAAAGAGATCCCTATCCTTATGTTCAATGTCTTTACAGACGACATGAATTGCATTAACGCACCTGTCTTTTCTCCTGAGTCATATTGATCTTTGGCATCCGAAATATTGCCGCTTTTCCATGTAGCGGTCTTGATTGCCGGATTATCGGCGACCAGATAGAAATATACGGTGTAGGCTCTTCCGTTGTTCCATCCTCCCCTTATGCGGCTATGTCCGCAAACTTCCCTGTCTGACAGCACCTGTACTTCCGAGCCGACAAATTGTTGAGCTTCGCGAGCATCGGGCACGGGACTTTCTCCCAAGAAGAACCCCGCATCAATCATAAGTGCCGGATTCTTGTTTCCGGGATATGTGATTCTATAAGCTGATGCTCTTGATGCTGTTGTTATCTCAGTGTGAATTTTGCTGTTTGCGTATGTTGTTGCATAGTAACCTAATTCAATAGTCTCATCAGCTCTGTAGTCTATATGTCTTATACTGTTAAGTTCTCCTTCGAAAGGCTGGATCAATATGTTACCATATTTGGGACCGCCACCGGTGCCGCTCACGTGCACTTGGGAGAAGCCGTTTACCTGTACGGGCATAGGCAGCCATCCGCTATTGGGCGATGACGTGCAATCTGGTGACGGTTTGACCATTCCGTAAGGCATTGACGGACCGATGAACACCCGCCCAAGACCTTCTGATCCTATCTTTGGGTCTACATAATCCGTTACGGATGCATTTAAATGCAATATGCTCAGCAGCAAAATGATTCCCGACAGGAAACGTTTGGATTTGTCAGCCATGTTAAAAGAAACTTAAAAAACAAGGCGCAAGAGGCTACGGCCTCCTGCGCCTCAAAGGTATAGGTTAGATCGAAATTGTATTATTTGATAATGCGTTTTGTAACCTTGTTACCCTGTTTAACGATATAGATGCCGTTTTCAGGATTAGCTACGCGGATACCCTGAAGGTTGTAGTATTCAACAGGTGCGTTTTCATCCTCAACCACAAGGTCAGAAACACCGGCTCCGCCATTTTCGTCCCACATCTGGAGAGTCTGGTATGCCCATGGATGCCAGTAACCGTCACCGGTATTGGAGTTTTTACCCATACCTACCCATACTTTAGCGGGAGCGGTAAGCTCGAATTCAACATAATGATACCATTTTTCAGGCTCTGAATAGAATGCAGCAGCAGCTTCCCTCTCGCTTCCGGAGTCGTTACGATAGATAACCTTGTTTGAAGTTTCATAAGGGAATACATCATTCCAGTCATCATATTTGGTTGGAGCATCATTGCCGCTTACCCTGACAGGGTTGTTATGAGGCATGGTGCTGAGGTCTCCGTTAGAGATTTCCCAGCAGTCCTTAATACGAGTGCGAACATCTGAACCTTCAGTCAGGTCACCGAAATCATCTGACCAGTTAAGATCTTTGGGGCATTCAGCATTTTTTGACATGAAGATATAGGCATGATCATAAGTGCTCTGTTGTTCGTAATCGTTTGCCGTGAACCAGTCTTTGGGAGAGCGGTTTAATCTTCCGTAAGGTTCAACTTTTGTCATGTCTTCTTTTAAGTTGCTGCAAGGCCATTTATGATTGTAGTAATTACCGTTGGCATCAACCTCTGAACCATAACGATGGAAAGTCTGCATACCGAAACGATATTTTCCGGCGGGCAATTCAATCTGCTGTCCATATTTATAGGGTGAACCACCGCACTTACGATAGTCGCCGCCACCTGAGCCATCTTTCTGAGCATCGGGTTCTTTTACTTTATTTTCAGCGTTTGTGCAATCCCAAGCGCGCTTGGCATCGATACCATCTTTGAAATCGCCATTTACAACGGCTATTTCACCTTTGGGGCCGGTGATCTTGAAGTTGCTGAACACTGTCCACTCGTCATGGTAGCATCCGGGATTGGCAATACCGAACACGAGGTCACCACCTTTGTGAGTGAATTTAATGCTGTTGAGATATTTGCCTGCTGTGAAATTCGCGCTTGCCTCTGGAGTTGAGTTGTGTGGAGTTACATCTTTCTCTTCAAAAAGTCCCATAACCGGAGCTTTAGTGTCGCCAAGGAATATGAAAGCTTTGTGAAGCTCTGCGTTGCCAGGCATGTTTTCTTTTGAAAAATCATTGTTGCCGCAACGATATGAAGCGTTACATGTGAGGGTATATTCACCGGCTTCAGCCTCTGGTATGACCTGATAAAGACGGAATGCTCCGTTCCAAACCTCTCCGACGCCATCGGCAACGGCTCCGATTACGCCTTGCCATCCGGGGATATAAGCGGGTTCTTTCAGATACTTGTGGGTTACATCCACATAGTTGCCGGCTGTTGCTACCGCTGCAAAAGTCATAGCGGCACCTGCCAACATAAGGTTACGTTTTAGGTAATTAGTTAACATAAGCTTTAAATTTAGTTTGTTTAAACTTGAGTTATTCATTTTGTTTTTTTATCGGTTCTCATTCCGGATGAGGAATGAGAACCGATATATATCAGGATTAGATTATATTCCGAGATATCCTGGGTTTTGACTCCAGTTGGTATTAGTTTCAAGAATATCTTTGTGGATAGGCATCAGACGTCGGTTGGGGTCTTTCGCTCCTTGGCGCTCCACCCAATGGAACTCGGTATGTTCTGCATTGTCCCACACTTTGTAACGGTTTTTCTCGCCCCAGTCTGCCTCGAACTGACCGAAGCGGATAAGGTCGTTGCGTCGCCAGGGTTCAAGTATGAATTCTCGTGAACGCTCGTCAAGAAGTTCCTGGAAGCTTGGTGTGCCCGTTACGTGCGGAGCGGAAGAACAGTCACGCACTTCATTCATCAGTGTGGCAGGTGTTGCACCAAGTGTTGCTGTGGCGCCGCGCATGATGCACTCTGCTTTGGTGAGAAGGATATCGGCATAGCGGAAGATGGGATAGTCGTTTGCCTGCTGACGACCCCAAAGCGTGAAGTCTTCGAGACGTGGAGGATATTTACAGAGACGTGCGCCTTTCTGAATGTTCAGCAATGCTGTGCCGTTTGCAACCGTAGTCTTGTTTACTGCAGGTAGAGATTCGTCACCAAGCGAATATATGCTTCCGTCATCGAAATCAAAGTCTTCCCTATAATTCAACTGACCGATCACAGTATTTGGCTTTGTCGGATCCTTATAGAGCATCACAGGCTCATTCGTAAATTCATAATTGGCATCCATCTTGAATTGAGGTCCTTTAAGCACAATCTTGTTACGCTCGTCGCCTGGAAGGTTGAAGCGTGCTGCTGCTTCTTTGGTCATGACAGTGTTTCCGGCGGTGGACATGGGGTTTTCCCATCCATAAGGTGGGGGTAATAGAAGTCCCTCTTTCTTGAAGGCGAACCAACGGTGCCAAGTGGTGGTTCCATCGTTTTTAGTGGCAGGATCTACATCATGTGCGTAGATAAAGTCCTTGATGTGAACGCCATTATCCGGGAAGAATTTTTTACGGTAGCCTTTGCCTACCTCGAAAATTCCGGATTTGATAATTTCATCGCACCATTTCACGCAATCGTTCAGTTTCTCGTTGGGGGTGTCATTGGTCACGGTAGTGACAGGGTTGGTATATACTCCCCAGTTGAGATAGAGCTTCACAAGTAGAGATGCTGCCATCCAGTAGTTAGGCTTGCCATAGGTGGAGGCGTCATTCTTCTTGCTGAGTCCGTCTTCTTGGGTGAGAATTTCGAGAAGTTCTTCCTCAATCCATTTGGCAACATCGGCTCGGGGCTGACGGTCGATACGTTCACCTTCCTGCACAACATGATCCATGATGGGCGCATCGCCATAGAGTTCCATCATCCAGAAATGATAGTAGGCGCGCATGGCACGCACGGGAGCCACTATGGCATCTTTCTGCTCCGGACCTCCATAGGCAAGAATCTTGGAGTTACACTGGGTGATACCCTCCATGCAACCACCGATCATGCGGGTGCTCCAATTATTAAGGGTGAGGGAATGGATGGATCCGTTGATGGCACGTCCATCGTCATAATAGTTGCCGATGGTGTAGCATATGCCCATTATCTCGTCTCCCTGATTTACAACCGCTTCGTTGAAGTCGCGGCCGAACCAGTTGTAGAGATAACGGTAACAACTGTTGAACTCACCTTCTACCGCGATCGGGTTGTCCGGTAGGGTTTCATATCGAGTGTCAAGGTCTATATTGAGGTCGGTGCAGGCGGTCATTCCAATGGAAGCTGTGCCCAGCATCAACGCTTTTATATATGATTTCATGATCATTTTTTCGGTTTAATCTTAAAAATCCTGTGTTTTCTTAAAAATTGACGTTGAGACCAACGAGAATCTGACGAGTGCGGGGATAATGGTCCCAGCGGGTGTCGTGTCCCGGTTCAAGTCCTCCGAGATTGATTTCCGGATCGCGACCTTTATAGCCGGTGATCGTGAAAACGTTGTTGGCGGATACATAGACGCGAATGTCGCGGAGCCAGCCGTTGAAGCAGTTGCGGAATGTATAGCCGAGAGTCACTGTGGAGAGCTTGAAATAGCTGCCGTCTTCGAGATAACGGTTGGAAGGATAGTGTGCAAGACCATCGGTGGCGAGTTGCTCATCGCGCACGGATGCGAGCACGTTTTTACCCTGCGATATTGCACCGATATAGGAGAAGTAAGCGCGGGGTTCGTTGAATATCTTCTGACCGAACACTCCGGTGAAGAAGAGATTGAGATCGAAGTTCTTCCACGTCAGGTTATTGTTCCATCCCATTGTGAGTTTTGGTTGGGCGCTGCCAAATTTCACGCGATCCTTCTCTCCCGGGTTCTGCGTTGTCATCCGGTTTCCGTTTGCATCCAGTTCGTATTCGCCGGTATTGACATCGCGCGAATAGAATGTTGACTGTCCTTGCTCGTTGTAGCCTGCCCATTCCCAAAGGTAGAAGGTTCCGATAGCCTCGCCTTCAACGATACGCTGGGTTGAACATCCCTGCGACAGACCGGGTAGGTTCGGGTCATAGCGGTTTAGGATGCCGGCGTTAAACTCTGAGTTGGATACTGATACCACTTTATTTTGATTGTGCGAGAAGTTGAGCGATGTGGTCCAGGTGAAAGGTCCCTGGAAAGGAACTGCATTCACTGAGATCTCGACACCTCGGTTGCGCATCCTTCCTACATTTGCTGTGAGCTTATCGACAGGATATATGGCTGTTGACACAGGATAATCCCAGATCATGTCCTTAGTGTCTTTGTTGTAATATTCGATTGTACCGTTGATGCGACCTCCAAGGAAAGCGAAGTCAAGACCTATATTGAGCATTGAGGTCGTTTCCCATTTAAGGTTGTCGTTCACGTTGCGTGCTGCATTGAGGCTCTTGTAGCTGTGTTCCACACCATTTTCGTCTACATATGTGAAACGGGATCCTGCCTGATAGTAGAAACGGGAGGTGTAAGCATCAAAACCTTTAGCGTTACCGCTCTGTCCCCAGCCAACGCGGAGCTTGAGGTCATGTAGCCAACCTGCGCTCTGTTCCATGAAGTCTTCTCCTGTCACGCGCCATGCCACGGAAGCTGAGGGGAAAGTAGCCCATTTGTTATTAGATCCGAAAGTAGAGGCTCCGTCACGACGTACAGCTGCCTGAAGGAGATACTTGGATTTATAGGAATAATTGGCACGTCCGTAGAACGAAATCATTCGGGTCTTGGAATAAAGTTTGCCCCAGACAGGATCTGTATCCCATGAGTTTGCCATACCTATGTCGTTCCAGCCAAGGGAGTCGTCATAATAGTTGTAGCCTTTTGCACCGAATCCTTCTTCGTCTTTGCGCTCTTCCCAGGAATAACCTGCCATGAGTGCCATGCGGTGATCTTCGCCGAAGTCTTTGTCATAGTTGGCAAATATTTCCATAAGTTTGCTTTCCCAGTCGAGGACTTCACGAGTGGTCTGACCGTGACGATGGTTGGTCTGCGATTCGGTAGAAAGGTATTCTTTGTAATTCTTGTTCTGGTTCTCATAGGCGAAGTTGCCATTGAGGAAAAGTCCTTCAAGGATTTTCAGACGAGCCTTGCCCGTTACTTGCCAACGCTTGAAAGTTGCCATAGAACGATCTTCATATACCTGTGAAAGAGGGTTGTAATATTGAGATACATCTGTATTGGAATACCACGATCCGTCTTCATTGCGCACCGGTTCAAGGGGTGAGTAATAATACATTGCCTCGTATACTGAAGCTCCCTGCTTGTTGCGGGGGACGCCCCATTCGTTACGGATGTTGCCGTTGACACCGGCTCCCAAAAGGAGACGGTCTTTGAGAAGTTTTGTTTCAACGTATGCACGTGCCGTGAAAAGGTTATTGCCTACGCCTTTGATAATACCGTCACGCTTGATATAGTTCACGGAGGCGTTGTAGCTCGTGCTCTTGGTGCCACCGGAGATGGAGAGATTGTGATTAGTGGCGAAACCAGTGCGCTGTGTCTCTTTTGCCCAATTGGTGTCGGCTCCTTTGTCATTGGGGATTGGAATATTGTTCTCCTCGGCATATTGACGAAGCTGCGAGGCTGTCATCATTTTATGGTCGTTGGCGATGCGCTCCCAGGATACGTAACCCTGGTAGGATACACGAGCCGGACCATCCGAGCCTTTTTTAGTAGTTACAATGATTACACCATTGGCAGCCTTTGAACCATAGATGGCTGTAGCCGAAGCATCGCGGAGCACATCGATACTCTCAATGTCGGCAGGTGGGATAAGGTTAAGGTTCACTCCCGGGATTCCGTCAACAACATAGAGTGGTTCTGTTGAACCGTTGAGAGTGGAAGCTCCACGAAGTGTCAAAGAATTGACACCACCGTTAGGGTCTGAGTTCTGCACTACTACAAGTCCGGGAACCTTACCTTGTAGCAACTGACCCGGATCGGTGTATGAACCTACGTTGAGGTCTTTGGAATTGACAGTAGTGATGGAACCGGTAAGGTCTTTTTTCTTCATTGTGCCGTAACCGATCACAACCACCTCGTCGAGAACCTCATTATCTTCCTTGAGGGCGATGTTTAGATGAGAACCCTTCACTTCAACCTCTTTTGACACATAGCCCACGTAGGAGACACGTATCTTCTTTCCCTGAGCTACGTTCAGTTTGAAATTTCCGTCGATGTCGGTCGAGGCACCGACAGTAGTTCCGGGCACCACGACACTCGCGCCGATCAGAGGTTCGCCGGCTTCATCGGTCACTGTACCTGTCACACTTGTCTGAGCATTGATTGTAAAGGATGTCATAAGGAACACCAATACGATGGTGAGCCATTTCCATTTTTTAGCAGCAGGGGGGGCATTATATTTCCCGCCGCGCACTTGTCCTGAATTACACATGATGTAAGGTTAACTTAAGTTGTTATTATGGTATCGCATTCTTGATAAACCACAGATATTCAACACATCTGAATAAAGTCTTATCAATCTACTTTACTGCATCTGAAGTTTTGTCGCTGCAAATATAGCAATCATAAGTGTAAAAACTACACTTTTTAAGCATTTTAACACATTTTAACTATCAAGAATGATCCATTGGTGGGCAGTGCCAAATCTACATAATGCTATTTTACTAATTATCAGCCGAGTAAAGATATACATATACGGCTGCTTTCACGAGGATAAATTGCCAAATTACTCAGGTTGGAGATTTTTTTATTAAATTTGCAATTTCTAATAAAATTAAAACCTGACAGAATGAAACTTGTAAGTAAGAAGTATCTGCTACCATTCATACTTATTACCTCCCTCTTTTTCATGTGGGGATTTGCCCGCGCGATTCTGGACGTTCTCAACAAACACTTTCAGGAGTCATTGGAAATCTCCATCACGCAATCCACACTCATACAAGCCACTACATATCTCGGCTATTTTCTGATGGCACTTCCTGCCGGTATCCTTATCACCCGTTTCGGATACAGGAGAGGTGTAGTGACCGGACTTCTTCTTTTCGGAATCGGAGCATTGCTGTTTATTCCGGGTTCAGCCATGCTTTCCTTCCCTATATTCTTAGTGGCGCTTTTCGTGATTGGCTGCGGACTCGTGATGCTGGAGACATCGGCAAACCCCTACGCGGCTGAATTAGGCGACAAGGCAACGGCGGCGTCACGCCTTAATCTGGCGCAGTCGTTCAACGGACTGGGGTGTATACTCGCTCCGGTGATTGTGGGAGGTTTCCTGTTCTCAGGCGGCAGCGGCGGTGTCGAAGTGCCATACACCATCATGGGTGTGATTGTACTTGTAGCCGCACTGGTGTTTTCACGCGTCAGCCTTCCTGAAATCTCAGACAGCTCTGAAACCGAAACCCGCCACTCCACAGCTGACACTGGTCTTGCGGCTACAATCCGCGACCTATGGAAAAGGAAAACTTTCCGCTACGGACTCCTCGCGCTGTTCTGTTATGAAGTTGCGGAAATATCCATAAATTCCCTTTTCATCAATTACGCCACCTCAGACGGCTGGATGGACAAAGCCACGGCATCGTTGGTTCTTTCGTTCGGCGCTTTGGGTCTATTCATGGTGGCAAGGGTAGCGGGCAGTGCGATCATGAGCCGCATTAAAGCCGAGAAAGTGCTTCTCATCTGCGCGTTGATGACCGTTGCGGGAGCTGTTGCCGTCACTCTTGATCTCGGAGTGATATCGCGTGGCGGAGTTTTTGTATGCTATGCGTTCGAGGCGATAATGTTCCCTACAATTTTCGCAATCACCATCAGGGATGCGGGAAAGAATGTGAAGATAGCCTCCTCTTTCCTTATGATGACACCCATCGGTGGAGCCGTAGGCACCTCTCTGATGGGAATAGTAGCCGACGCCACATCCATGTCCACGGCATTCATAGTGCCCGCTGTCGGTTATCTCTTCGTATTGATTTATGCGTTAAAACTGAAAAAACAATGAAAAATATATGCTGCATCGGGCACATCACGCTCGACAAGGTAATAACTCCGCGTTTTGAGGCGCATATGCCCGGCGGAACAGCTTTTTACTTCGCCAAGGCTCTCAAGAATTTCGACCATACCGGCTTTACCCTCGTCACCTCCCTTGGAGAATCAGAGATGGGGGTTGTGGAGGAACTCCGTTCCGAAGGAATCGATGTCAAGGTGATTCCAAGCCGCAAATCCGTATATTTTGAAAACAAATACGGTGAAGACATGAACAACCGCACCCAGCGTGTGCTTGCCAAGGCAGACCCTTTCACCGCCGAGAACCTCCGCGATATCAACGCCGACATATATCACCTGGGCACACTCCTTGCTGACGATTTCGACCTTGACACCATCAAGGCACTCGCCGCCAAAGGAACAGTGGCTGTGGATGTGCAGGGGTATCTCCGCAAGGTCACAGGCGAGGACGTCGTGCATGTCGATTATGACAAGAAACGTGAGGCAATGCCGTATATCTCCATTCTTAAAGCCAACGAAAAGGAGATGGAGGTTCTTACAGGCACGACAGATCCGCGCCGCGCCGCCAAGATACTTTCCGGCTGGGGCTGCCGCGAGGTGCTTCTCACTTTGGGTGACAAAGGCTCCATTATCTACACAGAGGGAGTCTTCCACGAGATTCCCGCATTGCCGCCAGCCGACCTCGTGGACGCCACAGGCTGCGGCGACACCTACATGGCGGGGTATCTCTACAAGAGAAGCCGCGGTGCCTCCTATCAGGAATCCGGCACTTTCGCAGCCGCGATGTGCACCCTTAAACTCCAGGACAAGGGTCCCTTCAGCGGAACCGAAGAAGATGTGGAAAAACTCATACGCAACTCCATTAAAAACTCACAATGAAAAAATTAATCCTGATCAGCACCGCCGCGATGATGATGACATCATTCTGCGCAAGTGCAAAAAAAGAGAAGCAGACAAAAATTGTCAATCCTGCGGACATGGAAATCCGCAGGGAGATTGCCGCGACGCCCGAGAAGTCCGGAGGCATCTATTACGCTTATCCGTATAGCACAGACTCCCTGGCTCCCGTACCGGCGGGATTCGAACCCGTTTATATCAGCCATTACGGGCGCCATGGCTCGAGATGGCACACATCCGCCAAACTTCACGACAATACTCTGAAAGTGTTGCAGAAGCAGTATGCCGCCGGCAATCTGACAGCCGAAGGTGAAGAAGTCATGAAGCTTGTGGAGATATGTCGCGATCATACAAAAGGTCATATCGGCGAGCTTTCGGCACTCGGCGAGCGTCAGCACAAAGCCATCGCCACCCGTATGTGCGAGCGTTTCCCATCCCTCTTCAAGGATGGAGACGTGATTGTAGCCAGGAGTTCCACCGAGCCACGGTGCATCATTTCAATGGCGGCGTTCTCAGAGGCTTTGAAAGAGTATAACCCAAGACTGGAATTACAACGCCACGCCACACCCGGCGACATGAATTTCATCGCGTTCCACACACAGGAAGCGCTTGACATTTACAAAAAGCCTCAGGAATGGAAGATTCCTTACGACAAAGCGTGCGACTCTCTCTATCAATGTAAAGCCACAGCATCAAGACTGTTCCGCGACCCTTCGAAGATCAAGAAACTTCCGCAGGTAATGAAAGATCTTCATCATGTGGCGATCGCAGTGCAGAACGTAGACGGACTTGATGTGAATCTTCTTACGCATTTCAATCATGAAGACCTTTACAACCTTTGGAAAGGGGAGGCATACAGACAATATGTGCGTCATGGCAATTCAGTCGACGGCAAGCGTAACGGTCCGCAGTCATCAAAAAATCTTATGAAAGACATCCTTGACTGCGCAGATGAGAGTCTTGCCGGGAAACGCACCGCTGTCGATCTGCGCTTCGGACATGACGTCTTCCTACTGCGCCAGCTCGCACTTATGGGGATAGAAGGCAGCGATGACGAGGCGCGGGGGATAGACGAAGCGTCAAGAGTATGGCAGGAATACCGCCTCACACCGATGGCAGCCAACCTTCAGATCACAATATTCCGCAATGCGAAGGGTGAGGAAATCGCCACCGTGCTCCTCAACGAGCGACCGGCAAAGATTCACGGAGTCAAAGAGTATGCTCCGGGTTATTACCGCTGGAGCGATCTGAACGCCAAATGGAGAAAAACTCTGGAATAAGAGAGAAAACTTATTATATCTCACAATGAATAAGCGATTTGCACTAACAATTCTGGCGACTATGGCTATAACTGCCACCGGTTTCGCCAAAACCTTGAAATCAGACCAGATCTCTCAGAAAATGCTTAAATGCCAACAGATCCGGACTGAGTTTAAAGCCACTCCCGAGAAAGCAGGCGGCATATATTATGCCTACCCCTACTCCACCGACTCTATGGCTCCGGCTCCGTCGGGCTATGAACCTTTTTATATCAGCCACTACGGACGCCACGGTTCGAGGTGGGTCATAAACAAGAAGCTCCACCGTCTTGTGGCTGACGCACTGCGTGCCGAGCAGAGTCAGGGGAATCTGACAGACACAGGCAGAGAGGTGCTCGACAAAGTGGAGAAGTTAGGGAAACACACCGAAGGACACTGGGGAGAACTGACCCCGCTCGGAGAGCGCCAGCACTCGGGCATCGCCGACAGAATGGCAAAAAGATTTCCGGGGCTTTTCAAAGGGAATGCAAAAATAATCGCAAGGTCATCGACCGAACCGCGATGCATAATCTCCATGGCAGCCTTTACCGAGGGATTACAGAAAAACAACCCAAACCTCACCATCGAGAGACATGCCTCCCCCGGCGACATGAAGTTTATCATGAGACATAATGACGAAACCCGCATGCTGGAGAAGAAGGATGCCGACTGGAGGAAGCGTTTTGCCTCTGCCAAGGATTCTCTCACACGCTCGGTGACAACAGCCTCGCGCCTGTTCACAGACCCCGGCAAAGTTAAAGATCTGCCGGGACTCATGAGGTATATCTATGATGTTGCCATAGACGTGCAGGATGTCGACGGCATTGACGAGGACATATTAGGCGTATTCGATCCGGAAGATCTCTATAACCAGTGGAAGTGCTCGAATTACCAGATGTATGTTTGCCATGCAAATTCTCCCGACGGTACCGGAGCAGGACCGAGAAGCGCGACAAACCTCCTCAACGATATAATTGACCGCGCCGATGAAGCAATAGCCGGAAAGAGACCTACGGCGGCAGACCTGCGTTTCGGACACGACACCGCACTGCTCCGTCTTCTGGCACTTATGGGAGCCGAGGGAGCGGATGCTTCAGTGAGCGGTTTCGAGAAGGCGACGTGCGTCTGGCAGAAACAGAACCTCACTCCCATGGGGGCGAACCTGCAGCTTATACTGCTTCGTAACTCCGCGGGAGACATACTCGCCGCACCGAGACTCAACGAACGTCCGTTGCGCATCAACGGCGTGGCGGAGGCGACACCGGGATACTACAGATGGAACGACCTGCGCAGGATATGGAAATCCACCTGTAACCCGGTGGCATCGCTGTTGGAAAGGGTATGTCCGGGAAGTTCCCGCAGATTCATCTTCGAGCAGACAGACACTCCGGATGAGTTTTTCGAGATTTCCGCAGAAAACGGCAAGCCCGTGATCAAGGGAAACTCCGCAGTCAACATAGCCTCCGGACTAAACTGGTATCTGAAATATTACACAGGCATCCATCTGAGCTGGAACATGATGACTGCCGACTTACCGGACGTTCTGCCGCTACCGTCGCGTCCCGAGCGTCATGTCACAGATGCCGCACAACGCTATTACCTTAACTACTGCACGCATTCATATTCCATGGCATTCTGGGACTGGGAGAGGTGGCAGAAAGAGATTGACTGGATGGCACTACACGGCATCAACATGCCGCTTGCGATCACCGGCACCGATGTCGTGTGGCGCAACACCCTGCTTCGTCTCGGCTACAGCAAGAAAGAAGCAGACGAATTTGTTGCCGGTCCGGCATTCCAGGCATGGTGGCTGATGAACAATCTTGAAGGATGGGGCGGTCCCAACTCGGAGAAATGGTATGAAGACCGCGCAGAACTTCAGGACAAGATCCTCACCCGCATGCGCGAGCTGGGTATGGAGCCTGTGCTTCCGGGCTATTCGGGCATGGTTCCCCACGATGCCGAAGAACGCTTGGGCATGGATGTATCCGGGAAAGGGATATGGAACGGTTTCGTGCGTCCCACATTCCTCAAAAGCACCGACCCGCAGTTCAACAAAATCGCTGACATATATTATGATGAGTTGCGCAAAGTGAGCGGTGTTGCCAAGTATTACAGCATGGATCCATTCCATGAGGGAGGAAGCATCGAAGGCGTTGATCTCACCGAAGCAGGAAAGATCATAGCCGGTGCCATGAAACGCGCCAATCCGGAAGCGGTATGGGTCATACAGGGGTGGAACGAGAACCCGCGGGCAAAGCTTTATGCCGGCATTCCAAAAGGAGACATTGTGGTTCTCGACCTCGCATCTGAAATCAAACCTCAATGGGGCGATCCCGACACACCGTCCAAAACTCCACGTCCTACCGGCTACGACGGACAGGACTGGCTATGGTGCATGCTGTTGAACTTCGGAGGGAATGTAGGTCTTCACGGAAGACTCGACAATGTGATCGGAGGTTATTATAAAGCTCGCGATTCACGTTTCGGCAAAGATATGACAGGCATCGGTCTCACCCCGGAAGGGATCGAGAACAACCCGGTGATGTACGAACTTGTATCAGAGCTTATCTGGCGACCCGAACAGTTCACCAAGGAGAACTGGCTCGAAGGTTACTCCCGCGCACGTTACGGCAGCAAGAACGCGAATGCCGAAAAAGCATGGAAGATGCTTGGCGCCACAATCTACAACTGCCCCTGGGGGATACTACAGCAGGGCACAACGGAGTCGATTTTCTGCGCCCGTCCATCGGAAAAGGCTTGGAAAGTATCAAGCTGGAGCCGCATGAAACCTTACTACAAGCCGGAGGATGTGATTGCCGCCGCGAAAAAATTCGCTGCTGCCGCTCCTGCTCTGAAAGGGAATGAGAATTATCGCTATGACCTTGTCGACATAACACGCCAGGCAATAGCCGAAAAAGGCCGTATCGTCTACACAGAGATGCAGAAAGCATTGAAGAGCAAGGATATGGAAACATTCAGACGCAAGTCCGATTCTTTCCTTTCCTTGATAAAGCTTCAGGACGAACTTCTTTCCACACGTCCGGAATTCAGTGTGAGCACATGGATAGACGATGCCCGCCGACTGGCTCCGACAAAACATGAACGAGACAATTTCGAAAACAATGCCAGACTTCTTATCACCACCTGGGGACCGCGTGTGGCAAGCGAAGACGGAGGTCTGCGCGATTACGGTCACAGAGAATGGAGCGGCGTGCTTGGCACACTCTATTATGAACGATGGAAAACATGGATAGAGCGTAAACTTTCAGGCGACAAGACACCGGTAGATTTCTACGGCATTGATGAGAAATGGGTAAATTCGCGCGAAAAATACCCCCTTTCGGGAGCAGACTGCGTGGAGACAGCCCTCAAAGCCCTCAAAGCCCTGTAACAAGGGGAATATAGCAAAGCGCGTTCCTTGAAAGCATCAGCCTCCACAGCTTGGGATTCAGGGAACGCGCCAAAAATCAGGGAACGCGCCAAAACTTGAAAAGGCTTGAAAATCCGAAGATTTTCAAGCCTTTTCTGTCGGGGTGAGGCGACTCGAACGCCCGACCTCTACGTCCCGAACGTAGCGCGCTACCAACTGTGCTACACCCCGATTTTTGTTTGCGAATGCAAAGTTACAATTTTTTTTTACAATCTCAAAATTTAATTCAAATTATTAACGAAGATTCCTCACGGCTCTTTCATTTAAAAAAGTCTTGTGCTTCCGAAAAGCCTGTTATTTTAT
>ERZ777011.1233-NODE-1233-length-29017-cov-3.685036_pt1 | contig 29017 bp, 18 predicted proteins | sample MGYA00374964_ERZ777011 | MGnify/ENA primary metagenome ERZ777011 (study PRJEB29310, sample SAMD00008975) | mouse gut metagenome | study: EMG produced TPA metagenomics assembly of the Metagenome analysis of fecal microbiota from mouse which was promoted... | reverse complement strand
GCACTTGGTGAGGTACTTCACGAACCTAGTGTCCGCTACGCTTTTTACGGAGCGAAAGCGCGGCGACGGAGAATTTTATTTTCCTCCCGGCGTCCGCAGTCGTAAACCTAATGACATTGTCTGCTAAACTTATTCCGCTCTGGCTTCCTTCCTCTTATTAGCCGCAATCGCTCTCCTCTTAATCTGAAACGCGTCAAACCACATCACCAAAAGCATGATAGACCCCTTTGCAATATACTGATAATAAGTATTCAGTCCCGCAAGCTGCATCCCGTTTGCAAGAAGCCCCATAATCAAAACACCGGCAATACAGTTGGCAATCTTGCCGTCGCCGCCCCGGACGGACACACCGCCCACAAGAACGCCTGTCATAATCGTGATCTCCGTGCCTGCCGCCGTGCTTGCCGCTGCCGCTCCCACCCTTGAAGTCAGGATAAGTGCTCCAAGCCCGCAGAAAAATCCCGCCACACAGCCAATCACATATTTCATCCTTTTTACATTGATGCCTGCCAGCCGCGCCGCCGCCTCATTTCCTCCAAGCGCAAAGACATACCGTCCAAAATAAGTACGGCTCATGACAAAGCTCATTAACACACCGAACACAATCATAAGAATGGTCGCCCAGGTCAGGCTGGGATGGAGAATCGTTCCCTGTCCTAAAATTTTAAAAGAATCCGGCAGCCCGGAAATGGTCTTTGAATTGGTAATGACATAGGCAATTCCCTGATACACAGTGCTAAGACCAATGGAAATAAAAATCCTCGGCAGCTGCAGGAGCTGTTCCAACAAGGTTCCAAGGGCTCCGAAAAGAATGCTGATTGCAATGGTAACCAGAAAAGCCGCCGGAATCGGCACGCCCCACATAGTTACCAGAAGTGCGCAGATAACGCCGCAGATACTCATCTGATAACCCACCGCCATATCGAGCCCCCCTGACATCATAATCAGCGCAATGCCATAGGTACTAATGATAATGTAGGCGTTCTGATTTAAAATATTTAAAATGTTTGTAATTGTAAAAAAGTTTCTGCTGGTAAAAGAAAAAATGATACAGATAAACACCAGCAGCACCCAGGCTAAGTTTCTTCTGCCAAAATCAACTATTTTTGCCATATAATTTCTTATCTCCTTTCCGATACACACGAAGAAAAACTTTATATGCCGGAGGCAAGTTCAAGCACTCTGTCCTGACTGAACGAATCCTTTAAAAGCTCTCCGCTGACCTTTCCCTCATGGAGCACTACAATTCGGTCACTCATCCCAAGCAGTTCCTCCATCTCCGAGGATATCATCAGGATGGACTTTCCTTCTCCCACAAGCTGATTCATCAGTTTATAAATCTCCTGCTTTGCCCCAACGTCTATGCCTCTTGTGGGCTCGTCAAAAATCAAAATATCATTGTCCGCCGCCAGCACTTTTGCCACAACCACTTTCTGCTGGTTGCCCCCGGACAAGTTCTTTACCTCCTGCTTTACGCTTGGGGTTTTGATTGCCAGCGTTTCCACATATGTATTAGTGAGCCTGTCGGCCTCCTTAAAGTTTACCACCCCGAATTTACTGATTCTGCGCATACTCATAATGGGAATGTTCCACTCAATGGTGTAGTTTAAGAACACCCCTTCCAACTTCCGATCCTCCGGCACAAGCCCAATGCCCATTTCCACGCCGTCCGCCGCCGAGGAAGCCTTCAGGCGCTTTCCTTTGATGATAATTTCGCCGCTCTCCGGCTTTACGTCTCCGCAGAGCATTTTGGCAAGCTCCGTTCTTCCCGCCCCTACAAGCCCGGCAAGTCCTAAAATTTCCCCCTTTTTCAGGAAAAGATTGATATGGAAATCGCCGTTTCCCGTGAGATCCTTTACCTCAAGCACAGGCTCGCCAAAGGCCGCATTCCTTTCGGGGAATTTCTCCGTCAGCTCTCTGCCAATCATATATTTAATCAAATCCTTCTTGGTAATATCCGCAACATTCCTTGTCACCACATACTGTCCGTCCCGAAAAACCGTAACCCTGTCGCACAGCTCAAAGAGCTCCTCCAACCGGTGGCTGATGTAGATAACCGCCACTCCCTTCTCCTTAAGCCTTCTGACAATGCGAAACATATTTTTTACCTCCGCCATGGGAATAGAAGCGGAAGGCTCATCCATAATCAGCACCTTACAGTTTTTTACAACCGCTTTTGCAATCTCCACAATCTGCATCTGTGCGGTGGAAAGCATCTGCACCTGCGTATGTACGTCTATTTTTACCCCGAGATCTGCCATAATCTCTTCGGCCCTTACCTTCATCTCCTTAAAATCAGGCATCATCTTATTGCCGCCCACCTTATCCCCAAGGAAAATATTTTCCATAATACTTAAGGAAGGGACAAGATTAAGCTCCTGATATACAACCCCGATACCTGCTTCTTTCGCTATGGAGGGATTCAGACTGTCATACGATTTTCCGTCAATGATGATTGTACCGCTATCCGGCGTAATCGCCCCTGCAATGGTTTTAATCACGGTGGACTTGCCCGCACCGTTTTCTCCAATCAGCGCAAGGATTTCTCCCTTTTCCACATCAAAAGAAACATTATCAAGAGCCACAACACCAGGATATGTTTTGGTCACATTTTTAACTTCCAGCACTTTCGCCATAAACATCCTGCCTTTCTGTTATGAAAGGGGCTGTTATAAAGCCCGCTTCCCTATGCAGCGGTTATTTTACAACAGTCCCTTCTTCTAAACCCGCCCGGCATACCAGCACAGTTATGCCAGCCGATTACCAGTCATCTCTTATTCTGGAAAATACTCTGAGATAGTCTCCGGCGTAATCATAATGCATTCTTCTGAGTAAACCTTGTCCTTCACCCGTTCGGACCAGGTTCCATCCATCAGGTAATAGCATGTCATAGGGGTTCCTTCCCCAAGCATTACCGTACCGCGCAAAACGGAAGCCCCTTCGGCGGACTCCTTTACCTTATTCCTGATAAACTCGGCGGTATCCACCGTAAATACTGCAAATTCCTCACTGTTGATGGAAGAATCTTTCATAACCGCCTCGTTTGCACCCTGTCCCTGGTCTGTGCCGTAGGTCAAAATCACCTTAAGGTCCGGGTTATTCATCAGCATCATCTCCGCATAGGTCTGGCCTGCCGCCGCGCCCTCTGCCTGTGTGGTCTCGTGCTCCTCCACAATCTTTGCCTTGGAGGTAAAGTTCTCGATTTCCCGAAGTCCGTCGCATCTTGCAACAGCATCCTCATTTTCCGAGTTGGTCAGAAGTCCTACCTCAATAGAGCCGTCCTCCGCGTCAGGGAAAGTGGCGTCAATCCATTCCGCCGCCATCTTGGCTTCCGTAACGCCGGATTCTTTCTGGCTGATGCTGATACACACGTCATAAGCGTCTTTGTTGTCTAAAACCGTACCGATTACGATGATAAACGCGCCGCCTTCCCTTGCCTTAATCAGGGAATCGCTGATGGACGATGCGTCCACAACAAAGCAGATGATATAATCCATTCCCATGGATACGAAGTTTTCCACCGTCTGAATCTGTGTCTGGGCGTTGCCGTTTGCATCCGCCACGGAATATTCCATACCGTGCTCCGTAAAGTACGCTTCCATCTGATTGGACATATCCGTAAAAAATTCCGACGACATCATCAGCGCGGAAAATCCTACCTTTTTGCCGGTAAGGTCAGCTCCCCCTGACGCGTTTTCCACTGCCTTAGCAGCATCCTGCGCCGCTTCTTCCCCTTCGCTCTCAGCAGGCTGTTCCTCCGGCTGTGCTTCCGGCACGTCCGCCTCGTCCGCAGGCTCCGTCCGAACTTCCTCCGCCTCATCCGAAGCCCCTGTCTGCGCCCCGGCGGAATTGCCGCAGGCCATAAGGCTTAAAGTGAGTCCAAAAGCCAACAATACCGCAACGATCTTTTTTGTCATTTTCCTTTCCTCCCTTTCACTTTGGAATTTTGCTTAAATGTTACTTAAACTATAACGTTTTTTTGCTCCTGTGAAAGGTGGAAAAAAATATCATAAGGTGTCTATTTTTGCACTTTTTCCATTCTGGCTATAGATAATGACTTTGCACTCCGGCCTCATGCTCTCCAGCGTCTTGGAAAAGTACACCACTTTGATCTTTCTTTTTACGAGGCTCGTCAAATAATCGCGCAGCTTACCTGCCTGCGCAAAGCCCACATCATAATAAGGAAATTCAAGAAAAATTACGGAAGGGCGCAGTATGGCAAGTCTTTCAATAGAAAGAATTTTTCTCTGCAGCCCCGTGAGATTTCCGATATCCGACTCCCCCCTGGGAATATATCCAAGATCATAAAAAATTTCTTCCATTTTCCGCTGTATTCTGCGGTTTATAACGGGTATGCCTTCGCAATTGACTCTTTTTGACGCAATAATCGTAAGGTTTTGTCCCAGGCTCAAATCCTCAAAGAGCATATCCTGGCTGCTTCCCGGAACAACAGCCACCCCCTTAAAATATCCGACTCCCTCCTTGGGCAGCCGGCAGCCTAAAACGTCCTCCCATACCCCGGGATTGTTTTCCCGAAGGCAGGATAAGTATTCCCAGAAGCTGTGCTGGGTATCCCATTCATAGTCATAAAGTCCTATAAGACGCCTTTCCGCCTCCCCTGGCTGTCCCTGCCGCGCAAAAAAACTGCCGTATTTTAGCTGGCCCAAAACAGCGTCCGGTATCTCCCGTGTCCATTCCTTCACCGCCCGCCCAAGATACAAAAGCTGAATGCGGCTGGCATATTCCGCAAGAACGGAATAATTGCCGGACACTATCAAAAAGGAAACTCCTTCCCCGTTCATTTTCCGTATGGTGTCTCCAAGCCTGCGCGCCTGTTTTCCTTCCGCCACTTCCCCGCTGATGTTCACCACCACCAGCTTGGCATGCAAAAGCTTTGCCTTAAGAAGGCCAAGCATCCGCCTGTCCGTTTTCGTAAGATCAGACAGGGCATCATCCGCCTTTATGGCGATTTCCTCCGCGTCAAAGATTTCCTGCACCTGCCTGACCGTCTTCTTTTGGGAAAAAAGATGGTAAAATGGCTTCATGGGAGAAATCGCCTGGGCCACAGTATCTTTCCCCACATAGTTGTCCTTAAGAGAAGCCTCATAAATACCCTCCCTGGCGGCACAGGCGGCGTTATAATGCCCGATATTCCGTTCCCGTACAAAAATCCGGCCCGCATCGGGTTTCCTGTTTCCGGTAACCACATCGCACAGACAGTCCGATGATTTATCCGAAACACACTGTATATACAGGATATCCCCCTGATAAATACTGATATCATAATCTTCCAGCCGGTAATCGCATTTGATTTTTTCCGCACGAAACAGTTCCTTCATGCAAATCCCCCGTTTTTTATCGTATCTGTTCTTCGTACCTGACTCTTGTAAAATCGTCCACTATGGGCATCAAAACTTCCACATCCGTCCCCACATTCTCCATGGAGCGGTACCTGACGCCATATTCCTCCCCAAAGGTCATTTTCATGCGGGCATTTACATTAGAGACTGCAATCCCGCTGTGGTTATCCCGCTTTTTCCCTGCAAGAAGCATCCCCTCCATCTGTCGGTTCAGCTTATCAAGCTGTTCTATATCCATCCCTGCTCCGTTATCCGAGACCGTAAGAACCATCTTCTTTTCCGTGGCGATACACCGGATTTTCAAAAGTCCTTTTCTGTTTACCTTTTCAAGCCCATGAATCATTGCGTTTTCCACAAGGGGCTGCAGGGTCATTCTGGGAAGGTAATACTCGTAAACCTCGTCCCCCTCTATCTCGATTTCCATATCAAAACGGTCCTCAAATCGATATTTCTGAATATAGTAATAATCCCTGATATGGCTGATTTCTTCCCGAAGCTTTACAAGGCTCTCGTCGCAGCTGATACAGTAACGAAAAAACCTGGAAAGCACCTCTGTCATAGACGCAATCTCACGATTTCCGTCGAGAAGGGCGCGCCCTCTGATGCTGTCCAGGGTATTGTAAAGGAAGTGGGGGTTAATCTGGCTCTGCAGGGTATAGAGCTCAACCCTTTTTTTCATCATTTCCAACTTCCGGTTTTCTTCTTCATTCCAGTAAACATTTTTTTCTTTTCCCGCATTCTTCTTTTTGTTCTCCGCAATCAGGAATCTCATAATATTTTTCTGCCTGCAGGCCAAAAAAAGAACCGCGCACCAAATCCCGAAAGCCGCCGGCAAAAAGAGTTTCCACAGGGAAAATTCCGGTACAAAAATAAGGCTGAGGATTCCGCAAACCGTCAAAATCATTTCTATCCAGGATAAAACAACAACCGCTTTCATACTCCCCTCCATGCCGCGACTCAAATCGGAATGAAGAATGCCTGTTTTTAAAGGCATTCTTCTGAGTGTAAAGCTTTAAAAGTTCTTAGATGGCGTTTTTTGACATCTTAGAACTTTTCTTCACACTACCCCCCATGATTCCGCCCTGCAAAATCACAAATCCATCGCTCACACCTAACCATAAATTTTCCGGTATTCCGAAGGCTTGATGCCCTTCATCTTCTTATACAGTTTGGAATAATATTTCTCATCCGGATATCCCACCGCCCCGGCAATCTCCTTGATAGAAAGCGCAGTCTCCGACAGCAGCTTTTCCGATTCCTCTAACCTGACCTGGGTGAGAAAATCGTTAAAGCCAATTCCCATTTCTTCCTTAAACAGCCTGCTTAAATAAGTTACGGACACATTTCCGGCCTTAGCCACATCCGACTGGGAAATCGGCTGCGCATAATTTTTTCTGATATAATAGACAGCCTCCATAATAGGCTTTCCCAGCTTTTCCTTCGACTTCTTGCGTTCCCCTTCCACATACGCATCCAGCGCCCGGTAAATCTTCTTGGCAAGCTGGGGAAAAGTTCTCGCCTCCAGATAACAATAATTCAGCTTCTCGCGAAGCTGCCCGTTTTCGTCCTCAATATTTTCCCCCACAGCGTCCGTTATCCTGAAATAAACATCCGCCATAATTCCGGGATAGCAATTTCCATAAAGCCCGCAGCGTTCTGAAAAATTCCGAAATACGTATCCCAGCTCCTCCCGTCTTAGATACTTCAAACAGTTAATCATTTCGGCAAGATCTTCGGAAGATAAAATTTCCGTATCCTCGACTCTTTTAAGCCCTGCAATCTGGGAATAATCCAAAACCCCGTTTTGCATGGTTATGAGCCTGCCCCACTCGGCGGACTGGGCTTCGAAATAAGCCTCCTTCAAATCGCAAATGTGCTCCTTTATGCTGCTGACGCCCAGGTTCAGATACATCTCTCCATAGATTTCGCTCAAGTCGCGGACGCTGTAATACAGCGCGGATACGCTTTCCCTGACCTGCTTTTTGTGCTCCGGCGCAAAGTTGAGCGTTACAATGCACCCAAGATAGCTGACATGATAATAGTAGAGCGCATACTCCCCAAAGTACCGGTCAATCCTGCGCTCCATTTCCTCCTCTAAGAGAGAATAATGGCGCGTGAGCAGGCTGGCTATATTGCTGCACATAAACACCATCATAAAGCATCCCTCGGAAAATCCTGTGTGATACTCCTTGTTGCACAGCTCTACGGAGCGGAGATTTTCCTGCATTCGCTCCTTCCGCTCCGGGTAATTCCAAAATATAAAGTCCTCCCAGAAGTGAGTCATTTTTTCCCGGTTCTGCTTTGCCCGTATGGCTTCCAGCTCCTGCCGGTTCTCCCTGTTTTCCCTGCTCCGTTCAATCTCCCTGCACGCCTTTTCCAGCGTCTTATTCAGCTGTTCTTCGTCAATGGGCTTGAGCAGATAATCAATCACATTAAGGGCGACAGCGCTTCTTGCATATTCAAAATGACGATAACCGCTGATTAAAATAAAATGGCTTTCTATCTGTTCCTCCCTGGTGATGCGAATCAGCTCAAGGCCGTCAAGATCCGGCATTTTGATATCGGACAACACCAAATCCGGCCTGTGCCTTCTGATACTTTCAAGGGCGGAAATCCCGTCATGGCATTCATCCACAATCTCAATGCCGTATTTCTCCCAGTTTCCCAAAAGCCGTATCAAGTCTATAATCTTAGGTTCGTCATCTGCAATAATCGCCTTCTTTAAAAGCATATCTCTCCATCCTTTTAAAGGCTCCGCCAAAGCCTTCCTGCAAACGAAACAGTCGTCTCCCGTCTTTATTTCGCATACTCCGCCAGCTCATACACCCTTTCTTTCGTCAGCTCCGCCGCCTTTTGCGCTTCTATCAAAGGCTGCATACTGCCTCCCTCATTTCCCTTGCCGGCAGCTAAAACCTGAGCGTCCTTATCGGCAATCCATTCCCTTTCCTCTTTCCTTAAGGCTTCCTTATCCGCCTCACCTAACTCCGACATCAGCATTCCCCACACCGTATTTAAAGTATCGTCCCAGTTTTTCAAAATCTCCGCTCCTGCCAGATTCATATCCGTTTGGGTCGCGGCCGCCTGAAGCTCGGCCTGCAGCTCCTCATCCCTCTCCTCGCTATAAGAAATTTCCGCCGCAATCCTTTCGGAAAGACTTTTTTCCTCGTAGAAACCACTGGAAAATCCATTCTGCTCCGCTATATTATAGAGGCCGTAAAAAGGCAGCTCCGTTTCCGAGACGGCCTCCATATAGTAATATCCCACCCATTGCCTGTATTCTTCCGGAAGGCTGTCAATCCTTGCGCCGGGAAGATACAAATAAAATTCCTCCCCGCCGTCTATCCCGTAGGCGGTAGAATAAATATAAAGGGTTTCATCTATGATTTCCTCCTGGTCAGGCTGTTTCTCAAAATCAATATCGGTTAAGCGCATTTTATAAGTAAAGTCATCTACCTTTTCCAGATTTTCAAATTTCCCTGTAAAATCACTGTAATATAAAGTTCCGCCGGGATAGCCGTCCCCCGTATCTCCCATGTCCGCATCCTGATAATGTCCCTTAAAGGAGCCGTCACTATCAATGGAAAGCTCCGTATACCAGCCGCCCGCGCCGCTGCTGAAATAAAAAGCCCAGCCGGAGAGCTTTTCAAAGCCAAATTCCGTCTCTCCTTTTGCTTCTCCCTCCCCGGAAGAATCTTTTGGGGATTGGCTTCCTATGGAATCTTCCGCCGCCGAACCTTCTTTTGAAGATGCATTATCTGTGGACGTTTTTTCTGCAGATGCATCCGCTATAGACACATCTTCTTTAGACGCATCCCCTATGGATGTATCCTCTATGGATGTATTTTCCGCAATTGGTTCGGTGATAGTAAGATTGGGCTGGCTTTCTTCTCCCTTTCCACAAGCTGACACATATGTCAATGACAAAATTGAAATTGCCAAAACGATTGTTTTTTTCATTTATAAAATCCCCCATTTTACTTTATCCTGCTTTACGGCAATACAAATCTATGAGAAATCAGTGCAGAAACTGACGCAGCACTTTCATCAGCAGCTTGATATCTATTGGCTTGGCAATATGGGCATTCATACCGCTTTTAAGCGCTCTTTGCCTGTCTTCCTCCATGGCATTCGCCGTCATGGCGATGATAGGCATGTTCTTCACATCTCTGCGGCCCATCGCCCGGATCGCCTTCGTCGCCTCGTATCCGTTCATGACAGGCATCTGCACATCCATCAGCACCACATCGTAGTAGCCCTCCTCTGACCTCTCCACCATAGCAACCGCATCGGTCCCGTCAGGCGCCGATTCCACCAAAAAGCCCGCTTCCTCAAGGATTACCCCTGCAATCTCTCTGTTCAGCTCATTATCCTCCACCAGTAGGACACGCCTGCCGCCGAAATCGGTCTGCGTCCACACGGCTGTCCTTTCCGTCTGATCCCCTTCGCCGATACGGTTTGCCAAAAGGAGCGCCGCCTTTAAATCGGACATAAACAACGGCTTGGCACAAAATGCCGTGATTCCCGCCGCTTTTGCCTCCTCCTCAATATCCGTCCAGTCGTAGGCGGTGAGAATGATAATGGACGCGTCTTCTCCCACAGCCCTGCGGATCCTTCTTGCGGTCTCGATCCCGCTGGTTTCCGGCATCTGCCAGTCAATGATATATGTATGGTAGGGATCTCCCTCCTCATGGGCTGCCTTGGCGCGATAGACCGCGTCCCTGCCAGACGTGGTCCATTCGGATTGCATACCCATACTCTTTAACATTTTGCTCACACTGTCACAGACATTAAAATCATCATCCACCACCAGAGAGCGGAGCCCTTTTAACTCTTTGATCTGTTGGGCGCTTTTTTTCACATCCTGAAGCTGCAGTGAAAGTTTTACCGTGAAGGTGCTGCCTTTTCCGATTTCACTCTCCACAAGGATCTCCCCGCCCATCATATCGATAATGCTTTTCGTGATTGCCATACCAAGACCGGCGCCTTGTATGCCGCTCTTTGTGGCGGTCGTCTCTCTCTCGAAAGGCTCAAAAATATGCTTCACAAACTCCTGTGACATGCCGATGCCATTGTCTTTTACAATGAAGACATAGTCCCCCCATCCATGCCTGAAGGTGGTGTTCTGGATAATGCGGAAACTTACTGTCCCGCCCGCCGGCGTGTATTTGACGGCATTCCCCATCAGATTGATAAAAATCTGGTTCAGTTTCAGCGGATCCGCGATCACGTCCTCGTTAACCACATCAAAGGTATCGATAAACATCTCCAACTGCTTGGCTTTCATCTGCGGCTGAATGATATTTACCAGATTATGCATCAGTTCAGGAATATTACACTCCTGGTTATGGATCTGCAGCTTTCCGCTCTCAATGCGGCTCATATCCAGAATATCGTTAATCAGTCCCAGCAGATGATTACTGGATGAGAGAATCTTCTGCAGACAATCCCTCACTTGATCCGTGCGATCCATATGGCTCGCCGCAATGGTGGCAAAACCGATAATTGCGTTCATAGGCGTACGAATGTCGTGGCTCATATTCGATAAGAAGGTGGTCTTTGCCTGATTGGCGTGTTGTGCCTGGAACAGGGCGTCCTGCAAAATCCGCGTCTGCTCACACTGCTTTTTAACCTGCTCCGTGACATTCTGGCGGACATATAGTACCCTGGCAGGCGCTCCATCCCTCCGTTCCAGACAAACCACAATCAAATTTTCCCATTCCTCCTTGCCCTTACGAGAGACGTGGCACTCATGGATAAGGGAGTCCTCCGTCCTTAAGTTTGCCCTGAGAGTATCGCTTCGGACGAAATCGCAGAACGCCTTTTTTTCTTCCTCCCCTATAATATCCTCCGCGTGGAGCTTTATCACTTCACTGTAAACGCCCTCCGACGGGATATTGGCATTTAGCGGGTCCGTGCCGGCCAGATAGGAATAGCGGTTCTCATCCAGATCCACTACCAGATAGCGGGAGGCAAACAGGATGTTCACGCCCTGCAGCACGTCGCTGATAAACTTATTTTCTTTCTCCAGCTCCCTGCGGCGTTTTCCCTCACGTACCACCAGAAAAGCAATGTATATCACAAACAGGCAAAGCAGGCAAATCTCCAGCATCCCCCCCGCCATGTTCGCCCTTTTCACCATTCCCTGGGTAATATTTTTGGGGAATGCCTGTACAAGGACATACTGATGGCCAGGCAGATCCACCACACTGATGTTGTCCGTCTGGCATCCCTCCTCGCAAAGAAGAGCGATTTCACCGCCGTCCGTAAACACAGTCCGCGCCATCCCGGCAGTTTCCTTGTCTATGATCCCTTCCCTGGTCAGGGTATCTAACAAGTCTTCCTCATAGACCTTGCCGTCTGAGCTGGCGATCACCTTGCCGTCCTGGGTGCAGAGAAATACATCCGCTTTCTCGCCAAAGTAGCTGACGGAGAGCATATCCCGCAGATACTCCTCCGCAAAGTAGAGTCCCAGAAACATTCCCTCCTGCTCCCCGTTCATATATACAGGGGCGTAAAACACCAACATGGGTTTCCCGGTGAGCCTGGACTTATCCACGTTCTCAAGGCCGCTCTCCCCACGCATGCCACGAATAAAATACTCTCTGTCCGAGCTGTCGTTGGTCCCCCCGTCAGACGCCAGGTTAACGCCCTGGGCATTGGTAAATCTTATAGCGTCGAAAGTCGTATTCTCCTCCATCTCTTTCAGGATTTGTGTATCAATCTCCAAATCATTTGTCCCCGTGGTAACCAGATAGGCGCTGTTCTGAATCCGTTGCAGCGCGTTGTCAAATTCGCTTTCGATGCGCTCAGCCGTCTGACTGGCGCAGTCCTCCGCATAGATTTTATTCTGTTCCTGAATGCGGGCCCTGTTCTGTGTAGTATAAATAAAAAATAAAATAAGTACGGCAATTAAAATAAGGAATGCATATATAATTGACTGCCATGTTTTGTTTTCCTGTTTCATTTGACTTTACGCAAGATTCTTGCGCCCTCCCTCCTCCTTTTTAAAAATCAACACCCCAGCCGCAAGCAACGGGGCGTCAAGCTTGCTGCGCGGCAGCGAGGTATGTAACCCTGGCAGCATTCGCCAAATATTAAGCTGCTGCCTGGCTCATTGCTCCCGGGAATCAATTCGGGATACGCCTCATTTCTATTAGCTCCAGAAGGTATAAGTTCCCGGAGCAACTTCTATTTTCTTATCCTCAATTTGAATCACTGCCGGCACAGCCGTCTCGATTTCATAGCGTATGCCATCCGATGTGCAAATCCATTTGGAAGCAATCCTTCCACTTCTTGTATCAATAGAAGCCTCCAGCCATTTTAGTCTTCTATCCGCCATCGGCTTTATCAGCACCCTGGAAAAACCGGGATATTCCTCCAGGGGCCGGATACCCGCCGCCTTTTCGTATACCCAATCTGCCACCGAACCGTAAGCATAATGGTTAAAGGAGTTCATATCTTTACTCCAGAAATCGCCATTTTCCATAATACCGTCCCAGTGCTCCCAAATGGTTGTAGCCCCCTGCTTTACGGAAAACAGCCATGAAGGATATTCTTTTCTGAGAAATAAAGTATAGGCAAGATCCGAATGACCATATTCGCTCAACACATGCAAAATATAGGGCGTCCCTACAAACCCTGTTTTAATCTGACCGCCGTCTCTTTTGATCATCTCTGCAAGATCGTCCGCCGTCTTTTGCAAATCCTTTGCCAGCCCGAAATGAACTGCCAGAATGTGCTCCGTCTGGGTAAGATATTCCGGATAGGTTTCCCGGAATGCCTTTACGATATTTCCATAGAGCCGTTCATACTCCGCCCCGTCCTTTCCCAAGACCTTCGCCGCCTTTATGAGCAGCTGTGTTGAACGCGCGTAAAATGCCGTTGCTATAAATTCCTCTCTGCTTGAACCCTTATAACTGCCCGAAGGCGCGTCTAGCCCAAGCCAGTCTCCAAAATGTACTCCGCCTGCCCAAAGGTAAGGAACCATTGTGGCCCCCGTGATGTAGTCCACCCACTTTTTCATGCAGTCAAACTGGTCTTCCAAAATCTGCTTATTGCCATAGGTCAGATAAATCTGCCACGGACAGATAACCGCCGCGTCCCCCCATGCCGCGCTGGATTCTCCCCCCGGCAGGCAGTCCGGGATCACATGGCCTACGCCGCCGTCTTTTCTTTGATCGGCCGCCATATCATGAAGCCATTTTGTAAAAAATTTTTCCACATCATAATTGTAGCTGGCAGTCTTTACGAATACCTGGGCGTCCCCTGTCCAGCCTAAACGCTCGTCACGCTGGGGACAGTCCGTAGGAATGTCCAGGAAATTCCCCTTTTGCCCCCAGAAAATATTGGAAAACAGCTGATTTAAATCCGGGTCCGAGCAGTTAAGGCGTCCCGTCTTTTTTAAATTGGAGCAGACCACAACCGCCGTGAACTGTTCCGGCTTTGGTTCCCCCGGAAATTCTTCCAGTTTCAGATACCGGAAACCAAAAAAAGTCAGCACAGGATGATAAGTCTGTTTGCCTTCTTTACAAATATATTGAATTTCCGCCTTTGCATCCCGGTAATTGTCCCGATAAAAATTGCCCTCTTTGTCCAGCATTTCCCCATGAAAAATACGAATCCGCTCTCCGGCCTTTGCATCCACGCAAAACTCCACATATCCGGTGATTTCCTGTCCAAAGTCAACCACCCTTTCCCCGGCAGGGGTTTCAAAAACCGACTTTGCGCCAATCCTTTCTATCTCCCGGATTTCTTCCCCTTCCTGCATGATCAGATTATCCGTGGGCCAGCCGGCCTCTTTCACCACATGATCCCAGTCAGTAGTCCGAAAGGCCGCGTCATAATGCTCTCCATCATATATTTCCGAAAATCTGACCGCGCTCTCCCCATGCTCCCATGTCTCGTCCGATGCCAGTACTTCCTGATTGCCATCTTCATAAGTCAGATGAAGCTCGCCCCACAGACCGCAGGGCTGCTCCACCTTGTTTTTCTTTTCCTCAGATTCCACAAATCCCGGCATTGGAGAACGCATCCAGCCTCTCCCTACCGTCACGGTCAAAATGTTCTCCTCCCGTATCAACTCCGTAATATCATAGCGCTGCACCTGCAGCCTTTTTTCGTAAGACGTCCAGCCCGGTGCAAGCACATATCCGCTGACCCGCTTTCCATTTATCCTTGCTTCGTACACCCCACGGGCAGTTAAAAATAGCGCCGCCTCCTTTAAGGGCTTTCTTAACTTCCATTCCTTCTTAAATACCGGACAGACATCGCCTAAGTCTTTTGCGGGCCGTACCCAATTTGCTTTAAACTCCATTTTTATACCCCCTGTATACCGCAAGCTTTGCTTGCGGTACTGCCATCAATAAAGAGTTTGGAAGTTTACTTCCAAACTTATACCTCCTGCATACCCCCAAGCCGTGCTTGTGGTACTGCCATCAATAAGTAATTTGAAAGGAACTTTCAAACTTACCCTCCGTTCTTCCGGGTTTTAAGACAGCTTGCTTTGCAAGCCATTTTTTATCCCATGGAGTAATCATAACACATTTTTTTCATTAAGAAAATGTGCAAAATCTATTTTAAAATGGCAAAGATTTCATGATACTTTTAAAGCCAATCCTTACTTAAAGCGGGCAATTATGACCGCCATGACCCGGGTCAGTAAGGAATCTGCTTTTCAGGCCTAAATCATCCGAAAGCGGCAGCTGCGACCTCTTCCGAACAGGAAGGTTCCTTTGGTTAAAAAAAACATCAAACGCCGACTCCCTTCGCCAATCGGCTTATTGCATAAACAAACGCTGACACGCTTCGCGAGCCAGCTTATTGTAATAAAAAAATAAGACGGCATACGCCGCCTTACTTTTATCCATATTTTATTTATTGCAAATTACTCTGTAACCCGAGCGTTACTTCTACTGTCTTTGACTGGTATCCTAAAGGGCTCCCCTGCATAATGGTAAGCGTTACGGTGCTGCCCGCCTCGCAATAATCAAGGTAATCCCGCAGCTCCATCATGGAGGTTATCTCTTCATCATCAATGGCTACAATGATATCGCCTCTCACCAGGCCGGCCTCGTCCGCTCCGGAACCTTCCGTAACAGATGAAACATATACCCCTCTGGGCGCATCGTAAAGCTGTGAATATTCAGAGGCCACATCAAGACCTGTAATGCCAAGATATCCTTTCTTTTCCTCGTCCACCTTAAGTTTCGTTTCCCTGGTCATCAGTTTTTCTATAATAGGCTCCGCGTCGGAAATGGGAATTGCATACCCCATGCCTTCTACCGCATTACCCCCGATTTTGTTGGAAGTAATGCCTATCACCTCGCCTTTCATGTTAAGGAGCGCACCTCCTGAATTGCCAGGGTTAATTGCCGCATTGGTCTGGATAAAGGTGTTGATCTCCGTATCCTCCTGAGTATCGGTTTGAACTGTGGAGGCCGCAATAGGCCGGTCAAGGGCGCTGACCACCCCTGTGGTAACCGATTGTCCATATCCCAGCGCATTCCCTATGGCAATTACCGGCTCTCCTAAACTGAGCGCATCCGAATTTCCCATTCTTGCAATGGAAATCTGTTCCATCGTATCGCTGCTGATATCGCTGAGCTGTACCGCAATCACTGCAAGGTCTTTATCGGCATCCATGCCCTTAATCTGTGCCTGGGCCTGAGAACCGTCCACAAACTGCACCGTCAACTCTTCCGGAGATTCTACCACATGGTAATTGCTTACCAAAAGTAATTCCGTATCATTTTGTCCTACAATAATGCCGGAGCCGGAGCCGTTTCCTTCCTGGCTGTATTCCTGTCCCCAAAAGCTCATCCTTTCAATATATCTTTTGTTTACGGAAACAACCGAAGGCATAACCTCTTTTACTACTTCGGTAACATCGGTAACCGTATTTTGCACCATCTGCGTCTCATTGACCTGATAGGAACTTTCCGCTTTCGCCGTATTGTCTTCCTCCGGCCGGGTTTGGACTTTTGTCTGCGCATCTTTTGACGCTTCCTCCGCTTCCCTGCTCTGCTCAATTCCCGCTTTGTCCTTTAAGAAATCTGTTGCCGTATCTACTGCCTGGAATCCCAGCCCTGCAAAGATACCAAAGGACAATCCGCATAAAACGCCTACTGCCACCTTTTTTCCTAAACCGGAGCCGCTTTTTTTCTCCTTGTGCGGCTTACCGGAATTGCCCGGTCCGTATTCCTCACGGTGAAATCCGTCTGCGCCACTAAAGCTGGCGCCTGACCCATAATGATAAGTATCGTTGCTCTGCTGACTGTAATTTACATCATTTCCATTTTGATTTCCGTCATTGTAGTTGTTTGGATAATTATTCTCGTACATAACACTTTACCCCTTTCTATTCTTCTTTCCGGCGGCTTTCTTTTGCCTGCTTCTTATAAATTTCCTCTTGCCGCACTGAAAAATTTTTTGTCCTTTTACAGAGGTCCTCCATGCTTCCAATAGCCCGCAAATTGGGGCGCCAAGCATAAATTTGTCTGTGAAAAATTTATTTTTCACAGTACCGGCTCCGAACCATTTAAGTTGTTATAGCGGTTCTGATTTGCCGTACCGTTTTCTTTTATGCTCTTAAGTATATAAAGTAATTGTGTTCAAATTGTGACAAAAATTTGATAAAAGTGTTATCATTTAATTCTCCAGTATTCTTTGTTCATGGAAAAAGCTTTTACAAGACTTTCCGGAAGCCTTTTATATCTTTTTCCCAAAAAATATCCTGTATATTTGCATCCGCTTTGCCAAAACAGCTTTATGATAAGCCATGGTTTTCCGGTTTTTAGCAAGTAAGGGCATGCCCTTTTCACCATACGCGCCCCCTCCGACTCCGTTGCAACTCCTGAAAAAATCTTCGGGTACTGGGCATGGGAAACGCCAAGGTCAAAATACCTGTGAAACTGATCTAACCCGCTGTAATTATGGGAATGCTCCACCCTGGCATCCGCTTCGTAGGCAATCAGATATCCCGCATCGATCAATCCCCTTGCATAAATCATATCTTCATTAAATATGGTATGTCCGGTAAATCCCCCAAGCTCCTCAAAAATATCCCTTCTGTAGGCCGCACAGACATTGGAGGCAAAAAACGCTTTGATTCCCATATTCTTTAAATTTTTCGCAGATTTCATGCAGGATGTCTCCGGGTAATTGAAAGAACGGGCATAGCACTCTAAAAAGCCGCATTCTTTGTCCGGAAGCTGCCTTGCATATGCCATTCCCACCTTTGGATTTACAAAATGGGACATAAGATGCTCCACCAACTGTTCGTCTCCCGGCACAGCGTCATCCGTCATCATAATAAAGTACGGCGCTTTCGACAGTGATACCCCAAAATTTCTCGTTCCGCCATGATCGAACTCTTCCTTCTTTATATGGTACAGCGTAACCTTTTTATACCTCTCCTGAAAATCCATTCCCTGTATAAACCAGTCAAAATATTGCTTTTCCGTATTAATTAATATGATTCTCTGAACCGCCAAAGTCTGCTGCATCAGACTGTCTAAAAGAGCCAAAAGCTTTTTTGTCGGCTTGTAAACCGGAATAATCACATCCACTTCCAACATATGAACCTCCCTATGTAGGCTTGTGTGCCAAAAAGGGCCAGCTTTACGTTGGCCCTCTTTCACAATTTGCTATTTTATATACTGATTGGTGTCAGCTGCAATCTTTTCACTATAGGACAATACTTCTTCCGAAGGAGAATAATCTTCATCCTCAAACAGGAAATCATGAAGCCACTGCACATTATCCGAAAGAGAAACCGGCACAACGCAGCTGCCTTTAGATCCAACTGTTCCTGTGGCGCGCATGCTCTCCTCCGGGAAACCTCCCTGCGCTACTACCTCATACCTGCTGGCCTCGCCTAACAAATCCAGAATTTCATCCAAATCCAGGGACGTATAAACCTCGCTGAACACATCATTGGCAATCTGATTGATTGTTGCGGGGGAAGCGGTTTTTACCTTTTCCGCAATAGCCAAAAGTACCGTTCTCTGTCTCTGGGTACGCTGGAAATCATCGCCCACATAACGGATTCTACAATAAGCCGTTGCCTGAAGTCCGTTTAAGGTCTGTCTGCCCGACGTGGTAACCGGAATATAATCCTTACCGGCGTCCGCCTTAAAGGTCTTGCCGTCAAGGGTTGTACCCACCATACTGATCTGATAATTGTTCAAATGGCTGATTTCCGCCTCTGTCACATCAATCTCCACGCCGCCTAAAGCGTCGATGGTATCTGCCAGACCTTCAAAACCAACCGTAATAAAGTCGGTAATATTCATATCCAGATTCATGTTCAGCATGTTGATTGCCTGCATAGGGCCGCCCTTTGCGTAGGCGCTGTTACACTTATTATAAGAATCATTGCTCAAATTTAAATAGGTGTCGCGGTAGACGCTGACCAGCTTACAATCCCCCGTATCCAAATTAATGGAGGCAATCATGATGGTATCGCTTCGCGTATTTTTGGTGAGAGCTCCCTTCGTGGAGTCAACGCCAAACAGCGCAATATTCCGGTAGCCCTTCATGCTGCTTGTGGCCACGCTTTCTTCCACCTTTGGATTGATTACAATGTCTTCCTTGGGCAGGTCTACTTTTCCCACCTTCTCTATCTTAAGAACACTGTAGAGCACAACCACCATAATAAGCAGGACAAAAATCTCTACAATAAACAAAAGGATCTTGCTTCGCTTACTCTTACCTTTCTTCTTTTTCTTCGCAGAAGAATGAGGTTTTTTCTTTTTATGCTTTACAGGCTCCGGCTCTTCGTACTTTACCTTACGCCTCACCGGTTCCGGCTCATCCTCATATCTTACCTTGCGTCTTACAGGCTCCGGTTCGTCCTCATACCTTACCTTACGCCTTACAGGTTCGTCCTCCTCGTATCTTACCGGCTTTTTATTAACAGGTTTTTTATTTGTGGGCTTTTTGTTAACAGACGATTTATCAACGGGCCGCCTGTTAGCAGGTCTCCTGGGTTCTGTTGTCATATCATCACTCTCTCCCTTTTACTTGTTTCTTTGGAATCCTTTGGGCTTTATCATCCGTGATTCACTCATAAAACATTATTTTGACACAAAAATGCCAAATTAGCAAGGCTTTGCCCCCTTTTTTAATCTATCCTTAAGATTTGTAAATTTTCACTTTTATATACGGAAATTTTATTCGGAAGAAAAAAATATCTTATAGCGGCTGTCTTACAATGGCTGTCAATATGCATTTTTATTGATGAATCCTTTAAAGATTGTAAGGAACATAATCTTAAAATCCAAAGACATGGTCCAGTTTTCAATGTAAAACAGGTCATGCTCTATCCTTTTTCTGATGGAGGTATCCCCCCTGTACCCATTAATCTGCGCCCAGCCCGTAAGCCCCGGCCGCACCTGATGCTTAATCATATAACGGGGAATCTCCTCCCGGAACTTTTCCACAAACTGGGGACGCTCCGGCCTTGGCCCCACCAGCGACATTTCCCCGGCCAAAATATTAAACAGCTGAGGCAACTCGTCTAAGCTGGTGTGGCGCAGGAAACGCCCTATCTTCGTAACCCGGGGGTCGTCCTTTACCGTCCACGCCTTCTGTTCCGCCTGAGCTTTTTGTATTTCCATGGTTCTGAATTTGTACATTTTAAAAGTTTTATTGTGAAGTCCTACCCTCTCCTGCTTAAAAATAATCGGTCCTCTGCTTGTAAGCTTCACCGCAAGGGCAACTATCAGCATAATGGGAGAAAACAAAATGATGCCTGTGGCCGAACCGACAATATCCACCGCCCGCTTACAAACCCAGTTCAGGGTGTTGGTAAGGGGAACGTAGCGAATGTTAATCACCGGCAGTCCCATTAAGTCCTCTGTGTAGGGCTGGCTGGGCACTAAGGAATTGTAGTCGGGAATAAATTTTGTGTGGACGCCGGATTTTTCGCACAAATCCACAATATTTTCCAGCCTGTCATAATCCTTAAGGGCAAGGGTAATCGCTATCTCGTCCAGCTTATTTTCCGGGAGAATATATTTAATGTTTTCAATCCGGCCTACCACCTTGACGCCCTTATAAACCGTACCGCTTGGAACCCTGTCGTCCAGTATCCCTCTCACCACATAGCCCCACTGGGGGTTTGCGTTGATTCTGGTGATATATTCCTCGGCCGCCCTTGAGTATCCCACCAACAACATATATTTTAAATTGTAACCCTTTCTCCTGAAATAAAGGAGCATATTTCGTATAAGGGTCCGGCATACAATGGTAAAGACAACGTTAATCGCAAAAAAAGCTCCCATCATAAACCGCGAGAAGTCAGGCTGCTTGATCATGTAAAGAACTACGATAAAGATGACAATGCCTACCGTGTTGGCTTTTAATGTGCCTTCAATCTCGTATTTTCGCCTGGTCGCGCGCTTGGGAGCGTACATGTTAAAGAAATAATATAAAACAATATATTCAGGCACAACAAAATAGAGGAAACTAAAATAGGTCCTCATATCCAGTGCGCCTGCACCCGGTTCCGTATCGGCAAAAACGGTGCAGAACTTAATATACCATGCAAGCAAGTAGGAGACCGCTACTACAGCAGCATCCACCAACAAGTGCAATCTGTTGAAATACTTTTGATTGTCCTTTATCATATCCTGCTACCTTCTTGCAGATATTCTACAATATTATCTCAAAAAGTACAACTTAAAATGTTACTTTTCATGTTGTGAGTGGCTAACCGTCCGCTTCTACACGAGTAGAAATTCAGTCGTCACCGCGCTTTCGCTCTATAAAAACGCAGCAGACGCTAGGTTCGAAAAAACCTCACCAAGCGCTGGCGTTTTTATAAGGGTTACTCCTTGAATTTCTACTCGTGTAGAAGCTACGTTTTTGGCTACCTAATGATAAAGTAATTGGAGCGCATGGGAAAATAAATCCCACAAACATTTTATCGTTTAATCATCAAAAAATAATTCAAATATTATATTATCATGACAGCCGTTATCATAATATTCTCCGCACTATATTAAACCATAGCTGCCCTTGTATTCGAAAATAGTTTTTTAAGTTTTTGAAAGAAAACCTGACTTTCTTTTCCCTTCCTGTTTTAGAAAGGGAAAGGGAGAAGCCTTTTAGGATGCCCTTGAGATAAATTTTCCCCATGCCTTTACGGGTGAAAAAAAGCCATTTTATTAAATAGCCTGGTATGAGGAAGGGGAGATTGAGGAGTATTTGGAAAAGGGGCATGTTTTTGTAAATCAGGTAAATGCTGTTTCTGGCGGAAAGTCGGACTTTAAATGGGTTGTGTTTAGAGCCGCTGACCGCGCTTCCGGCATGATATACTTCCGCCTCGGGCGCATATATATTATGATAACCATAAATGTTTGCACGATACCCTAAATCAATATCCTCCAGGTAAGCAAAATGATTTTCGTCAAAATAACCAATGTTATCAAAAAGTTTTCGCCTGTACAGGGCTGCGCCTGCGCAGGCGGAAAAAATACGGCCTGTTTTGTTAAAGGAAGTTCTGTCCTTATCCTTTCCTCTCGCATAGGCCCACCCCAAAGCACAATAAAAATCTCCGGCTCCGTCCAGCTTATCGGGCGCGTGAAGGTTAATCATTTTTGCCGCCGCGGAAAAAGCCCCCGGATCATTTTCCAAAGCCTTCTCTAATTCCGTTACCATCCGTCCGTCCGCCACGGTATCGTTGTTAAGAAGCAGTACATACTCCGTATCCGCCGCCTTTATCCCGGCGTTAACCGCCGCGCTGAATCCTTTATTCTCCGCAAATTCCATAAGCCTGACCTTTGGATACTTTTCTTTCACCAGCTCGAGACTTCCATCCTCAGAGTGATTATCCACCACGATAATTTCAGGAACTGACACCCCTTTATATAAGGAAGCAATGCAATCATCTATATATTTTATTCCGTTATAATTTGGTATAACAACCGTTGTTTTTGCTATAACATCCATTTTTTACGACTTATCTCTTTTCTGTTTTTACAACTCTGCCGAATAGAAATATAACTTTAATAAAATCATGATACCTTCAAAAGGCCGCCAATGTCAACATCCGTAAATAAAAATTTTGAGCCGGACAATCATGCCTGATTGCGGCATTTCTCGTTTTGTGTCGTGTTACATTATCAGCATTTTTGATAGCGTATAGGCGAAAGGAGGAAAAGAGATGGATACGAAAAAAATAGGAAAATTTCTTAAGGAGCTGCGTAAGGAAAAAGGTCTTACACAGGAACAGCTTGCGGAAATTCTTTCCGTATCGGGGAGAACTATTTCCCGGTGGGAAACAGGAACTAATATGCCGGAATTAAGTATCCTTATTCAAACGGCAGAGTTTTACAACGTGGAAGTAAAAGAAATTTTAGATGGGGAAAGGAAAAGCGGGAATATGGAAAAAGAATTGAAAGAAACATTATCTAAAGTGGCGGATTATAACAAATTGGAAAAAGAAAAGATAACAAAGGCCGGAAATATCGCATTTAGTATGGCATTTGTTGTCTGCGCGGCAATGATAGTCATTCAGTTGCTTATGACAGGAGAATTAAGGATTGTTGCCGGTGAAACGGTTGTTTTGCTTGTCGGCGGGGTGATTTATATTGGTATAATGACTTATAATGGGATTTGGGAAACGGGTTTCGGATTCAAAAGTACGCCATCTACAGATGCAGTAACAGCGGTGATATGCGCCGGAGTATTTGCGGCAGTGCTGGCAATTTGTTATATCAGATTAGGCATGGCAATGCCTCAGGCGGTTCATAATGCGCTTATCTTTTTTGCAGGAATTGCAATAGTGGGGTTTGGAGTGTTGAGAATGCTGGCTTATTTGAGTCATAAAAGAAAAGGTAAAATATGACAGGCAATGAACCTGCATGGATGAATAGAGTAACAGCCTGCGGATAGCAGGCTGTTTCCAACACAAACCGCCCTATACTCTTACTTGCTCTCCGTCATGGCAGGATCCCACACAATCCGGTACCCCTGCTCTCTGACTTTCTCGCAGAACCGTCTGCTCAAATCCACAAAATCAATATTACCATTCAAACACCCGCTCCAGTCAAATCTCCCGGTCCCGGGATGCTGCAAATAGGGCAGTCCAATCATTTCCTCCAAAATCGTTTCCGCGGCCCGGGATACCTTCATGCAGCGGATATCCACCATCTCGGCCTCCTGCTGTAAGACCGCCCTGTGCATGTAGCCGCTAAACTCTTTGTGGAGCCCCATGTACAAAGGTTTGCCGTCAGCCGTATAAATTCCCCCGGTAATTCTGTTTTTCTTATCTAACAGCCTGCCCCCTACCACTGCCACATCCGGCCTGTTAGAGAGAAGATCCGGCTGGTAATCCACCCTGTAAAAGCCAAGGTGCCTTAAATGGGATACCACACCCTTAAGCCCCCTGCTTCTTAAGAAATCCTCCAAAGCCCTTTTACCCGCATCATAGGCGTACTGCTTGCTGGCCGGATTTACTGCGGTGGACTGGCTATGGCTTCTCCAATGGTATAATACCTTTGGAATGTGGGCTACCGGCAAATCTACCTTTTTTGTGGGCCGCCTCCCCTTCCCTAACAGTGCGCTTATCACCCGAAGGGCCATATCATAATCCTGGGCTCCGTCGCAAACGCTTCTAAAGCCAAGCTCCTGCATCAATTGACGTTTTATTACCATAAAATGACAGATGTAATTATTTGTAAGGAGCAAATCCAAGTTCAAATCCGGCTTTTGATTTAATTCGGAATAAGCGCTCTGCTTTTCATCACACTTGTCCTCATCCGAGTATAACATCTGTAATGTAATATCTTTTGCTTCATACTCCGCAATACATGACGCCATTTCATAAAGCGCGTCCGGCGTAAGCACGTCGTCATGGTCTAACAGTCCCGCATAGTCTCCCGTGGCATACATAAGCGCCTGATTGGTGTTGGCCGAAATTCCCGCGTTTTGTTTCAGGCGTCTGTACAGAATCCTCTTATCCTGATAGGTCTCCACCACCCGTTCCACCCGATTGGATTCGCTGGCGTCCGCCAAAATCAGTTCAAAATTGCCGTAGGTCTGGTTAAGGGCAGAATCCAGCATAGCTCTTAAATATTTCTCTTTTGTCTCAAAGGCCGGCACCAAGATACTGAACTTCACCGAAAACTTTTCTCCTTCCTTCTCCTGCCTTTTTAACTCTGTGTCGCTTAAGGGCTTATAAGTATAGTCGTCCGCCATTTCCATCTGCATACGTTCCTTCATGGCATAATAGGTCTTTCGTATTCCATTTTTTTTCACATAATGAATGGTTTTTTTTAAGTTACTGCCCTTTATGGTTTTGCCCATTCCGTTCCCCTTTACACGCTTCCCCACATGCCGCTTTACGGCACAAACAATGCATAAATTATTTTTTCTAAGGCGGTGTCTTCTTCCGCCTTAGAAAATCTTCATCTCGTTTACACGCTTTATAGTATTCCCTCATACAGCCACTTACAAGCCGTTATAAAATATAAGCCGTTATATTTTGAAAAATCGCCCTGCAAAAAACAGGGCGATTTTCAGATTCGGATACAGCGCCGAATCCCGGCTATTTACAGGCTGTTCTTACAGATAAGATTTCAGCGCCTCTGTCAGTTTTTCCACTTTATCCTGAGCATCCGCAAGGCTGGTTCCCTTTACGCCCATGTAGAACTTAATCTTAGGCTCCGTTCCGGAAGGACGCGCGCAGCACCAGGAATCGTTGGTGAGGTCAAAATACAGAACGTTGGACTGAGGCAGTCCGGTAGGACCCTCTTCTCCGGTAATCAAATTCTTTGTCACGCCCCTGTCGTAATCTCTGAATTCCTTCACGGTAAGCTCGCCAAAATTCTTAGGCGGATTTTCCCTTAATTTGTCCATCATCTCCGCAATCTGCTTGGAACCGTCAATTCCCTTTAAGGTGATTGCGTACTGGGTCTCCTTAAAGTATCCATATTTTTCATAAAGCTTTAACATCTGATCCCATACGGTGATACCGTTTTTCTTACACCATGCGGCCATTTCGCAAAGACACATTACCGCCACAACCGCGTCTTTATCCCTTGCATGTGTGCCTGCCAGACAGCCGTAGCTTTCTTCTAAGCCGAATACATAATTGTTTGAGCCGCTTTGTTCAAATAATTTAATCTGCTCGCCAATATATTTAAAGCCGGTGAGCACTTCGATGAATTTAACATTATAATCCTTTGCAATAGCGGCCGCCATGTTTGTCGTAACGATGGTGGTTACAAGCGCAGGATTCTCCGGCATGGTATTGGTAGCCGTTCTTTCTCTTAAAATGTACTCCGCAATCAGCATACCGGACATATTTCCCGTAAAAGGTATGTACTCGCCGCTCTTTGTGTCCAGAGCGTAAATGCCAAGTCTGTCCGCATCCGGGTCCGTTGCAAGCACGATATCCGCATTCTTTTCTTTTGCCAGCGCAAGGGCCAGTGTAAACGCTTTCGGATCTTCCGGATTGGGATAATCCAGTGTGGTAAAGTCGGGATCCGGCAATTCCTGCTCAGGCACTACATAAACGTTCTTAAAGCCAAGCTCTGAGAGGATTCTCCTTACAGGCACGTTTCCTGTTCCATGGAAAGGAGAGTATACGATCTTAATATCGTCAGCCACTTCCTGAATGATTTCAGGATGGATAATCTGTTTCTTCAGTTCCACCATGTAAGCGTCGTCAATTTCTTTTCCAATTACCTGATAAAGGCCGGCCGCCTTAGCCTCATCCTTATCCATGGTCTTAACTTCATGATAGTCCGTTACCTTTTTCACCTCGGCAATGATTTCCTTGTCTCTTGGAGCCGCAACCTGTGCGCCGTCCTCCCAGTATGCCTTATATCCGTTGTACTCCGGCGGGTTGTGGCTTGCCGTAATCACAATACCGGAAATGCAGTGAAGTGTGCGCAGTGCAAAGGAAAGCTCCGGCGTAGGGCGAAGCGCGTCAAACACGTAAGCCTTAATGCCGTTGGCCGCAAGGCAGAGAGCCGCCTCGTCCGCAAATTCGGGGGACATTCTTCTGGAATCATAAGCGATAGCAACGCCTTTATCTTTTCCGCCCTGTGCGATAATATAATTGGCAAGTCCCTGGGTTGCCTTCCTGACCGTATAAATATTCATGCGGTTGGTACCTGCACCAATTACGCCCCTGAGTCCGCCCGTACCAAACTCCAGTTCCTTATAGAAACGATCTTCTATTTCCTTCTCATTTTCGGCAATTCCTCTAAGCTCCTCTTTGGTCTTCTCATCAAAGTAATCATCTTGAAGCCAGAAGTTGTACTGTTCTTTGTAACTCATTTTTTTAACCCTCCTGTTTATTTTATTTCGGGACAGGCTCCGTGGTCCCCCACAACCCTATGACAGCCTTCATTTCCCAAATTTTTATTACGTAACTTTATTCTATCACAGTATTGTTATATTTTCAAAGCAAAGTCGCTTCTATCCAGGGAAAAATTGGGATTATAGTAAGGATCCCCCTTTGCAAGCGCCTCCTTCCACTTTTCCCTGAACTGTTCCGATTCCCGGTTGTAGCGCGCGGCCCTCTCACCGCCATCGTCTAGTCCTCTGGACACAGATTCAAAATGGTACAGTTCTGCAAAAGGGGTAAATACATTCAAATATCCCTTTTCCCGAAGCTTTAAACAGAAATCTATATCATTTAAGGAAACCGCAAAGGATTCCTCCAATCCTCCCACCTCATCAAAAAGCGCCTTTTTCACCAGAAGGCAGGCTCCCGTCACGGCGGAAACATTCTGCGCATAACACAGCCTCCCCATGTAGCCCAAATTATCCCTGTGCTGCCCATAATGGCTGTGGCCCGCCGTCCTGTGGGCTCCAAGTCCCAGCACCACCCCCGCATGCTGAATGGTTTTGTCCCCATAATATAGCTTGGCTCCCACTGCGCCCACGTCCTCCCGCTGGGCATACATCAGCATTTCCTCTATCCAATTTACCGTGATAACCTGAACATCATTATTTAAGAGCAGAAGATAGTCTCCCCCGGCATGGGCCGCCCCCAGATTATTTACCGCCGAATAGTTGAAATCTCCCTCATAATTTACCACTTTTATCTTATCATTTTCTTTAAGCTCCTCATAGTATGCGAAGGTTCCGTCCTCCACACTGTTATTTTCTATCACGATGATCTCAAAATTTTCATAAGTGGACTTCTCTAATATGGAAGAAATGCAGCGTCTTAAATCCGATGCATGATCCTTATTGGCAATGAGGATTGATATTTTCGGGCTTCCTATAATCTGATACCGGATTTTAAAAATGGTTTCAAAGGCTCTGGTGGAGGTAATCTGAAAATGTTCAAACCCGTGCCTTCTTAAATGATCCGCCACCGCCCCCTTCGCCGACTCTATGGCGTAAGGCTTCGCTTCAATGTTAGACGCTACGCTGTCCGGATGGCTCCGCCAATAATATAGAAGCTTTGGAACATGTTCCACTTTCTTTGCCCGGTCGGTGAGGCGCAAAATCATATCGTGATCCTGGCTTCCGTCAAAACGGGAGCGGAACAGCTCCGTGCCGTCCAAAAGTTCTCTGGCAAACACGCTGAAATGACAGATGTAATTGTTTGCCCGGAGATTGTCAATCGCATAGTCGGGCTTAAAGTGCATGGTAAGCATCTTATTGATATCGCCGCTTTTAAAGGTGGTTTCATCGCAATAGATGTAATCTGCCTCTTTTTCGTTTATCACCTTCACATACTCATACAGCGCGTTGGGGTGAAGAATATCGTCATGGTCAAAAAGGCCGATATATTCCCCGGTAGCCATCTCAAGGCACTGATTGGTGTTGCCGGAAATCCCCTGGTTGCGCTTAAGCTTCCGGTAGCGGATGACGGGGCCAATCTCCTGCGCATCCGGTAAGGAGGACTCATAGCTCTTTGCCACGCTTTCTTTCATCGTACGCGCTTTCTCCTCGTACTCCCTTACCACCTTTTCCACATAAGCGTGGCTCTCGTCCGATCCGTCCGCCAGACACAATTCCCAGTTTACATAAGTCTGGTTGAAAACAGACTCTATCATTTCTCTTAAAAATTCCTCCGGCGTATTATATAAGGGAACTAATATGCTCACTTTTACCATTTTAGGAAAAATATGTTCCCTGCGCCGCCTTGTCTCTTCTTCTGTGGGAAAGCTCTTTGTCCCGTAATTTTCCTTCGCCCTGCGCTCGATTTCCTTATACTTTATTTTTCCAAGGACGCCTCGAAGACTGCCGCAATTTTTCAGCCTGTTCTTTTGACGTATGATAAAATGCATACACCTGCGCAGGGGCGCCGACATTTTCCACAAGGGATTTTCTTTGATCCTGTTCAGTTTAAAAGTAAGCTCGTCGCACTTAGCCTCCAAATCGGCCACCCGGCCCGCAAGGTCGGCATTTCGAAGATGCTCTTTTTCATACTCGCTGCGGTAATCCATCTCTCCTTCTTCGGCAACATCCCGCGTTTTCACACCCCTTGGTATATATTTTGTTTCATCTTCCATTTTTCCTCCATCCCGGAGCGTTTTAATACATTTCTTCACGCTAACCCCAATCCTGATGAAGAATGCCTGTTTTCCAAGGTATTCTTCTGAGTGTGAAGATAGCTTGCTTTGCAAGCTTTAAAAGTTCTTAGATGGCGTTTTTTGACATCTTAGAACTTTTCTTCACACTAA
>ERZ777011.1231-NODE-1231-length-29047-cov-20.847303_pt1 | contig 29047 bp, 24 predicted proteins | sample MGYA00374964_ERZ777011 | MGnify/ENA primary metagenome ERZ777011 (study PRJEB29310, sample SAMD00008975) | mouse gut metagenome | study: EMG produced TPA metagenomics assembly of the Metagenome analysis of fecal microbiota from mouse which was promoted... | reverse complement strand
TCGACCCGATTGTCACCGGAGCCGAACGCATTATGCCTTCGTTCCTTTGGCGAAAATCAAGTGCATGGGTTATGGTGCAGATTGATGTGTTGGGACCGATAAACACATTGTCACCGATCCACACCTCCGCCTCATCAAGAATAGCCACATTGAAGTTGCATATAAGATTGTCACCCACATGGATATTATATCCTATGTCACACCGGAACGGACTATTGATGATGAACCTGTCACCTATCTCTCCGAACAGATCTCTGATTATGGATTCCCGCTCAGACTTATTTTCAGGAGATATACTATTCAGGCTGAAGCAAAGTCGGGATGCCCTTCCGAGAGCATTTCCTATCTCTGTGGCAAACCCATTGTGCCATGCCCCTGACGCCATTAATTCAAGACTATCCATAAATCATATTTTTATCATATTATAAACTAAAGAACTTTCACATGCGCTTTTTCGGCTGAAGGTTCAGACGATACTGCGCCGTGAAAAGCACATAGCGCGGAAGAGTGTTGGAATAGGATACAGAACGTCCTGAGGCTGTCACTGAATAATAAACGTTTGAAAGACTCTGGAGAATGTCGAATCCCTTGACAGTGAATACCCACTTATTTCCCTTCGGAGTGTAGGAAGCACTGAGATTCCACATGGCATCGGTGGTGTCAAGCTCCCTTGAACCATAGCCACGCCGGGTATAGAAATTAAGATCGGTGTTGATCCGAAAGCCGCCGGGAAGAGTGCACATACCTGTCAGCCCATAGCTGACATGGACCGAATTCACATTATTGGCACCCTCTCGTGCCGAACGTGTGCGGTTGTTGGATATATTGCCGACTATTGATACCATATGTTTAAAATTCGGGCTACGCCATCCCAGATTGACATTCTCACTTATGGCCCATGTGTCGGCATAGGTCCTGGACGGAGCCGCTCCATTGGTGCCGATCATATCCACATCATGCCTGCGGCTCAATGTCGAGGATGATGACAGAGTGAAGCATCTGTCCTTTCCGAATCCGAAGTGAACAAAGTCCGACAGCGACACATCGTTGTTACCGTTGACATTATACATACGTGTACGGCTCACGCCTGTGGACGTGTCATATGAATTACCATTGACAATCGAATTATTGGTATAACTATAACTAATACTCAGACTGTTTGATACCATACCTTTGCCAGAAATATTCCAGCTGACTGAATGATGGTGCACCGTTGACGATTTCAAGTCAGGATTACCCTCCGATATATAAAGAGGATTGGAATCATCCACCACATCCACCAGGCTGAGAAGCCCAGGAAGACTGGTCGACAAGGCATACTGATACGACAATGCATGCGACAGAGACTCCGTCATGAAACTTCTTTTACCGAACCTTATGTTGACAACTGCACTGGAAAACTGAAAATTGTTTTTTCTGATATTATAATTTTTACTGTCTCGCCAATAATCAAGATGCCGGTTAACAAGCTTTATCGTAGGCATTACAAATATATTAAGTTCATATCCGCTATCAAATTGCGTAACATACCTAAAATTAGACTGTAAAGAGTGATCCCTCTGACTGTTGCTTGAAGAATTACTGTTGGAAGGGTCAAAAGTCGATTCATAACCCGGGGGCAGAACACCACCATATACCCCCATGTCGTCAAGCTTGTGAAGTGCATACATATAAGAACCGTTCTTGCCCTCCGAGTAAGATGCCTCATACACCAGATCAAGACTCACATTACGGATTCTCGCCGTATAGCCAAGCGAACCTGAGATATTGAAATCTCTGTTGGGAGATTGGTCGGTGTACTGTCGGCGATGTTCGGAGGGAACATGGTCTGCACCAAAATTTATCAAGTAGTCTTGCCAGCTGTGCGCCTTGTTTACAGAAAATCCTGACGATAGCGAGAATAAGAGTTTATCAGATGTTCCCGGCACCTTATAAATAGCTTCTGAACTGAACGATGCGTTTCCGCTCTTCCCTTCGCTATCACTTTTGCTGACATTTCTATTTATGATGGCGGCAAGCTCTTCGGGAGTGGCTGAACTGTATAGGTTCTCGATGAATTCGACTGTCGCATCCTCCATCTCCTCATTGAAGCTTGCGGAGAGCGATTTTGAAGAATTATCGTTGGAACTATAACTTCCGCTCATGCTCCCTGTGATATTCAACCGTCCGAGATCAAACATCATGGCATGAGATGTGCCAAGCCTCATATTCCGGCTTCGGTTTCCGGAATATGAATACTCATATGTATCGCCTGTATTGAAAAAATTGATTTTGTTGGCTGTTGTTGTTCGTGCATCATTGTCACCGGTGTACACAAATGACCCATGAAAGTTGTTTGCCTCATTATTGGTATCAAACGAATAGTCAAGCCCGATATTCTTATAACGGCTACGGCCCGATGGGGTAAACGATCTTCCTCCCCCCATGCTCACCACACTGTGCTCCGGACTGCTCAGGTTAAAATTATTGCCCACATTGTTCATGTTGCCTAAAAGCGTAAATCGCGAAGTGTTGCTGAACCATGAAGCAAAGAGCCTCGCTGTGTAGAGATCCTCTGTTCCATACCCCGCCTCAGAGTTGAGCAGCCATCCCATGGAATATTCCTTCTTGAGTTTTACATCCATCGTGAGATGTTTCTGTGCGTTAGGATCATCAATCCACTTTTCACGTTTTGTCTGACCACGGTACACCTCGACATTGTTTACCGTATAGGCACCGAGATTCTCAAGCATGATATTGCGGTCCTTGTCGAAGAATTCCTTACCGTTCAGAAGCAGCGACTCCACTTTCTCACCGTTCACCTTGATCTCCCCATTGCTGTTAAGCTCCACTCCGGGAAGCTGGGCTATCAGGGCATCAAGCATCGATCCTTCGGCAAGCTGAAATGCATCGGCATTGTAGACCAGCGTATCGCCTTTATGAAAGAATTTCACTTTCGAGGCCACCACCTCCACCTCTCCGAGTTTATGAGGCTCACGCACGAGCTCGGTCAATGGCATCTCGCGCTTCAGTTCGCGCTTGCCCAGGCGTTCGACCTTATACACTATTGTCTGAGATGTGTATCCCGGACACCCTATCTCAAACACATAGGTCGAATCCTTGTGTTCAGTCATGAATTCGATATACGACATGTTCCGGACATGATCTGAATGGGTAAAGGCATATCTGGCTCTCGCCTTTATGGTATCACCGGGATTGCCGTCGTCATCTATCGGTATCATGAAAGCATCGATCAGGTCACGTTTGACCAACGACTCCACAATACGCCCCTCTATAAGCAGACTGTCGGGATGAACACGGCTGCCATCCACATATGAGTAACCGCCCTGGCGTGAAATACCGGACATGACCACATGTTGCGCCATCGATGCATACGTACTGACTGCCACCAGAGCAAGCGAAACAAAAATTCGCATTAAGTCACTCATTATCTGTATAATTATTTATTTAGATACAAATCTAAGCAATGAATTCGAAACCAACAAGAAATCATTGATAAAACTACATATTGTACCCCCATAAAGCATAATAAAGGATTACAATAATCGGTCCAACTCACCACCTATAAACAGAACCCAGCCATCACTTCTTAGGCTGTATGTTGAGACGATACTGCACCGAAAATAAGATGTAGCGCGGCAATGTGTTGGTATATGTTACTGTACGTCCTGTGGCTGTGACTGCATAGTGAATGTTATTAAGACGCCTGAGAAGATCAAAGCCGTCAAGAGTGAATACCCATCGTCCTCCACGCGGAGTGTAGGTGGCGCGCGCATTCCACACGGCATCAGTCGTGTCAAGCTGACGCATACCGTAGCCACGGCGTGTGTATAATCTGAAATCGGTGCTTATACCGAATCCTGCCGGGAGAGCAAATGAGCCTGTGACACCATAATTGTAATGCGTGGCATTGATATCATTGAACCCATCACGCGATGATGTGGTGCGGCGGTCCGACACCACTCCGTTCAACGATAACGAGTGCTTGCCTATCTGCCACGACACCCTTATATTCTCGCTTAGAGTACGTGTATCCACCTTTGACGGAGCCGGCTCCATTCCGTCAGTACCCACCATATCCACACTATGTATATTGCCTGCCACAGTAGCCGATGACAACGTAAATTGCTTTCTTCTGCCAAACTGAAGATTAAACACATTCTCGGCTTTTAAGGAATTGTTCCCGCTCACATTATAGGTCTTGTTGTAACGTACACCTGTAGTCTTGTCATAGTAATATCCCCTCACCAGAGCATTGTCAGTGACAGAAAAGTCCACTGTCACAGTATTGCTCATATAGTTTTTAGGCGATATCATATAGAACAGCCCCATTTTATACGTATGGGAGTTTTTAAGGTCAGGATTGCCGACTGATATGTTGAGAGGATCAGAAGTGTTGGTCACATCCACCAAATGCAGCAGATCAGGTGTGCCTGTTTCAAGACCATATTTCAGTGTCAGAATCTGCATTGCCGATTTTTTGGCAGGACCGCCCCATTGGTATCTTATCAATCCGCCAAGATCAGCTATAGAGAACAGCGCAGATGTACGGCTCACCGGATATGCCTTATTGTCACTGAAATAATGCAGATTGCAATGGAGCACACCGACATTAGGCTCAAACCTGATCTGCAAGGAATTGCCATTTGACAATTTGCCGAGATATATTAATTGAAGCGACAATGTATGCTTGTTCTCAAAAAGCCGCGAAGTATAGCTGTTGCCGGCATCAAGACATGACTGATAACCCGCCGGAAGTTCCCCATACACGCCCATATCATCACCGAGACGCTCCAGGGCATACATGTAAGAGTCTCTGTCTCGGTTATGGAAATTATAATCGTACTTCACCGCACCTGACAGCATACCTTTTCTCCAATTGTAACCTGTGCCGGCACGCAGTGTAAAGTCATTGTCAGGCGATCCGTAAGTGTAATTACTCTGTCTGATACCCGCTATGGAATTATCACTATAATTTACGTTTATATCATGCCATGCCTCCGATTTGCGGGAACTGTAGCTTACCGCCATCTGGGCATATATCCGGTCAGGACTTTGAGGTATTTTATACGAAAGCATTGCGCCTCCGTTGACGCTGCCTGCCTTGTTCAGTCCGTTATTGAGTTGCCTGGAACGATTGATAATGGAGGACAGCTGTTCAGACAATCCGGTGGCATATACAGCTTCAAGTGCCTGCAACGACATTCCAGACTGCTCGCTGTCAAATGTGGCCGACAGGCTCGATGACGTATTGTCTGTACGGGAATAGCTTCCGGCGACATCTGCCGAGATGCTTACTCCATTAAATTTACGTCCGAATGAATGGTTGGTACGGACCTTGAAATCCTTATATCTGTCACCGGCACTACTATAGTCGTAGGTATTACCTGTAGAGAAGAAATTTGTTCTGTCGGTCACAGTACTGCTGTTGAGTCTATTTCCCTCATATGTAATGTTACCTCTGGCAAATCTGTTACCCGACGGTATCCTATGCTGATAATTGAGCCCGGCAAGCTGATACCTGCGCGTGCCGGAAGGCATCTGCTCAGGGGTCCATGAGCTATTCTTACCAGGCTCACGGTTGTCATTCAGATTATTGATGTTACCAAGAAACACTACCTCTGTCGATGATGTGAACCATGCGGAAAACAGTCTGCCCATGAAACGTGACTCTGTGCCATAACCTGCCTGTGCATTCGCTATCCATCCAATCGAATACTCCTTTTTGAGCTTCACATCCATTGTGAGACGCTTGGGAGCATTAACATTATCATGAAACTTCTCCATCATCGAATGCCCGCGATACACTTCAACATTCTTAACCGTATAAGCTCCTATATTCTGAAGCATTATATTATTGTTGCCGTCAAAGAAATGTTTGCCATTGAGCAATAATGACTCCACGAACTCACCGTTGACAGTGATCCGTCCGTTATCACTGAGCTCCACACCAGGCAGTTGGGATATGAGAGCATCAAGCATCGATCCCTCGGCGAGCTGAAATGCATCGGCATTGTACACTATGGTGTCGCCACGATGATAGAATTTGATCTTTGAGGCTGTGACCTCGACCTCACGCAGCTTATGGGGAGCACGGTCGAGATATATGTCAGGAATATTTCTTGTATCCTCACGATCACCTACATTCTCCACCTTATATACAACAGTCCGGGGTGTGTATCCTTCACATCCCACCTCAAAAACATACACCGAATCCTTCCTTTCAACGAGGAATGAAATACGGGCAAAATCATTTATAACACCGTCACTGAACATCGAATTGCTCTTGTTCCATACCGTCAGAGAATCCTTGCGGTTGCCGTTCTCATCAATTGTGTATACCCATGCTTCAGGCAAGTCGTTCTTGAACACCGATTCCTTAATTCTGCCATACAGAGTCAAAGGCTTCTCTTCAGCGAAAGCCATGACAGCCACTAACGATACGATGAGTAATATGAACAGTCTCGCAGTATGTAGGGGATACGTTTTCATGACGTTATATTTTTATGCCATAGGTGATACTCATTTCTCACCTATGGCAATTATTATAAATCTATGTAATTAATAGTGCATATCGAACTCCTGAATTTTGATGTGCAATAAAGCCTTGAACCGTCGGGTGACACACATATATCAGAAACATTCTTATCGGTCTTGATCTTCTTGACCGGATTACCATTCCAGTCCCACACTCCTACAGTAGTGACCGGATCACCCTCAACCTTGGATTCGCTATATACAGCATATACATAATCATCCGAGACGGCAACACATCTGAAACCATATTGTATATTATGATTCACATGAGCGATACCGTCGTCAGACACCTCTATGGGAAAATAGTTGTTGTGAGATGTACGCGATATGCTGTCGCCTGTTATCTCATACGTCTCCAAAAATCCCGAATTCCGAATTATTGATGCCACTCTTTTTCCGGAACCCGACACACTGATCTCCCTACCCAATCCTTTTGGTATTACCGGTAATAATTCATCACACGAACCTATCAGAGTAACACCGTCCGCTACATCAAGCAGGCTCACAGCCTGACGTCCTGTTGGCTCCCCGTTCTCATATACCAATGACACTGCTATGACACGATCGTCAGGAGCAAGCACGATATCATTAATCGGGAAAACAGAATCCACTCTATATAGCTCTTTAGGTTCATATTCAGGTGAATATCTCACAAGAAACCTGTCAGTCATACCTAAATTGAACACACCGAAATCACCAGTGCTTCTGTCAATGCTCAATCCGTATGGATTCGTCAGCTCTCCTATATGCGACCGACGGTCAATGTAGCTGCCCATCTCTTCTCCTGTGGTTATGTTATACACAAACAGGCTACGTCCCCCTGCATCACCAAGCACATAGACACAGGAGTCATCCACGGCAAAACATCTTGGATTAGGCATCATATCGTCACCGGTCACATAAGTCCACTTGACATCCATAGAGTCAGGAAAATGCAATCCGGAATCAGACATCTCACCACCACTGCCATTCCTCCCCGCACAGGCTACAAAGAGCAGGCATACAAGACTTAACAGAAATCTTACTACCATCTTATCTCCGCTTTGTTATAATCAACCGCATCGGGATATTCCAATTTGCAAATCGGACATGCATACACCACCCGACAACACCTGCCATAAACAATGCAGCATATATTGGCTATTAAATTACATCTTTTCATGGCAGTACATTTATCAGAGGAATAAACAGGTTTGGATTACATCAATGAATATGAATGAAAATGTGATAATGACGTCTTTCGCAAATATACGTGTTATGAATCATTAAACCAAATAATTACGGACAAATATTACAGATTCTTATAAAACATGCTCTATAATGCAAATTTAATAGGGAAGCAATAGTTTCTCAGTACTTAAATCCCACTTAATGTGCATAACACGAAAAAGGAACAGCAGAACGAATATACATTCTGCTGTTCCTTTTATAAATAATGACTGAGAGCTGTTGCCGGACGGATGTCTCCGCCACTATACCGCTATCAACTCTCTATAGTCAGATCAATCGGCACACTTTGCCTTGATGAACTCGCGGTTGAGGCGGGCGATGTTGCTGAGCGAGATGTTCTTGGGACACTCAGCCGCACAAGCTCCGGTGTTGGTACAGTTGCCGAAGCCAAGCTCGTCCATCTTGCTGACCATGGCGCGGGCACGGCGGGCACGCTCAACCTGACCTTGGGGAAGAAGGGCAAACTGGCTTACCTTGGCACTGACGAAGAGCATTGCAGAACCATTCTTGCAAGCTGCAACACATGCACCGCAACCGATACATGTAGCAGAGTCCATTGCTATATCGGCAACCTCCTTGGATATGGGGAGATTGTTGGCATCGGGAGCTCCGCCACAATTGAACGACACGTAACCTCCTGCCTGCTGTATCTGATCAAAGGCATTACGGTTGACCATAAGGTCGCGTATCACAGGGAATGCGGCAGAACGCCACGGTTCGATGGTGATGGTGTCCTCGTTGTTGAACTTACGCATGTGGAGCTGACAGGTGGTTATGCCCTGTACCGGACCATGGGGATGTCCGTTGATATAAAGAGAGCACATACCGCAGATACCCTCGCGGCAATCGCTGTCAAATACCACAGGCTCCTCACCCTTCTCTACGAGCTGCTGGTTGAGCATATCGAGCATTTCGAGGAAGCTGCTTCCGGTGGAGACGTTCTCCACACGGTAGTTCTTGAACGCCCCCGGTTCTTTCGGGCTACGCTGGCGCCAAATCTTGAGGTTTACATTTATATTATGTTCCATTTTGCTTCAGATAAAAAATCGGGGGATTGATTATGACTTGTAGTTACGGGTCTGAACCTTGATTTCGGTGTAGTTGAGGGGCTCTTTGAGGAGGACAGGCTTCTCATTTTCGCCGGTGTACTTCCAGCAGGACACGTACATATAGTCCTTGTCGTTACGTGCAGCCTCACCGTCAGCGAGCTGATACTCCTCACGGAAATGTGCTCCGCACGATTCGTTACGGTTGAGAGCGTCGATCGCCATCATTTTGGCTATCACGAGGAAGTCCTCAAGACGCAATGCCTTCTCAAGTTCCTGATTGAGATCGTCGGCATTGCCTACGATGCGCAGATCGGTATAGAATTCCTTACGAACTTCTTCTACCTCTTCAAGAGCCTTTACGAGACTCTTGAGTGTACGTCCCATACCTACGAGATCCCACATCACATGTCCGAGACGCTTGTGGATCTGGTCAGGCGACTTGGTGCCCTTTATGTTCATGAGCTTCTGTATGCGCTCGCGCACAGCCTTCTCAGCTTCGTCAAACTCCTTGGTGTCGGTAGTGAAGTGAGGCACCTTGATCTGATCGCTGAGATAATTCTGCATTGTGTAAGGTATCACGAAGTAACCGTCGGCAAGACCCTGCATGAGAGCCGATGCGCCAAGACGGTTGGCACCATGGTCAGAGAAGTTACATTCGCCGATAGCGAAAAGACCCTTCACTGATGTCTGGAGCTCATAATCAACCCAGATACCACCCATTGTATAGTGGCTTGCAGGGAAGATCATCATTGGGGTGCGGTAGGGATCGTCATCAGAAATCATCTGGTACATATCGAAAAGGTTGCCGTAACGGTCACGTACCACATCCTCGCCAAGACGCTCGATAGCATACTTGAAGTCAAGGTAAACAGCATTTCCGGAACCTACACCGTAGCCGGCGTCGCAACGCTCCTTGGCTGCACGGCTGGCGATATCACGAGGGCAGAGGTTGCCGAACGCAGGATAGCGACGCTCCAGATAGAAGTCGCGGTCCTCATCGGGTATATCAGTAGGCTTCTTCTTGCCTGCACGTATAGCCTCGGCATCCTCTTTCTTTTTTGGCACCCATATACGGCCGTCGTTACGGAGCGACTCGCTCATAAGTGTAAGCTTGGACTGGTCCTCACCATGCACAGGGATACATGTGGGGTGGATCTGAGTGAATGCAAGGTTGGCAAGGTAGGCACCCTTCTTAAATGCCTGAACTGCGGCAGAACCGTTGCAGCCCATAGCATTTGTGGAAAGGAAGAATGCACGTCCGTATCCGCCGGTAGCGAGCACTACGGCATGAGCGGCGTAACGCTCCAGCTCACCTGTGATGAGGTTGCGCACGATGATACCGCGGGCACGGCCGTCAATGATTACGAGATCAAGCATCTCGCGACGGTTGAATGACTTCACTGTGCCTTTCTTGATCTGGCGGTTGAGTGAAGCATAAGCTCCGAGCAGAAGCTGCTGACCGGTCTGACCCTTGGCATAGAATGTACGTGACACCTGTGCGCCACCGAAAGAACGGTTGGCAAGGAGACCGCCGTACTCACGTGCAAAAGGAACACCCTGAGCAACGCACTGGTCTATAATATTGTTGGAGACTTCGGCAAGACGGTATACATTTGCCTCGCGTGAACGGAAGTCACCACCCTTAATGGTATCGTAGAAGAGACGGTACACTGAGTCGCCGTCGTTCTGATAATCCTTAGCGGCATTGATACCACCCTGAGCTGCGATGGAGTGAGCACGGCGAGGTGAATCCTGAATGCAGAAGTTCAGCACATTGAAGCCAAGTTCGCCAAGGGTCGATGCTGCGGATGCACCTGCAAGACCTGTACCTACAACGATGATGTCAAGGTTGCGCTTATTGGCGGGATTGACAAGTTTCTGATGAGCCTTATAGTTGGTCCACTTCTGGGCGAGAGGTCCTTCGGGGATCTTGGAATCTATCTGATATTCAGGGAGCTTTGAGGACTCGATGTCGGCATAATCATTCATGATGGGGGTAGAATCAATCATCCCCTCAAGGTTCTTTATATCTGCCATATCTGGTAATGTTATTTTTTTAATTCGGGAAAATATTAGTTCTCGCTGTAACTCACATTACATGGCACGCACAGTGAACACTACGGCCTGAATGATGAAGAGACCTACGACGATGGATGTCCACCAGAAGCTGATGCTCTTGAGGCGGGGGAGCCAGGTGTCATTGTCCCAGCCTGCGGTCTGGAACATGGACCAGAAACCGTGATTCATATGGAACCACAGTGCCACAAAGCCTATGATGTAGACAATGGGGGTCCATACCTGTGAGAACGCGATGTTGATGAATGCTATACCATCGGCAGGATGCACATATACACCATTATACATGTATTCCTCCTCAAGAATCTCAGCAAGCTGCATCTTTGCCCAGAACTGGATGAGGTGAACCACAAGGAATGCGACCACAACGATGCCGAGCACAAGCATATTCTTGGATGACCATTCCACTCCGGGAGCAGCACCGGCAATGGCATACTGGTCATTACCTCGTGCACGACGGTTCTGAAGCGTGAGCCAAAGAGCGTAGAGGATGTGAATGACAAAGAGAGCTGCAAGCCCCATGGATGCTACAAGAGCGTACCAGTTGGCTCCGAGAAATTCGCACACAGCATTATAGCCCATAGGCCAGAACAGCGCGACACCATTCATCAGGCAGTGAAACGTGACAAATAGGACAAGGCAAGCTCCGGTGACTGCCATCACAAGCTTGCGCCCTATAGATGAACATGTTAACCACATAGTAGTGTTGAGTAAAAATTAAATATTTATTGATTAGTTAATAATTCGCCGAGTGTGTTCTCTTTACCTCAGGGGATTTTCATTGCAAAGATAGTGTAAATCCACGTCCCACACAATATTTAAAGAAATTTTTCCGTATTTATGTCGAATATCACTGACAGTGAAAATATTTTTACGTATTTTTGCACTCGAAATCAACTTATACAACCCAGTCCTTCACGACGCAGTATCCCACACGATACAATGATAATACTCTACCGAATATACCAGATTCTGATTTTCTGCCCACTGATAGTGGCCTCGACCATTATCACCGCCATTTTCACAGTGATAGGTTCCGCTCTTGGAGCCGGACAATGGTGGGGCTATTATCCCGAAGTGCTTTGGGGACGCATATTCTGCTGGCTGGCATTCGTCAGAGTGACCGCGAGCGGACATGAAAACATCGACAAAGACACCTCCTACGTGTTCGTCGCCAACCATCAGGGTGCTTATGACATATTCTCACTTTTCGGCTACCTCGGACATAATTTCCGGTGGATGATGAAGGAAAGCCTGCGTAGGATCCCGTTCGTTGGGTGGGGATGCAAGGCTTCGGGACAGATATTCGTTGACAACTCATCCGTAAGTGCCACCCGACGCACAATGCAGGAGGCAGAGAAACAATTGAGCGGAGGAATGTCGCTCGTAGTGTTCCCCGAAGGGGCCCGCACCTGGGACGGCAAGATGCGAAAATTCAAAAAAGGGGCATATATGCTCGCCGTAGAGTTCAATATGCCGGTAGTCCCTGTGACAATTGATGGAGCATTTGATGTGCTTCCACGATTCAGGCTGCTTCCACGTCCCGGGCACATAAGGCTCACCATACATAAACCCATACCGCCTACACCCGGAGGCCATGACCTCAACACACTTATGGAAGAGAGCCGAAAAGCAATAGCCTCAGCCATGCCTCACGACTGAACGAAACAAAAACAGCATCAGGACAGGAGGGCTTGCCTGACGACAAGGACACATAGATATCTTAAACCTATGGTCGCATCGTCTATTGCAAAGCCCTCCTGTCCTGATGCTGTAATCCCTGAGGAACTTTATTTCAAAGGTATCTTTTCCACTCTACGCTGATGGCGTCCGCCGTCAAACGGAGACTCAAGAAATTTTTCAACTATACTGATGGCTGTCACATTGTCAATGAAACGTGCCGGGAGCACAAGTACATTGGCATCATTATGACGGCGGGCAAGCTCGGCAAGCTCAACATTCCAGCATATTGCCGCACGTATTCCCTGATGTTTATTAAGTGTTATCCCTATGCCGTTGCCTGAGCCGCACAACGCAATAGCCGGATAGCACATACCCTCTTCTATTGCCTGCGCACATGGATGGGCATAATCGGCATAATCGCAACTTTCAGCCGAGAATGTGCCGAAGTCCTTGTACTCAATCTCCTGCGCCTCGAAGTAGCCCTCCAAGAGCATTTTCATTTCGTAGCCTGCATGGTCACTGCAAAACGCTACAGGTGTGCCTGGTTTTATAATTGACATCTTTATATATATATAAGTTTAGAATTTTCAACAACCTGTTCAGAACATGTCGTCATCTTCATCCGAGTTGTAACGGATATGGTTGAGGGGACGCATGAGATTCACAACTTTCTGTGACCAAAACGACGCGAAGTCCTCGCTTACAGCAATGAGCGCATCATTGATCTGCGACTCGGCGGCATCACGGACCGACGATACAAAGTTGTAAAGCACCTGGAATATATCGCACAGCCCCTCCGAAATGCTTGCCCGGATCGGCGTGTCAGAATATTTCATATCCTCCTCAAACACCTCAAGGTACACATCATCCTGACCGAGCATACCCTCTATGGCGGAACGGAGTGACTCATAATGATACTCATCAAGATAGCTGTCGATATACGGCGGCTCCTCGTCAAGAGACGGTGCCGGCTTAAGGTCGGAAGCTGTGATGTAGATACGCGGAAGCAACCTCACCATCTCAGCTATGAACGCTTGCGGATCGGACTGGGAGGCGTTTTCGATTGCGGCACAATACTCATTGCTCAACGCTACAAACGCCAATGAATTAGGGCTTAACTGCATTTCCAGATAACGGTTTGGGGATATATAGATTGAATGTCTTGATATAATCGTAGACCCCTGAAGGGAGAAAATAGTTCATGTCCTTGCCTCGTGCTATTGCATTGCGTATGAACGAGCTCGACACATCTGCCATAGGGGCCTTGACCACTTCGACATCATCATCGTAAATGGTGCCGACAGGATATCCGGGACGAGGATAAACCACCACTCCGAAATCCCTGATGATAGCCTCACTGTCCTTCCATTGCGAGAATATCTTCCAGTTGTCCGACCCTATTATCAGCTTGAATGTATGGCGCGGATATCTCTTGGCAAGATAGCGCAGTGTATTTATCGTATAGGATGGCCTAGGCATAGACAGCTCTATGTCACTCACCTTTATGCCTTCTGCGCCTTTGAGAGCTATGTCGAGCATCTTCAGACGCGTCACATCAGGGATAAGCTCTGTTGAATTAGCCTTCAAGGGATTGAGCGGAGAGAGCATTAGCCACACCTCATCAAAACCCTCAAACTGCTTGAGGTAGCTGGCGAGCATCACATGACCTATATGAACAGGGTTGAACGACCCTCCGAACACTCCTATCCTCATCGGCAGGTGAACTCTTTTAAGATTTTCGACACATTCTCTATAGCTTCGGTGAGGTCATCGTTGACCACAGTGTGATCAAACTGAGGAGCGTATCCTATCTCGAACTCGGCACGCGCCACACGCTGCTCTATCGCATCCTCAGTCTCGGTGCCACGCCCCACAAGACGTGAGCGAAGAGCCTCGACCGACGGCGGCTGTATGAATACGCTCACAGCCTCATCGCCATACATTCTCTTCACATTCACTCCGCCCTTGACATCTATATCAAGCACCACATTGTGACCGCCATCCACTATGCGGGCAATCTCACTCTTAAGAGTTCCGTAATATCTCCCCGGATACACCTCCTCATATTCCACGAAATCGCCTTGTGAAATAGCTTTCTTGAAATCATCGTCGGTGAGGAAATAATAATTCACTCCATGGACCTCCCCATCGCGCGGAGGACGGTTGGTAGCTGACACAGAGAACTGCATGTCTATCTCACCTCGCTTAAGAAGGGCGTTGATTATTGTCGACTTGCCACAACCCGACGGAGCCGAGATTATTATGATCTTGCCTTTTTCCATATTAGACAACATGATATTCAGAGAACATTGAGAACCTGCTCCTTCATTTGCTCAAGCTCATCCTTCATCTGGACAACGAGCCTTTGCATATCGGAATGATTGCTTTTGGATCCGAGCGTATTGATCTCCCGACCTATCTCCTGGGTTATGAACCCGAGCTTCTTGCCCTGGGCTCCAGGAGCCTTCATCGTGTCGATGAAATATGTAAGGTGCTGTGCCAGCCTCTGTTTCTCCTCATTAATATCGAACTTCTCTATATAGAAGAACATCTCCTGCTCCAGACGAGACCGGTCATAATCAATCCCGCTCAGCTTGGTCAGACCCTCTTCCATACGCGCCCTCACACGAGCGGCACGCTCACCCTCATACTTCGATACCTGGCCAAGAAGCTCCGCGATACGGTTGACCCGCACAGTGAAGAAAGCCTCAAGCTTCTCACCCTCGACCCGACGGTAAGAACACAATGCCTCAATAGCCTCCTTAAGAGCTTCCATAGTGGCATTCACCTCCGATTCGTCAGCATCAGCGACCGACTCGACATGAAGCACATCCGGAAACCGCATAAGCATACTGAACCAATCTGATTCAGGTTCCGGAATGCCAAGTTCAGCGGCGGCCTGCTGGATCTGTGCCTTATAAGCCTTCATGACAGGGATATTGAACCGCTGCGACACATCTCCGCTCCTCGATTCGATAGAAACCGATAAATCAATCTTGCCCCTCACAAGCTTTTCGGCAATCACATTGCGCATATCAAGCTCGCGCTGACGCAACGATGCAGGGATACGCGTAGCAATATCGGCCTGCTTGGAATTAAGCGATTTGATCTCGATTGTAATCTTTTTGCCCGGAAACTCTTTTACTGACTTTCCGAATCCTGTCATTGAATAAAGCATAATTCTTTTACCGATCTTAGAAGTAGGACTTTGAAGAGGTTATATAAAACACACAAAAATACGAAGAATTTCGCATAAAACCGATATTTAACCATAAAAATAAAAATATTACAGAATACACTTAAAAAATTCCGCAAATTACTTGCACAGTAAAATAAAAATACCTAACTTTGCACACGCAAACCACAAAGGAAAGATGGCAGAGTGGTCGATTGCGGCGGTCTTGAAAACCGTTGAGGGTCACACCTCCGGGGGTTCGAATCCCTCTCTTTCCGCAATAAGTGCTAATTATCAGCATTTTAAAACCCACAACACTCGAATAAGCATCTAAAAAAAGATCTTGTTCGAGTGTTCTTTTTATATACTATCAAAGTTCACAACCACCTCACCGATCACAAGCCACCATACCGATTCTAAACTTTTGCTATTGGACCCCACAAAAAGGTGTCATCTCGCCGGATAGGATATACAAAAAAACGCTGAAACTGCTTTAGTTTCAGCGTTTTGCCATTCGGCTTGGTGACCTCGGAGAGGCTCGAACTCTCGACCCACTGATTAAGAGTCAGTTGCTCTACCAACTGAGCTACGAAGTCATCATTTTGCAATTTAAAGATCTGTAATTTGTGATTTCAAACCTTTGCTGAGGTCTTTCCCTCAATTGCGATGCAAAGGTAGAGAGTTTTCGGGAACTATGCAAATACTTTGGCAACTTTTTTTGAAAAATAATGCAAAATACGTGAAATAGATATAATACTAATCTATTTCACCTAAGACAATGTGCCATCGGATTAAATTCTAAAACAAACACATCACAGATATGACGGCTGACAAGTAAGCTCCAATAGCCACATGGAACAAGGGTCTGCCATAATAACAATCGTCAAAGAATACGATTCCCAAAAGTATCCCATATTTAAACGCACAACAGAAAGCCTCCCGCAGCTATTCATAATGCTGACCGGGAGGCTTGGATACTGTAAAAATATGGCGGGAGACAATATGATTCTCCACTGCTCAATGGGAAGGGCTATTCTTCCTTTGTACGGTTCTTGGTTCTGGATTTGGATTTCGTGGCTGATGACGCTATGTCCTTTTCCTCTTTCAGATCTATCTCATTGTGCTCCTTGTCAAGCACGCGATACTGTAAATAAGCGAGAGACTCATCCGGGCAGAGGCGGAAACAGAATCCGTATTCCCACTGCCATTTACGATATAGCGAAGGGAACCCTTTCTTGAGATAGGCTGCCACATACGGATGAACATACAGGACAAAATCCTTTACTTTAAGTATATTAACCAGATAGTCGAGCTTCTCATGGAGAGTGTCGGTAAAGAGCAGAGACGGCTGGACCTCGCCCTTTCCATGACAGGATGGGCATTCCTCGCTCGTTATGATATCAAGAGCCGGGCGCACACGCTGACGAGTGATCTGCATAAGCCCGAATTTGCTCAGAGGCAAGATATTGTGGCGGGCGCGGTCATTAGCCATCACCTCACGCATATGCTCATAAAGCTTCTGACGGTTCTCCGCCTTGTTCATATCAATGAAGTCGACCACTATGATGCCACCCATATCGCGCAGGCGCAACTGCCTGGCTATCTCGTCGGCAGCACGAAGATTCACTTCAAGCGCATTGCTTTCCTGGTCGGGGGCAGCCTTGGATCGGTTGCCTGAATTGACGTCTATGACATGAAGGGCTTCGGTATGCTCAATTATGACATATGCACCAGACTTGAAGGAAACTGTCTTTCCAAACGATGACTTAATCTGCCTTGTGATGCTGAAATGATCAAAAATGGGGACATCACTCTCGTAGAGCTTCACTATATCCTTGCTTTCAGGAGATATAAGCTCAACATATTTCGCTATCTGGCTGTAAGTCTCCTTGTCGTTGACATGAATACTCTCGAATGTAGGGCTGAACACATCACGCAGCATACCTACTATACGGCTTTCCTCCTCGAATATCAGTGCCGGGGCTGTCGCCGTGCGTGCTTTAGCCACTGTCTCCTCCCAGCATCTCAGAAGAGTGCGGAGCTCATGATGAAGATCTCTCACACTTTTGCCTTCGGCTGATGTGCGTATGATGATTCCGAAATTCTTCGGACGTATGCTGTCGATAAGTTGTCGCAGACGTAGTTTTTCTTCAGTGGTCTTGATTTTGGCTGACACCGAAATCTTGTCGCCGAAAGGTATCAGCACCATATATCGGCCTGTGAATGTGATTTCGGTAGTGAGTCGCGGACCCTTGGATGATATGGGCTCCTTGACTATCTGTACGAGGAGTTCCTGACCCGGCTGAAGTACATTGGTTATAGTTCCGTGCTTATCTATGTCGGGCAGTCGCTTCATCTTCGACACCGATGTGTCGGCAGCTTTCTTGTCGACAATGGCACTCTTGATGAACGATGAATAGGTTGAGAATTGCGAACCAAGATCCAAGTAGTGAAGAAAAGCGTCCTTCTCGTAGCCAACGTTGACGAAGGCGGCATTGAGACCCGGCATGAGTTTCTTTACTTTAGCCAGATATATGTCGCCGACGGCATAGGCAATGTTGCGCGCCTCTTTCTGAAGAGAGACGAGCCTCGAATCCTCCAGAAGTGCTATTGAGACTTCGGAGGGCTGTACATCGACGATCAGTTCACTTTTCATTAATTCCTTGAATGAGGGTGTTGTATTTTTTATAATGCGCCGTGCCTGTCACGGCTCGGCGGGGGAACGGTTTACATATGTATGCAATAACGCAAAGAACAAACCGAGGCACGGATACCGCACTTGTGAGCGAGCCCGGCTGTTAGTTTGTTCTTCGTGTTCATTGCGCAATGCTGGCGCGTCGGGCCGTCAGTTACTTTTTCTTATGACGGTTCTTGCGAAGACGCTTTTTACGCTTGTGGGTAGCCATCTTGTGGCCTTTACGCTTTTTTCCGCTTGGCATGATTGCTATGATTAATGATTAGACGAATAAGATTAGTCAAGATTGTTCTTAACCTCCTCCATGAACACCTTTGCAGGCTTGAAAGCGGGGATGCGGTGCTCGGGGATGATGATGGTTGTGTTCTTGGAGATGTTACGTGCGGTCTTTTCTGAACGCACCTTGGTGATGAAGCTACCAAATCCGCGGAGATAAACGCTCTCGCCATGAGAGAGTGAATCCTTTACGGTCTCCATAAACTTCTCGATAGTCTCAAGTACATTGGCCTTGTCGATGCCTGTTGACTTGGAAATCTCGTTGACAATGTCGGCTTTAGTCATTTCTAAAGGTGAATTTATAATTTATTAAATATACTTCGCAGAGCTATACCCGAAGGGGGGTTCGAGTTTTGCAGGTGCAAATATCGTAACTTTTTTTGAATTGACAAAACCTTAAGCGATATTATTTCGCATAAATTTCACTTTTTCACCGCATTACGCGTTATCACCCCTCGATAACAGCGGTATCATCTCTCTCAAAGATGTGGTGATGATGCCATCCTGCGAGATTGAAAGCCTCCCGGCAGAGCAATCGAAGAGGACTGACCGCCATCCTGCGCCACGCGCCCCATCGATATCGGTTGACGGATTGTCACCTATCATCAGGTGACTGTCAGGACACATATCCCCCACTCTTTCCATGGCATAGATGAAGATGCGGGGATCAGGCTTGTTCACACCTATGTCATCACTCAGTACTACGGTATCCACGAGCGCATCAAGACCCACAGTGTGAAGCTTACGATATTGCACATCTCTGAAGCCGTTGGAGAGTATACCTATATTATAAGCGTGTGCACGCAGATGCTCTACAAGCTCCATTGCCCCTGGCACCATACACTTCTGCCTGGCAAGAATCGACAGATACAGTATATCCATATGCCTGGCTTCGGCGGCAAACTCCTCTTCACTGATAAGAGTGCGCTCCCTTATAGGATCAAGAAACCTGTGAAGGCGCAGATGCCCCTGAGTGATCTCAGCACGGTTATAACGGTCCCAAAGAGCATGATTGTGACGCATGTAGCATTCGATCCACTCGTCACATGAACGGAAATAACGCTCCAATGAGCACTGCTCGTAAGTGATACGCAATGCCGCGAGCGAATTGGCGCGAAAATCTATGAGTGTGTCATCGAGATCTATCCACACCCAACGTACTCCGCGCAGATAACTGCGCCCTTCATTCAATACAATGTCCGAAAGTGTCACAGCTCACTTATTTTCCACCATTTGTAGGATTTCGGGACAACGGTGTCAATCGCACCCTCATACCTGCGCAGCAGATTGACAACACGCATGGTGACAGGAAGTATCATCACTTCATAAAGAGTCTTAAGCACAGTCTGTGTGACAATAAGCATCCCTATCTCGCCCCATGCTAAAACTCCTCCGAATGCTATCGGGAAGAATATCACCGAGTCGACCCCTTCGCCCCATAGCGAAGACACTATCGCACGAAGAGAAAAGCCCTTGCCTCCTGATGAAGCCAGTTTCATTCTCGACATCACATAGGCATTAACCATCGAACCGCACAGAAACGCTACAAAACTGGCAGCAAAAATCCTTGGCACAGCACCGAATATCATCTCCATGGCATCCTGCCCCGCCCAGGAATCGGCCCCTGGAAGAATTATTCCAAGCTGTAGCAGCAGCGACACAAGCAGGTTCATACCGAAACCTATCCATATCACAAGACGAGCCTTGGCAAATCCATACACCTCCACTATACAGTCGTTCAGTATATAGGATATCGGAAACACTATGACTCCGGCAGTAATAGTGAGCGGACCGAGATCAACAGTCTTGATCTCCATAAGATTGCTGACAATAAGGCACACGCAAAATGTGACCGTAAGCAGCAGAAAAGTCACTGACAGCTTAGCTTCTTTCATTCTTCGAGCAGTTGATTAATAAACTCGCGCACACACCCTTCGCCGCCGCGGAGTGTCATCACGCGCATACCAGGAATCCCCTTGACCTCAGGCACCGCATCGGCGGGACACGCACGAACACCTGCCGCCGCAAGCAATGCCGCACAATTGACATCATCGCCAATATATGCCACCTCATCAATACCAATCCCCAACTCTCCGCATATGTCGAGAGCAGCAGTCAGCTTGCCTCTGTCACGGCTCCCCTGCACCAGATAGTCGAGCCCGAGCTTAGCGGCACGAGTACTCACTATGGGAGTATTCTCGCTTGTGACAATCCCTACTCTCACCCCTGCACGCTGAAGGAGCTGAAGCCCCATTCCGTCACGTGCGTTAAACTTCTTCATGACGTCACCCGAAGCAGTATAATACATACCGCCGTCCGTAAGAGTGCCGTCAACATCTGTAAGAAAGAGCTTGATATTTGACATCTGACTATGATTTATGGAGAGTAAAGAGGATTCCGAGGTGCAAAATTAGCAAAAAATCTGATGTCGGAGCGTGATATTTAACATAACAATTGCTAACTTTGCACAACAATCAAGATCAACAACTTCTTATGCAGGAAAAAATCATTATTCTCGACTTCGGGTCGCAGACAACGCAGCTCATCGGGCGGCGAGTACGCGAGCTCGGCGAGTATTGCGAGATCGTTCCCTACAACAAGTTCCCTTACGATGACCCATCGGTGATAGGAGTCATCCTCTCGGGCTCACCTTTCTCGGTGTATGACGAGAAAGCTTTCCGTACCGACCTGTCGCGTCTGCGCTCTCATCTGCCGGTGCTCGGCATATGCTACGGCGCACAGTTCATAGCTTACACTTCAGGCGGCTCGGTGGAGCCGGCACCGTCACGCGAATACGGACGCGCCCATCTGTCAAGCATCGACAATGAAAACCCATTGATGCAAAATATTCCGGTAGGCTCCCAAGTATGGATGAGCCATGGCGATACCATCACGTCAATCCCCGACGGATTCAGGACCATAGCGTCGACCGACAAGGTAAGGATCGCAGCCTATCAGGTAGAGGGGGAAAATACATGGGGCGTACAGTTCCATCCCGAAGTGTTCCATTCGGAACACGGAACACAGCTCCTGCGCAATTTCGTAGTGGACATATGCGGCGGCAAACTTGACTGGACAGCAGAATCATTTATAGAATCAACCGTCAAATCACTTCGCGAACAGCTTGGCGACGACAAGGTGGTGCTTGGACTGAGCGGCGGAGTGGACTCGTCGGTAGCGGCAGTACTCCTGAACCGCGCGATCGGCAAGAATCTCACCTGCATATTCGTGGACCACGGAATGCTCCGCAAGAATGAATTCCGCAATGTGCTTAACGACTACGAATGTCTCGGGCTCAATGTCATAGGTGTGGACGCATCAGCCAAATTCTTCAGCGAACTGGAAGGCGTCACCGAACCTGAACGCAAGCGTAAGATAATCGGTAAAGGATTCATTGACGTATTCGATGAAGAGGCCCACAAGATAGAAGATGTAAAGTGGCTTGCACAAGGCACCATCTACCCCGACTGTATAGAATCCCTGTCAATAACCGGCACCACCATCAAGAGCCATCACAATGTAGGAGGTCTGCCCGAAAAGATGAACCTTAAGCTATGCGAGCCACTGCGCCTTCTTTTCAAGGACGAAGTACGCTCCGTAGGGCGTCAGCTCGGTATGCCTGAACACCTCATCAAGCGTCATCCATTCCCCGGACCCGGGCTGGCGGTACGTATCCTTGGCGACATAACTCCTGAGAAAGTAAGAATACTTCAGGACGCCGACGATATCTTCATCCAAGGGCTCCGCGACTGGGACCTCTACGATAAGGTGTGGCAGGCAGGAGCAATTCTTCTTCCAGTACAGAGCGTGGGCGTGATGGGCGACGAGCGTACCTATGAACGCGCCATAGCACTTCGCGCCGTGACTTCAACCGATGCCATGACTGCCGACTGGGCACATCTGCCTTACGACTTTATGGCAAAGGTGAGCAACGACATCATCAATAAGGTAAGAGGTGTCAACCGAGTATGCTACGATATCTCCTCCAAGCCGCCGGCAACCATAGAGTGGGAATAACCTGACAACATCCATAATATTCAACAAGAGAGGTTCGCTGAATTCAGCGAACCTCTCTTGTTGAATATCGCATCGTAAAATATACGTGACAATCAAACGATGCAGAAAAACCTATCTTTATCTCAACGTACGTTGAGAACAGATGAGAGTTCGTGCCGGAAACTGCTCCACAAGCGACATGTTATGCGTAGCCATAATCACAGTCGTGCCCTCCCGGGCTACAGTGTGAAGATAGCTCACTATGGACTCGCCGGTGGAAGGGTCAAGATTACCGGTAGGCTCGTCAGCAAGAATCAAAGGAGGCTTATTGAGAAGAGCCCGCGCTATCACTATGCGCTGCTGCTCGCCTCCCGACAACTCATGCGGCTTCTTGTACTTCTTGCTCTCCATACCTACACTCTTAAGCACATCTGATATGCGCTCATCAATCTCCGCACGATCAGTCCATCCTGTAGCCCGAAGGACAAAACGCAGATTATCCTCCGCGCTGCGATCGGTGAGCAACCTGAAGTCCTGGAATACAATACCTATCTGACGACGCAGATAAGGGATATCGCGCGACCTTATGGATGAAAGGTCATAATCGAGCACCCGCGCGCTCCCTGATGCCACAGGAACGTCGGCATAGAATGATTTCAACAAACTCGATTTGCCGCTTCCCACTTTACCAATTATATACACAAACTCACCCTGACCCACTTTCAGATCTATATGTTTGAGAGTGATCAGTGAATTGCGATGTATAGTGACATCCCTGTAGTCTATGACGTTAGGCATTATCTTTACTGATTAGCGGAAAGCGTGAATGATGTTAATTGAAAGGGATCAGTTTCCCATCTCGGAAACGAACTTGATATGGGCAAGGCGTATCTCATCCTCCGTGAAGTCGTTGCCGAACTCACGGAACGCGTTATTGAGATCGTCGGTCTCATTGTCCCTGAAGAAATCGAAAAGCTCCTCCTGGGAGTCTTCATCGATTATATCATCGATATAATAATTTATATTAATCTTTGTACCGGAATATACTATTGCCTCAATCTCGTCGATAAGCTCGCTGAATTCCAGCCCCTTGGAATGAGCTATCTCCTCAAGAGGTATTTTTCGGTCAATGAGAGTGATTATGTACAGCTTGGTGGAATTCTTGTCAGGGATGCTGCGAACGCGAAGATCCTCCGGCCGCTCTATCTCGTTGTCCTCAACATGACGTTTGATAAGCCTTATGAAGTCGGCTCCGTAACGCTTCGCCTTGCCGATACCCACACCCGGGATGTTCTGCAACTCCTCGATTGATATCGGATAGGTGGTCGCCATAGCCTCCAGCGATGGATCCTGAAATATGACATACGGAGGCAATCCCTGCTGCTTGGCAACCTTCTTACGAAGGTCCTTGAGGATACTGAAAAGTTCGGTGTCGGCAGCACATGAAGCACCGCTCTTCATCATCTCTGGTTCCGGTTCGTCCGAAAAATCGGAGTCCTCTACCACCTTGAAAGACTCAGGCTTGTTGAGGAACTTCTTACCTTTAGATGTGATCGAAAGTGTGCCATAGTTCTCTATGTCACGCTCCAGATAACCCATCTGGGTAGCCTGACGTATAACGGCACTAATGAGACGATCATCGGCACCCTTTTCACAGCCGAACACTTCCAGTTCGTCGTGGCCATATGATTTGACCATAGGAGTGGTGCGTCCGAGCACTACATCACTCACATAATCAGCCTTGAATTTTTCCTTAAGAGCGATGACTGTCTCAAGCACCGCGCACAAATCTTCTTTAGCTTCCACTTTTTTCTTGGGATTTAAACAGTTGTCGCAATTGTGGCAATTGTCTTCTTGGAATTGTTCACCAAAATAGAAGAGGAGAGAACGCCTCCGGCAAGAACTTGCTTCGGCGTAGCTTTGAGTCTCAAGCAATAGCTGCTTGCCAATCTCTTGTTCGGCCACAGGCTTACCCTGCATGAACTTCTCCATCTTCTGGAGGTCCTTTGCCGAATAGAATGTTATACATTGTCCCTCACCGCCGTCACGTCCTGCCCTGCCGGTCTCCTGATAGTATCCTTCAAGTGACTTGGGCATATCGTAGTGTATCACAAATCTCACATCGGGCTTGTCGATACCCATTCCGAATGCTATGGTGGCGACTATCACATCCACTTCCTCCAGCAAGAAAGCATCCTGGTTGGCACTGCGCGTTGCAGCATCCATGCCGGCATGATAAGGGAGTGCCTTTATGTCATTGACGCGGAGCATTTCAGCAAGCTCCTCCACCCTTTTGCGGCTCAGGCAGTATATTATACCGCTCTTGCCTGGATGGGACTTTATGAACTTTATGATCTCCTTGTCAATCATCGAAGTCTTGGGACGGATCTCGTAATAAAGATTCGCACGGTTGAACGACGACTTGTAGACCACGGCATCAGCCATCCCAAGGTTCTTCTGTATGTCATGCTGCACTTTAGGGGTGGCTGTAGCTGTGAGAGCAATCACAGGACGAGCGTCTATCTCATTGATGATCGGGCGTATCCTGCGGTATTCCGGACGGAAATCATGCCCCCACTCAGAGATGCAATGAGCTTCGTCGACAGCATAGAATGAAATCTTGACCGTCTTAAGAAACTCTATGTTCTCCTCCTTGGTCAATGATTCAGGAGCCACATACAGAAGTTTGGTCTGACCTGAACGTATATCGGACTTCACCGTGTCGATAGCGGCACGGTTGAGGGATGAGTTGAGAAAATGAGCCACCTTATCCTCTTCGCTGAAATGACGCATAGCATCAACCTGGTTCTTCATAAGGGCAATCAGAGGGGATATCACTATTGCAGTGCCATCCATCATAAGAGCCGGAAGCTGATAGCATAGCGATTTCCCTCCACCTGTCGGCATCAGGACAAAGACATCATGACCGTCAAGCAGGCTTGTCATAATGGCTTCCTGGTTCCCTTTGAAGGAATCAAATCCGAAATGCTCCTTTAATGCAGCGTGAAGAGTCTTGTTCATGGCTTGAGAGGGGTGTTTTTAGGTGAAAGGTGAAAGACAGGTGATGGGTATCACCCGATATATGCCTTCTTTATTTTCTCTTCTGCAAATTCACGTGTTATCACGAGCTCGTTGATCTTCAGTGAAGGTGTGTCGTACATGGGGTCCATCATCACAGTCTCCACAATCGTGCGCAGACCTCGGGCTCCGAGCTTATATTCAATAGCCTTGTCGACAATGAATTCAAGAGTCTCCGGAGCAAATGTCAGCTTGACACCGTCCATCGCGAAAAGCTTCTCATACTGGCGTATGATAGCATTCTTTGGCTCGGTAAGGACCTTCAGGAGAGCATCCCTGTCGAGCGGGTCGAGATGAACGAGCACCGGGAGACGGCCTATGATTTCAGGAATCAGCCCAAATGATTTTAGATCCTGCGGGGCGATATACTTCAGATAGTTGTCAGAATCGATCTTAGAACGTTCGGCACGTCCGGTGAACCCCACCACATGAGTGTTGAGACGATGGGCTATCTTGCGTTCTATTCCGTCGAATGCGCCTCCGCAGATGAAGAGAATATTCTTGGTGTCCACCGGTATCATTTTCTGCTCGGGATGCTTGCGTCCACCCTGAGGCGGCACATTCACCACTGATCCCTCAAGGAGTTTCAGCAGACCTTGCTGAACACCCTCGCCCGACACGTCGCGGGTGATGGACGGATTATCGCCCTTGCGGGCTATCTTGTCGATCTCATCGATGAATACAATGCCTTTTTCTGCTCTTGCCACATCATAATCGGCAGCCTGGAGCAGACGCACAAGAAGGCTCTCGATATCCTCACCGACATATCCAGCCTCGGTAAGCACCGTAGCATCCACTATGGCAAAGGGGACATCGAGCTGACGGGCTATGGTCTTGGCAAGTAGAGTCTTGCCAGTTCCGGTAGGACCTACCATTATGATGTTGCTCTTCTCGATATCCACATCGTCGCTTGTCTGGGCAAGACGTTTGTAATGATTATACACCGCCACAGACAGATACTTTTTGGCATCGTCCTGACCTATCACATACTGGTCAAGGAACTCACGTATCTGCACCGGTGTCGGGAGCTTCCCGACAGGTTCCGAATCCTTTTTGGTCCCTTTAGGTCCTTTGGGATGGGCTGGCACATCTCCTCCTTCGGGGAAATAATCCTTAAGCAGCCCTTCAATCTGAGCTACACAGTCGCTGCATATATACGCATCACCCAATGGACTTGGCACAAGGATGTCAGTATAGGAAGGCTCCTTTCCGCAGAACGAGCACTTCACAGTAGACGATCCTATGCCGCCGTTACCATTGTTGTTACCACTTTTCTTTGCCATTATTTCTTTTCAGGAAGAAGCACATTGTCAATCATACCATACTCCTTGGCTTCCTGGGCTGTCATCCAGTAGTCACGGTCGGCATCAGCCTCTATACGCTCAAGCGACATCCCTGAATGGTCAGCGATTATCCTATAAAGCTCAGCCTTGTACTTGAGTATCTCACGAGCTGTTATCTCGATATCAGATGCCTGACCCTGCACACCGCCGAGAGGCTGATGGATCATCACTCGCGAATGCGGGAGGGCAAGACGCTTGCCCTGGGCACCTGCCACAAGAAGAACCGCCGCCATGGATGCTGCCATGCCGATACATATTGTGGACACATCGCTCTTGATGTGCTGCATTGTATCATAAAGTCCGAGACCGGCTATCACTGATCCGCCAGGTGAGTTCAGGTAGATGGATATGTCTTTGCCTGGATCGACCGAGTCAAGATACAGGAGCTGTCCCTGCACAACGGTAGCAGTATAGTCGTTGACATCAGTGCTAAGGAAGATGATGCGGTCCATCATCAAGCGGGAGAATACATCCATCTGCGCCACATTGAGCTGACGCTCCTCGATGATGGTGGGGGAGATATATGACGATGTGATCTGCTGAGCAGCTGCCGAAGCATACTGGTCGAGAGCAAGACCATTCATGCCGAGATGATGCACGGCATAGTTTCTGAAATCTTTATTCATATATGTCTGGTGTGTTTATTTCGTAATGTAAAATTACAAAAAATCCAACTAAAATACAAATCCTTACGAAAAAAGTTTGTCGAGATGGGTGAAGAAGTGCCATATTGCAATCCCGCCCGACACAGACACATTAAGCGAATGTTTCGTGCCTCTTTGCGGGATCTCAAGACACACGTCACACTGGTTGACGATCTCCTGGTCCACTCCGTTGACTTCATGCCCAAGCACCAGCGCGTAACGCCTACCTGACTGGGGAATGAAATCCTGAAGTTCTATACTGCCTTTTACCTGCTCAAGGCAGCACAATGTATATCCATCGCGCTGCAATGCACCGATGCACTCGCGAGTATCGGAGAAATACCCCCATTCCACAGAATCCTCCGCGCCCAAGGCTGTCTTATGTATCTCAGGCGATGGAGGACAAGCGCTGATGCCGCACAGCAGAATGCGCTCAACGGCAAAAGCGTCGCACGTGCGGAATATCGCACCTATATTATTAAGACTGCGCACATTGTCAAGCACTACGGTCAGGCGCATCTTGGGCTGACGCCTGTAATGCTCTACATCTACACGATTAAGATCCCAAATACTTTTTTTCTCCATTCTTTCAAGCAGTGACTTGACACAAAGTTAATAAAACTTACACTCCCATACAAATACCGGAGCGAAAAAAGCGACCAGCCCTCCCGGATCTAAGCCGCGACAGAGGGTTGGCCGTGTGTGTATAAGGCTACGGGCTTTACGCGCCTATGCCTTGTTCTTGATGATCAGCACCTCGATGATAGATACTGCTGTAGCTTCGGGGATCTGAAGTGACTCGGCGAGCTGGTTGATGATCTCCTTCTCCTCATCCTCCACAACACCATCGGCAAGTGCGATATCAACAGCACAAGCGAAAGCGGTAAGCTTCATATCCTCGGGAAGACCCTCTACAGAACATGCCACGAGCGCGCTGGCTCCCTGGTTCTTGAGGATACGGAACAGCTTATCAAACATCTTGTCGAAAGCCGGCCCTGAAAAATTATCATACAGACGCAGACGACGCAGATAGGCGCATATGCCGTCCCATTCTGACTGGGCGATGCTTCCGTCCGCCCCTGCCATAGCAAGAGCTATACCTGCAAACGATTCCTGCTTACTGAGCTTGTCCTCTTCGGGCACAGCTTTGAAAATCTTGTCAAATAGTCCCATTGTAGTATGTTTTTTAGATTGGATTGAATGTAATCTGTACCACAAAGGTAAACACTTTATTCTGAAATACCAATACCGCTCAGAATCAAAAA